>Ga0315275_10000901_pt1 | contig 25267 bp, 20 predicted proteins | sample YL17G03_0_MG_FD_205557 | JGI IMG/M metagenome (GOLD analysis project Ga0315275, IMG submission 205557) | Sediment microbial communities from Yellowstone Lake, YNP, Wyoming, USA - YL17G03_0 | ecosystem: Environmental > Aquatic > Freshwater > Lake > Sediment | place: USA: Wyoming | collected...
TGCTCACTTATATCAATCTGGGATAGAAAATCCTCTTTCATAAAACCGTCTTGTAGTTACTTGGTCAAAGAGCTCTCTGAGTCAATGATTGTACACAAATCATGCACATATTCTAAGAAACGGGGACTAAATGCAAAGTAATCGGACTCCGGTGAGACCGTCTTTGGTTTCGAGCTGACCAAATATATACTGTTCTTGTTGTGTTTGTAGAATCCACAGCGATAACCTAGTCTTAGGAACATTTCGAATACTTCGTTAAGATCGTCTCCGTAATCAAAGCAACGTCCGTTGGCCTCAAAAAGGATAGCCTTTGGACTGAGTTGCTCGCACAACCTTCGACCACCGAGAATAACCCTTTCCTCGAAACCTTCGACGTCAATTTTTAAGAAATCACAAGACCTTATCCCAAGGTCGACAGTTAGTTGGTCAAGAGTTGTACAGGGAACTTGTATTGTTCTCCCGCGCGGTGTCGGGTCAGTTACTATATGACTAGTACTACTAAGACTGTCTATTTTGAAAGACAGAAATCCCGACTTGTCTGCAATCGCTTTGTTGACTAGTTCAGTATGACTTTGTAGATTGTTGCGACTGACATTTTCGTATAGGCGAATAAATGTCTCAGGGTTGGGTTCGACAGCGATCACACGACCAGCACTTGCACAACGGGCGAAAAGAAGAGCATAGGAACCCTCATTCGCACCGATATCGATAACGGTATGTGCACGCCGAACAAAGCGAAGAAAGAAGCACATATGATCGTAGTCATATAGGCCGCTGTGGGTATAATGAATGAGGCAAGCGATGGGACTGTCAGGATAGCCTACAAATTCATAGCCACAGAACGTAAGCAACTTTGGTTTTCGGCAAACGCGCCGCGAAAAATTCCATGTAACCCATCGCGATAGCATCGCAAGCCGGTTTCGCTCATTGGAAGAATGGGTCAAAATGTGTTTGATTGTAGTGAACATTTTGCACCTCTCTATTTATCGTAACAAGAAGAAACTTGGTTTCATAACCGCCTGGCCTATGCCGAGATTACCCAACTGTCTATACCATTCGAAACTACAAATACAACTCCCCTTTGATTGTTAGCTGCCAGAATCGGATGGGCTTTATCTATCACACTTCGTTGCCCATCATCAAAGGTTATAATTACTTTTGGCTTGCCAACGATCCCAAATCTCAAATCATCGTGATATACACTCGCATTCTCTCCTGTTTGGGGAATAAGATTAAACCTTATTTTAACCATCGTGCCCCAGCTATCACCACCGATATTAGAGAATTCTGCTTTACTGAGAACTCTATAATTCCACCCATTTACAAAGGGAGAAAATGTAACAACAAAATACTTAGACCAATCGGTTTGTGATGTAATCATTAAGGTAAAACTTGAAACTGTAGTTGCATCAACAACATAAATCCAGAAGGAAAAACCATCCCCACTTGAAAGGTCCAAACTTACATCTTTAGTAATTTTAGCAAGATGACCCTCAAAAGCATTAAGTTTAATGCTTTGACTGCCTTGCTTGAAAATGCTCATATCATTTGCTGCCGTTGCACCAGTGCCATTTACAATCCAATCATTGACATTCTCAAAGCCGTCAAGCAACGTGCCAGGATTAGTTATATATGGGTGGCTCCCATAAGCCACTACAGCCAAACCTAAAATCAAACCAACAATTAAAATATGTCTATATTTCATCTTCATTCTCCAATCATCGACCACCGGCAGAGCCGGTGGTCTGAGGAAGGCCCCTAAAAGGGGCTGTTAGTAATGCAATTTTCACAGAATATACAGGGTGAACAGGGGATAAATCAGCTATCAGCATGCAGCGTTTAGCGGTTAGTAACCGAAGAAGACAGAAGACAGGAGACAGCTTTTAGCTGTTAGCTAAATGCCAATTGGTAAACGCTATCCCTTTGCCTGCTTAAGTTGTATTTTCCGTATCAACGGCCAGGTCGATGTTGACTGGTGCGGGTACGTTATCGCCTTTGCGAATTCGCTGAAGCCGTTCGAGCTGGTTGATGGCCTTGTAGAACTGTTTTTCAATGGATCCTTCATACTTGAGCAGCCGGTCTAGCTCGTGGCTTTCGGGGATACTGCCGAGTTTCTTTTTGACCTGGAGGGCGAGCTTATTGTTTTCTTTTTCGGCGTTCAGGTCGCGAATGTTTTGCTGCTGCGCTGCGATCGCATCATCACAGATTTTAAGGTGGAGCTGCCATATCTTATCGTCCGTCCAGCCGGCATTTTTAAGGGATTCGCAAATACTTGCGGGTGAAGCGTCTGATAATTCGACTTCTATCTCATCGGCTTCTTCGTAGAGGCATTCCCAGTTCATTTCGTAATCGTAGATTTCCTTTAGGTCTTTTCCGCTTTGCCGGAGCTTTGTGAAATGGGCACTGTCGCTTTGCCATTCTTCGATAATTTCCTTAGCCTGCTGGATATCGGCGTCAATCTGCCGGTCGGTTTTATGTATAAGCGTATCGGAATAAGAGCTTGCTTTCTGGTAGTATTTGTCGGTGATGTTGTCCAGTCTGGTTCTGATGAGGCCGACCTCGAAGCGATGGGCGCGTCTGAGGCGCCAATAGGCGGCGGCTATCTTTTCTACCAGCATTTCTTCCAAAGCGCCCTGCGGATCTAACTGGTCTTTCAGATCGAGCAGCACGGCATCAAACTCCTCCTGGCTTTCCGCACCTTCGCCGGCGTTAATGACGATCTCTTTGGCCAGCAGGCCGTGCTTGAGGGCGTTTCGGGAGGCGATTGCTTTGCCGGATGGCGTGACCGGCCCGGTGGACTTGCCTGCGTTGCCGCGATTTGCGATAATTTGCTTGTCCGTGGTCTTCGTATTTTACCTATATTCACAAATGGGTTCGTTTTGGAAAAAAGTCAAAAGATGTTAGCGGTTGGCGATTAGCGTTCGGTTAGCGGATAGTAACTGAAGAATACAGGAGACAGGGATCAGAAGAAAAAATGCCTCACCACGAAGGACACGAAGCACACGAAGAGCACTGCAAAAGGAGAAATCAAAAATACGAATAGCGAACCATCTACACGTGGCGCAAGCCATTCTGCGAAAGATACCTGTCCCGTGGGGATGAGCAACGAGTTAGCTAACCTCTTAGATCATCCCTTCAAAGCTTTTAGGAAAACAGTGATACTGTCATACCGTCATTAAGTCAATCTCATTTGCATGGCCCGCAGTGTTCGCTTGAAGGGATCGAGTATTAAGCCAAGATTTTCCAATGTTACAATTCCAAGCAAAGGATCGTCATCCGACTCGCCAAGAATGACAGGTGTATGTCCATCGACGTCTTCCAGAGCAATGTGACATTCCGATACGTATCGCTCTATATGAGCACCATCTGCAAGCGTAAAGGTTACTTTTCTTTTCGGTTTAAGGTTCAAGTCCCGCCATACGTCTTCCGGCAATAGAGTATAACTCGCACCACTGTCAACCATGAACTGAAGCTGTCTTTGCTTGCCGGAGGGGCCGGTTACGGTAGCTTCGATAAATGTTAATCCCATAATTGCACCTCAATTCAAACCAAGTCAATAGTCATCAGTCAGATTCCCAAGTTTCTCAAATGTTTTCACAACCTCTCTGGGCCTCAAGACCGGCACGGCTGGCATTAGACGGCAACCTCGACCTGGCGGGTGCTCACAGTAAGAGGCATGCCCTTTTCCTCGCGCACCTCTAGACATTCCTTGATTGCTTCCCGAATATTGGTCTCCGCTTCCAGTTCTGTCTTACCCTGACTTATGCAGCCGGGGATGGACGGACATTCCGCAATAAACACGCCATCTTCGTCCTGGAATAGGGTGATAACAAATTTCATATTACTGTCCTCAGTTCTTCCGTACTCTGCTATATATCAGCGAAAATGCTCTGATTCTACTCTTACAGGAACAATTGTAACAAATCGCCTTAAAACATGCAATCCAAATATCCCACTGCCACACTACCGCACTCAAACTACCCCTTTGCCCAGTGTATCACTCGACAGAAAGACATCCCTCAACCGCTTCATAGATATTGCGCAGCAATTCATCGAAAGTATCTCCCTGAGTCGCACATCCGGGAATTGCGGGAACTTCCGCCCAATAGCCACCTTCTTCTGCTTCGTGAATTATTACTTTCAATTTCATTGTAACTGCGGATACTGATTTTGGCTACTTGGCAGCTCGAAGCGAAAAACGTATTCTTAGAGGTTCCCTTATGGCAGATATCGGTAGATTTCCCGCCGGTGCAGGCAACGAATGAAGCTTACAGTCTGGCCCTCTACTATAATACCAATGCGATAGTGCCCGATTCGTATCCGATAGTAATTCTTGCCGCCCCTTAGCTTCTTGAGGTTGCCAGCGCCTTCAAGACGGCATCCCTGCCGACCACTGCTGTGTCCTCGCCTTCCCTGATCGCCTGGGTCAGACCGATCTCTTCGATGGCCTCGGCAAGCATATCCCGAAGCAACTCGGGTTTCTCTTCCAAGACCTCAATGAGGGCCTCTTTGAGCAAGCCCCTCAGCTTTCCGTCATCTATGCTTATCGTACTCATGCTCAACTCCATGAGATACTATTTAGGACTCATATATTGTAATTCGTGCGAATGTTATTTAGATCTCCCGCAGGGCCGACGTTTTCCATTCAATTTGATAGGTAGCCATTCTGCTTTAACTCTTCCATGACATCTGCATGAGGTATAACTGGCTCTTCCCGCCTCTCAGCAACAACTGCCAAATCCTGCAGATCTTCGATAAGCTCTTCATACTCCTCAATGGACAATATGACGGCTTTTTTATTGCCGTTGACGTCTATTACATACTCGGGATTCAACTTTGGTGCGGAACGCATAACATCAACCTCAGTTTTTCTGTTCTTAGTTTTTGCCAATCGATCCGGTATAACTTTTGTACCTATCGGCAAATATGCCCTGATTCCACTCTTACACACTTACAGAGCCTGATTATAACGCGGTTCTTCAAGAGCTGCAATTAAATTCCAGCCGACCAATATTCGCCGATGGTTTTCGCTGATTGAGCCTCCAAACTAACCGCTGTACGCTACCCGCTGATGATACTGTGCTCATCGAGTAAGCGACTGAACAGCGTAGCCCTGTGGCCGGCGGATTCGAGAGAGCCATTGACCAAAACAGCTATCTCAAACTCCATCGGTTCGGCAGTATGGCGATTCCGGACCGGGATATTGACAATAATGACATCAGATTTATCCGCCATCCTTTCGGCGGATAGGTCCCGCAGAGCATCGTCTATCCGCCAAACCACGGTCCGAACTGTTCCATCTTTATCGCTGGTCTTCAACGAAACCCAGGCAAAATCCATCCGTTCTGCACCTTCGCAGACCGCCGACCACCACTGGTCAAACGTGCAGGCATCGCGAAAATGAAGTTGAGCGTCCTCAAAACCTATCCTCTCTTCCCTGCGGTGCTGAGATAGGGCGTATTTCTTCTGCAGGCCGGCGACAGTCTCTCGCAAACGGACTGACCCGACAACATGGAACGTCAGGAGCAGCAGCAGTATGATGCAGAAGAAAATCACCAGAGAACTGATATCGCGGGTGACCATCATAAACATTCCAAGACCTGTAATAAGCAGCGTTACGCCATAAGCTGCAATCACGACGTGCCTTTGATTGAGGCCGAGATCGAGCAGCCTGTGATGAAAGTGGCTGCGGTCCGGGGCGAATATTGATCGGCGCTGCAGGAACCGCCGGAGCATAGAAAAGAGCGTGTCGAAGATAGGTATTCCCAAGGCCAGAACCGGCAGGGCAAGGCCGACAAGGGCCGAAGACTTGCTCGCACACATTATGCTCGAAGCGGCAATCGTGAAGCCTAAGAACAAGCTCCCGCAGTCACCCATGAATACCCTTGCCGGATTAAAGTTAAAAAGCAAAAAGCCGCTCAAACTTCCGAGCAGGGCGAGCATCAGGACCGCCATAACAACCTGGCCGCTCTGAACGGCGAAGACGGCAATAACCCCACAAGCCACTGTCGAAATCCCGGCCGCCAAGCCGTCCAGTCCATCGCAGAAGTTCACTGCGTTGGTAATACCCACAATCCAAAGAAGCGTCAGCGGCCAGGAGAACCAGCCGAAGTCAAGCGTAAGCCGGTCAGCTACGGCCACCGATTCTATCCGGATGCCTGCACAACAGACGGCAATAGCGGCGGCGAGCTGGGCAAGAAGCTTGATCCGAGCCCGCAGGTGCTTGATATCATCGAGCAACCCCACCGCAAACATGAACGTGGCGGCGAAGAGAATTACGACAACTTTAGGCAGAATCTTCCGGAACGTATCGCCGATAGTATTTGACAGCAAGAGTACGGGTACGACCAGACACATCGTCGCCACAAAAATTGATATCCCTCCGAAACGCGGGATAGGCTTGGAATGCGAGCTGCGCGGACCAGGGACATCAACAACGTTGAGTCGGTGCGCGAGCCAGATTACAACCGGTGTAATCGCCAGCGCAAGTAAAACGGAGCCGGAATATACTGATAAATAGGTTCGCATAATTAGCGGGTAGCGATTAGCAGTTGGCGATTAGCGGCCTTGCCGTGGCAGGGCCACAATTAGCCGCCGAGGCACAAAGGCACAAAGAGTAATCTTGGCGGATTTATGTCTATGTGTTCTTTGTGTTGAGGTTGAACTTAGCTGTCAGTATGTGGGCCTCACTCCGATAGCTCCAACAGGTCAGCATCGACTTCAACCAGGGCGCCCTGGCCGAGGATAGTGACTTCAAGGACCATGCGGGCCTTTGCATGGTTTCTTTCGATGACCACACCCTCGGCGCCCATCATGGGCCCGGAGGTAATTCTGCACCGGCTGCCGACGGGAAGATGCGGATAATGGTCGATTACGGCCTTGCTGATAAGGGCCTTTTCTATCCTCGTAAGCTCCCGTATCAATCGATCCTGGTCGAATACCTCGATAGTCTGACACAAACGGTTGGTCGCCATCGCCTTATACCGGTCCTCTTCCTCGCCGCAGAAAAACACATAAGATGTAAAAAGCGGCATCATTGCATGGCGTTTACGGCCCCCTGAGAAGATAACCCTTTCCCGCATTGGCAGGAAATAACCAATGCCGCAGCTCAACATGTCCCGGGCAAATACCTTTTCGAATCGCGCCTTTGTGTGCGCGATCCACCAGGCGCCGGTAAGGTCGGCCAACGATTCGACTCCCGGTGTCAGAATGGCCGGATTTTCGGATAGCTTCAGCATAAGTTAACTCTTAACTATTAGCTCTGCGCAAACTCTGTCTCCGTCGGTGCACGCATAACCAATTCTCGCTCTGAGGTTTCTGCAATAAGGTCCGGATTCTACTGTTCAGCGAAACCTGTCTTCTATTACTTGTCTATTACGTCAACTAAGGCGTCGGATTTTGTTGCTCAATGGCATCCGGGCGGACCGAGAGATCCGCTATAAGCTTTTCCGCCGCTTTGAGCTGCGGACTAAGACGCAGGCAAATCCTGGCCTCGTGAATCGCCTCGGGTACGGAGCCTGCATCCGCAAGTAACCCGGCCAGCGTCATTCGCCAGCCAACCTGGCCGTAGTCCAGCGCAAGCGCCCGGCGATAATGTTCTATTGCCGCCTCGCTATTATTCTCTCTCCTGTAAATATTGCCCAAGGATGCAAACACCGAGGCCGGTGCATCCGGCTGCCTGGCTCTTAGCTTGAGCAGCTCGATGACCTGGGCACGAGCCTGCTCGGCAAGGGCCTTGTGTTTGTCGTCTTTGGTATCGGTTAGGATATTGGCGACCTGGCTTAGCCAGCCGGTGTTCTCACCGGCAATCGCCACAGCCAAATCGGGACGGTTCAAATCGTTGATGCAGATAACGGCCACATCATTGAACAGCCTGCCGTCAAGCCGCACCGTCCTGCTCAATTTGGCAAATGCCGAGTCCGCACGCCCCTCCTGCACGTCGAGAAGACCTGCAAGGTAACAAGCTGTAGGGTCGCACGGTGCAAGGCGATAGCCGGTTTCTATGTGCCCTGCGCCAATAGGCTGCCCGAGCACAGACCTCTCGAGCTGGCCGACAACACAATACGTTGCCCCAAAAGTGGGGCAAAGGATTCGAGCCTGATGCAGCTCGTCCACGATCCGCTCAGTGAACTCCACCGCCTCGGGCGGTATCATTACATCACCTGTATTGGGGTCTGTTATTCGGCTTATCGAATGCCACCGGGAAACGTTCAGCCAGTGACGATACTTGATATTGTCCGGCTGATATTCCGATGCCGCCAGTGCGCTGGAAATTAACATCCTGTATTGCTCATCTGTACCGGCCCAGCCTTGCTCAAGTAACGTATCTTCTGCCAGCAGGGCCTGCTTCCAGTGAGCCTCGGCCAGGCGTGCGTTATTGGCGCCTATCGCAGCCCAGATCCAGACACCCGATATGCAAACTAAAGCCGCGCACCTAAATGGTCGTGTATAGCGTGCTTGCTCCATCGGTTTTGGGTTATTGCCGGAAGCGCCCGGGCATTTAGGTGCGGGGGCCAGAACGACCAGAAGAGCACAACACACCGCCGAAAGGACCGCATTGGCCGGCAGATGCTGACCAAAATCGCTCAGGCTTTGGAGCATTATCGCCGACAGCCCGAAGCCGAGGCCGTAGGCGGCCGAGCGAATGGGGATGTACGAGCTTTTGATATTACGAACGTAATTGACCCAGACTATGATCCCGAAGACTGCTAATGCTCCGAGGCCTACCAGGCCGGTCTCTTCCGCCGCCTGGGCATACTCGTTTTCTGCATGGGCCGCGAGGGCCGGTATAGTGGAGCGGTCGAACATCGGATAGACGACCTCATGTGTGCCCAGCCCCGTTCCTAAGACAGGGAATTTCGTCCAGGCCAGCGATATATCCTTGACTATCTGCCAACGACCGGACTGGGCTTCGTGCAGATCTCTAAGGGTCGCAAGCCGGTCATAGACTGCATCGAAGCCTATGTAGAGTATGCAGATAAACGCGCCGAGGGCCATTAAGACCATCGCCCAGCCGCGGCCCCTGACAGAGCCCCTTGAACTGACGACTAAAGTCGTAAAGGCGCCGGCAATCAGCATGGCCACCATACCGCCGCGAGTCAGTGATACGAAAATAGTAGCCGCACCAATGACTGCGACTCCTGTGAGGAACCACGTCATTTTGGCGGCGGGAGAACTGATAAATTCAAAGACGACGGGTGGTGTGACCTTTCTCCCGGTGAAGGCCTCATGGATTTTGACGAGGACAAGGCCCAGGGCAGCCCCGATGGACAGGTTCATGAATTGGCCGTAGTGGCTGTGGTTGATGAAAGGACCTGAGTAAGCTTGCCCCCCGACGCTTGGCACAAACCAGTAGATTTTCCCATTGCCGAAAAGGTCCTGCGCGAGGGCCAGGACGGCGATTGAGCCGCCGACAATTGCTATAGCAGCCAAGAGTCGCTTGACCTGTTCCGTGGTGCGCAAGACATTCACGACCACAAAAAAGACGGCCGCCACTGACAGTATCAACCGCAAGTCGTGCTTTGTAGCACAAGTATAGAAGCTCAAGGTCATCGAAGAGAGCACCGAATCGGCATTGGGCAAATCGCCGAGGAGCTCCTTCTTGATTGTCGCCGTACCGGGTGAAATTGCGCCTATCAGCCCGCTCGGCAAGGGAATCAATTGAAATACCGCCACAAGGACGAATAATGCCGCCGGAACGTATGCCCAGGACCAGACAAGGTGTGTATCTTCTCGAACTACAAGCTTGAGCAAGAAGCAGATACAGATAGCCGCCGCAAGGACTACCACGACCTGCTCGCTCCACGCCTCTACCGCACCGAAGGCGAGCGGCATGAACGCTAAGAGCGATACGATCAGCCATTCGATTATCTTATCGAATGTGTCTTGCGGAGCGACCGTAATAACGCCTATATCGGTACTGGCTCTACCCTCTCTCATCCGTCCACCTCCCGCTGCTTGGGAGGCCAGACAGGCAGTAAGTCCTGGCCTTTCGCTACTCTTGCCGGATTCTCGATACAGACCAGGCGGGCAAGGTCCTCATTTAACCTGGTGCTTATGAGCCTGAAGGCCTCTCGCATCAGGGGCCTGCGGCCGTTAAGGTCATGGGAATCCGTCGCTACAAGACTCGCCCAGCCGGACCTTAGAAGGCGCCACGCAGCCGTCTCGACTTGCGAGCCGAAGCAGCCCGCCAGGCTGGAGGCGGTTATCTGCAGGTGTGCGGAATGCCCCAGCCATTTCGAGATCATCTCAGACCGTCCGGCCAGAGAATTATGCCTTTCGGGGTGCGAGATAATAGGTGTGACTTTAAGTGCGACAAGCTCTTCGATGAGCGGCTCTATATCCACGAACACGACGTCGGGCAGTTCGAGAAGAATATACTTGCCGGTGTCGGCCAGGGTGAGTATGCAATCGGATTTGAGTAGCTGTGGTATTCGTTCGTCCACCCTCACATCGGCGCCGGACAGGACCGTCAATGGTATGCGTTGTTCCGACAGTGTCCGGTTCAAATCCGCGACGGCCAGTCTGATTTTCGCCGCAGTGTAGGGGCCGTCAAATCGACCAAGCTGATGGGGCGTCGCTATGACGGCAGCTATGCCATCGTTGACAAGCGCCCGGCACAATGCTACGGCTTCGGGCATGGTCGAAGGACCGTCATCGAGACCGGGCAGACAGTGACAATGGACATCCACATATTCTGATGCCCGCAACCGACCACCCTGGTCGCCAGTCGATTCCTTGTCCAATGACCGTCTCATTTAGCGCCTCATCTAATCTCCTACGCCGTGTAGCGTTCCGATGCAACGGCAGCTTCCGCCTCCTGCCCCTTGCTCTTGTCCTTCCCGCGGTCCCTACTTCCGTAATATCCGTGACCGTAATGGTAGTAACCGTAATAGTAGTAGCCGTACCGGCCCTTTCTGGGCGGAACATCGTTGACAATCACGCCGAGAATGTGTGCACCGACGCCCAGCAGTCCATCACGGGCGTGCTGAGCGGTCTTGCGCGTGGATTTTTCGGCGCGAAGAACCAAGAGCGTAACGTCGCATATCGCCCCGAGGATGCACGCATCAGTCACCGGCATCACAGGCGGCGAGTCGATCACGATGCGGTCGTACCTCGCGGACAACTCCGTTAGGATCTCGCCGAACGCATCGCTGTTAAGCATTTCTGAAGGGTTCGGGACTTCCTTGCCGCAAGGCAGCAGGTCAAGGCCCGCTACAGAACTGGGCCGAACAGCCTGATCTAATGTCGTAGTACCCGCCAATACGTTGGACAGGCCCGGTTCCTTTGGTGTTTCGAAGATCTTCTGCTGCATAGGCTTGCGGAAGTCGGCGTCAAGTACGATCACGCGTTGTCCCGCCTGAGCCATTGCAATAGCCAGGTTACTGACAAGCGTGGTTTTGCCATCCCCAGCGCCCGGCGATGTGACCAACACCGTCTTGGCCTTGCCCTTGGGCACGCTGAAGAACACGGCAGTGCGAATAGTCCTGTATGCCTCAGCAACCGCCGAGGTCGGTTCCAGCTCAACCTGCTTTCCGCGAGCGACTACCGATTGCTTTTTCGCCATCGAAGGCACCACGCCCAGCATAGGCACGCCAAGAATGGCCGAAATCTCCTCCGAAGATCGCAGCCGCTGGTCCATCCAGTCGCGAACCAGGCCAAGACCGCCGCCCAGCATCAGGCCCAGAACCAGTGCAATAGCCATAATCCTTGTTTTCTGGGGTTTTGACGGCGTGTTGGCAGGCCGAGCAACTTCAAGTATGCTTATGTTAAGGGCGCCGACATCTTCTGTTACGTTTAGCTCCTTGATTCGGTCGTCAAGGATGTCGCACAGCTTCTTTGTCTGTTCCCACTCGGATTGCAGTATCGTGTACTGGGCAACCTGCTCGGTAAGCGTAAGGGCCTCCTGACGCTGCTCTTCATACTGCCTGTTGAGCTCCGCCTCTTTTTCCTTGGCGACAAGGTACTGCTGTTCCGCCACGACAATCTGGGCCCGTGCGAAATCTTCGTCGAGTTTGGAGATCTGTTGATTGGTTCGTGCTATTTCCGCATCAATCGCAACAACAGCCGCATGACCGGCAGTAAGCTGCCGCAGGCGGTCTGCCCGCCGCCGTTCCAATTCCTCCAGCTTGGATTTGAGCCGTGCCTCGTCGCTATTTGCATAAGCATAGGGACTTTTGGCCCTTTCAGCCTCGACAAACTGCCTGAGATTGACCGGATCGGTGATCATTCTCTTGATGGATTCGGCATACGACTTGCTCTCAACAGCCGCAAGCTGGGCCTCTGTCAAGGCTATTGACAGTCTTTCGAGCTTTTGCAGTATGACATTGCCCTGGCCGCTCTCAAGTGCAAGCGCCTCATTGTCCTTCTTGAAATTCATCATTGCCTTGAGCTGTTCGGCAAGGTCTTTGTTGCGTTTGACATTTTCACTTTGAAGGATCTTCAGAACCTCCGCCGCGGTGCTGCGTTTGGTGGTTGCGTTATAAGTTATGTAGGAATCTACAACGGTGTTTACCAGTTCGGCAGCCTCGGCCGGCTTGGGTGAATCCGAGGAGATGCTGATAATATCGTCCTTTTTGCCCACCTCCACCTGCAGACCTGCCTTCTTGAGAAAGCCAATAGGATTGTCAACGTTTTCAAGAATCTTCATCTGTTTTATGTTCGTGCCCGGCGTGTTCAAGGCGGCAGTGAGTATGGGAGTGGATTTCAATATCTCGGCCTGGGTATAGAGGTAATTCTTGGAACGGGTCATAACCCCCTCTTCCGTCTCACTCATGATCTTAGGACCGGTCTGCTCAACGTAGATCCTTGCCGTGCTGGTATAAATAGGTGTAGCCTTTTGAAGATATGCAAAAGCTACCACAAGGGCTGCAAGCGTGGTAATGAGCACGACCCAGCGGTTTCGCCACATGATCTGGATCAGACTGTCAGACATGGAACCCAAAGCCGACGGCATCTGCCCATTGAAGCCATTCTCCAGGATGTCCTTTTGATTTTCGTTTTCGGCCATCATATCACTTCTCGCCTTTTGCTCTTGTTCTTCTTATCACCCTTATCTAGTATTACTACTACCCCATAAATCACTCAAAGGTACGTAAACGCCGAAGTTGATTCTAAATACCCTTTCCAGGAACACATTCTTGCGTGTTCTGGGGGTGTGCTCAACCGCAACGATGTCGCCGGGCTTTATAGCGATATTCAGGGCGTCCGTCATTTTCGAGCCATCCACGAGTTTGAGGGTAACGTTGACGATTGTGCCGTCCGGCTTCATACGATAGACCGTAACATAGCGGGGCTCGGCAGTCGCGTCGAACCCACCGGCAAAGCCCAGCGCCTGTATGAGGTTATACTGAGCAGTAGGCGGGTACGGGAAGTTGCCCGGCCTGATAACCAGACCCACAACCGTAACAAGCGGCGGTTCGACTTGTTCCACTATGACAGAGTCGCCGTCCCGCAGCGCAACGTCGGCAAAGGGGACATTAAGCCCCTTGACGGGTAGAACCAGCGGCTCCGGTTCATTAGTGCGCCCTCCCAGGGTGTCGCGGTATCCCGTGTTGGGCTGGGAACTGAGCGATCCGGCAAGCTGTCTGTATATGGCCTCATCCGACATAGCGTCTTGTTCCAGCTCAGTCTTGTCTTTCCCAGTCTCTCCAATCAGATCAGCTTTTTCGGAGGTTGCCTTTGCGCTATCGAGGGCGGAAACGACTTGAAGCTCTTTTCTCAGCCCGGCGAACTCGGATTTGAGACGAATAGTAGTCTGGAATTCTTCCGCCAGCGAATTGAGCTCGGATTCGAGGCCAACAGTTGAGAAACGTTGATCCTTCTGGCCCAAGTATCTTACGATTGTCCGTCTGTGCAGCTCATTGTTTATATCAACGTTCGTTAGTTTTTGGGTATTCCCGTCATACACTACCCACAGCACGCCTTTTGCACTGTTACTCAACTGCCGGAACATCAATTGGACCGTTATCTGCTCGGAGCCAACAGAGCGCGGCCCAAGCAATATCTCCTCAACTTTTTCTGACGTGGGTAGCCCTCCGGCAGCTCGAACGATTATACTATCAGCCTCGGCTCGGGATGCGTTATTGCCTGTAGTTGACGGCACTGGCCGAGATGGTCTGTCCTCGTTCTGCGTTGCCTCAGGGGTATGGATTATCCGTATGAAGGCCGCTCCCTTTTCGACTATACCGCCGGCTTCCATAAGGAGCGCCACAAGGGACATCTGGTCGTTGCGCAGCGAATAGATCCCCGGCTTTTGAACCGCCCCGGTAATAGAGACTTCGGCTGTTTCGTACTCCAGAACCCGGGCAAATACCGAAGGCCTGGTTACCGTATAATCAGGATAGTATGCATCAACAACAGCTGATTCGACCTGCGATAGCGATTTTCCCCCGACCTCTATTTCGCCGACTACCGGCAGTGTTATTTTTCCCTCGCTACCGACCCTGCATACGTAAGGAGCAGTCACTTTGGAGACGTCCGACTCCTCGGCCGTGACGACCTGCAATATGGCCGGCATGGTCAACTCAAGCACATCGCCCGGCACAACACGGTAAGGCCCACCGCCTATCTTGGCCCTCACAAGGCGATCTACATCCACCACTGCACGTGGAGGACCGGCATTCTCGAATTCCACCAGCTTCTCTACAGAAGGCAGACGAACATGGTCATTACATCCGGCCAGACAAATCGACAGTAACAAGATCAGAAACAGGTTATTAGAGACCCGAAGTCTCGACTCGTTGGCAATACGAACAACACAAGCAACGAAGTTCACCCAAATGCCTCCTCACTGCGACAAGTACTGTAGTCCTCATACAGCGCTGCGCTTTGTATTGGCAATAACCCAGAGTCTCCATCCCTAAATACTCAAAGAAAAGTGATTTTGCCCTTTTCTTCAGCATCCTAAAGAAAAAGAACATCCACCAAGATCTATTCAGGATCAATCACGATTACATCACCCGTATCCATGGAAGAATTTGATGGCGCGTACGCCGAGGACGATTGCCGAGACGATAAAAGTGGAGCTGCCGGAGGGGTTTCAGACCGCCGAGTTTATGTTGGAGCACGGCTTTATCGATATGATTGTCCACCGCAAGGACCTTCGCAGCGAAATTGCCCGCCTCATAGACTACTGCCAGAAGTGAGAGCACTCAATACGGCGCACCCGGGACCATGGGCCAATGGTGATTCGCATTCGGATAGGCTCTTAGACTGAGGATAGAGGGCGGTTGAGTCGAGTTCAAAAGGACCGGATTCGACCTGTTTTCATTTCGTAGATGAAGCTGCCCCGCTTGTAGGCTGTGACGTAAACATAATCTCCCCGCACAGCAAAAGTGGCTTCCACCTTATCCCCCACACTGATTTGTGCCGCTCCAGAGCGTGCAAGCTCGTTACGCAGGTCCGTTCCCAATTGCAAAATCTGCTCATCGGAAAAGCCTGCTCGTAACATCACCTGCACAACGTATTCGGCGCTCACGGCAGGCTGGTTCTTCCTCAAGTCATAAAGGCAGCTGCCTTTCAGCCTGCTGGTAACGTATATATAATCGCCGTTAACCGCAAAAATGGCTTCCACCCTATGCCCCACATTGATTTGTGCCGCTCCAGTAGGGTGCTCCTGCTCCGGACGGATCTATCAGGGTGTTATCCAGCGGACCTGTGCTCGCCAATGCCCACGTGGCCATGCCCAATGCCAACACCGGAAAAGCAGAGGAGGTATCATCTACTTTGGCCAGATAGTTAATCAGAGCCGGTCTCCAGGTTAGTCTATCTATAGCGCTGACATAGTAGGCTGCAGCAACATGGTGGGCGATATAAAAGACCGCCGTGGATGGCTCGATGCTCGAAAACTGAGAGATATAACCCCCGGTACCCCGGTCAAGAAACAAGTTGGCAGAAAAGGCGATGTCTATTTACCAAGACATACCCTTGAATTCCGTTCCCGGATGAGCCCAAAAAAAGAGGGGTGCGGCGTATGCCGGCACCCCTCGTAGATTGAGCTAACGAAGCTTGTCCCAGTTTACTTGTCTATTTCTTCAACAGGATTGGGAAAGGCCCGTTGGTTTGTGCCGACTGGCTACTTGTGATACGGATGTTGTAAATGCCAGCCATTAAACCTTTTGTCCGCCAGTTGAACTGCCATTAGCACAACAAAAAAGGGGCGTTCTCAGTGAACGCCCCTTTTGTTCAAAGAGCAGATATTCCTTATTACTTCTTGAGGCTTATTTGCACAGTTGGGGATGTGCCGTCACCAAGGATAACTCTGATTTGCCAGGTTCCAACGGACAGGGATTTTGTCGCCAGGTTGAAGATGTATTGGTTGCCGTCGGAGCTGTATCGGAAGCAGTTCCCGCTCGTGGCTGCTGCGGTGGAAACGGCCTCCACCTCGCTTCCAACCACGCCATTGCTAATTTTGGCCACCATAATCGTCGCCATCGCATTGGTAACAAAAGCTCCATCAGCATCCCGCAACTGGAACTTGACTGGCACCGTGCTGCCCAGTTTGAAGATGCTCGACCCGTCTGGATTGATGGGCGGCAGGAAACCACCAAAATCGTACCGGACATAGTAGGTTGCCGTAACTGCCACCGAGGAATTTCCAGCAACATCTTGCACGGTGCCCGCAGCTACGGTGAGAATCTTTGTTCCTACGGAGCTTGTGTCAATTGACAGAGTGCCCGTATCCGGAGGAACAACTCCTGAGGCAGGGCTGGGGTCTGTGGCCGACCAGGTCGCGTTTAGTCCCGGCTGGTTCAAAAGATATGTGCCGGTGCCTGGTAAAGCAATCGTCACCACCGGCGCGGTCTTGTCGATGTTTAGCGGCACACTTCCCGACCCTGGGTTGCCTGCGACGTCTGTGGCGGAACCGGTGATGACTTGGACTGCGCCCTCAGTACTTACTGTCACAGGAGGACTAACTGTAGCTACTCCGGAACCGCCGATGTCGGTAGCGCTGAAAGTAACCGTCACATCGGTATTGTTCCAGCCGGCAGCGTTAGCAAAAGGAAATGCTGTGGCTGTCACTACTGGCGGTGTCCAGTCAATATTTACTGCTGGTGAGATAAAAGTGGCCCTGTTCCCCGCATTATCCGTCACGTTGACTGTCTGTGTCTGTCCAGCACCCTCAGCATTAAATGACAGAGGGCTTTCTGGAACAGCAGAAGCCACACCGGACACATTACCGCCATCGAGCGTGTAGGAAATAGTAACCGGTGGTGTGTTGTTCCAACCAGCACCATTCGGTGCTGGAGTTACAGCGCCCCAGGTTAGGCTGGGCGGCGTCGCATCACGCTTGATCATAACTGGCACTGAGCTTGTCCCGCCAGCGCTCGTCGCCGTGCAGGTGAAGGTCGTCCCCGCGGTGTCGGCGGTGACCTTATGGGGGAGAGCCGGGGTGTACGTAGTCGAAGTGATGGGCGACTCGTCGTCTGTAACTGTCCACGTAACCTCTACATCGCTCGTGTACCACCCGTTGTTGCCGAGAGTTCCAGTAATTCTCGGCGTGATAACCGGTGGCGTCGTGTCGGATGGTGTGGGCACCGATACGTTCACCAGGTAGCTGCTTGAGGATCCTGCGTTCAGCTTGGCCCCGGTCGTGTTGGTGTTTGTAATATCGAATGCGGAGACGGCCAGTGTGAAAGTACCGGCGGCCTGGCCCGATGCAACCGTAACCGTGCCGGTTGTGATGAATGTGGTTGGCGGATCCAGGGCCGCGCGCGGGTTGACCGTGAACGTCTGCGGATTCGATCCTGCAAATACCCCGGCCGAAAGCGTCCAGTCACGGTAGACTTTGAAGGTTGCCGTGCCTTCCTGCTTCCCAGTTACGGTCATATTGATCGTGATTGGCCCACTGCCGCCCCGTTCGAGAGTTACGCTACCAGTTGGTGCAGTAACATCGACTGCCGCGACGTCGACAGTCGAATCGGTAAACGTTGTTGTTGCCGTGTTTCCAGCGGAGTCTTCGGCTGTTACTGTGAACGTTCCATCGTACTTTTCCTTTCCGTAGGTGAGGGTGAAACCGCCGGAATCATCGGCGGTGCCATAAAACTCATCAACATAGCCATCCGGCCATTCGACGGTCACAGTCATCTCTGAGGCAGGCTCGAACCCGCTGCCGTTTATGGTTACTATTTCCCATGGGGCGTAATCTTCCTGGTCGGTCGAAATCGACGCGGCCATTGCCGCCGGGCCCAGGACAAACATTGCCAATAGCAATAAAGCTATCGGAAGCTTTTTGATATTATCTTGTTTTTTCATTCATGTTCTCCTTATTCTTGTGTTGTTTGATTTCCGTGATTATTAAATTTAGTGTTGGTAAATTCAGACAATCTCTTCTTGCTCCATACCCACTCCTTCAAAAAACCTATGATTGTTACTTCATCTCCTACAAACTTGAAAACGTTACTTCGCATATTAGGGGGAGGGAAGGTAAGCCAAGCACAGCGTTTAGCTGTGACCGCTCCTCCTTTTACAACACATCACCTATTATGCCTCGAAGTTTCGCCTCCGTGCTTTTATCCTTCAATGTAACCTCTTCAATTCTACAATAAGCGCCTCCCGGATGTCTATCGTGGTAACTACGGGGTTTTGCAAAAATTTTTTACAATCTTTCCTCATTTTTGGGCCAAAAACGCAGGTTGCCAAAATTTTCTTGAAAAAGGTCTTTACAGCCGATTTTCGACCGGTGTAATCCAGAGTCATCGAATCTTAATGGGGGAGCACCAGCGGAAACCCTTCTGTAGGATCATAAGTTACGCTTTTGCACCTTTTTTTTTAGAGTGCTCTGCTTCTTCGCAACCAGCCGACAAGGCCGACACCAATACTGCTTAGCAAGATAGCTCCGGGCGCCGGAATGACGGGCCCATTGATAAATGACTCGCTGCTGCCGAGAGCAAATCCCTGAACGTGGATTCCGATTCGAAGATCACCGGAGTCGAGGTTGGCAATTACGTCACCGAAATCCTGGCCGGTTTGGAGATTGAAGGTAATTCCAAGCCATTCGTCAGGATTGACGCCGTTAGGCATGACGGGAGTGTCAGAGTCCGCAGAAAAATCTTCGGTCGTATAAAATTTTGGTGATGCAAGATTCCAGCCGGGTAAGTTAGCTGGAATTGCGGGCTGAGAGAACGAAACGCCGGGACAGGAATTATCTATCGAGGCGATGCCCAGTAACCCACCATCATCATAATACACATCCGTTATCGACGAGGCCTCGGGGCCTATATTTCTGAACCAGAACAGCACCTGGTTACCACCCGGGTCACTGACATCGACAAACATCTGTGCTTCGCCGATAGCCGCGTTAATGGGGTTGGTATCGGTGATGCACGCAAAACTATACGTGACGCTTGCGTTCGCGGCCGCACAAAATGCACCGACTACCAATACGATTGTTACTAAAATCAACTTTCTCATACCATCTCCTCCAAATTTCAAAACGTTACTTCGCATATTACCGGATGGCACGGTGAGCCAAACACAGCGTTTAGCTCTGACCAAGTACGATGATGCTATTATAGGAAGACTCCGCTCTCAGAAGCTATTGTGGGGGGCACGTATTTTGCCCAGAATGCCCGTTTTGACGCCAGAGTGGGCTATTTACACAAGGAATTCTTCCTCAGAAGCCAAATAAACCGCATATTCAAGGTTTTCGAGGCGGCAAAACGCCTCGAAAAGCCATTATTCGTTCACGCGTTTTGCAGAAATGCGTCTTAATCTCTTGCTGTGTAAGAGATTACGTGCATAGCTGAAATTTACACGCTGTAATGTGTAGGAAAACCGGTAAAACCACACGGAAGGGACAAGAAACGGAGAGATATGCAAACCCCGGGCACACCTTTTGAAGTTGGGGTTAGCGCAATGAAAAGGGCTGCAAGCGCTCTGCTCACAGCCCTGTATCATGCATACTTCACTGGCTCCAACAAATCAGAGTGACACCTATCACCTTTTCCCCTTATCATGCGGGGCTTTGATTACGACTTGGGCAGAACTGGTGTTTCCATAAATGTCTGTGGCTACAATCGTAATTGTATATGTCCTGTCATCGCCCTTGCCCAACCGCTCTGAACACAGCCGAAGCCAAATCATACCCCTCTCATCGTCTATCGAGTCGATGCAGTAATCGGGAATCGTATTCCCGTCGTCTGTATCAGCCGGTTAACTGCTCTCAACAGCAACGCCAAGCGTAACGGTTCCGCCCCCGATCCAATCAGGCCACGGTCACCGACCAATCCCAACATTTACCCTATATCACTTCTTGCAGAAGAGCAATCGTGTCCAATATCAAAGGATAAAGCACGTTTTGTGACTCGCATTCTCTTATCCAGTCATTCTTATCCGGGCTCCCTGACAGCGCGCATCCATCTGTCTTTTTCAGAATATCATTCTCCAACTTCTGCATGGCATCTTGGTACTCGCCTCTTTCGAGTTTGTCAATCGCCGTATTCAACTTGTTCGTCAGGGCGTTCTTGTTGTTTGGATTATTGAATACCGAAGGTTCGAATCCATTGACCAAGTCTATACACACCTGGACATTGAGGATTGCCTGGGTCAAGTATGTAATAGCTGAGATTGTCACATTGCTGGGCTGGCTGTTCAATACTCCGTCACTGGCGACCAGGGTGACAACATACACTCCCGGTACATCGGCAACAAACGTTGGACTAGCCGAACCAGCACCATCCAAAACTGCCAGACTTCCGACTGGACGAGATGTAAACGCCCAGCTATAGGTTACTGGATCCCCATCAGGATCGAAGCTACCGCTTCCGTCAAGAACAGTCACATCTCCAACATATACCGATTGATTATCACCAGCATCGGCTATAGGAGCCACATTGATTGTGCTTATAGACACGGAATCCGACTCGCTGTCCAAGCTCCCGTCGTTAACGACTAAATTCAAAACGTAAGTGCCGGCGACGTCAGCAACAAAAGCTGGATTAGCAGCAGCCGGATCATTCAACGCTGTTGAACTACCCACAGGCTTTGACGTGAAGGCCCAGTTGAAGGCAATCGGATCTCCATCCGGGTCCCAGCTCGCGGCTCCATAAAGGCTGACAGTCTCACCAACATACACGGCCTGGTTAGTCCCGGCATCTGCAATAGGTGCCACATTGATGGTGCTCACGGACACAGTATCGGGTTCGCTGTTCAAAGCCCCATCACTGACCACCAGTCCAATAGTGTAAGTGCCTGCAACATCCGCGGTGAATGTGGGATTCACTGAAGTCGGATCGCCTATGAATGCCACACTGCCGGCGGGCTTCGATGTAAAGGCCCAGCTAAACGTAATAGCATCTCCGTCCGGATCACTGCTTCCGCTGCCGTCAAGAGTAACAAGGTCGCCTACGTGCACGCTCTGAGCCGGACCCGCATCCGCCGTCGGCTTGACGTTGATCGTACTGATCGTAACGGTATCAGGTGTACTGTCCACTGTTCCATCATTGACAATCAACTGCGCTACAAAGACGCCGCCCCGATCGACTTCAAATGTCGGACTTATGGCCGTATGATCGCTCAAAACGGCACTGCTGCCCGTCGGTACCGACGTCAGAGACCACTTATAAGTCAGCGGATTACCGTCCACATCGCTGCTGCCGCTGCCGTCGAGGGTGACAATATCGCCAACGTAGGCCGACTGGTCCGCGCCCGCATCGGCAACCGGCGCAGAGTTCAAGGTGCTGACTGTTACCGTGTCGGGCACGCTATTAACCGAACCGTCGTTGACGATGAGCTGGGCGATATATGTCCCGAAAACATCCACCACAAATGTCGGATTGACCGCAGTTGCATCACTCAGCGCAGCGCTGCTGCCGGCCGGCACGGACGTCAGCGACCACTGATACGTCAAAGGATTACCATCCACATCGCTGCTGCCGCTGCCGTCGAGGGTGACAATATCGCCAACGTAGGCCGACTGGTCCGCGCCCGCATCGGCAACCGGGGCAGAGTTCAACGTGCTGACTGTTACCGTATTGGGCACGCTATTAACCAAACCATCGTTGACGATGAGCTGGGCGACGTATGTCCCGAAAATATCCACTACGAATGTGGGATTGACCGCAGTTACATCACTCAAAACGGCACTGCTCCCGGCCGGCTTGACCGTCAGAGACCACTGGTATGTCAATGGATTACCATCGACATCGCTGCTGTCCGTGCCGTCAAGCGTGATCAAATCGCCAACATGGCCCGACTTGTCAGGCCCGGCATTTGCTATCGGTGCAGTATTCAGCGTAGTAACAGTAACCGTGTCCGTGGCGCTGTCCACCGTCCCGTCGTTGACGACCAACTGAGCAACGTATTCACCGGAAACGTCTATGGTGAATGTCGGCTTGACTGCTGTTGCGTCTGATAATTCCGCTGTGCTGCCACTGGGCTTTGACGTGAAAGACCACTGATACGTCAGCGGATTGCCGTCCACATCACTGCTACCGCTGCCATTGAGCGTAATCGTATCTCCATTCTGGCCTGACTGGTCAGGACCCGCGCTGGCGACGGGCGGCGAGTTGGTGGTGTCTATCCTAACTGTGTCAGGGTCGCTGTCGACTATCCCATCGTTGACGATGAGCTGCACAATGTAAACGCCCGGCTTATCAACTATGAACGTCGGCTTTACTGCCGTCGGGTCGGACAAAGTTACTACACTGCCCACAGGTACCGAGATAAACGCCCACTGGAAAGTCAGAGGATCTCCATCTACATCCGTGCTTCCACTCCCGTTCAGAGTGACTGTCTCGTTCACGAATACGGTCTGGTCGGGTCCTGCATTCGCAGCCGGCGCGTGATTCACCGGAGTTGGGACCTTGAGCGCGAGGCTGTGGATTTGACCACCAGCGATTGCAAAGAAGACGCTATCCGGCTCGGGTACGTTACATTGGCCCCAGTCGTTTCTCCCCCATGCTACGATTCTACCATCCGCTTTGATAGCCAGGCTATGATAGGAGCCCGATACGAGCTTCACAAAATCGGCATTCGGTGCCGGGATGTTGCGTAAGCCCTCAAATGTCCAGTTCCCGTGCACGTCCCAGTACGAGTCCCCATTTGAGCCCCATGCCCTAATGGACCCGTCAGTTTGTAAACCGAGTGTGTGCCTCCACCCTCCATCAGTCTGCACAAACCCCGTGTTTGGCGGTGTGACGTTGCATTGAGCGTACGCATTATAACCCCACGCGATAATGGACCCATCAGCCTTGATACCCATACTATGGAAGTCACCACATCCGACGGCCTTAAAACCCGTGTTCGGTGTTGGAACATTGCGTTGCCCCTCTTCGTTCCGACCCCAGGCAACAATGGAACCATCGGACTTAAGACCCAAATTGTGAAACAGTCCCGCCGCGATAGCCACAAAGCCCTCGTTTGGAACAGGGACAACGCACTGGGCGGTATAATGACCGTGATCGTCGTAGTTACTACCCCAGGCGACAACAGAACCGTCGGCCTTTAGACCCACAGTATGACGCCAGCCTGCTGCCACAGCAACAAAACCCGTATTTGGTAAAGGGACATTGCACTGGTAGCCGTCGTTATTTCCCCAAGCTACGATAGAGCCATCACCCTTAAGCCCTACACTGTGCCAGTAACCCCCGGAGATGGCTACAAAATCCTCGTTTGGAGCAGGAACAGTGCACTGGCCATAAGCGTTGGCACCCCAGGCAACAACCGAACCTGGAACACAACTCGTTATCGTTACCCTATCCGGAGGACTATCGACCGTACCATCGTTGACAATGAGCTGCACAATGTAAGTGCCTGGCTTGTCCACTACAAAAGTCGGTTTTACTGCTGCCGGATCCGACAAGGTTGCAGTACTCCCCGAAGGTTTAGAAATGAATGACCAATCGAAGGTCAACGGGTCCTCATCGACATCGGTGCTGCCGCTGCCATCAAGAGTGACCATCTCAGTCATTAAGATGTTCTGGTGAGGCCCTGCATTCGCTATAGGCGCAGTATTCCCCCCTGGTTCTGAATCATACTCAATCACATATCTCGTACAGGGGACATCCCCGCCGTCGTTCCAAGTTGGCATTATTTGATTCGGATACCCCCAATAGAACAGATAATCCTCAAGATCTAACCAATTGTCCGGCTGAGAATATGGTTGTTGAAGCCAAGCCGTATACACCCACGGCTCCCCAGTGACCCATCGCCATCCCCCCCGAAGGTTCACTATAGTCCGGCGCGCTGCGGTCCTGGTAACCGCCGAGGTAGGGTCCGATGGCCCATTCTGCACTCATTTCCCATGCCCCGGGCGTATTTACGGTTAGATCATAAACGAACTGATTCTCGGCAGCAGATGTTATCGTCGCCAGGTAGCCCCCCTTTGCCTCAGCCGCAGCTTTTGCTTCGTGCCAAGTAACGGCCGGCGCAGGTATAACAACTACTTCATACGAGTGACTGTTTCCCGACCACTTCACAGCCCCAGATGTTGTCGAACTCGCGGTTACGACGATAATCAATCCCACGAGCACACCGATTGTTATTAAGTTTCGCAATTCTCTAAACATAACATTCCCCTTTCAAAAAATATGTTTTGTTCCACTTCCAGGTTTTATCCGGCTTTCATAACATCCAATATTCATTCGCCGTGCGGTGCACACCCTGCAATCGCTTGCGAATGCTGGCCTTATCAATCTAACGGCTATAACTCAGGGCCGATCTTTTACAAAGCGGATTTTTGAGAGTAAGCGAGCTTCAAACGTCTGGGAGCGGCTCACCGCCACTTCTCCGTTCAAACCGCATCTTAGTATGCTATTGGTTAGGACGCTTGCCAATTGTGGAGGCTACGTATTCTTCCTGCTTTTGGCCATTTTGACGTCTGATCTTGCCCCCGAAAATTGGTCCCCGTGTTATGAGAGGTTTCCGGAAGATATTGTGGTTGTGCTGCCGATTGGCGAGTAGTAAGTGGTTAATTTGCGAGTCACGTCTCACCAAACGACGCTGGGCCTCATGCAGATCAGGAAAACGATCCTAAGGCATGCAACTCCATCATGGATATGTCTTGGGAATTCGCTGAGTGGTCGAATGCCGGCGGGCGGATAGGTTTATTGGCCCTGCCTGTCCTTGGTGAAACTCATTTCCGTCACCCTCCTGACAAGCTCAATCCTGTTCGATGTGCCGAACTTCTTGTATATGCGGCCGCTGTGGACTTCGACCGTCCTGACAGAGCGGTGCAGAAGGTCGGCTATCTCGCGGTTATTCATGTCTTTCATCATCAGGGCCAGGACCCTTGACTCTGCCGGAGTGAGAGCGCTACCCGCAAGAC
>Ga0315275_10000902_pt1 | contig 25265 bp, 17 predicted proteins | sample YL17G03_0_MG_FD_205557 | JGI IMG/M metagenome (GOLD analysis project Ga0315275, IMG submission 205557) | Sediment microbial communities from Yellowstone Lake, YNP, Wyoming, USA - YL17G03_0 | ecosystem: Environmental > Aquatic > Freshwater > Lake > Sediment | place: USA: Wyoming | collected...
AGCAGATCAGACATGAATTCTGGTTCGGTGCGGCGATATCGTCATCGGTTTTCAGCGGAGGAATGAATCCCGAGGATGAACGCCGATACAAGGAGATATTCCTATCCAACTTTAATGCGGCGGTAACTGAGAATGCCCTGAAATGGCACGCAATGGAACCACGAAAAGGCCAAGTGGATTATTCCATTGTCGATGCCATCCTCAAATGGACGGAAGAAAATGAGATCCCGTTACGAGGTCACAACATCTTTTGGGGTATATCTGGACGAGTTCAGGACTGGCAAAAACAAATGGATGACAAAGAGTTGCTTGAGACACTCAAGAACAGAGCAACGACCATTGGAAGTCGCTACAAAGGCCGATTTGCAGAATACGACCTAAATAATGAAATGATCCACGGCAACTATTACGCTGACCGTCTGGGGCCAGGCATCACAAAGCAAATGGCCACCTGGGTAAAGCAGGCCGATCCTGAAGCACGCCTGTATCTGAATGACTATGATATTCTGACGGGCAACCGGCTAAATGATTACATCAAGCACATCCGCGGCCTTCTCGATGAACAAGTCCCTATTGACGGTGTAGGTGCTCAGGGACATCTTCACGGTGACTCGTTCGATCCGGTCAAACTCCGCAACGCACTCGACAGACTTGCCGAGCAAGGTCTGCCTATCTGCATCACTGAATTCAACTTTCCAGGCCAACGTTCCAGCGTTTATGGACGCCGAGACGTGAAACTCACCCCGGAACAGGAGCAAGCTAAGGCAAAGGCAATAACGGAGTATTATCGTATCTGCTTTGCCCATCCCGCTGTCAAGGGCATCCTCATGTGGGGTTTCTGGGAACGTGCCAATTGGATTCCTCAGTCCTCGCTTTACCTACGTGACTGGACACCTACTCCTGCCGCCGAGGCCTATCGAGACCTGATATTTAATCAGTGGTGGACAAAGTGGGAAGGTAAGGCGGATAAAGATGGTTATTGTCGTATCCCTGCATTCTTTGGCAAGCATCGGGTGACGGCTGACGGTAGTGAGAAGACCATTTATCTCAAGAAGGCAGCAGGATCAGGGACGGTATCATTCAGGTAGTTGCTTGGCCTGACCTTGTGAGATTGCTTCTGTTGTGAGAAAAGATCAGACCATATCAACCACAACTCCTATTGATAGCTACAACAATTAAACACAAATTTGACACTGCCTCAGAAGCCCCCAGGATTTGTACCGTTCAATATTCACCTATTACCCTCCACCACACAACTTTGCCAGACATTTTATTACCGACCATCTCAGCCCTAATGCCAAATGCCCTGGCTACCGTTTTAGGCATATCAGAGGGAACAAGCCCGAAGAGATTATCACAAGCATCTTCACCTATGTGCCGCCACCCCCTCGGCAGCTCGACCCGACTATTCCAGTCCATTTGGACCAGGCGTGTATGCGCCTGCTGGAAAAAATGCCTGAGAACCGCTTTCAAACGGCACAGGAGTTTATTGCGGCACTGGCCGGAACAACGCCAATTGTAGGAGCCAGTCGCTTCTGCACCGGATGTGGCACACCAACTCAAACAGGGGCCAGATACTGCCACAACTGTGGGACTGCCCTTGCCACAGTGCAAAACCAGCCTGCGAGGTGCCTTGCATGTGGAAGACCAACAGGTCCGGAAACCCTGTGCACGGTCTGTGGAAGGCCTTTTGGGAACTCAGGCCACCATTTGTGTTTTACTACTGGTTCACTAGCTGGCATGACCTTCCGAGTGCCCGAAGGCATCTTCAGCGTCGGTCGCAACGAACTCTCGCCCACCGGTGTCACGGCAACACTGACCCAGGGCGGAGGGGTAACTTGGCAGCCGAGCCCCGCAAGTGGCGGCAATGACTGCGCCGTAGGCACCGATGCCTACAACACGTTCAGTGGAATCGCGGACATGACCGGCGTGATTTATTACGGCAGTGCCGGCTGGTGGATCGATTTGGTGTTTACTGGTCTGGATCCCGCAACGGAGTATACTTTCGCCACATCCTCCGCTCGCTGCGCCTACACCAACCGGCTAACCACCTATACCCTTGGTGGAGCCGACACCTACTATAACGCAAGCACACTAGGCGTGGATGTCCTCGCCGAAAACAGGATACGGTTTAACACCGGCGACAATTACAGCGAGGGTTATGTTGCACGCTGGACCGGCATTACGGCAGCTGATGGCAGCTTTACGGTCCGGGCCGAGGCGGACCCAGGTGGTGAAGACGGCCGCAGGGCTTACTCTTTTGATGTCTTCATGCTTGAAGGAGGTTTCAAAGGCTCCGACCTGCAAGGCAAGATGCAGGGTGTTAATGCATCACTATGGTCGCGTATCGACTTCGATGTCGAAGACCCCAGCGTTTTTAACAAGCTGACGTTGCGGATGAAATACGAGGATGGATTTGTGGCATACCTCAACGGTGTTGAGGTAGTCAGAGACAATTTAAGCGGAACACCAATGTGGAACTCCCAGGCCGACGGCAATCGCCAGGATGAGCTCGCCCTGCAATTTATCGACTTTGACATTTCCAGCCACATCAGCTACCTGCGCCAGGGCCACAACGTTCTGGCAATCCACGGGCTCAACAACAACGTTGACGACCCCAATTTCCTGATTCTGCCCGAGTTGGTGGCAGTTAGCGACTCTGGCCTTAGTATCTATGAAAGAGCCTTGATACTGCTGGATGGCTTACGCATTACCGAGATAATGTACCACTCGCCTTCGGGGAGCAACTTTGACTACATAGAGCTTCAGAACATCAGCGATAAGACGCTGAAGCTTGACGGGGTGCAGTTCCTTGAGGGTGTGGAGTTTGTATTCCCGAATATGGAGCTTGAGGCCGGCGAGTACGTGGTTGTTGTGAGCAATCTGGCGGCGTTCAGGTCGATGTACGGTATGGGTCCCAGCGTTGCGGGCGTGTACTCCGGCGGTCTTAGCGGAGGCGGCGAGGACATTGTCCTTACGATTGCCTGGCCTTTGGATGCTGCGATAATGCGGTTTGGATACAGTGACAAGTGGTATCCGGCTACGGACGGCGGGGGCCAGTCGTTGCACATTATTGATGCGACTGCTCATCCTGCGACGTGGGACGATGCGAAGAGCTGGCGGGCAGCTGCCCCCAGCCCCGGCGAACCATAACGGCACGATAGCGGTGGCCCCAGTGCCTGACTGCCTGTTTAAGTCTTAAGTCTATCCGTGCCGAGGTCTCTCATACGCCGCGCAGTGGGTCTGCTTAGATATCATGGATCATCCTAACACTGCAGCGCAAGGTATTTATGAATCATGAGGTATACAAAACTCAACTGACTGATTCTTATGCATAGTTTTCGCAGGCGGCTAAAAAGGGACACATTTGGGACACATAATCTTTCCACGGCGGGACCAAAACGTAACGCTGTTTCTGTTGAAAAACTGCAAAAGCGCTATTGACGAGGCAGATCGCCGCATGGTCACGGGCGAAGGTCAGCGCCCGGTCGAGGTGGGCGGCAATGGCCCTATTTTCGTGAGCAAATCCGTACAACTGGGCTACAACCCGAACGTCCATTATCTGGCAATTCTCAAAAAATGCTCATTCCATAAGTGCTGTATTGTTGGCAACTTATAAAAAAGTCAAAAATTGCGCAACGGCTTCAATGAACGATGCCATGGCACACGTGCAGCGTTTTTCCCTGTCCACGCAATGGTCTATTTGTTATCATAGAGCTGTTGTGGACCAATACTAGCGAGCAGTTGCGTTGTGAGCAGGCCCAGGGCGGCAATTTGTCCAGGGTCTATGTGAGGGGATGGTATGAACGAGGTAACTCGTATCATAAATGCTATTGAGCAGGGAGACCCTCAAGCCACGGAGAAGCTGCTTCCCTTGGTCTACGAGGAACTTAGGGTGCTTGCCGCCCAGAAAATGGCCCAGGAGAAGCCAGGACAGACCCTCCAGGCAACGGCGCTGGTGCATGAGGCATATCTGAGGCTAGTAGAGGGACAGGAGCAGAGCTGGAACAGCAGAGGGCATTTTTTCAAAGCTGCTGCTGAGGCTATGAGGCGTATACTGGTCGAGAAGGCGAGGGAGAAGAAGAGTCTTAAGGGGGGAGGGGAGCATAAGAGAAAGACAGACTTTGAAGTCGCTGGTCTGCAAAGTGAGGCAAATTTGAATGCCGATGACCTCATCGCCCTTGACGAAGCGCTCACAAAACTCGCCAGCGAGGATAGTCTTCTCGAAGATCTGATCGAACTGCATTGCTTTGCCGGATTGCCACTTGTCCAAGTAGCCGACATGATGGGTTTCTCCAGTCGTACGGCCGAACGGCATTGGGCTTTCGCCAGAGCTTGGCTGTACAAAGAGGTCTTTGGCGAAGAATAGCCTCTTAGATGACATCTGCGTCTCTGATCTCACCGAAATGACGAAAATGGTCTGTCTTGAGGCTATGTTTGGCCCAATGTAGCCCCCTTGGCTACCTGGTCTTGGACCTTTCGGGCTATTTCTTGAGATTCTTTTAGAATCTATGTCGGGTTCGTATCCCAGTTTTCGCACTGGAAGATAGAAGAAGATATGTGAGGACCGAAAAGTGAAGGCACTTGAAAACATAAGACTGATCTTCAATGAGGCCCTGGAGAAGAAAACTGCGCAGGACCTGGAAGCCTACTTAGAGGAAGCTTGTCAAAACAACCCTTCTGTACGAGCAGAGATCGATGCATTGTTGAAAGCTCACTTCCAGGCGGGTGGCTTCCTGAAAGGTCCGATTCTCGGTTCTCAAGCAACTCTGGACCCCAATCCCATCTCCGAATCCATCGGGACCACCATCGATAAATACAAGCTTTTGGAGAAGATCGGCGAGGGCGGTATGGCCGTCGTCTATATGGCCGAGCAGGAGAAGCCCATCCGCCGCAAAGTGGCCCTCAAAATCATTAAATTGGGGATGGATACCAGGCAGGTCATTGCCCGTTTCGAGGTCGAACGACAGGCCCTGGCAATGATGGATCATCCCAATATCGCCAAGGTTCTCGATGCCGGCGCCACGGAGACCGGCAGGCCCTACTTCGTTATGGAGCTGGTCACGGGAGTCTCGATTACGGAATACTGCGACAAGAACAACCTCAGCACGAAGGAACGGCTGGACTTGTTTATCCAGGTCTGCAGCGCCGTCCAGCACGCCCACCAAAAGGGCATTATCCACCGTGATATCAAGCCTACCAATGTGATGGTCACGCACCATGATGGCAAACCCGTCCCAAAGGTCATCGACTTTGGGATTGCCAAGGCCATCAACCAGCGGCTGACGGAAAAGACGCTGTTCACGCGATACGCCCACATCATCGGTACGCCGGCTTATATGAGCCCGGAGCAGGCGGAGATGAGCGACGTGGATGTCGATACCCGCACCGATATATACTCGCTCGGCGTCCTGCTCTATGAACTGCTCACGGGAGCCACGCCATTCGGTGAGGAAGAGCTGCGCAAGGCAGGCTACATCGAGATGCAGCGAATCATCCGCGAAACCGAGCCTCTCAAGCCATCGACCAAGCTAAGCACAATGGGAGATTCCCTGGCCGGCGTAGCCGAACACCGCAAGACTAACCCGGACCTGCTCGCCAAACTCGTCAGAGGCGACTTGGACTGGATCGTGATGAAGTCGCTGGAGAAGGACCGCGCCCGGCGGTATGAGGCAGCCGACAGGCTCGCCTTAGACATCCAGCGACACCTGGAACATAGGCCCGTGCTGGCGCACGCACCCAGTACAACCTATCGCCTGCACAAGTTCCTCCGCAGACACCGCTCCCAGGCCATCGCTGCCCTGGCGATGGTGGTCGTAGCCGGCACTATTACCATCCTTTCCATCCGGAACCGGTATCAGGTCCGGCTCGCAGAGGCTGAAGGCGCCAGGCAGGTGAACGCCCTATCCGAGGCCCGCAGGCTCATCGCGACCGGCGACCTCGCAGCAGCTTGCAAGACCCTCAGACCGATCTTAGAAAGCGAGCACGCAGGGCTCGAGGCCAGGATCCTTTTTGCCGGCTTGATGGTTGACGGTCACGATCCTGACGAGGCCTTGAAGGGGACGGAGGCCATCATGGAGAGGCACTATCGCGAGAGGGTGCAGTACTATGCCGAGAAGATCCAAGCCAATCCTACAGATGCAAACAACTACCTCCAACGTGCACAACAGTACCACTATCTGCACGAAGAGCAGAACGTCCGTAGTGACATGCGTAAGTATGCAGCCCTCCTCGGCTGCCCGAAGTCTTTTGATTTAACGTTCGGTACACTGGTGAACTTGAATTCGGTCATTCCAGTCCTTGACGCTGCGAGTGATGTTATCGATTGTTTCTCCTTCGATGGTCTGGAAATGTATATCCATTCGGAACGCCCTGGAGGGTACGGCGGGTGGGACCTCTGGGTATCCAGGCGTGCCTCGGTTGACGAGGATTGGAGACCCCCGGAGAATCTCGGTGTTGTCGTCAACAGTCCAAGTAATGAGGTTATGTCATCCGTGTCCGCTGACGGGCTTACGCTCTACTTCGGGAGCGAGCGGGTTGGCGGTTATGGTAGCGCCGATATCTATATGACAATGAGGGTGACACGCGATGCCCCGTGGGGCCAGCCAATGAATATGGGCCCAAAGATAAATAGCTCTAACGCGGATCTCTGCCCGTGGATATCGGCGGATGGCTTGGAACTGTATTTTGAGTCATATCTTAGATCGGGCGGATATGGCGGTGGCGATATCCATGTGGCAAAGCGGGCGACAGTCACCGATCCCTGGGGCGAGCAAGTGAATCTCGGGCCCGTTGTGAACAGTGCATACCAAGAGCACAATGTGTCCCTTTCTCCGGATGGACTGCTTATGTTCTTCTCGGATCGTGATCTTTTCCAAGATATGCCTCGACCGGACGGGTACGGTTACTGTGATATTTGGATGACAACGCGTGCGACCCTTTCTGCTCCTTGGCAAACCCCAGTTAATCTTGGCCCGCAGGTTAACGGCTCGGCGTCTGATGTTGTACCACGTATCTCACCTGATGGAAGGATGTTCTATTTCTGTTCCAAACGTGGTGGCAACTGGAACAACTACCGGGTGCCGATTATTTTTTCGAAAGCTGACTTTAAGCCGGATGATAATGTGCAGCATGCCAAGAAGTCGGTAGAAAGTGATGATGGAAAGGAGGTGGAACCCTGAAAGAATCAGTAGTGTGGACCGCTCAAAGTGGTAGCCACGAGAAAAGTGGCCGATGAGTTCCGTGTCAACAAACAATGACTCACCGGCCTGACCCGACCCGGGCGTATGGTCTGCGCACCCGAGCCAACGGTATTGTCATTATAACGCAGACCCCAAATAAAAGCAAAATTGGAGGTTTGAATTATGTTCAGTAAGAAGATAATAATATGGAGTCGTAAAGAACTCAGGTCGTCTCCAAAGGAGAATATCCTGAAATATGTAACAGTTTACGTGGTGGGTGTAGCCATCCTTTTCGTTGGCAGTGCGAACGCCGATTTCGCCTTTGGCGAACGAGTGAACCTGGAGTGGACTATCCCAGTCCTTGACGCTGCGAACGAGAGTATCGTCTGTTTCTCCTACGACGGATTGGAGATGTATATCATGTCGTACCGTCTCGGAGGCTGGGGCAACTGCGACCTGTGGGCGTCGAGACGTGGCTCCACTGGCGAAGATTGGGGTCCTCCGGAGAATCTCGGATTCAACGTCAATAGCTCCTTTGACGATTCTTTCTCATCGATCTCAAACGACGGACTCACACTCTATTTCCATTCTAACCGATCTGGCGGGTACGGCAATTACGATATCTGGGTGACAACACGCACAACTAAGGAGGCTCCTTGGGGACCTGCCGTGAACGTGGGGCCAAACATAAACAGCTCTGTTAGCGACGCGTGTCCCTGGGTATCACCGGACGGGTTGGAACTCTACTTCACATCATATCGGTTCGGCGGATATGGTGACGGTGATTTCTATGTGGCAAGGCGCGAAGCAACGAACGATCCCTGGGGCGTTGCGGCGAATCTCGGGCCCGTGGTGAACAGTGCATACGACGAGCGAGGGCCGTCCCTTTCACCGGACGGACTCTTGCTCTTTTTCGCCGACATTTCGACTACAACTCAACCGAGGCCTGGTGGATATGGCAACGCTGACATGTGGGTCACAATGCGGGCGACCCTTTCTGATCCTTGGCAAACGCCCGTAAATCTTGGAGCAAGCGTTAACGGGTCGGCGTCTGATGTTATGCCACGTATCTCGCCTGATGGCTCCACATTGTACTACAGTGAATACAGTAGAGACATCGGCGGCATCTGGGAGAACTGGCAGGCGTCACTCTTTTACGAGCCAAGCTGTGGCGACAGCGCCCACCCGTACCCCATAGGTGATCTAAGTCGCGACTGTCGGGCGGACTTTTTTGATCTTGCGATTCTGGTAGCTCATTGGCTTGAGGACAACAATCCATAGCCGACAGTCTGGCGCGAAGTGGATATCTAAGGGGTCGTGAATACGGAGTTCACGGCCCCTTCTCTTGTTCTGTCCGTGAAGCTGTCCCGCATTTGTCTTCGATCCCGTTTCAAAGGAGACTCAGCTGCTGATCGTCCCCGGCAAGGACCCGAGGCGGTCGCCCGATGGGCGGCACATCGCGTTCGTTCGAGATTGTCAAGTTCTTCGGCTCTCCCCTGATGGGCGTACCCTGTACTTCTACACCGCTCTGAATTGGGATCCCGGCATCTGGGATGACTACCAGGTCCCGATCCTTCCGGTCGTTGACTTGTACGCCGACTGGATGATAGAAATGAAAGACTTTTCCAAATTAGCCCAATACTGGGGTCAGGATGAACCATCCGTTGATATCGGCCCGATGCCCTGGGGTGACGGCGTTGTGGATATCCAGGACGTAGCGGTTTTACTTGAATATTGGCTGAGCTGGTACTGACAGCGGCAGTTGCGTATCAGTCAGAGCAAACTGGCAATTCTGGAAGAGATGAAGCAGCTTGAGCTGCGAATAACGAAATTGCTGAAGAAGTAACTCAGAGCATGGTCAGCGGATGCTTTCGATTCTTTAACGGCAGTTCGACGGGGCGATCCAGCCTGTGCGACTCATAGACGGCCAATATCATCTCCAGGGCCGCAGCAGCCGACGGTTACTCCAGCCCCGATGTCTCGTCGCCGTCGCTCTTGCGCGAATATAGGAAAGTGCTGGACGAATACATCGGCCGAACACAACGGCAGATGAACCACGTCAGGGATTTCTTCGACTGTGTCCGCTCCCGACGGCCAACCGTGGCGAACCCCGAAGTCATGTATCGCTCCATGAGCATCTGCCTGGCTGCGGATATCTGTGAGCGATTGAAGCGAAACCTCAAGTTCGACCTGCGCAAGTTCGAGTTTGTCGCCGATCCCGAAGCCAACCGGATGCGGTCTCGCGCGATGCGACCTCCCTACACAAGCTGAATCAACCCCGAGGAAATAGAACCATGAAACACCTTCTAATAACCGCTCTACTGCTTACCGGTGCCGCGCTGGCCCAGGAAGACAAGCTGATTGGTATCCTCAAATCGGATGCGCCCCTGAGAGAAAAGGCCGATGCGTGCCGCGAGCTGGCGCACCTCGGCACCACCCAAGCCGTACCGACACTGGCGCCGCTACTCTCTGATGAGAAGCTCTCGCACATGGCCCGCTATGCTCTCGAACCAATCGCCGATCCGTCCGTTGATACGGCATTGCGAAACGCACTCGGCAAACTCAAAGGTCCGTTACTCGTCGGCGTCATCGACAGTCTCGGTGTTCGCAAGGACACGCAGGCTGTTGAACCGCTCGCCAAATTCCTGACCGACGCTGATCCGGCCGTCGCTCAGGCTGCGGCATGGGCGCTGGGCAGCATCGGCGGCACGGCGGCTGAGGCACTGGAAAACGCTTTGTCCGACGGTTCGCCGGCCAACCGGCTTGCCGTCTGCGAAGGATTGTTCCGCTGCGCTGAGGCGATGACAGGTGCTGATGCAACTGCAATCTACGACGAGGTTCGAGCGCTGCCGGACTTGCCGCATCGGGCGCGCCTCGCAGCGTTGCGCGGCTCGATCCTCAGCGGTGGGTCCGGTGGCGTGCCGTTACTGGTCGAGACGATTCGGGCCGAATCCTACAAAATGTCGGCCGGCGCGATGGGGATTTCAATGGAGATGCCGGGCAAGGATGTCACTACGGCATTGGCTGGAGAGCTCCCGCAGGCAAATCAGCAAAAGCGCCTCCTGCTGCTCCAGACGCTCGGCAATCGAGGCGACCCCGCAGCAGTCTCCGCAATCGTGCCACTGGCAAAGACAGGCCCAGCCGTTCAGCGCACCGCGGCGATCCGCAGCCTCGTCCAACTTAGCGATCCGTCGTCGATCCCCGTACTGGTCGCTTTGGTCAAAGAAGCTGAGGCGGCGGTCTCTAACGCGGCGCAGGCCGGGTTGATTGCCTTCCCGGGTACAGAGGCCGACGCGGCTGTGGTTGCGTTGTTGAACGACTCGGATGCGAAAACCCGCGTCGCGGCCATAGAAATGGCCGGTCGGCGTCGCATTACAACAGCGGTTAAGCCCTTGTTAAAAGCTGTACGCGATGCGGATGCCAATGTGGTCGGCGCCAGTTTTAAGACGCTCGGCGAACTCGCTGGCGTGGCGGATATCCCCAGCGTGGTTGATGCGATGTTGAAGACCAAGGCAGTCGCGGCCGCCGAAACCGCCCTGTCGGACATTTGTGTCCGGCAATCCGACAAGACGATGTGCACGAACAAGCTATTACCAGGCCTTGCAAATGCGCAGGGCGAACCGAAACTTGCGTTGCTGCGTGTCCTACGCACGGTTGGAGATCCGCAGGCCTTGGCTGCTGTGCGTGCGGCAGCAACCGAATCAGACAAGGCGGTCAAGGAAACGGCGATGCGCGTGCTGTGTGACTGGCCGACAGTCGATGCCTTGCCGGACCTGGAGCAAATCGCCAGGACGACCGAGGACACGAGATTCAGGATCCTCGCGCTGCGAGGGTGGCTGCGATTGATCCCGATACAGACCGTCCCTGACGCAAAGAAGGTATCGCAACTAAAGGAAATCCTGCCGTTGCTCGAGCGACCTGAGGAACAACGCCTCATGCTGGCCACCCTGGGCGGGCTTCCCAGCGCTGAGTCACTTGCGCTCGTCGTGGCATACATGACCCGAGAAGAATTAAAGGAGGAAGCGAACGTCGCTGCTGTGGCGATTGCCGAAAAGATCATTGCCGCCCACCCAGCGGAAGCAGCCGAAGCGATGAAGCTGGTCCAGACGAACAACAACGAACTCGCCGAGCGTGCCCGACAGTTATTGGCCGGTGTGCGACAAGCGCGATAGAAGATGGTTTCACTTCCATCTTCAACGACTAAGGCCTGACTGGCTGGGACGGTAAGCCTGTTGGTGGACGGTCGAGGATGGCGCGTTGTCGTGAGTCAGGCTCTGCAGTTTTCTGTATCCCCGCGTGGGCCAATTTGTTGTCATGGGACTGTTGTGAGACAATAAGCGGCTATCCGGGTCCCTTATTCGATGTTGAAGCGAGCAATTGTGCCGTGCTTTAGATTATAGCGGTAAACTCTAATGAAGAAGAAGTAAGTCGATAAGAGATAAGCACAAGATAAAGCCAATCCGACACATAGGTACACAACAAGTCTGCCGGAGAAGGGCCCACCCATAAGGATAGCTCTCATACTCTCAAAAACGTAGGAGGCGGGAATTATTCTGGAGAAGATGCGCAAAACTCCAGGCAAATTGGACACCGGATAAAATACTCCGGAAAACACAGACAGCACCATTGGAATGGGCCAGCCGATCCATTCAGCAGCAGGACCTAACCGGAAAATGAGCGCTGATACGAAGATGCCCATCGCCATGCCAAAGATAAACAGCACCAGAAGAAATGGAATGAGAAGAAAACCTATTCTAAAGATATTATAGCCGAAACACAGGCCGGCGATTGATAACATAAGTAAGAGGCCGCAGACGCTCATGGCAATGCTTGTCGCTACCAAGCCGGATATATATTCATCCATCTTTAGCGGCGATGCAAAATAGTTTATTAAATTTCGCGACCAGATATCTTCCAGGAAGGTGGTCATAACGCCATGCTCGATACGCGTGGTGAATCCCCAAAGAATAATAGCGCCCAATATGATATTAACGAAACTGAGCGTGTCTCTGCCCAGGCTGCCAAGGTATTTGGTGATGAAGCCCCACAGAATCACGTCTATTGTTATCCATAGAAACATGCTCACCAGCCTGGTGGGATTGCTTCTTATCAGAAAAATCTGGCGTACAAAAACAGCGTAGATCCTGGAAATACTCATATATCGATCTTTCATAGGCCCGACGGTTCTACGGCAGTAATGAAAGGGGTTCTCTGGCCACGCTAATAAACAATTCTTCCAAATCCTTTTTCTTGTGCTGGGCCGGCAGCGTTCGCGGGTTGCCAGTTAGCAGGATCTTTCCATGTGAGAGAAACAATACCCGGTCGCAGACGGCCTCGATCTCGTACATATTGTGTGAAGTCCACAGGACGGTTGTTTGCCTTTCCGCCACCCATTTCTTCATTCTTTCGCGGACAAGATTGGCGACACTCGGATCCAAAGAGGTGGTCGGTTCGTCAAGCAACAGCAATGACGGCTCGTTGATCAAGGCTTTTGCCAGATTAAGACGTGTCAGCTCACCTGAAGAAAGCAGACCCGCCTTAGTCTTCGCAAACGCATCTAAATCAAACTCACGCAGAAGAAATCCTATTCTCTCCTTCAAATTGCGGACCTGGTACAGCAAGCCGAAAACATACAAATTTTGCCGCACAGTGAGGTTCCCGGGCATTTGGGCATAAATTGCGGCAAAATTCATCTGCTCGGCAATTTCGGTGCGGTGGTCCTTCAGATTCTTGCCGAGGACCTCTATTGAGCCGCTGGTAGGCTCAAGAATTCCCAAAATCATATTGATCGTGGTTGTTTTTCCCGCCCCGTTAGGCCCAAGCAGGCCGACTATTTCACCCCGATTCACGGCAAATGTAATATGATCCACTGCCCTGAATGAGTCGTATTCTTTAACGAGCCCAACAACTTTCAAGGTTTCATTCATTTGTGAAGACTACCATGAACACATCTCAATGACAGAATCTTCTTGCCGTGGAATTATATCAGGCAGGCAACCGCCCTAACAAGTCTTCATGCGAAAGTTCGAGATTAACAATCCTTGCATCTTTTTCTGGGCCGTAGGAAAATATACGCGTAGTCTGATAAATGAAAAGGACAGAACTTATGAAAAAGAATCATGGCATCAGCTTGTTCCTTGTTCTGATGGTCTCCTCCATCACGCTATGCTCAGCCGCTCCGGGCTGGAAAAGACCGTGGCTTGGGGTACACGTATTGCTGACCACGAGAGACAAAACGGAACAACTTACACAAGTGGTCAAGGATCTTGCTCAGATGGGAGTCAATTCGATCGTGGCTGAAATCAACTACGGTTACGAATACGAGTGCCACCCGGAGCTGAGATCGGGTAATCCGAGCAGCAGAGAATCAGTCAAAAGACTTGTAGGTGAATGCAGAAAGAACAGCGTTCGGCTCATCCCTCAGTTCCAGTGCCTCGGACACCAGTCATGGAAAGCGAGCACATTCCCGCTGTTGACCAAATACCCACAACTTGATGAGACACCCGGCAAGTACCCGGACAATGAAGGCATTTACTGTCGAAGCTGGTGTCCGTTGAATCCTGAGGTCAATCAGATCATATTTGGACTGATGGATGAGTTGATTGACGTGTTTGAGGCTGACGCCCTGCACGTTGGAATGGATGAGGTCTTTCTCATCGGCGAAGATGCCTGTCCTCGCTGCAAGGGCAAGAGCAAGGCGGAGTTGTTCGCCAAGGCGGTTAACGATTACCACGAGCACATCGTGGGAAAACACAAGATCGATATGCTCATGTGGGGAGACCGTTTGATAGATGCCGGCAGTATCAGTTATGGCAAGTGGGAGGCGAGTGCAAACGGCACTGCAGGGGCCATAGACCTGATTCCGAAGGATATCATCATTTGCGACTGGCACTACGGACGACGGGAAGCGTACGAATCCATACCCATGTTTTTAGAGAAAGGATTTCGAGTCTGGCCGGCGAGTTGGCGCGAGCCGGATGCAGCGAAACAATTGATTGATTATTCGCGAAAGTTTGACAATGCGAAAATGGTCGGCCACTTGAATACAACATGGGGGGCAGTCCCCATGAGAGAACTGACGGCTTTCAAGCCCTTAACGTACTCAACAAGGGCTTTTGCCCCGCCGTCCGCAGAGTATCTCTCAGAAATCAAGTGATTGGATAACAAAAGTGTGTTTATGAATCCTTAATGGAAACTTATATCAGCAAGTATAGAATTAATAGGAGCGCCATATCATGATAAGGTCTTATTCACGGAGACAACTGTTCCAGCTTGCTGGAGCCGCAGCACTGTTGCGAAGCAGAATTGCAGTAGCCCGGCAGCCAACACCTCCAACCTCACCACGTCCACGGGCAGAGTATGTTTCTTCCAATTCTTTCCCCGAACTGGCAAAGCGATCTACCGTAGGGCTTATTCATGGAGAAGACCGTCGTAAGAATGCATACAATGCACTGATGGCGATCGACGAAGAGCTTCAGCCAAAGTTGGTACAAAAGAAGTACGTTGTGATCAAACCTAACAATGTCAGTACAAAAAACCAGCTTGCCGCCACCCATGTCGATGCTCTTCGCGGAATCATAGACTACATCTCAGAGCGATTCAAAGGTCCGGTCGTAATCGCCGAATCTTCCGCGGGAGAAACCTTAGAAGGTTATGAGAACTTCAATTACAACCGCCTCGTTTCCGAGTATCCGCAGCAGAAAGTAAAGCTCGTGGATTTGAACCAGGAGGCTAAGTTCGAAAGGATAGCATTGCTCGATGCTAATTTACATATAGCCCCGGTGCGTCTGGCGGCAAGATTATTTGATCCGGATGCATTTGTGATATGTTCTGCTATGCTTAAAACACACAACACAGTGATAGCAACCTTATCAGTGAAGAATATGGTGCTTGGGGCGCCGCTACACCAGGCCCCTAAGGAGACTCCGAGGTGGAACGATAAGCGCAAGTATCACGTTGGGCTTCGCCAAACCCATTACAATATGCTACTGACGGCGCAGAAAATGCAGCCGTATTGGGGGGCAACACTTATCGATGGTTTCGAAGGTATGGAGGGCAGTGGCCCTGGTTCTGGCACACCTGTAGATTCTAAGATTGCCATCGCGTCAACGGATTATATAGCAGCAGACCGTATAGGCGCAGAATCAATGGGCATTAACCCGGAATGGCTTGGCTACTTGGTATACTGCGGGCAAATCGGTTTGGGACAATACGATCTCTCAAAAATCGATGTTATAGGAGCATCTATGGCGGATATTCGAAAATCCTACCGCATGCACCCGGATATTGAGCGAGAACTACAATGGCAGGGTCCTATGAAAGAACTGCCATTCAACTTGGGTTGGATGACACCATCCTCGGAACAGCACTCGGCGTACATGTTAGGATAAAGCAACCTCCGAAAAACGGACTTCCTGAGGAAAAGTACTTATGCAAAGTCAGCAGTAGCGTGTGTCGAATATTAGCAGTCCCAGACCCACAAAGGGCGAAATATGCTGTGGAAATCCGGATAGAGGACTGAACCAATCAAATCAGACTCCACGCTTGAGCCGCCCGGCGTCTCTGTTCAGCCTTCCTCTACAACTTTCATGTCCATCAGCCGTGCGAGGTGCTGCACGCTTTCCATGTGGTCGCCATAGAACACCACACGGTGCAGCAGTGTCATGGCGTCATCGGTCTCAAGAACACTGCTCCAGTTGGCGGCCATCTTCGCTGCGTCGCGAACTTCAGTGACAATCTGGGTGCGACAACCATGGACCGACTTGGCCGGGACTTCGATGATTTTGCCCGTTGAGGCGAGTATCGTATCAAGGTTGACCAGCTTGGCACGGGTGATGGTCTGGCCAACGCGATATTGGACTTCCGGCACGCAGCCACTGCCGCCGACCTCGGAATGCCCGCGCAGCAGGTATGGGGCTTCCTTGCCATTGGGACCATCCATCTTTAGAGGCGCTGTGCAGTGGGCGGTCCATAAAGCGTTGCGAGCTGTATCAAAAGTGGCGTTGCCCTGGAATCCAGGACGATCTATCATGTATTGAAACAGGAGCATGGTCAACAATGAGTCCATGTCCCCCTCGCACGCGGCGGGAATGCCGCTGTCACGGAGACGAGCAAATCCCAGACAGGGAAATCCCTTGGGCAGCCATCCCATACAGGTGCCCACAGCCAATCCCTGGGCCTGTTCCCGCTCCATTAAATGTTGCAGCGCAATACTGACGCGAGCCGCCTTCTCGATGTCTTCTTTGTTCGGCTCGACGATTTCTTTGGCGTTCTTTGTCCAACTGTCGATTTCGGCCCGAACCGCGTCCTCTTCCGCGGCGGAGATCATCTCGTTGAAAGCGCTCTCTTCGACGGCCACGACATCGGCCCCGAGACGCTTTCTAATTTCCTCCGGAGACCGGGCAGGTGCCGTGCCCTGAGCCGGTGGGAAGAGGATGATACGAGTCTGCCGCATCATGGGAATGACCCTCAGTAAGCGAAGGGCGCGTTCTAGCTCGTTGTAGTCGCTGCTTGCAAGAAGAGTTACGCGATGTCCCTGGCGGTGCCAACGGGGGGCATACATCCAATCGTGACCGCTGGCCGGCAGCGAGAAGAACACCATGGGATGCGATCCGTCAAGAACCGGCTGGACCACACTTGTCAGGGCGAAATTCTCTACATTGATCATAAGGACCGGCGCTTCGGGTCCTGCCTTCTCCAACAGAGCAGCCGTTTCCTGGGCACTATTCGACTGGCCGATTATGAGTTCGATGTTCCCCAAATCCTTTTCCGCCTTGTCAAGGCGAGCCTTCATGGCCTCTACTTGTCCGGTGTCGGCTCCCCAATTACGGTCCTTCGGCACAGGCACGCCTGTGAAGACGACACAGATTCGGGACTTTCCCCGTGATTTATTGGGCGGTGCCTGCGAAGCCCAAGCGTGCGTCCATGTTGCCCCGGCCAGCATCAATCCGCCAGCTAATCCTGTTCCCAGCAATTCCCTTCGTGTACAGTGATCACACATGCCAATAACCTCCAAATGATAATGGTAGCAGAATCAAATGCCTTGTACACAAGCAACTATAATACGGGGGATATGATTAATCAAGAAAAGAAAAGGCAGCCGGCGGGACGTCTGTGCTTTAGATAAGATCACTATGGCATCGATGACTCTATGAAAGCTATATGAAGGTCCGACCAAAGGCCCAGAGAGGCCGCGATGTGGGAACCCGAACAGAGGATTGAGCCAATCAGATTGAACTCTGGGTTTACCTGGCGTCACTCTGTGGAGATTTCAATACCTATCGCCAATATCACGGATACACCCTCTGCTTGCACTCTGACGCTACCGGCGATATGCTGTGCTCCGATATTGCAGAATAGAGGCAACATGGCACAGATGACCCAAGTCCCAACAACGCTCGTGAAATGGATGACATGATGAGAACAACAAGACTGACACGCCGCGACTTTGTGAAGGCCGGCACAATGGGATCTGTCGCGACCATACTCGCGAAAACACGTTGTGCGTCTGCGGAATCTGCATCCCTGAACATTGAGCAGCCATTTCACGGCGCAATTCTGAACCGAAGACATGGCTCGGAAATCGATGGCGGCTTGAAGATCAAGGTACAAGGTTATGCACCTTTACAGGATATGGTAGTAGTCAATGGAACAGCGGCTCTACGGGCTGGGACGAGCTTTGCCTCCGAGGTGGTCCTTCGTGACACAGAGACGGAGATTATCGCTGTCTCAAATGGCATCTTTGGCAAACAGGAACACAGGATACGGGTGGTCTGGGACAGGTATTCTTACCCTCGCTATCGGTTCTCAATCGACGACAATAGCTTCTTCTTGCGTGATATTGCCCAGAAGAACTATGCATCGTTGTTTGACTGCTTCTACCTGAAAGGGCTCCGCGAGCTGCACGTTAAGTATGGGACGCGTTTTGTTCTGAACATCTACTATACGACAGGAGACGATTTTCAACTACCGCAGTTTCCCGACCGCTATAAGGGTGAATGGCAGGAGAACGCAGACTGGCTGAAGCTCGCATTTCACGCGTACGCCAACGAACCAGCACGGCCGTATCAATATGCGGCGCCGACACAGTTGATTGCTGATCTTGACAAGGTGGCTGAGCAGATAATTCGCTTTGCGGGGGAGAAGACTTACTCGCCACCAACGGTCATTCATTGGGGAATGGTGCAACCTGCAGCGCTGAAACCGTTGTACGAACGTGGGGGGCGTGTTCTGAGCGGTTATTTTCGCCGGGTCGATGGCATCTGGGATATCAACTACCTTGTGGATGATGCCCGCTCGGAGTATTTGTCGAGGCACGATGCACTTATGGATTTTGACAGCGGGATGGTGTTTTCGAGGGTGGATATTGTCTGTAATGAGGTGCCGGTCGAGCGGATAGTACCCACACTTGAGCCTCTTACCAGAGACCCCAATCATGCGGAGGTCATGGATCTCTTTACTCATGAGCAGTATTTCTGGCCGTTCTACTCCAACTACATTCCAGACCATTTCGAGCGACTTGATACGGCTATCAGATGGGTGACTGAACACGGGTACAAGCCTGTTTTCTACCATGAGGGTTTCTTAGCCAAGCCTGACCAAACGGCATAGGCTCAGAAAGCGCGGCGGGCAACCTCAGCGTATGCCCATAGCTCGTCAACGGCCGATGAGGTGGTGGGGCAAAGACGTATCATTCTCTGCAGCAAACAAAGCCGCTGTTGCGCAAAGGGGGTCTATTGCCTCAATCAGGTATTCTGGCTGAAGTTCTGCCATTCGATTTTTCCGAGCTTCTTGAGGGCGTAGCCTACCTCCCGCAGGTAGTCTCCATAGCAGACCTGTGCGTGGAATCCCTGCATCTCGGTGAGCAACTTGTGCATGTCACCATCAATCTCTATGTCCATCTGGGAACGGCAGGCTGGATAAGAAGGCGAGTCAACTATTTTCCCCCTGAAGCCTTGCCACTTCGAACACCTCAGATTTGGGATGATGACTGTTACAACCTGGCCTCTTGTGTACTGGACCTTGGTTGCGGCTCCGTAGTCTGACTCGAAGTGAGTCATAATGGCGGCTGGCTCGTAATCCTTGCCGTTCATTTTTCTCGGTGCGGCGCAATGAGCCACCGTGAAGATACCATCGTGTGGGAAATGCGTGTTGCATACGAAGGTCGGCCTGCCAGCAATCCATCGCAGAAGCACACCGGGCAACGTGTGCGTCAGATCGGTGTGGCAGTACGCCGTGTATCCTTCGTCATTTGCCAGACTCAACACCAAACAGGGCGGCGTATCAAGCATCTCGATGACCGATCTTCCCATACATTGTGCAAAACCGAGATTGGTCGCGCCTGACTCCCTCATCAGGTCTTTGCAGACGCTCAGGGCCAGAAACGAGTTGACGACGAACTTGCGGTCGGTCCTGAGAGTGATATTGGGCAGAGCAAGCAGCTCGTCAGTCTGACGTTCGACCTCTTTGGTAATATTCTGGTCGCTATGAGCCTGGGCTAGTCGCTGGGCGAATTCAGCCTCAGAGACAGTTATGAAGTCGTAATTCCAGACCTCCTTTGCATGGGTGGGTCCTGCCTCTTGGCCGGGTTCACTGTACGCCGCCAGTCCGCCGATAGCGAGCATTTTAGTGCCCCTGGCATTCTTCAAGCCGTAGAGCGCCCGCAGGCGCCAGAGGACTTGGGTGTAGTTATCCACGACGACATCGTCCACATCTATGCTTGGCTCTTCAAAGGTATCGCCGTTTCTGCGCAGCAAGCGCCAGTGCGTGATTTCGTACCAGAGGTAGTGGTGGTCCGACCTGTGCCGTAAGAACATCAGCTTAGGCGTGCGGGAGGCAACAAGCCTGTATACCTGCGAGCCACCGGCCGGATATAGCAGGAGCACATCGCAGTCAGCGGCCGCCGCCTCGTCGGCCTTCTGGTCGTTGTCTACAAGGGTCAGAGGCAAAACCTCGATTGGAAACTCTGCCTGCGATGCCAATGCTCGCAACTCGGTCTCGATTCTGCCGGCCTCTTCAGTCACGTCCTGTTGTGTCTGTAGTCCGCCGTAACCGCGCCAACTGGTTCTCTCCTGTCGTTTCTCAATCAGATAGGCAAGAACCGGCTTGACTCGCAACACAGCCCCCAACGGCAGACTTGTCCCGGAAGGAACAGGGTCCACCGCAGGCGCATGATTGTGCTGCCCAGTCGCCAGGACCAAGCTGCTTAGGGCGGCGCCCCCGAAGCCGCCAAGAAAGCTCCGCCTGCTTATGTCCATCGTATGCGATTCGGAAACTTCGCTGCGGGAGCAACAGTGTCCGGGGACTGCTACATCAAACTGGTGTTCATCGGGCTGCACTTGTAAGGTCCTCCTTAAGGCCGAACATATAATCTGCAACACCGGCAATGCCGCCAGGCTCTTTTACTCGCGATTTCCCATTTAACTTCATAAATGGCGCTCCTGCACGCTATACTATCGAATTACAGTTCATTTGACACGGGCTATTTGGGAAATCCGAGTCTTGCCGTTGTTTGTCATGCTGGCACAAATGCAATCAGGACGTCGTGGCTAATAGTACATTGTATGTCTTCAGCAAGAATGAGGCAAAAAGGTCTCTGAGTCAGGAGACGATTTCAACTCCAAGCGTAATTCTACCGTTGCATTTCTTCCTTTCAAGAACTGTACTTCTTTTTAGCCGTGCTCGCTTTGCCAAGATCCTCTCACGGCGGTCACAGTAGACATCATCAAGGGTCACGTTCCGGATAGCCTCGTGATGCTGCCGTCATCATAGCAGCCCTTGCCCTCAAGGGTCAATGAGATCAGCCAGAGATTCTGGAGTTGGCTCCAGGCATCTCCCCAAATGACTTGGCCGCCATCATCAAGCTGATCCGCTGGTGCCGACCGCGCGTCATTACTGTGCACAGAAGATGTTGCAGTGCGGACTGAGAGGGATATAATTGGAGCCAAAGACAGGGCTACCCGGAATTAGATGCAGATGGTGCCGTATCGGCGCCGGTTGGTGTTACTGGAAGCAAATAGCAGGAAGAAGGGACTATTCAATGAAGGCTGAAATGAACGGAACGAAAAACGGCCTCAGCCGAAGAGACTTTGTCAAGGCCTCGGCAGCGGTTGGGGCGGCGGCTGTTTCGCTGTCGGGATGTTCGGCGAACCTGACCGGAGCTGGCGGGGTCTTGGCTGCCCCTGCAAGGAAAAAGGCAGCGGCGACGGTGCGGGGGGCGTTCATATATCCGCCTACCGAGTCTCTAAGGAAGGCCGGGTATTATAGCTGGCCCGGCTCGACCTTCAACGCCGAAGGACGCCAGCAAGAATATATGCGTAGACTCAGCCAGATGGAAGCAAGGCTAGGGATGAAAATACTGATGGATGAACAACCACTCGATGACGGCGAGAGCGTCACGCGGTTTATCAACGATGTCAAGGCCTCAAAGCCCGATGGTCTCTTGCTAATACCGTTTAAGAAGGGACACTGGGGACACGTTACCCGCATAGTTGACGAGACGCAAACCCCATCGGTGGTGCTCGCGACACTGGGGATTCTGCTGGTTGACCACATCAATCAGTTCCACGAGAAACAGGGTGTGTATCTGATCAACTCGATGGACAATCTGGATGCCGTTGAAGAAGGAATGAACATGATCAGAACAGCCCGCTGGATGAAAGAGGCTGTCTTGGCTGACATCAGGGGCGCGGAAACAAAAGAAACCAAGGTGCCGCATCTTGGAACAACGGTGCGGACAATTCCTGGCCAGAGGTTCATCGAAGAATTCAACCGGACGCAGGCTACCGAGCAGGTCAAGGCCTTAGCCGACCGCTATCGCAGAGGGGCGAAGAAGGTGATTCAGCCGAGCAGAACCGACATCCTGGACGCGGCCAGAACGTACTTTGTACTCAGGCGGATTATCGAACAGGAGAAGGTCGATGCGGTGATGATGGACTGCTTGCCGGGCCTCCAGCTGCCGCACAGGCATCCACCGCCCTGCATGGGCTTTATGAGCCTCCGCGACGAGGGAATCGCTGCCGGCTGTCAATCGGATCTCAACGCAACGCTGACGTTGATGTTGGTGCAGGAGCTGTTCGACAAGCCTGGCTTCCAGCAGAACGCCTCTATGGAAACCGAAAAGAATCATTACTTCGGCGCGCATTGCACCTGTGCGTCCAAACTTAGCGGCACGTCGGGGCTGAGCGAGCCGTATATCCTGATGAACCACGCCGAGGCGGGCTGGGGCTGTGTGCCGCGGGTGCTCTGGTGCCAAGGGCAGCAGGTTACGATGGCGCAGTACCTCTCCGGGCAATCTCCACAAATGTATGTGTACAGCGGCAGAGTGGTCGACTGTCCCGATATTACCCGCGCTGGCGGATGCCGGACCAACGTGGAGATAATAATCAATGAAGTCGAGGACGCCTGTGATGTCAAGGGCATGCACCAGGTCATATTCTACGGCGACTACGCAAAGCAGCTCAAGACGTTCTGTCGGCTCTGCAGCATTGAGGCTGTTATTTGAGAAAAGGGCCACCGATGGAGCGGAAGGCAGATTGAAGCTGCGTGATGTCGCACAGAAGTCTTGTGAAGACATCGGCGGCTGTGGGCGCCGCGGCGTTGGCGTCGACGTAGATGGTCTTCGCTTAGGCCGTTGAAACCAAGCACACTGCGAGCAGCAAGGTGGCCAGGCAAGTCGAAAGACAAGGAATATCGGTTCTTGTGGAGTTTCTCGCGGCATTTGGGGGTTCATGCCGGTCACAGTAGACATCATCACGGGTCACATTCCCATTGGCCTCGTGATACCCGCCGACTGTTATACCATTCCACGAACCGGGCAATCTCAGCCTCAAGCCAGTGCGCACAGGAAGCGCCCTTAAATGGCCCCCTTTTCCATCAGCAAATCCGTACAACTGGCCTACAACCCGAGGGCCCGTTATCTACCAATTTCGAAAAAATACCCATCTCATAAGTGCTGTATTGGCAATTGGTTATGAAAAAGTCTGAATTTATGCAACGGATTCAATGGCCTATTCACTTGTATTCCATATGAGGTCACTTTTCCCGGATATTTCTGAAATTTGTTCTCCTTTGAACCATACACCCTGGCGTGTTACAATTACCTCCGTCTGTCGAAACCAAGTTTTCTGCCAGTTTCCGGCCAGGCAGATTAGGGAAGGAACATCAACGTGCGCACAATGCTATGCTTGCTCTTGCCTATCTTCATTGTTCTGGCGGCCACTTCGTGTCGCCAGCAGATCCAGATGTCTGTCTCTGAGCCAAGAGCCGCTGTGGGATCAGACGAGGTTATGCCGGAAGGGTTCGTACCGCTTTTCAACGGAATCGACCTGGAAGGCTGGATGGTGTGGAGCCCCGAGAACCAAGATTGGCAAGTTGTCGAGGGAGTCATTGACTGTGACCCACACGAGGGACCGGGCGATAGGAACTTGTGGACCACCAAGAGCTACGGCGACTTCGAGCTGATGGTGGACTGGCGGATCAAGGAGAGTCCCTACATCAACCGAGCTGCCAAGGTGATTCTCCCCGATGGGACGTACAAAAAGGACGATTCCGGCAAAGAGGTGCTGATCGCGGCCCCGAATACTGATTCAGGTGTCTTTCTTCGAGGCCAACACAAGTCTCAAGTGAACATCTGGTGCTGGTCAGTCGGTTCGGGCGAGGTATGGGGGTATCGTACCGATCCGGCGTTTTCGCCTGAGGTCCGCGCCGGGGTGACACCAAAGGTCAAGGCGGACCGGCCGATTGGTCAATGGAACACCTTCCATATCATCATGAAGGGCGACCGCCTGACGGTCACGCTCAATGGGAAGCTGGTTCTCGACAATGCTCAGTTGCCTGGGGTCCCGGCCAAGGGACCGATTGCGTTGCAGCATCATGGTGATAGGAAGGATGGGGAATGGGGGGCGTCGTTCCTCCAGTTTCGCCACATCTTCATCAAAGATTTAAGCCAGTTGCCGAGTCAATGACTTTGAGATCTTCATAGTGGTCCTTTTCCAAAAGGTGTCCCGGCAAGGCGAGATTTTTTGATTCCCACCAGCCATTTGCGGTATAATTAAAGTGTCGGTAATGCTCGTGTAGCTGGCCATGGACAGCACATTGGGCAACCGGCCATAGACGGTGGGCTGGGGTTATTTCCTCCCTCCTCTCTCCCTCCGCGCCTCAGCCCAGCCGTCCCTACTTTCTATTATTGACAGTCCTAAGCAGCCGTTGCCGTACACATAGTCTCACTGCCTATCCGGAATCTGGATTCGCTATCTCCTGCAATCGCGTCCAGAATCTCAGCAGCGGTTCTCTGTATCCGCTCCAGTGATTCCAGAAGTGTTTTTCTCTCGCCGCTGTAGAGCTGGATAAAGACTGATTCGATCACGTTCAAGAACTGTGCTGAGGCAGGGAGCGGGGCAAGTTCGGCTCTTGGCGTATGATGCTTTCTTCTATAGGCTGTTCCGTTTACCTTATCCACTGTCTCATATAGTTCCTTCGACGCATGCCACCCACCAGCATCCCACGACAAGTACAACTTCTTGCACCGCTTGTATTGCTTCAGCAAAATATTGAGAAGTTTTATCATTTCACCAGTGTTCTTTGTCTCTGAGTAGAAATGCGTTATCTGGTTTGTGGATAGCTCCAAGGCTGCAGTCATGATCAAGCAGCCCTTGGACGTTTGGAATTTGGGTATGCAGGGATTCTCACCCGGAGCGACAAGCCGTCTGCCTTCTCTCATTGTAACGTAAAACGGTCCCCACTCGTCTATCGAAAAGAAACGCTCGTTCTGTCCAAGGGTCGATAGAATTGATTTGATTTTGTCGAGCTTCTGTCTGTACTCAGGGTCATTGCTCGTGAGAACCCTCCTGGCTTTCCGCCATTTGTAGCCTTCCGATCTAATGATCTCTCTGATGACATCCACGCACACTGAGTACCCTTGCACCTTGAGGACTTCCCGGATATCCCTCAATATCCAGCTAGGAGTCTGTCCGAGTAATAGTTGAATAGGATGTAGGTAGTGATACAATGCATCCAAGCATCGGCAAAGGATCATGAATTTCTGGAGGCTCACGGATGAGTAAGACATATCGGCCCTGGAATCCC
>Ga0315275_10000903_pt1 | contig 25249 bp, 22 predicted proteins | sample YL17G03_0_MG_FD_205557 | JGI IMG/M metagenome (GOLD analysis project Ga0315275, IMG submission 205557) | Sediment microbial communities from Yellowstone Lake, YNP, Wyoming, USA - YL17G03_0 | ecosystem: Environmental > Aquatic > Freshwater > Lake > Sediment | place: USA: Wyoming | collected...
ACCCCAATGTGTACATTGGAGAGAACACCAAAATAGGTGAAGGAAGCATTATCCAGTTCGGCGCTTTCATAGAGCACAGCTGCAATATAGGTAGTCACACGAGGATAGGAACAAATGCTGTACTGCGAAGAGAAACTAACATCGGCGATAACTCTATCTTTGGATCGTTGAGCGCCAGTGAAGGAAAAAACTGGATTGGAAACAATGTTCTTGTACATACACAATGTCATATAACTACGGGAATAATCATTGAAGACTTGGTCTTTATCGCTCCCGAATTCGTCGGAGCCAACGATCCATACATGCTTCATGGGAGGAGAAACATACAAAAATTCATACCAAAAGCGCCACATATTAAATATGGCAGCCGATTAGCAGTGAACGTCACAGTGCTTCCAGGGATAGTTATAGGTCGCGAATCTGTCGTGGGAGCATCCAGCCTAATCACAAAAGATTTGCCAGATTTTTCGATTGCTTATGGCATTCCAGCTAAAGTCGTTAAAACAGTCGAAGATAAGTGGCGTCTGCCCGAAGAAGAATATCAGAAATTCAGGAAACGAGTAAGCGAGGAATACCTCCAAAGTTTCATCGATGGACTTCTAGAAGAATACAGACAAGCATGAAATCTACACGCGAGGATTCAAAAAGCAAGAGCGCGCACGCTATCTGAAGGATAATCAGTGAAAGAGAAGAATTACGTTTCTTCTCTGCTATTTTGAGGCCTTAAGAAGACCCCTCAAATAATATAGCCGAATCAGAGGATGAATATATGATATCGATGGCTCTTTCAATTTTGCCGCCATAAATACGCCTGTGAACGGAGAGATTAGAAATCGATAAATGACATCTGACCTGGTAACAGGTGGCTGTCGGTTCGTTTGATGTGCTATCTGATTCCATATTTCATAAAGCAACGAAGCATACCATTCCTGATGAGCCAGTTCCTGCCTGAGACCACTTCTCAGATGAATCGATTGTGTGCTATAATCAACTGCCCACTGATAACCAGCTTCGGCAACAGCGTATGCTAGCACCGTCTCGACGCCTGCGTTTGCCCGTGTTCTGGGGAACCCACCCAATTTTCTAATGATTTCTGTCTTGTATGTCGTGTTATCCAGAGTCTTGCCTAGAGTAAAGGCTGACATTTGTCTAGTTCTTAACCATGATGCGAGCTCGGCTTCGCCCACGTACTTTCTGGCTACGTATTGCTGCATTTTTCTGAGCCCAATAGGCTTATCTGCAAACCGCATCCCAGATGCTACAGCGACTCTGGGTTCGGATAGTTTCTCAGGTATTTTTTTCCACCAAGCTGTATCAAGCAACAAATCCTGTTCGAAACTTACGAAAGAGGCTGCTGTAACATGTTTCAAGGCAGTGTTTGCACCATCACTTATGCCCTTCCCCTCGTTAAAAATGACATCCCATCCGAAGGATCTAGCTATCTCCCTAGTGTTGTCGCTGCTTTGATCATCAACGATTATTCTCCTACCAGTAAATTCGCTTGGTATGACTTCGCTAATACGTTTCAGTACGGCGGGCAGAGTACTTGCACCATTTTTGGTCCACATAACTAAATCAATCAAAGACTGTTTTCTCCTGAAGTTTAATCAGTTCTGGCCAATTTTGGTCTTCATCCTCTCAACATTTTTCTTTCTAGAAGCTTTCTTAATACTTTGTGGCAGATAATCACATTTGAGGTAGCTGTTTTAATCTAAAATACCTGCTGAGTCGTTTATTCCAGAGTTTATGAAGAAACTGCTCAGGATTTTTCATACATAAGACAAAATTCCTGAAAAACCAAGATGAAGTTAGATATAGTCTCATAAGAGGATACCTTTCTTCTAGCTCATGGAGGTAAGCTTTCTGATGAACTCTTATAGTCAAATTTTCCTTATGCATGCGAGCACAATAAAGTGCTTCGTTTATCGTCCGCCATTTCCATCCTTTGTCGATTAACCTAATAGCCAAGTCCCAATCCTCTCTTCCGTGAAGGTTTTCGTCATCTGAAGTGCCTGCACGCGCTTCTCTTCTCATAAGCATTCCTCCTAATGCACCTCCAGCTCCGCCAAGAATACTTGAATGGTACCTCAATTTTCTTGGCATGTAAGTCTGAGCAGATTCTCCAAACTCTTGCTTTCCGGTCCAAACAAATCCAATTCGTTTATCCTTCTCAATCTTAGAGACACATTTTTCGATGTACGTCGGTAATAGTTTATCATCTCCTCCGATACCACAAATATAATCTCCATGTGAAAGGCTGAATCCTAGGTTCATGGCTCGAGCAGGAGTTAGATTTCCTTTATGCTCTTGGTATACATATTTAACAGATGGATACTTTGGGACAATTTCCCTTGTGTTATCAGTTGAGCCATCGTCAACAACTATCAGTTCAATATTAGGATATGTCTGTTTCAAAACACTCTCGATAGCTTCCGATAGGTATCGTCCGTAATTGTGCGTTGGAATGATCACTGTGACCAAACGATGATTCTCAACTGGTACCATCAGATTGGGACGTTTTATGCTCAACCCATCTACCTGCCTTCAACCTACGAGAACATTGGAATATTATTAACGTTTCTTCTTTAGGGCAAGCGCGCGCTAAAAAAGTGTTTTTATACCCAGAATGATCTGTAAAGATCATCAAGCTGAGAATGCATTGATCAAGTTCAGAATCGACGTTGATTATCCATATCCTTCCAGACTTAGAAGTTTCATTTACACGACACTAGGTATCAAATTCGGTAAGGACTACCTACGGAACTCTAAAGTTTTGGCGCGAATGATAAATGAGTCACCAAAGGAAGTGAAAGCCTTCTGGTTTTTTACGCCTAAAACAATTCCTGACAAAGAGTTGATGTGCCTTCTGAATAAAGAACGACATGAAATCGCTCTCCATATAGCAAACAAAGCTGTTGAAGAAATAGCCGTTATGGAAAAAGCAACAGGTAGAAAACTCAAATATTTCTCGATCCATGGCACTGCACGTTTTCTTGCTAGATTAATGTGGAAACGATGGAACTACAAAGCACCATCAATACCCAACAATTATCCACTAATATCTTTTCATAACTTTTCTACCTTTGGGCTTGACGCATATTGCTATAGACATACTACGAAACAAGCTATCAAAGCGACAAATGAGGCAATTATCGATGCCAAAATCCTGCATGTTCATCCAATATGGTTATTTCAACGAGGAAAAATGAATCATAGAGGACCTTACTATGAAACGTTGCGAACCATCCTTGAAGTAGACGATGACCTCAAAGGTTTATCAGTAAGCAAAAAGAGTTTTTTTAAGATCGCCAAGATCATTTGGGAATATAATACGAGTATCTTTCCTACTAAGAGTAGAATCGAGAAACTTCATGAAAGAAATATAGACATTTTCACGTTTATTGAGGGAAAATGGAGCGGAACCATTGAAAATGTGCCAAAGGAATGGGCGACGACAAAAGAAGACATTGCATACATTGAGATACACAGTTATGCAGAATGGCTAGAAAGAATCGGTAAGAAAACGCGTAACATGATCCGAAAGGCCAACAAAGCTGGAATAAAAACAAAAATCGTTGAACCCAATGACATTTTTGCTGAAGGTGTAAGGAGAATTTTCAATGAGACACCCCTAAGACAAGGAAGAGGTTTTCCACACTATGGAGACTCGTTAGCACAAGTCAGGAACCAACTATCCCTGCTTGAAAACTGCACGTATATTGGAGCGTCCCTGCAAGATGAACTTGTTGGATTCGTGCAGCTTGCCCATGGTGATAATCTAACAAATATCTCTCAGATCTTGTCACTCCAAAAATACTGGGACAAAGCGATCAATAATGCGCTCATAGCAAAAACCATCGAAGTCTGTGCTGAAAAAGGCATTCGAAGGATTATGTATGGCGGAATGGGGAATCATCCGTCGCTGGACAACTTCAAACAAAGTAACGGGTTTACCCAATTCCGATTGACTCGTTACTACATACCTTTGACGAGAAGAGGCAAGACGGCAACCAAATTTGGCATGCACAAAGAAATAGGGGACAACTTGCCAAGTGCGATAAAATACCCGCTCATCAGGCTTTACAACTGGACGAGTAGAACTCGAACAAAAGCCAAATTGAGATTTAGACGAGAGAAGGCAATCTAGTCGCCTTGTGCCAGACCGCTCTGATATCTCCAGACCTAGTGGAGACGAATCCCTGTCTGGATTCAACCCTAACCTCTGTTTTGCAATGACAGCCCAAACTAGCACGTGCGCTAATCCAACAATGGTTCAACAAATAGTTATTTTTGTGCGGAGACCTCTTATGGGTTGATAGTCGCCTTTAAATACGAATTGCGGCAACCTTTCTGATAGAGAGGATATTCGGGAAGAACAGTAAAAATGAAAGGTGTTATTCTCCATGGCGGTTTCGGGACTAAACTCAGGCCTCTGACTCACACGGGTCCAAAACAGCTGATTCCGATCGCAAACAAACCCAATTCTCAATACGTTCTTGAAGATCTAAAAAACTCGGGAATAATCGATATCGCAATAGTGCTGGGCAACATATTCCCGGAAAAAGTGAAAGAATACTACGGTGATGGCGGAAAGTTCGGCGTTAAAATACAGTACATCGAGCAGAACGAACCAAAGGGCATAGCTCACGCTGTAAGCCTATGCAAAGATTATGTCAAGGAACAGCCCTTCATAGTCTACCTAGGAGACAATTTGCTGAAGGGCGGAATCACGAACTTCGTCAGCGAGTTCCAACACTCCGACTACGACGCCATGGTGCTTCTCTGCCAGGTAAGAAATCCCGAACGATTTGGCGTTGCTAAAATCGACGAGGAAGGAAAACTTGTAAAACTCGTGGAAAAACCAAAAGAACCGCTCAGCAACTACGCATTAACCGGCATCTATTTCCTCAAACCTATAATCTTCAAAATGATAGAAAAACTCAAACCGTCATGGAGAGGAGAACTCGAAATAACAGATGCCATCCAACTTCTCCTTAAAAGCGGCTACAATGTGGGCTACCAAATAGTGCAGGGTTGGTGGAAAGACACTGGCACGCCTGAAGATATCCTTGAAGCCAACCGCCTTGTGCTCGATGAACTCAAACCGGAAACCGAAGGGAAAATCGAGAACCGTAGTTCCATTCAGGGCAGGGTTGCTATAGCGAAAGGTTCAACAATAAGAGAAGGCTCCCTCGTTAGAGGTCCAGTGGTGATAGGGCAAAACACGTCAATAGAACCAAGAGTGTACATCGGTCCATATACGAGCATAGGTAACAACTGCACAATCAAGAAAGGCGAAATAGAAAACAGCATTATTATGGACAACTGCACAATCGACGTGGAAGAAAGAATAACTGACAGCATAATCGGTCCTTACTCAGAAATGACCACCAATAAATCCAAACCGCACGGCAAGAAATTCATCCTTGGAGAAAGAACGTGTATAGAACTGTGATGTGAAAAGCATGCTGAAAGGGATAACCCTCAAACCTCTGAAACGTATGTGCGACGAAAGAGGCTGCTTTACAGAAATCATGCGAAAAGACTGGAAAGACCTACTTGGACAAGACCAGTTTGTTCAGACGAACTTCTCTGCAACTTATCCCGGCATAATACGTGCTTGGCACCGACACAACCGCGGACAAGTCGACTATTTCACAGTGCTGAGAGGAACTCTGAAAATATGCGCCTACGATGAAGACACGGGAGAGCTCGATGAAATAGTTTCAACAGGGCAAGACCTACAAGTTCTAAGGATGCCTGGCCACTACTGGCACGGGTTCAAGGCAGCAGGCGATGAAACAGCCCTTCTCGTTTACTTCACTACGAAGCTGTATGACTACCAAGACCCGGACGAAGAGAGAAGACCTTGGAATGATCCGAAAATAGTTCCGAAACTGATAAACGGCAAAAAAGACGACCCGCGGACAGGCAAACCGTGGGACTGGAACTACCCACCCTTCAAGTGAAGAAACATGAAGATCCTCGTCACAGGTGGACTAGGCTTCATAGGAAGCAACTTCTGTCGCTACGCAATAAACGCCCATCCGAGCGCTGAAGTCGTAAACCTGGACAAAATAGGCATAGGATCCAGCCTCTCTAGCCTCAAGGACATAGAAAAGGAAGAACGATACAGATTCGTGAAGGGCGACATCCGCGACTTGAAGCTTATTGGTCGCCTGGTCAAAGATGTAGACGCTGTCGTGAGTTTTGCAGCTGAAACCCACGTTGACAGAAGCATACTAGACCCAAACGAGTTTCTCCAGAACAACACGGTTGGAACCTTTACACTCTTAGAGGCTCTAAGGAAAAACAACAGTCAGGCAAGACTTGTTCAGGTGTCCACCGACGAAGTGTATGGAGAAATCCCAGAAGGATCATTCAACGAAAACGACCCTCCTACACCATCTAATCCGTATTCCGCATCAAAAGCAGCTGCCGACATGTTCGTTCTAGCCTATTATAAAACCTACAAGCTGAACGCGTCGATCACCAGATGCACAAACAACTATGGCCCCTACCAGCTCCCAGAAAAACTCATCCCAAAGACAATCATCAGAGCCCTGAAAAACCTGAAAATCCCAGTGTACGGAACCGGCGCAAATATCAGAGACTGGATATATGTGCAAGACCACTGCGAAGCAGTAGATCTCGTCCTAGCTAGTGGAAAACCTGGCCAAATCTACAACGTGTCAGCAAGCAACGAAGTGTCCAACGTCGAAATCGTCAGAAGAATCCTCGAACACCTAGGCAAAGACCAAGACTTGATAACCTACGTCGAGGACCGACCTGGGCACGACATAAGGTACAGCCTGGACTCTTCGAAAATGCGGTCTGAACTCAGCTGGAAACCCAGACACTCCTTCGAGAAAGCGCTGAAAGAAACCGTCGACTGGTACGTCCGCAACGAATCATGGTGGAAACCTCTGGCTACAGAACAAATCCTGAGTCCGACACCTTGGAAGAAAAAGTGAAACAAAGTGAATCTCCTGATAACAGGTGCAAGCGGCCTGCTCGGCACAAAACTGTGCCAGCTGGCAGTAGAGAGACATCATGAAACGTACGCCTCCTACGGCCAACACAAACCACTGTGTGGAACTCCGTTGGAGCTCAACATTCTTGATCCACAAGCTCAACGACAGGCATTCGACAAGATAAAGCCTGATGCTGTAGTCCACGCCGCCGCGCTAACGAACGTAGACAAATGTGAAATGGAAAAGCAACTCGCTTGGAAAACGAATGTTGAAGCAACAGAAAACCTTGCGCAACTCTGTAAAGAACGTGACGTTTTCCTCGTCTACGTGTCCACAGACTATGTTTTCGACGGACAAAAGGGAATGTACAAAGAAACCGACAACCCGGCCCCCATTAACTACTATGGACTCACAAAATTAAAGGGAGAAGAAGCAGTCCAAGCCCTTGATAATCACTGCATAGCCCGAGGTAGCGTCATCTACGGTTCAACACCCGCAACGGGAAAAATCAATTTCGCGTTGTGGCTCCTCGACAAACTCCGCAAGAAGGAAGAAATCAAGATCGTAACCGACCAGTGGAATTCGCCGACGTTGAACCTTAACATGGCAGAGATGATTCTGGAAACGGTGGAGAAGAGAATTGTCGGAACCCTTCATTTGGCGGGAGCTACTCGTCTAAGCAGGTATGAATTCGCTGAGTATGTTGCCGAGGTCTTCAACTTTGACCCAACATACGTAACGCCAATACGGTCAGATCAACTTAAATGGGTTGCTAGGAGACCCCGCGACTCCTCCTTGAACGTGGATAAGGCAGAACGAATGCTCGTTAACAAACCACTGCAAATATGCGAAGCACTCAGAAAAATGAAGGAAATCACTTAAAAGAAATGTTACTTTGTTTTGCACTCAGTCAAACGATCAAGAAGAATTCTCTGAAGGATTTTCTGGGTTTGGACGGATGCGCCCACGTTTTCTTGCCATTCTTGATATTGTCTGTAATACTGTCTCTGTTAGCGTTCTGGTTTCTTTGTCTATTGCCATCAATACAGCTATGTAGACTAATCCTCCCCTTACAGTGAAAATTAGCGTTGAAGCTCTGCTCACAGGATGCCCACGAAACAGAAGCAGAGCCATTACGACCGAGGCAGCAACATATTTTCCTATGCGTTTCCATGGGATATTGACCTTCACGTCTTTTCCCAAGACGTTGTATAGAATCATGAACGTTACCGAACGTGCCACCGCAGTTATCGCTGTGACGTACATGGCCATCAACACTTGATTGCCACCAGCTAGGTTCGTTAAGGCGTAGAAAGCGATTGGCAGGGTTATTCCGGAATGGACGTAAGGGAGAGAGAAAGCTATGAATAGTCTGCTTTTGGCGACTTGTTTGAACGGTATTTCTGCCTTTTCATCAACTCTTTCGACTCCGTAAAGAACGTACGTGAAGATGGTTGAAATCGTCGAGATCAAGGAGTCTATGGCCAATATTGCTAAAACCGGAGCGGCAACGGCGTATTCTCCAGTTGGCTTCAAGAAAAGGAGAAATGAGCTGGGTATGGCCAGAACCCCCGCTGTCATTGGGACAGCGAACATCAAAACGTACTTCAATGAGGCTGTGGCTTCGTCAAGGTTCGGATCAGCCAAGAGTTTCGGGGTTAACGCAAAGGCCAGAAAAGTCGAGTAGGCAATTATGTTTGCGATCTGCATGGAAGCGTAATAGTAACTGTATCCTATTGTTCCCCCGTAAATGACCAAAAAAACAAATGTCAGCGATGCTAGCTGGTTGCCAGCAATGCTGTATAAGTTGAATGTTGAACCTTTCAACCATTCCTTAATGTAGCTTAACACAATTTTCTCCCGAAGCTCTTTGCGCATTACGTAGAAGTAGAACCCTGCTTTGACGGCAAATGCTGTCCCTAAGGTTAGGATTGCACCCAAAAGCCCCAGTTGCAGTCTCACAACAAGTAAGTAAACCGACAGAACCTTAAGTAATTCGCCTACAAGCAGGCCGTATCCCACAAAGTGGGGCCTATTGGCTTGCAGACAAGCTTCGAAAACTGCTATCATGTATGTCTCAATTATCTGCGCGGCCGCAACGGTGTAGACGAGCACATACTTCTCCAGGCCTTGCGAACTCGTTACGAGAGGGAGCGCTGCAAAATAGATGAGTGTGGTTATCAAGCTCACAATCAAGTTTCCAAAGATGCCTGTCTTGGTCGCGCCTTTTTTGCCCCTCGCTACGAAGCGCATCGTCCAGAACGATATGGGTCCAGACAATATCGTGAAATATGGTATGATAACATTCACAAACGCTCCGTAAGCTCCGTAGTCGGCCTGGGATAATGCCGCAGCTACAGTAACCGTGAAAATGATTCCGGTTGCGACAGTGGCCAGTTTTGCCGCAAAGAGTATCGCTCCTGAATAGTGAGTTCTGATTTCTTCTTTTTCCAACCGGCCACCAGTCGTAGTTCAAAGGAAATGTCTATTCACTGAAATATCTGTTTTGGCTTCAGCTCAACCTTGCGCGTGTTTGAGCGGTGTCAAACTGGTCGTAGGCGAAAATCGTGCATGTTAGTCTTTCCCTCTAACAAGCCTGGATACCTCAAAAAGATTCACAACTTAAGAAAAGTGGAGACTTCACGTCAAGAGCTCAGACAAGAGAGCGTTCAACTCTTCCTTATTTTTCAAATCTCGAAAAATGGCCTTGCCGCTTCCGTACAATCGAAAAGAGAAATTGTTGAAGGTCAATTCGAAAACTATTCCTGCGATGGATTTTTTGAGAGTTGCCTTTGCCAAGATTCTCTTTACCGCCTCGTCTTTCTTGTCGAACTTGAATATGACGATGACATCCTGTTCTTTGCCGCATGTGCCCTCAGTTCTGGCCACGTAATCGTCTACTGTAACCATCAGAATTGGCCAATCTCCTTTAAAACTTCGGTGAATCGGTCAATCTCTTCTCGCGTGTTGTACACGTAGAAACTTGCCCTTGCACTGGAACTCAGTTTGAACATCTCATGCAATGGTTGTGCGCAGTGGAAGCCGCTGCGGACCATTATGCCATAGTTGTCCAGAAACAGTGCAACATCATGGGAGCTGAGTCCTTCGATTCCAAACGGGATTATTCCACACTTGACAGACGTGTCTCGCGTTCCGTATATCTTGGCTTTCTTGCAACTTTCAATACGGGGAATGGCGTATTTCGTCAGCGCTTCTTCATGGGCTTTCACGTTTCCCATGCCTATTCGCTCAAGGTATCTGATGGCCTCCATCAATCCGACGGCGCCGCAGACGTTTGGTGTTCCAGCCTCGAACTTCCAGGGCAGAACATTCCAGGAGATTTTGCAATGCTTGGTCTTCGGGTTGAACGAGACTTCCCGTATCATCTCTCCTCCGCCGTGAAATGGCTCCATTCTTTCTAGAATGTCTTTCTTACCATAAAGTACGCCTATTCCTGTGGGGCCAAGCATTTTGTGGCCGGAGAAAGCGAGAAAATCTGCGTCCAGCTCCTTAACGTTTACAGGTATATGCGGAACGGATTGGGCCCCGTCTATTAGTGCCCAAGCACCGTTCTCGTGAGCGAGTTTAACGACTCTCTTGACGTCGTTCACTACACCAGTGACGTTTGACACATGGGAGACACAGACCATTTTGGTCTTTTTTGACATGAGGTTTTCCATCGATTCGTAGTTCAACGTTCCGTCATCGTTGATTTCACTGTATTTGACGCTTGCTTTTCTGAGCGCAGCAATCATCTCCCAAGGGACGATGTTGCTATGATGCTCCATGAGTGTCACGACGATTTCGTCTCCTCTCTTAAGATTGTGAAGTCCCCAGGCGTAGGCGACCAGGTTTATTGCTTCAGTCGTTCCCCTGACAAAAACTGTCTCTTCCATGCCTTTGGCGTTTATGAATCTGGCGACTTCTTCGTGGGCGGTTTCGTATAGTTCTGTGGCTTCCTGAGAAAGCGTGTGAACTGCTCTGTGAACGTTTGCATTGTGGTTCTCGTAGAAATCCTTGATGGCTTCAATGACTTGTCTTGGTTTTTGCGAGGTTGCTGCATTGTCAAAGTAGATTAACGGGTTGTCGTTGACTTTTCGTTTGAGGATGGGAAAGTCTTCGCGAATCTTGTAGGGATCCAGCACTATTTTCCCTCTGCCGCCTTCATCCTCTTGGAGAGCATTTTTGCGAGTTCTTCTTCTTCCAACGCCTGCTTTTCTTCAAAAGTTGGTTCTTTCTGCAACCATGTTGGAATGGTCTTGTTTTCATAATACTTTCTCATAGCCCTCTTCAATGCTCCGACAGCCAGTATGCCACAATGAAACTTCACGCTGGGAAGACCGCCCACTGCTTCGGTCACACTCTTGTACGAGATTTTCCAAGCCTCTTCGAGCTTCATTCCCTTAATCATCTCTGTAACGATACTTGATGTTGCTATGTTGGCAGCACAGCCATAACTCTCGAAGGACGCTTTCTCAATGGCATCTTCGCTGTTGATCTTCAAATAGAACGTTATCATGTCTCCACACATGGGGTTTCCAGCAACGGACACAACCGTGGCGTCTTCCATTTTTCCAAGGTTCTTAGGGTGCTTGAAAAGTTCAAGTATCTTGGGGTTGTACGGTAACGGTGCACGTGACACTCTATTCCGCTCCTGTCGAACCAGTTATACCTCTTATTCTCTCAACAGCCCTTGGAATCACATCCAACGCGTAGTTTATGTCTTCTTCGGTGTGGTACCTAGTAACTTTCATCAAGATACTGCCGTGAGCTTGATCGAACTTCCTGCCTATGGCAACGAGAACGTGGCTCGGCTGAAGCAGCCTCCTCGAACAAGCGCTTCCGCTCGAAACGTAGACACCGCTCAAACTGAACTCGATCGTCAAAGCTTCTCCCTCGCATCTCAGAAAACTCATGTTAGCATTGTCAGGCACTCTCTTTTGGCCTTTCGGTCCATTAAGCAGCACGTCAGGCACTCTTCTTGAAATGCCTTCGGTAAGAGTGTCACGGAGCTTCCGCAAATGGTTGGTTCCTTCTTCAAAGCGTTCGAAAACCATTTCAGACGCTCTTGCGAACCCGACGATGAGCGGAGTGTTCTCAACGCCCGGCCAGAACCTCTGTGTTCCTATCTGGCCCTCCAAGATTTTCTCCACATTGACTTTTTCTCTCACATACAAAGCGCCGATGCCACGTGGTCCTGAGATCTTGTAACTACTCACGGTCGCCAAATCCACATTAAGATATTGCACGTTGAACGGAATCTTCCCGTAGGCGTCCGAAGCGTCCGTGTGAAAGATCGTTTCAGGATTTTTGTCCTTAACGATTTCAAGCGCCTCTTTTATCGGCTGTATCGTTCCAATTTCATGGTTCACTGTTGAAAGGCTCACTAAAGCCGTTTCTTTGTCTATTGTTTCCTTCAGCCTCTCAAGGTTTATGAAGCCCTCAACGTCCACAGGGATTTTTGTCAAGGTGAATCCACTTTTCTGAAGCATTTCAGCTACGTTCAGCACGTTTATCGGTTCAATCTCTGAGATCACAATTTTCCTACCCATGCCTTTCATTGACAACGTTGTTCCAATGATTGCCAGGTTGTTTGCCTCAGTTTCCCCAGGTGTGAAACAGATTTCTTCGAGCGTTTTGCATCCCATGAATGAGGCGATTTTCTGGGCGGATTCCATTATTGTTTCAAAGGCTTCCCAGCCGGGTTTATGGGTTAGCGTTGGGTTTCCGTATGCGCGTTGATTGTAGTACGGAATCATCGCCTTAACAACTTCATCAGGGACCCTGCTCGAGTTCTCACCGTCTAAGTAGACTTCCCGTTCCAAGCCTTCATGCGCTTTCAACAGCTCTTTCACGTTCTCAATCGTCATGAATCAAAGCCCTCGCAAAAATCGTTTTATCCACTCTTATATTCTCGCTCTCTGATAAAAAAGCCTAACTTAGAAAAACGCAAACTCCGAGCTTGCGCAACGCTTTAAATGGGCACTGTCTTAAAACTGTGTGACGAAAGAGATGGACGCGGTCAAGTGAAGATAACCGAACTGTCAATTCCAGAAGCGGTCAAAGAATTGATTATCAGATCTGGAATTGTTGAGCTCTATCCACCCCAAGAAGAGGCCATAAATGCAGGAGCTCTTGAAGGAAAGAACCTTGTTTTGGCAAGTCCAACCGCTTCAGGGAAGACTTTAGTAGCCGAATTCTGCGCCTTGAAACAAATACTCGAAAGGAACGGCAAAGCCGTTTATCTAACCCCCCTGAGAGCATTGGCAAGCGAGAAGTTCGAAGAATTCAGGAAGTACACGACGATTACAAAGAAGAACGGACGAAAGATAAGGGTTGGAATAAGCACAGGCGACTATGATAGCACTGATCCATGGCTCGAGAGATATGACGTTATAATCACGACGAATGAGAAAGCCGACAGCCTGCTGAGACACAGGGCTAAGTGGATGGACGATATATCGTTGGTGGTCGCGGACGAAATACACCTGCTAAATGAGGCTGAACGGGGGCCAACGCTCGAAGTCGTGCTTGCGAGGCTAATGCTCACCAATCCCAACGCGCAAATCTTGGCTTTAAGCGCCACGATAAACAACGTAGATGAGATAGCACAATGGCTTAAGGCAGGTTCCGTTACAACAGAATGGCGACCCGTTGCTCTCAAAGAAGGGGTTCTACTTCAAAATGAAATCCAGTACAAGAATGGAGACGCTCGAAAAATAGAGAGAACGGCACATGATCCGACCCTTAATCTAGTCCTAAACGCTGTGAAAACAGGAGGCCAAGCCCTCGTTTTCGCTTCAACACGGAAAAACGCGGCCGTATTAGCCAAAAGGATCGCTGGCGAAATCGGCCCCATTCTGTCCAAGCCTGCCAAGCGATCGCTCGAGCACGATTCAAACCGGGTCCTGGCAACTGGAGAAAGAACACAACTCGGTGAATCACTTGCCGAGCTGGTCAAGTGCGGCACGGCTTTTCATCATGCGGGATTGGGTGGGGGACATCGAAAGTTGATAGAAGACTCGTTTAGGCAAGGTAGAATTAAGGTTTTGACAGCAACGCCAACTTTGGCTTTCGGAGTAAACCTGCCAGCCCGAACCGTCATCATTCAAGATTACAGGAGGTACGAGGCGGGCTACGGCTACTACCCAATCAGCGTGTTGGAGTACAAGCAGATGGCTGGGAGAGCTGGGCGGCCAAAGTATGACAAAACAGGCGAAGCCATACTTGTGGCCAAAACCAGCGATGAAGCAGACTATTTGCTAGAAAGCTACATTTTAGCGAGGCCAGAACGCATATGGTCTAGGCTTGCGGTTGAGAGGATAATGAGAACTCACGTTCTGGCCACGGTAGCGGCGGATTATGCTCACACAGAACGCGGCATCTACGAGTTTTTCGGCAAGACTTTCTATGCGTTTCAATACGATATTAACGCGATCAAGGGTATCGTAGCCAAGATTCTCAAGTACCTCTACGATGAGGATATGATAGAGGTCTTCGGTGACGACATCAACGCCACGAAATTCGGCAAGCGTGTCAGCGAACTATACATTGACCCGTTCACGGGTGTCATAATACGTGACGCTCTAAAACGAAAGCCTGCGGAACTTACAGACTTCAGTTTGCTGCACATGATCGCCCACACTCCCGACATGGGCCCGGTGCTCCGACCGTACGCACGAGAACAGGACGAAGTATCAGTCTTTTTGGAGGAGCACAAACAAGAGCTTCTCATAGCTCCACCTGACGAATGGCAGGATAGCACAGTCTACGAACAGTTTCTCGGAGAAGTCAAAACAGCCATGACCTTAAACGCTTGGATTGAAGAGGTAAGCGAAGAACAGCTGATCGAAAGGTTCAGGGTGCAACCAGGAGATCTGTACAGAACGATTGAAAACGCGAAATGGCTGCTTCATGGCACGCATGAGCTCGCACAGCTCTTCAGCAACAAACAGATATTTCCTCTAGTTCATGAAATCACGCGGCGAGTTGAGAAAGGAGTCAAGAGAGAGCTATTGCCGCTTGTGAAGCTGGAAGGAGTTGGCAGAGTCCGCGGACGAATAATCTACGACGCCGGATACAAAACGGCTGAAGAGATAAAACGTGTGCCCTTGAATGATCTGGCAAATCTACCGTCGATAGGTCCTAGGCTTGCCAAGAAAATAAAGGAGCAAATCGGCGGCTTTGTGAAGAAGGAAACTCTGGAAAAACTTGAAAAAGAGGCCGAATGGAAGCAAAAAGCGTTAACCGAATACGAGAAGTCGTGAGACTGCATATCACAATTGCCTCGAGGGATTAGAACCGAATGATATGTGAATGTTCGACAATCGTTGTTTGCCCACGAATGCTTAATCCCTGATCCTTTGTTCATCCATGGCTTTTTTGACGAGAGAGTCTATCTGAATCGTTGTTGTACCCAAGTAGTTCATTGGATTCATGGCCCTGTCTATTTCTTTCTTTTCCAGCTTCTTGGTTACAATCTTGTTTTCTTGGAGTACTTCCTTGAACTGTCGCTTTTCCACTTCGCTTTTCAACGTCAGTTTTCTCATCAGTTCATGAGCTTCTTGGCGATCCATCCCCTTTTTGGTCAGTGCCATCATCACAGCCTCAGACATCAGGCGGCCTTGGGTCCATTCAATGTTCTTCAGCATTCTTTGCTCGTCAACGTGTAGGTTTTCGATTATGTTGGTCATCAGAAAAAGCATGTAGTCCGTCAATATGCATATTTCTGGAAATATGAAACGTTCAGCAGACGATTGGGTCAGGTCTCTTTCATGCCAGGTCGTAACATCTTCTAACGCGGGGACAACTAGGCTTCTAGCGATTCTTGCCAGGCCACAGATTCTCTCGCAAGTCTCAGGGTTTCGTTTGTGAGGCATCGTTGAGCTGCCAACCTGTTTCTCTGTTTCAAAGTGTTCGGAGAGCTCACCGATTTCAGGTCTTTGGAGTTCGCGTATTTCGGTGGCAAAATTCTCAAGAGTGGAGGCGATTCCAGCCAGTACGCACACCATTTCGGCATGGCGGTCTCTCTGAACAATTTGGGTGGATATGTCAGCGGGTTCAATGCCTAATCGTTGCATAACAAGATCCTGTATTTTCTTGGCGTTTGTGCCTAAACCTGCTTGTGTTCCCACGGCGCCACTCATTTTTCCAACTACGACCCGTTGCTTGCACTGTATGAGTCGCTGAATATGTCTAGAGATTTCACGCATCCAGACAGCAAATTTGAAGCCCAACGTCGTTGGCAGTGCATGTTGTCCGTGTGTCCTCCCCACCATCACTGTGTTCTTGTATTTGACGGCCTTCTGCATCAAGATTCTTTCGAGGTCGCCTAGTCTCGTTTCTACAAGTTCGAGCGCATCTTTTAATTGAAGAGCAGTCGCAGTGTCCACGATATCGTAGCTCGTCGCCCCCAAATGAATGTAAGCTCCGCTTGGTCCGCAGGCCTCCGCCAAAGCTCTGACCAAAGAGGCGACATCATGCCTTATTTCACGCTCGATTTCCTTGATCCTGCCCAGCTTCACGTGTTGGAGCAGACAGACAGACGCAATCTTTTCCGCGTCCCCTTTGGGTATGTCCCCAACTTCGGCGTGCGCCCAAACTAGCGCAGCCTCAACGTCAAGCATTTTTTGGACCCTTGTCTCCTCTTCAAAAATCTTCTTCATTTCGGGAGTCCCGTAGCGGCCAGTGTCAATTGGCAGAATCGGCAATTTCCAGTATCCCTCATTCAAAGTAAGTTGACTAAAGATTAATGCTTTGCCAAGCAATACATGAAGACATATCTGAGGGTTCTTATAACATGGGCGGACTAGTGGCAGTTCTGAGCAAGATAGGCGAAAACGTGACACAGACAGCAATCGAAATGATCGACGCTTTAGAACTTGATTCGGAAGCCTTTGGAATAGCTTCTGTCAACACCATTAAGACTGAAGCGTCGCTCGAAGCCCTAAAGAAATCTGACGTGGAATCCTCGACCGCGGTTGGATGCGCATTCTCAAGGATTCTCCATGATGACAAGCTTGGACTGATGCAATTGCCGAATGCAACGATGGTTTTTGATGGAAGAACATATCCCGTTGATGCTAAAGAATCAGAAGCAGAGGCTGCTGCGAAAGCGCTGGGGCAGAATCCTGAAAAATGGGCGGCGACGTTTGTGAGGAATGCTGAGGGCGATTTTGCCTTCGCAATAGCCAGACCTGAAACAATTGTCGCAGGCAGAGATCCCGTGGGCGTTCGCCCGCTTTACTATGCCGAAAACAGAGATTTTGCAGCTCTAGCTTCTGAACGCAAACCGCTTTGGCACATCGGGTTGAATGAAGCGCTCTCATTTCCGCCGGGAACCGTGTCACTAGTTGGACGATACGGTTTCAAATTCACTGTAGCGAGAAGGATAACCTATTCTGAGCCAAAACAGGTTACGATGCAGACCGCGACTCAGAAGCTTCATAAAATTCTGGAACAATCTATCAAGAAGAGAACCGCGTCTTTGAATGAAGTTGCAGTTGCTTTTTCCGGCGGTTTAGACAGCAGTATTATCGCCTGTCTGGCAAAGAAAGCTGGGGCCAACGTACTTCTGATTCACGTAAGTATGGAAAACGAGCCTGAAGTGGAATGCGCGAAGCAAGCGGCAGGAGCACTGAAACTGCCTCTGTACTCAAGCCTACACGATGAACATGATGTGCAGAAGACTATATTGAAAGTCATTCGCGTCATTGAGGAGCCAGATCCGGTCAAAGTGAGCATCGGCATCCCCGTCTATTGGGCTGCTGAAAAGACTGCTGGAATGGATTGCCGTGTTATGCTGGCCGGACAGGGCGCAGACGAGTTTTTCGGCGGCTATAGACGTTATCTGGACGACTATCTCAGAGGGAGCAAAGAGAGAACACTGAGTGCGATCTTCAACGACATCGTTGGAATACACGAGGCAAATCTAGAAAGAGACTTCAAAATCTGCAATCATTTCGGCGTTGAGCTGCGACTGCCCTTTGTAACATACGCGATGGCAAGACTTGCGTTAAGCCTGCCATTGGAGCTGAAGATGGAGCCGAGAGATAACTCACTCCGCAAACTTGTCCTGAGGCGAGTAGCCAAGAACCTTGGATTGCCACACTTCATAATAAACAAACCCAAAAGCGCCATACAATACACGACGGGCGTCAACAACGCCATCAAGAGAATAGCCCAGCGAGAAAGAATATCCATGACCGAATACTGTCGAAAAATGTTTAGCGCAGCTTTCAGCGACTTTCAAGAACCAAGAGGCAGCAGGCCATAGCGGCGCGCTCCCACTCGTCTGTCCATGATGTCTATTTACAAAGCAACTTTACCACTGACGTACAAAGCAACATTACAACTGATGTAAAAACATAGACCGGTAGGGGTCATCGTTGAAGCTTTCCAGCAAGACAACGATGACAGACCACATCTGACCATGCAACAGAAACGAGGCGGGTCATCTTTCAAGATTCTTCAAAAGCGCACTACAAAGAAACGAAGAAGTTCAGAGAAGATGTAGTTCGTTGGCATGAGTTGTGTGTGCGATTTTCAAATTGAAAACTGCTATTCTACTCGATAACTTGGATTGCGCTCTCTGGGCATTGGACTTCGCATGCTCTGCAGACTAGGCATTCTTCAGATTTGACAGGGACGGATTTCTTTTCTTTGACTTCGTAGACGCCCACTGGGCATGTATCAGCACATGTGCCGCATCCTGTGCATTTGGCATTATCTACGACTATTTTCACCATATTCGGTTTCTCCTGAATCTGGAATTTCATTGAGAAATTGATGGCAGAATAAAAGGATTTAGGTCCATTTAATGGATTTCTTCACGTAGTCTCAGTAGTATTCCGTTAATGGTTGTCTTGGCCCTGTCTTTTCTGCGCTCATAGTCAGCCAGAAGCTTATGGTGAGTCTCCAGAGATATCTCTCCTCTTCCGTGGCGGGCTTCGATACTCTTTATGTTGGTTTCTACTTCGTCGATTTCGGTTTCAGCAACTTCAAGCCGCCTCATCATATCTGAGTAGTTACCGCTAGCTGAATGCATTTTGCCTCCAATCTCTCCAAGCGACTTGTCTAGCGTGTTAAGGCGGATTTCGAAGGTTTTCTTCTGCACCTTGTACCTACGCCTCGGTATTCTTCCTTTCTGCACCCTATCTTCCAAGACGTCGATTTCCGATTCTATCTTCATCTTCTCATCATACGAGTCCACGAAGGACCTGACATCCTCTGGCCGAAGCCTTAAGCCTGTCGGAGGAGCCACAACTTCGCCTAGAGCTCTAGGCGTTTTCCAAGCCACTACAATAACGGATCCAACGATAGACAAGACCCAGATCCACATCGTGGGGCCAAGAGCCAACCACAAGGGGTTGTACCCATAGCTGAGGCTGACACCAAAGCTGCCCAAGGAGATTACGTTCTTCTTGTTTACGGTCATGGTTTCTTGGAAAACATCGCGGTTCACTCCGAAAGAATTGTCAGCTGCCGTCGTGCTAAAACTCGATAACCGGGCGCCTTCGGGCAACACAAACCTTACAGAAGTTTGGTCGATGTAACTGTTCGCGTCTTCGAAAAACATCATGTTTACCGCGAAGTTGTTGCCTTGTCTGCTAACGTAGACATCGTCAGGCAAACTGTAGGTCACAGTAAACATGACTGTCCATTCGGGATCCGCAATCAACGAGAAGTTAACTCTGTACCGGTTCAAGCCAGTGTCAGCGGACACCAGCTCTTCAGTAAGTGCCCCAAGCGAGTCATGAGCACTCACGTTAGAAGCGTGGAAAGGCACATCAACATCGACGGCATACAGGATATGTGTCGTCGAATTATTCGTTATCCTGTACGAGTCGGACACGCTTATTTGACCGAACGCGTTTACGTCAACTTCGCGTGTGAGCTGTTGTATCTCAAAAATCTGAATGTTGTTGTTTGGCAGGAAGAAGGCCACTTGAGATGCGTTGTATGTGAAGGCGCTCAGGTCCGTGGCATTGTACGTGAAGTCGCTGACTGTTCCATTAAGGTACTGTGCGCCTGGCACAACGACTGAGCAGTTGCAAAATGAGGCGGTTTCTGTAAGGCTTGGAAATGCTGGAAATGAAAGGGCGAATACGCTTACGTTCGCAGAGTCTTGCAGTAGGAGGTTTGAAAGCACGAACACAACGCTGAAGACCTGCGGTGTTCCTTTCGAGAAATCGACTCTCGCTCCGTAGAAGCCGGCACGATAAAGGCCGGCGTTATCTTGCATGGGCACATTGAGTGCGAGGGGAAACACATTAGAGGTGTCATTTGTGCTGTAAGCAAATGCATCAACCACGTTTGAGCCAAAAACGTGTGGAAAGCCTAGCATAAAGCTGTCAGTGTGTCCTGATATCGCTATTGTGTCATTCATGAGAACGTAGCCGTTGTACAAGACTTGGACAGTGTGATTCACACTTTCTATCCCATAGCTAGAGCTTGCCTTGGCACTTGCGACGTTGTAAAAGGCTAAAGTAAGAACTACCATAGTAATGGCCAACATGATGAACATGGCGGATGGTTTTTTCACGTTTTTTCCTCCGACGAGACTAACGATTCATCGAGGCTTGTACTTATTGATAAGCTCATTTATTTACTTTTAGAATTCTTGCATCTCTGGTACGCGTCTGCCTGGCTCTTCTCTGGAGATGGTGGATGTAACGATCCACATGCAATTCTGCTATCGCTTAAAATGTTTGAGATAATAATCTTGTTCCTTTTTCGCGCCGAAGCTTCTGACGCCCTTCTTTTTGAGCTGTTTTCTCAGCTTCTGTGCGTATTTTCTGTCGATTTCGCCGCGTTTCTCCATGTAGCCGACTATTTCTTCAGCTTGCTGCAGCGTGTCACAGCGTCTGATGAAATCTATCACGTCTGGCACGTAATGGTCAAAGCCTCGGGAGGTTGCAGCCTCTTCTCCTTCTTTCTGGTTGGTTCGGACAGAGTTCACTTGGACTTTGTTCTCATCTGTCTGCAGCTCTTTGGTTAGGTTTGGAAACATTTTCTTCAAGGATTCCCTGTCCCGTTCCATCTTGACACCTCGCAAGACACTGCTAAATTTTACTCACACTATTTTGTACAGAAACCGATATTTAAGAATCCTTACGCTCAAATCTATGGCCTAACGTTGATCTAATGCTTTGCGATAGTCTCGTACAGTTCGATGGTTCTTTCAGCTATCTTGTCCCACGTGAATTCTTCCAATACTCTTCTTCTGCCGTTTTTTCCGAGCCACTTCATCTTCTCTGGGCTCTCCAGGGCGCTAGTGATCCCCCAAGCAATGTCGGTTGGATTGCTTGGATCGATGTGGAACCCACACTGGTCCTCGCCGCCACACACCACTATCTCCCGCATTCCGCTCACTCCAGCTGCTCCAACGACTACGGGTTTTTCCATGCTCATAGCTTCTAGCACGACTATACCGAATGGTTCATAATGGCTTGGGAAAACGGCCACGTCGCAGGCTGCGTAATGAAGAATTCGTTCCTCCTCGGGGAGGAATTCAAAGCGGAACTTCACGTTGTTGCTCAGCCTCATGTAATTAACCAGGTTTGTCAAATATTCCTGCAGATCGCCAAGGCCTAGAATTACAAGCTTTGCCTTGGGTATTTTCTGCAATATGTGAGGCATGGCCATTATGAGTTTGTCAACTCCCTTGACGCCGACAAGCCTGCCGATGAAGAGAATCATTACCTCGTCATCTTTGACGCCGTAGAGGCCTCTAATCTTTTTTATCTGTTCAGCCTTCACGTCTTTTGGATCATACTTTTGCGCGTCAACACCGTTGTAGCAAACTTGTATTCTTTCCTTCGGAAATCCTAACTTAATGAGTTCATCCTTCATTGCGTGGGAGACCGTGACGATCATGTCGGCCGCTCGGGCAGCGTGGAGCTCAATGTTGCTGACCACTTCAGAACCGTTGCCAAGGGTTCTGCCTTTCTCGGTGGAATGGACGTGAAAGGCAAAGGGCAGGCCGACTTCCTTCTTAACGGTGATGCCGCCGATGGCTGACAGCCAGTCGTGCGCAACCACAATGTCATATTTGAAGTTCTCCTTCCTGATGAGTTCGTTAACAAGTTTTGAAGCGCTAAGGTAATTGTATATAAGAATCTTGGAGAACATGTGGAGGCCTCGACCCCATTTTCGGATGTCCTCAGCAATCACGTCGGGTAGAGAATCAGATATGTCAATGTGCAGTGGGCGATGTATCTCAATTCCACGCCAGATTTCCCGCGTTGGGAGAGCCCCAGCATCATCATTCATCGTAAAGACTGTGACATCGTTGTCTGTCAGCACAAACTTCCTCGTAATCTCAGCAGCGTAAGTTCCCAAACCGCCAACAATCTTCGGCGGGTATTCATAAACGAGCACAGCCATCTTCATCTGGCGTTTCTCCTTCTTGCAAAGTGGCTATTGGTTATTGAACCATTCTTTATTTACCTTCCTAATGGGCTTTATGTACCTATAATCATTATCTAGCGTAATTCAGCCTTAGGAGCCTTATTCTCCCCGATCTCAATGGAAGTGATGTGAAAAATCTATTAGGCACATGTGACAGATTAGGAGCAGTGCAACGCTATGAGCATATCTCCTGTTAAACGTCTAGTTCTCGAAACAATGTGGTTGTTGGACAAGCCTGCAAAGGCCGCCGAGATAGCAAAAGAAGCTGGACTAGGCTTCCCTCCGGTCATGATGCACATACTCGGTCTCGCCAAGATGGGATACGTTCAAATGCCCGAGAAAGGAATCTACGCCTTAACGGAAAACGGCAAGAAAGCGCTTGGCCTTCCAGAAGTTAGCATGCAGAAGGCAGCTGAGATTCTGGCGTACCTGTCAATGGAAAAATCGTTCCATTTCTACGCTGACATCGGCAAACCCCTCAACGTTCATGCTGCAAGCATGGGCGATTTCTGTGACAAGATTCTGAAAGTCGACTTGTCCTCGATAGAGTTTCACACGAACCGCGGCGATTTCGAAGCTTGGTTCTCAAGCCTAGGTGACACAGAGCTCGCCAGAAAAACACTGCTCGTCAGAGAAGAAAAACTCGCCGGAGAGAACCTGCGCAGAAAATTGTATGAAATGGTGAGAAATCGATGCGACTTGCTGGCCAGGACAAGAAGTATGCCGTTACAACCTGAGCCTTGGAAGCACGCTCGTTAGGCTCGTTTAGGCCGACTCTTGAGCTTCATAAGGACTTGTTGCAGCGTCGTGTACTCTCCTGCTTAAGAAAATCGTGGCTTTTCGAGGAAATGCATGAAATGCTTTAACGCAAGACCTGAATGTTAAGTCAGACACTGGTACTGAAGGGGTTCCTGAAGAGGCATGGGATAAGAAACCATGAAATAATAAGAGTTACAATAATGGACTGTGAGGGCCCTTATGGATGAGCTGAGGGTAATATCTGCAAAGATTCCTGATGACGTGTACAAGGAAATGATATTGCGTGTTCCGGAAGGAGATCGAAGCAGCTTTGTCCGCGACGCCATCATGGAGAAACTGCAGAAGACACCCAAGCCTGACAAGATTCTGGAGCTGGAGGGCAGGTTTGGCAAGATGGAGAAGGAGTTTTCGGAGATCAAGAAGTATTTAGCTGATCTGGAGCTGCTCACGTTCGAACGGGGCAAGGCCAACCCGCACACTTTCGGCATGGACGAAACAGACCACAAGATCATTGATTATCTAACCCATTACAAAGGGGCCACCACGCCTGAGCTGGCGGACTACTTAAAGACAAACCGTTGGCTCGTCTTAAACAGGCTTAGAAGAATGCAGAAGACCTCAAAGAAACAGCTTGGAAAACCGATAATAGAATACTATCCCGGAGAAAAATCAGGCAAGAAAAGAGCTTGGTGGATAATCGAGGAACTGTCTGAAACGTAGTGTGGCAAGGCAACAGTTAACTTCAATTGCGAATAAATCTGTGTTGGGCCCGTAGCCCAGTCAGGATTAAGGCGTCGAACCGCAAAACGGTGCGCAAGCCTCCGGACACCAAACATGGAAGAAAGCCGGAGAACAGGGGTTCAAATCCCCTCGGGCCCGCCAATAGACCCACGCCCATTTGGGTGCGGAACCTGTCGGGCCAGCTTTGGGTGACAAATCATATAGTTTATTAACAAAGTCGGCTGTAATCTTTTCTTGGGCGCCAACTGCCTGTAACTCGAAAGAGCCAATCTTCTTGTTTCAGTATGGTTCTGAACCCGTTTGGGTATGGGGACGGGCAACCCCATCATAGGACTTGAACCCTTCTGGGTATAAGTACGATGGAAACCTAAACCCTTCCAGGGATTAGTCCACCCGCGAAGCGCGAGCTAAAATCGTCTAGAAAAGCTGCCTCTAAATGTGCGCGAAGGCTAGATTATACTAAGCACTTGGTTTTATTTCTCCTTTGAAAACTCGGTAGCACCTTTCTGAGCAGAAGCCTTGACAATCATTGTCTGGCATGAACAATTTTCCACAAGTTTTACACTTCCGCTCAGCCCTTTCCTGCATTCGCTTCCTCCCCTAATCAGTATGTTATCGTGACTGGCTATATATTTAACCATAAGGTCAAGGCTACCTCCCCCCTGCAAGGTACGTGGTCCAATAAATACTCAAGTCAGCCTTTTGTTTTTGAAGGTGTTAGTGTATGGGTGAACTGCATGAAAGGCCTTCTATGCCAGATTTTTGCAAAGACCCTCTTGGTCTTTTTAGGTTCAAGCGCGCGTGCTAGTGTTTTATAGTAAGAAATTCGAAGATAGTGATGTCTGCTATGAAAAGTGATGATTGGCGTGTAGCTGTTTTCAAATGCAGACAAGGCAACATCAGGAGCGTCCTCGTCGATTTCTATGCTTTCGTGAAGGATGTTGAAGGTGTTACAGGCTGGGCGATAGTTCCATCGCCAAAAGAAATCATCGGAGAAGATGAAAGGAGAAAGCATGAGTTGGAAGATTTATTCAACAAACTCGAGTGTTTGATTATCCCAAAGGTCTATGAAGAGAGATATGAATGGTTAAAAATGATGAAAAACTCCATAGGAAAAATTGCTTATTACTTCAACACCGACCGAATGATGAGGAGATATATCACAGAAGCATACCTAGTATGATCAAAATAGGAACTGAAAATAGTTTTTGAACAGTCAAGCGGGAGTGTTTCGGATGGTTTTCCTACTCTTTTGTGAGCGTTATTTCGATTGTTGAAACCATCCGTGCTCTGTTTTCGCCTTCTCTCGGCGGCATTTCCTCTGTTCCTATGGAGATTTTGCCTATTTTTAGGTCTTTTAGAAA
>Ga0315275_10000904_pt1 | contig 25233 bp, 21 predicted proteins | sample YL17G03_0_MG_FD_205557 | JGI IMG/M metagenome (GOLD analysis project Ga0315275, IMG submission 205557) | Sediment microbial communities from Yellowstone Lake, YNP, Wyoming, USA - YL17G03_0 | ecosystem: Environmental > Aquatic > Freshwater > Lake > Sediment | place: USA: Wyoming | collected...
CGGCCTGCAGCCGCCGCGCCTCCAACGCCTCATAATCAACCCGCTCTCCCTTGGGCAATCCCATGCCCAGTTACTGCCATGTCTGAGCTCGAGTCTATTACTTTGTTACGCGACAGTCATTAGTGTGTTGCGCCACTCACCCGATAGCCTTTCGGTCAGGGCCCCGAACCACACTCTGCTACATTGCGGCCGGCATCGATCAGCTATTGGACAGCGCGGGGGAGGATAGCAGGCGATCAGGGGTGAAGCAAACAGCGCATGAGCGTTCGGATGGGGTCTCCGGCGGGCATAACGGCTGTCCATGTTCCCGGCCAACACGATCGCCCCGGACGCGACTGTCAGCAGCATCCGCTGATCTGAGTGGGGATCTGCGTGGTTCGCCCTATCGCGCAGGATAGATTGCCTGCAGCGGACAACGCCTACGAGGAGACGGCGCCGTGAGGAAGCCGTGTTTTGGCAATCTCCTGTGTGTGCTCAACCGGCGGGTGCCAGATCGACCGACGCTGTTTGAGTACTTCCTGAATGACCGGCTATACCTGAAGCTCTCGGGGTATTCGTCGGTGCCCGAGTGGGGGACACTCGATTACTATCGTATGCTGATCGCTGCCTCGGCCGCGGCAGGTTACGACTACATCACACTGCAGGTACCCGGCTTCTGGTTCCCGGCAAAAGAGGTGCCTCAGGCTGCCAGTTACTCACTGAACGACACAGCGGTAATCTGGGACCGCACCAGTTTCAATGCGTATCTCTGGCCGGATCCGGCGAAAGCTAGATACTCCCTGCTCGCCGAGGTAGCCGCCCTTCTGCCGGATGGGATGAAGGTGATCGTGCACGATCCTAGTGGCGTGCTGGAGAGTGTGGTCGCGCTGCTGGGCTTCGCGCCGCTCTGTTACCTCCTGGCAGACGATCCGAAGCTGCTGGGGGACGTTTTCGAAGCGGTGGGCTCGCGCTTGGTGCAGTACTTCAGTGCCGCCGCGCGCTATGAGGCAGTCGGGGCGCTCATCTCCAGCGATGATTGGGGATTCGCTACGCAAACGATGCTACCGCCCAAGGCGCTGCGCTCCCACCTGTTCCCATGGCATAAGCAGATAGTGCAGGCGATTCACGAAGCGGGGAAGCCGGCTATCCTGCATTCCTGTGGCAACCTGGAAGCGGTGATGAACGACATCATCGCTGACATGGGGTTCGACGCGAAACACTCCTTCGAGGACAAGATACTCCCCGTTGAGGAGGCCTACGAGCGCTGGGGCGATCGTGTCGCGATTCTGGGCGGCATCGACGTGGACTATGTATGTAGGTCCACGCCGGATGAGATCAGGCAGCGTTCACGCGCGATGTTGCAGCGGTCCGCAGCGCGGGGTGGCTACGCGTTGGGCACCGGCAACAGTGTGCCGGAGTACGTGCCGGATGAGAACTACTTCGCCATGATCTCAGTAGTAGCCGAGGGGGAGTGAAGGCCGCAGCGAGTAACAGGCCCCAGCGCGACACCCGCGTCCGGTCCACGCTCCACACGTGGTTTGGATAGCGGACGATGATCTCTCTAGGTCTCGCCGGCGCCTCCGGGGCCTTCGCCATCGCCGGTGCCTTCTTCGGCTTGGGCTGCAGGAGTACGTTCCTCACGGTCGAGGCAGCCACGAACACCCCCACAGCCACAGGATGCTGTTGTGCTCTCAAGCCTCTGGGGTCGAAGCGCCGGCCAGCTCCCGCTCGGCGCGCCGGTAGATGCGTTCGACCTCGGCCCGCACGTCGGCAGGCGGCTCGTAGTTGTGACGGGCTACGAGTTCTCGAACCATTTCCCGCGCATGGTGACCCCAGCCACGAGGGCAGGGGTCGGCCGTCCAGGGGCCAAGGAACCGGCGCTCGAAGAGGCGCGGGTGCCAGTAGATCTCTCGGTACAGGTCCACCGTGCGGTCAAGGCCCACGAACCCGGCGTCCAGGCCGGATCGCACATCCTGCACGCACGCCTCGGCGTCACAGCGGGTGTCAAGCCCCCTGATCATCCGCTCGACGTGGTCCTTCATCTCGAGGTCGAGGAGCAGTTGGATGGGGCTGAAGACCTCTGACATACTTAGGGCACCTGCATGGAAAAGACTGCGCGCCCCCAAGAGCGCTGCCACGGTCATGTAGTTCATCTTCTCCGCCGCCGCTTGCGGACCGGGAAGCTTCGCCATGGTGGACCCGGTGTTGTACAGGTCAGGCCACCACGGCTGTCTGTGCAGATAAGCGTTGACTTCGCGCGACGCCATCTCGAAGAGTAGATTCTCCGGTGAGCCGTAGCTCATCGACATGCTTCGCAGATCAGACGAGTATACTGCGACTTCCCAGAACACCTGGCATTTCATGCACTCTCGCAGGATCAGTGCCGACCCCAACACCTCGGCAGTAGCCAACGCAAATGCCTCTGCCGGGCGGACGGGAGCGGTGCATCCAGCAGACGGATAGGAGGCTACGTAAATGCTGTCCAGACGTGGTTCAAGCGCAACGGCGGCACGGAGCGACTCGCCGCCCAGCCTCAAGGGGCTTCCCACATAGACCGGCAGACTCCGGATGGGGTGGCCCAGCACTTCGGCCATTTCCATCACATAGGGAAGAGACTGCAGGGACTTTGCGTCGACCGGTTCACCGCCGCCCGGCAGATTCTCGATGCCTATCCGATACTGGAGCACGCTCTGCAAGGGGGCTGGCACATCGACAGGGCATCCCGGTACTCCAGCCTCGAGGGCGCGATCACCCAGCATCGCAACCAGCTTCGTCGAGTCCACTACGCGCGAGGTGCTGAAGCGCACGATTTCGTCTGTCTCGGGGTCGTGCACATGGTCCGCGTATCCACTCACCGACATGGTTAGCCGAACGGGGCCGGCGCGTCCAGGTTGCGGCCGGCGGCGATGCTTGCACGGGGCGCGACCTTCCTCTGCCAGGAAAGACTCCACCTGGCGCCGCGACAGCCGGGCTCGCCCCTGTTCCAGGCGGAACCCCTGGCGACGGACACGCTGCGCGAGCTCTGGATGAGCGACCTCGATTCCCACCTCCTCGAGTATACGCATCGCCGCGGTCTCTATAGCACCCAACTCCCGCGCCCGAAACATGGCCGACGGGGCCAATCTCAGTGGACGACTGGTCAAGGTAGGACGCTCCTTTCCTGGCGCTGGCCGGATTGTGGCAGATCGGCCGCGCGCCTCCAGGTGCCTCGTTTCGGGTGGCCCATGCAGGGCGCCAGGATGTAGATCCCCCGACCCAGGCTATCGGCCGCACGTGCTTCTCGCATTGGGCCGCCGGGCTACACCTGCTCCAGACAGGCTGCATTCAGGGACACCATCGGCGACGCGAGCAGTCACCGTTCACCGTATAAGCCATACCTCTTCGCCGCTTCGTACATGGTCACGATGTGCTCAACAGGCGTACAGGGCGCCAGGTTGTTGGCGGCAATCAGGATGAACCTGCCGCCCTCCATGACGCCGGACTCGCAGATGCGCCTAACCTCCCCCTCGATCTCCTGCCGCCGGCCGTCCTTGATGACCATGACCGTTGGACCGCCGTAGATGAGGACATCTGGGCCAAGCTCTCTTCTCAACGCCCCGTGGTCGACCGGAAAGCCGGTATCGAAGGCGATGACACTGAACTCGTCTTTCATGAACTTGAAGTGCCGCGTAGCATCGCCGCAGAGATGCACGAAGACGCCCCCCTCCCCGCCAAACTCATCATACATCCGTCTGTGATAGGGATAGACGAATTCCTTGTACTGCGCCAGCGAGATCAACGCCAGCGCGTCATCGCTGAGCGCGCTAGAATCTCGGTAGACACCTTCGTCGGCTGAGTCGGGGAACCTCGCCCATCGCAGCTCCCGCAGTCTCCTCATGCGCTGGATGAGGTTCCGAGTGATGTAGTCCATCAGGTCATGATAGTACGGCTGGTCGGTGAGCATGTCGACCAGCACGTTCCCCGCTCCGCGAAGCTTGTAGGCCAGGTCGAGCGGCCCGTCGTTGCTCTCGCCAAGGAACTCGGTGGGTGGAACGACCGGCCTGCCTTCGTATTCGAGATGCTCGCAGGCCTCGTGTATGTACTCGTAGTACTCCAGCGCCCTGCCCAGCAGGCCGGCCGTCGGCGCCAGCTCTCCGGGCAGTTCGTATAGCCGTTCTTTGCGTTGCGCTAAGATGGGTTCGGTATCCGGCACTCGGTCCTCGAAGTAGCGAATGGGACAGCCCACCCAACCCGCGTCGTAGGAATTCTGGAAATCGACAGAGATCCACCAGCCCTTCTCCGGCAGCCCCATCTCCTGGTCGCACAGCAGGTTCAAACGGCACCATTTCTGGTACTCGAGCTGGGCCTTGATCTGAACGTCCGGGTCCTCGAAGTAATCCTCGAATGACCAGCCCTGGACGTTCAGCTCTGGATTCAGCAGGTAGTTCGTGATGCTGCCGGTGATCTGTACAGGCACCCGGCTGGGTCGACCGCCGTCGAAGGCCTGCATGAGCCGCGCGACCTCGGCATTGTGCGCCCGATAGTCCACCGGCTGCCGCAGGTAGAAAGACACTCTTGCCTCCTCAGGCGAGCCGCCGCTGCGACGAGCCTGCTCGTATCACCTCGATTCCGAGGAATTCACAGAAGCTTTCCAGCGCGGGGCCGACCTCTGGGTCATGGATGAGCACGCCATGGTGAATGATGCCCTTCTCCACCATCACGCGCTCCCACTCCAGCACGTCATCCACCCTCACCCACCCGTAGGTGCCGTGTGTCTCGGGGCCGGTGTCGCACACTTCCCCCTGACCAATGAACATGGAGAAATGGCCGTCGTATTCGACCAAGCGTGCACAGGTGACGGGTCCCAGACGCAGTCGCATGTGCAACGTACCCCAGGATGGATCGGGCGGCACAAAAGGCTGCGGCAGGAAGCGGGGCATGCAACCGGTTCCGCAGAGACTGGGCGGGGCATTGCCGCAGTGCCAGGCGAGGAAGACATTCTCCTGCTCGGGATGAAGCTCGGTCCAATCGATGAAGTGGGGCGCGACCTGGCCCAGCGAGGCCAGATAGGCAGCCCACATGGTGGCGGCGCCGTAGATGTCCGTTTCACAGGATGCCATCAGGCCTGAATCGGTGAGTCGCCCAAGCACCGAACAGACGCAGATGCCAAACCGCTGCTGAACTTGCGTCCAGCAGTTCACTCCCATTCCGACTAGATGCTTCTCTCGCGCGAGCTGGCGCAGCGCGATCTCGGCACGCGCCAGGTTCGACAAGCACTGCCGGGGGATCGCCCCGATATCGACACCGGTGCTCATCTCCTCCATCAGATCCTGGGTTTCCTTCGCCTCCGAGCCCACTGCCTCCATACGCGCGAACATCTCCGCCAAGTCAACTGGCACCACAGTCTGGTTGAAGCTCTTCTGCAGAGAGGCCTCGTCCCACCACACAGACTCGAACTCCTCCGGCCGCGCCCCGATCTGCCCAAGGCGCGCTCCGCGGAAGCCCTGGACCGCCGCGCAAGCGCGCACGAAACGCGCCGCTTCGCGGGCGAATACCGGCTCCTCCGGGAAACAGGTCGGGATGTGCTGGAATCGGATTGCTCGCCGCCTGAGTGCGGACGTGATAGCGAATTGCCCGCACCAGGAATCCGAGGGACGCATCCCGCTTTCGCTCATCGGCGCAGCCTTGGTGGCGAACTGCAGCACCGGGGTCCCGTGTGGAAGGCCCGCAACGACCACACCTACCGCGGATGTTTCGTGTCCGAAGGTCATCCCGCCCACGATCACCCCAGCCACCTGCTCTCGAAGGAAGAGATCCCGCGCGCGCTCGCCTTCCTCGAGGCTGTACACCAGGCCCCTTCTGGTCAGCGACTCATCCGGGACTACCAAGTCCAGTCCGGGCACCCGCTTGAACTGCTCGACGCAGCGCGCGCGCATGCGCGCCGCCCAGTCGTCCCCGAATGACTCCCGGTGTGATGGAATGAAGCCGATCTTCACATGTTGCATGGTTGTTCGCTCCCGCCGACTGGTGCAGAACGGCTAGAAGTGCGCTTCGCCTTTGCGGTAAGGGCGCACGTGCATCTCCAGATACTCATCCATATTCACGCCCAGGTGGGTACAGAGGTACAGGAGGAAGAACTGAGACACCGGGTGGAGCACGAATGGAGCGAGAGTAGGCAAGGTCTCGAAGTAGTCCCGAACATCGAACGCTGTCACTTTGGCGCCGCGATCGACGCAGTAGTCGCGTGTTGCCTCAGCGTATGGACGGGAGCCGTCGTTCCCCAGCAGCATGATGACCGCCGGCCGGCGGAAGAGGAGTTCAAGCGTGCCATGTCGCCACTCGCAGCTTCGAAGGCAGGCGGCATGAACGCGTGCATACTCAGTCAGATTGGTGTATCCATACTGGTAAGCGAGTCCCCACAGTGCTCCGTCGCCAAGGACGTAGAAGAGCTCCTCGTCACATACCCTCTCAAGTGCAGCCAACGCCTCCCGCTCGCTCTTGGAGATCACCGTCCGGATCTGGTCGGGCAGCCTTCTCAACGCTTCCTTCATCTCGATCGCGGCAGTCTGCTCTCCTCTCAACAACAGCAACTCGGCGAGGAGAAGAAGAAGGTTGGCCATAGCTGAGGTGAAGAGGCACCTTGACCCGTAGCTAATCACGTGGTCGCAGCTCGCAGCCAGCAGGCTGTTCTCGTCCCGGGTGATAGCGATCCGGGGGATACAAAGCCCGCTCAGGTAGCCGGCGGCCTCTAAGGTGTCCACCGTCCTGCCTCCATAGGAGGCCATTATCGCGACGGCGCGCCTGCTCCTCAGACCAGCCGGATCATCGCCTACCAGTTCGGGGCCGAAGGCGAGCGTCGTCGGGAGCGCGCTCGCTACCCTCATGAAGTAGTGCCCCGCATACAAGGAAGCATAGGAGGCGCCGCTCCCCACGAGAATCAGCTCCTCCGGGCTATAGGTATGGATGAACCTAGCGATAGACGCACACTGGTCGGCATTGGCAGACAGTGTTCTCTCGATCTCATCGGCCGCTACGTAGACCGAGACCAGCTCGGCTTCCTTATTGACAGTTAGGAGCTTCTCATCGAAGTGCATCACGACTTCTTCCTCCAACGCCGCGGGTAGTTCCTCTGCACCTCAGAACCACAGGAGCACCTTCGTGGCTTCGTTCCTGCGGATCAAATCGAGGCCTTCCTCAATCTCATCGAACGCGAGTTCGTGCGTGACGAAGCTCTCGGCGGAAAGCTTACCTGCGCGGATCAGCTGACAGATCGGTTCGTGGGCTCCGGCTTCCCTGGCGTAGTCGGGCCACTGGTGCATGATGAGCTTCCAGTTGTACGGGGCTTGTTCCTTGGTGAGGGTGACGCTCTTCTCCGGCACCGTCCCATAGACACAGACCGTCCCGTTGAACCCGATCAGCCGCAGTGCCTGGTTCATCACTGCTGGGCTGCCCACTGCGTCGACCACGAAGTCGAAGCCGCCTGGGCGAAGCTGCCGAGCACGTTCCACCAACGCCGCGTCTGCGGACAACGCGTAGTCAGCTCCCAGCGAGATCGCCTTATCAAGCTTCCATTGCGAACGACTGGTTATGCAGACGGGGGACATGCCCGCAATCTTCGCCAGTGCGACGAAGCTCAATCCTACCGGTCCCCCGCCGATCACCAGGAGGCTGCTGCCCGGTGCGAAACCGAAATCGGAGAACGACGACAGTACCTCGCGCCAGGTCGCCATCAGAACGGCTTGACGGCTCGGGATATCCGCAGGAATCACCTTCTGTGTCTCAAAGGCGCTGTCAAAGCCATGGTGGGGATCACAGACGCCGTCGGCCCGCATTGCGGCGAAGTCGCCGGCGAGAGCGAACGCCGCCATGGTGCCCCAGCCGCTCGCCAGGCCTTCGACACCAGTCTGCATCGTACAGGGGTTCAAGACGCGGTCACCCACCTTGTAGGATCTTACCTTGGCACCGATCTCTACGACCGTCCCGACTCCCTCATGGCCTAGCGTCGTAGGATAGGTGTCGAATCCAGGGAAATGCCCATCCTTGATCTTTGTGTCTGTCGAATTGCAGATCGCCGCCACTTCCATGCGAACCAGCGCATGGTACGGTCCTGGTCTAGGCGCTGGTATGTCCCACATCGCCAGCTTACCCGGTTCCTCGACTACCGCAGCTCTCACTTGCGACTCCATTTCCAGCTCGCTGTACATATGGCGATCGGTCCGGCTCATGTGACCCGGACGATCTTCCGACACTACAGACCGCGGCCCACGTGCGACCGGCGTCCGCGGCTGCCGGCGCCGCCGGAGGCGAAGTGCCCCGCAACTCTCCCTCTCCTCGACTGAAGCTAGCACACCTCGGCATGCTATGCAGCGCCCCACATGCTGCATGCTCTCGTGTGTGCTATCATACTCGCCAGTATCCATCCGGTCCACCGCACGCGGTAGTGGCATTGACAGCGCGAGACGCACGGACGGGGCAAGTGGCAGGCCCTTCCCCTGACATCGACCGTAGTAGGAACACAGATGGGCGGTTTTCCGAGATCAGAGGTCGGTGGTCTCTCGATGCCGCGCCTGATCTGCGGCAGCAACTGCTTCTACGGGTGCTCGCACACGAGTAAGGCAAGAGACCGAACGCTGCAGGAGATGTTCGACACCCCTAGCAAGGTGGCAAAGGTGGCGGAAGTATTCGCCCGGCACGGCTGCAATGCGTACATGAGCGATCCCGACGAGTTCACGTCACAGGTGTTGCAGGAGGTGGAGCAGCGGGTAGGTGTCGAGATGCTCTGGATCGCCACGCCGTTGACCGAGACGGCAAGCGCAGACGCAGACGATCAGTGGAAGCGGGCGGTGGAGAAGACGAAGCGCCTGGGGGCGCGATTCTGCTTTCCCCATGGCGACATGACCGACTCACTGCTCGATCGAGTGAGCCGGCGTCTCACACCCCGCCTCAGGAACTGCCTGCGTTTCGTCAGCGAGATGGGCATGATCCCAGGCCTCAGCACCCATTCGCCGGAATCGATCATCTACACGGACAACGATCCCGAAGCCGAGGTGGCAACCTACCTCCAGCCGTACAACGCCGCCGGCTTCCTCTGCCAGGTGGAGACGGACTGGATTCACCACATCATCGAGAATGCGCACAGGCCGGTTATCGCCATCAAGCCCTTGGCAGCGGGGCGGCTGCTGCCCCCGACCGGACTGGCCTTCGTCTGGAACACTCTGCGCGACTGTGACATGGTCACCATCGGCACCATGAGCAGCTACGAGGCGGAGGAGTGCATCGAGCTGAGTCTGTCGGTGCTCGAGAATCGATATCCGAACGTCGAGCTGCAGCGCACGCGCAGCAAGCGGCGACTGACCACGGCAGGTCGAGGCGGCGGGAACCACGGCCCGGCAGAGCGAAGCTGACGAGCAACAGCGAGGGAGAGAATGAAGGCGGTTGTGTTTGAGAGAGTCGGAGAGATGGCGATACGGGATGTCGGCACCCCATCGCCGGGACCCGAAGAGGTGCTGATGAGTGTTGAGGCCGCCGGCATCTGCGGCACCGACAAGCACATATTCAGCGGCAAGTATACGGCGAGATACCCGCTGATCCCCGGCCACGAGTACGCTGGCCGCGTGACTGCGCTAGGCGCGGGCGTGACCGATCTCGCCGTCGGCGACCTGATCTCAGTCGACCCCAATATCACGTGCGGTCGATGTCATTACTGTCAGCACGGGAAGACGCACCTATGCCTCAATCTGGAGGCTTTGGGTGTGACCCGCGCCGGCGGCTTCGCCGAGCTCTCGCTGGTGCCTGCGAAGCAAGCCTATCGCTTGCCGGATACGGTCAGCGCGGAGGAGGGAGCCCTGATCGAGCCACTGGCCTGTGCCATCCATGGACTGCACATGGGTCGGGTGGAGGCGGGAGACACGGTGGTCATCCTCGGTGGCGGGACGATGGGCGGGCTTCTCATGCAGCTGGCCCGAAATGCCGGCGCTGCGAGGGTGTTGGTGGCCGAGCCGATCGAAGGCCGTCGGAAGACGCTCGCCGAATTGGGCGCGGACGTGGTGATGAATCCTTTGACAGACGACGTGCTGGCGACCATTCACAAACTCGATCCCGAGGGAGCTGATGTGGTCTACGAAGCCGCCGGGCGACCCGATACAGCTCAACAGGCGATCGGGTTGGCAAGAAAAGGAGGCACTGTCGTCTTCTTCGGATGTGTCGAGCCGGAGCACGACATCAAGGTCAATCCCGCGATGATGAACGATCGGGAGCTCACCATCTGCGGGTCATTCAACAACCCATTCACCCACAAAGCGGCTGTGGATCTAGTGTCAAGCGGGCGCATCAGGGTTGAACCGTTTGTGAGCCGCCGCTTCGCCCTCGATGAGTTTCCCGAAGCATTCGACTACTTCGGAGCTCCGGATTCCTACAAGCTGATGATTGTCCCCGGCAGCGGGTGATGAGACTAGGGCGCGAGCTGGCGCGCCTGATGCCCCCTGAGCGCTTGCCGCGGATGGCTCGATAGAGGGTGAGGAGAGCTCTATGCTCAAGCTGTTGAGTGACGATCACATCCGCCGTATCCACTACGCAACACTCGACATCATGGAGAACGTGGGGGTGAAGTTCTCACTGCCGGAGGCGCAGGCTGTCTTCAGGGATGCCGGCCTCGATGTGGATGACTCGGGAGTCGTCAGCTTCCGTCCCGACGTGGTCGAAGAGGCCATCCGAAGGACGCCCCCGCGGTTCACCCGCTACCCCATCGCCGACGCGGCCCAGCCCGTCGAGATGGGTGACGGACGCTTTCACATGAGTCCCGGCTCGACGGTGCTGCGCGTTCTCGACCTGGAATCCGGCAAGAAGCGGGCCGCAGTACTGGATGACATCGTGGACTTCGCCCGACTGGGGGACGCGTTGCCCAACTTCTCGCTGGGCAACGGTGTCGTCTGGGCGCAAGATGTGCCGCCACCGGTCTTCCATGCGGTCTACTTCGAGGCACTGGTCAAGAACTGCGGCAAACCCACACCTGGAGGGGACATCCTCAGCCCGCAGATCGGCAGAGATCTTATGGAGCTTTGCGGGATCGTGCTGGGCGGGCGCGAGGGGATGAGACGGAAGAAGACCTACACATTCAGTGCCTGCCCCGCGAATGCGCTGCTGTGGGGCGAGACCGTATATGCCATCCTGGCGGCTGCGGAGGCGGGGATGCCAAGCCATATCCTGCCAACGCCTTTCTCCGGATCGACCCACCCCGTTACCCTGGCAGGGACCCTAGTGCAGTGTAACGCGGAGATCCTCAGCATCGTGGTTCTGGTGCAGTTGATCAGGCCCGGGGCGCCGGTGATCTACGCGCCGTACTGCGGCATCATGGACATGAAGTTCGCTAACCACTCGTGGGGCTGCCCCGAAGCGGCACTGCTTTCAGCGGCTGTCGCCCAGCTCTGCCGGCACTATGAGATCCCCAGCGACACTATCGCCGGGGCAAGCGATTCAAAGGTCCCGGACGGCCAGGCAGCGTTCGAGAAGATGATGTGTGTCCTCCTGCCGGCGCTGGCCGGGAGCGACTGCTGCACGCTCTTCGGCGGACTGCTGGAGCTTGACGACTATGCCGCCTATGAACAACTTGTGATTGACAACGAGATCGCCGGCAACATCCTCAGGATTCTGGACGGCATCGAGGTGGACGAAGAGAAGCTTGCCGTGGAGGTGATCGCGCGTGTGGGCCACGGGGGCAACTTCCTGGACCTCGAGCACACCGCCAAGCACTACCGCAGCGAGCATTATCTGCCCCAGCTCGCGGACCGCGGTAGCCGCGGCGCCTGGGAAGCGAAGGGCGCGAAGGACCTGGCCGAGCGGGCGCGCGCCGTGGCTCGGGATATCCTGAGGAGCCACACGCCTACGCATATGCCCGAGGATATGCAGCAGGAGCTTGAGGGAGCAGTCCGGGCGATCTGCCGACGGGAGGGGGTCGACTACACCCCGATCAGAGTTGGCCCCAAAGAGCAGGATCGGTGAAGCACAAAGCCGCCGTCATCGGAGACAACTGCCTCGACTGCTACTGCCACACCCAGCAGTGGTTTCCCGGCGGGAACGCGGTCAACGTCGGCGTCTATCTGCGCAGGCTGGGTTTGGCGGTGGCCTACTGCGGAGTGGTCGGCGACGATGACGCCGGGGGCTACCTGCGAGAAGCTCTCAACGCTGAGCGAGTTGATCTGCTCTGCCTGAAGACCGTTCGGGGCCCCACCGGGAGAACGTGCGTCGAGATGCGTGAAGGGGACCGGCATTTCGTGTCAGACGATCCGGGTGTGCAGGTAGGCTTTCGTCTGAGTTCACGCGCGCTTGCGCACATCCGCGGATACGACGTGGCGCACTTCTCCGGCTTCACTTCCTGGGAGGGAGGCGCTGCCCGCTGCCACCCGAGCATCGCCTCCGAACTGCGGGCATTGTGGCAGGACACCAAGTTGTCGCTCGATTTCTCAGACACGGCCTCTGGTGAGGAGCTGTTCTCGCGAGTGGGCCAGTTCGTGGACTACAGCTTCTTCTCTCGGGATGACCGCAACGATGCGGAAGTGCAGTCGTTTGTCCAGGCGTGTTCCAGCACTACTGGGGGGGTAGTCGTGGTGATGCGAGGCCCTCTTGGCAGCGCGGCAGGAGCCCCCTCTGTACCTGTGCAGTTCTGTCCCGCGCCCTCGCTAGAGGTAGTTGACACACTTGGTGCCGGCGACGCCTTCATCGCTGGCTTCCTGGCGGCGATGCTCGACGGAGATGACCTGCAGAGTTGCCTTCAGACAGGAACACGAACGGCGGCCGAGGTCCTCGGCCAGGAAGGTGCGTGGGTCAATGAGGTGGTGGAACGGCGCGGCCGCTCCCTCAGCAAGAGCCTCCCGGGTTAGGGGGATCATCCCACGATTGCGGTGGGTCTCGACCGCCGGGGCCGGCCGAAGCCCAACCCGTGAGGCCCCCGGGACGTCAACCGGCAGGGCTGGCTGACACCGGTCTGCGAGTTCAAGCGCACGGCTCGTGATGGCGCCATCGTCTTGGTGGAACATAGGTGAGCATGACTGGAGATGATCGATACGTCGCGTTGGCCTCCCGGAGGACTCGCGGCTCTTGGACCGCTCGCGTAGGCGGTTCGTAGCGGCTGGCGCAACACCCGGAACCAGAACAGCAGCGAGGAAAGCAGAGATGAAGATCGGAGTCTATCTGGGTCTGTACTGCGATATGCCTTTCGAGAAGGCGCTCGACCACGTTTTAGGGATGGGCTGTGAGGCGGTTGAAATTGGAACGGGCGGGTATCCGCCGGGCGATGTGCACTGCGATGCAGCTGCGCTCCTGAAGGACGAGGCCGCTCTGAAGCGGTTCGCGCGTGCGGCAGAGAAGCGGGGGCTCACTGTCTCCGGGCTGAGTTGCCACGGGAATCCGGTCCATCCGCAGAAGGCGGCGGCGAGGCGCTTCCACGACGACTGGCGCAAGACGGTCCGGCTGGCGGAGGCGCTCGGAGTGGGACGCGTCATCACCTTCTCCGGGTGCCCGGGCGACTGCGAGGAGTCGAAGTATCCGAACTGGGTCACCTGCTCCTGGCCGCCCGACTTCTCCGAGGTAGTGAAGTGGCAATGGGAGGAGAAGCTCGTCCCGTACTGGACGAAAGAGGCGGACTACGCGGGCAAGCATGGGGTTACGAGGATCTGCCTCGAGATGCACCCCGGCTTCTGTGTCTACAACCCGGAGACACTGCTCAAGCTCCGTGCTGCCTGCGGCGAGGCGATCGGGGCGAACTTCGACCCGAGCCACCTCTGGTGGCAAGGCATTGATCCCGCGATCGCCATCAGGGAGCTGGGTCCCGCCATCTTCCACTTCCACGCCAAGGACGTCAAGCTGGATCCTGTCAATACCTCACGCAACGGCGTGCTCGACGCGAAGCCCTACACGGAGGAGGTCGTCCGCTCATGGATCTTCCGTAGCGTGGGCTGGGGGCACAGCGTCGAGGTCTGGAAGGCGATGATCTCGGAGCTGCGTCTCGCCGGCTATGATGACGTGCTCAGCATCGAGCACGAGGACAGCCTAATGAGCAGCGACGAGGGGCTTCGGAAGGCCATCGCGTTCCTGAAGGAAGTGCAGATCTCTGAGCCCCCGCCCATGGTGTGGTGGACGTAGGGCGGTCATCTCGGCGACCCGTAGGGTCGAGAGGCGGACCGCACCCGCTACACCTCGTATCTCGTCAGGTCTGCGACGACATCCCCGTCCAGCCGGCGTGTAACCTCCACGAGCAGCTTGAGGGTGTTGTCGAAGTCGTCAACATCAATGATGCCGGCGTGTGAATGCACGTAGCGGGCCGGCGGACCGACGTAGAGCGTCGGGACCCCTTCGCCGTGCACCTGAATGCGCGTCCCATCCGTCGTGCCACGCTCCAGCGTCACGTACTGTGTTGGGATCCCAGCTTCCTCCGCCACCCCTGCGACGAACTCGCGTAGCCGGCGGCTCGGGATCATCCCCGCGTCTTGGATGCAGATCCCCGCGCCCTTGCCAAGCTCGGAATAGCTGCCATCCTGGGTGCTGCCAGGAACATCGCTGGCCACCGTGACCTCGGCAATGATCGCCACCTGCGGCGCGATGGCGCGGGCGCTCGTTTGGGCACCGACAAGGTCTACCTCCTCTTGGGTAGTGCCCACCGCGTACACCGTGTTGGGATGCCCGCACTCGGCCAGTCTGCGCAACGCCTCGATCACCAGTGCACATCCCACTCGGTCATCCCAGGCCTTCCCGAGCAGCCGGCCGTTTCCCAGGTCGGCGAATGGGCTAAAGGGAACGGCCGGGTCACCAGGCCGCACTCCCATCTCGAGCGCCTGCTCCCGATTCTTGGCGCCGATGTCGAGGAACATATCCTTGGGCTCAACCAGCTTCTTGCGCTCATCCTCGGTAAGCAGGTGCGGGGCCCGTGCACCTGTACAAGCAGCCACGTCTTTCCCCTGCGTCCGGACCACCCATCGCTGCCCGAGCATCACCTGGGACCAGAATCCGCCGGCCTGTGCGAATCGCAAGAATCCGTCCTTCGTGATATGGCGAACAACAAGCCCCACTTCGTCCATGTGCGCAGGGAGCATCACACGTGGCTCGGCTGCACTCCCCTGCTGTTTCGCGATCAGGCTACCCAGCCGGTCATATGTCACCTCCGCTATGGACTTGAGATGCCGGGCCATAGCCGCCCTGACCTCGTCCTCGTATCCGGAGACGCCAAACGCCTCAGACAGCTCGCGCAACAACTCACGGGTCTCAGGGCTCACAGAGAACGCTCCTTTGGGTGTTACTCCGAGACATGGAACGCGCCCATCATCGCTCGCAGTTCAACGGCCTCCATGAGGAGCCCTGCATTCGCCCACCCCTCAGGGCTGAGGGTCGATACCCTCAAAGGGGCCTCATGGAAGCGGAAGGCGAGGTTATGCACCTGGGAGCAAGATGGCACCACGCTGTGGCAGTAGAGCGGGTTCTGGAATCCGCTGTCTGCGTCGGTGAATGCCACGGACGGCTCCCGCTGGCTGGCCGAGCCCGGTCCCGACCGAGGCATTGGTGCTCTAGGGGCGCCTCCTCTGTGTGGGCTTTGCCTTCCCCGCCTCCACGCGCGCGAAGAACTCCTTCTGTAGCCTCGGCGCCACCTTGTCCGTCTTCACCTCCCGGATCATCCGGGCCAGCTGATCTCGCGACCACTCCACCGCTGCCTCGCCCAGCTTGCGGGTGGCCGGCCGCGCATCTCCCATGTAGGCGTTGGGGAAGTCGGCGTACCAGGAAACGGCGGTGAGGAAATCTTCCTCTAAATGCCTCATTCGCCCTTGCGATCCTCCGTTCTCCTTCCCTGCGTGCTCCAGCTGCACCAGCTCCGGCCGCATTGCCATGATGTAACTGGCTTCAAGCTCGTCCGCATGACCGCCGTGGCCCGTCTTGAACAGCGCGGCGATCTGCGGCGCTACAGACGCCGACGGATACCAGGTTTCCAGAGCCTGGTAGACGACATAGTCCAGACCCTTTGCGAGCTGTGACTCGCAGAAGAAGTTCAGCCAATTGGTGTTCCCCCCGTGTCCATTCACAATCAGGATCTTCTCGAATCCGTTGCGCGAGATCTCACTGCAGACCTCTTGCAGCACTGGCATCAGCAGCTCCGGTGCGATGGCCACACAGCCCGGTCGGTGCTTGGTATCGTGCACCTGGCCCAGATAGTACGGCGGGAAGACGACCGCATATTCCCGCTGAGCGGCCCGGGTTGCGATCTCCCACACGATCATCATGTCGGTGCCCATGGGCAAGTGAAGGCCGTGGAACTCGATCGACCCGATCGGCAGTACACATACGCCCTCTGCCTGCTCAACGGCCTTGGGAAAGTCGAAGGCCGTCAGCTCTTCCCACCGGATAGTTAGCGACCTCTTCTTCGGCTTGCCTGCTCGTGGCATGGCATTCTCCTCCTCAGAGTCAGCCAGTTATGGGCTCATTGCCCCAGGCTTCTTGCAGCGTCGACGTTGTCGCGGACTCTCAGCCTGTCCCGCGTCCAAACAGCCGGGTAGCTGTGCCAGTTCCGTGAGCCGCGGCACACCGATCAGTACGCCATCTGGCTGAATCGGTCTACTGCCGCTACGCTGCGCAGTCTACCAGAAGTGCGCCGCTGTACACCCGCAGCTGTCAAGTGATGCTGGGACACCGCTGGGACCGCGTCTACGCGGGGACAGGGCGGCTACCCGAATCCGACGATGTCAGGGCTGCTCGCGAACTGCCTCACACATGGCGCGGACGTTCTCCAGAGGAACGTCTGGGTTGATCGTGTTCGAGGTGAAGAGGACCAGGTCGGCCTTCCCCCGGAAAGCCTCTATGGCGCCATGAACCTTCTGTCGGATCTGCTCCGGACTGCACACGGGTAGTTCAGTGGTCACCGCGATCGGCCCGAAGATGAGGAGGCGGCCGCCATCCCGCGTCCGTTTGGTGGCAACATACTCAACGGTCATCCCGCACTCAGGCTGAAACCCCTGGAGGCCCTGGACCCCGGCTCCGATCACCATGTCCAGTATCGCCGTGACGTCGCCGTCGCAGTGCCAGACCGGCCGGCAGCCGACATCGAGGAGCGGCTGCAGCCCGTGCCGAAGCTGAGGGATGTAGTGCTGCTGGATGAACCGAGGGGAGATCATGGGCCCGCGTTGCGAGCAGATATCCTCGCCGAGCAGAACTGCCGGCGGATGTATCCCGTCTTCGACAGCACGGGCGATGAGACGGCACTCGCACCGAGCTCTCGCCCCGGCGATCTCCATGAGCCTCACGGCATGGTCTTCGTACGCTCCCACAAGGAGGAAGAAGTTCTCATACCCGAACGCCTCATACCAGGACAGGGTCGCGCTCGCCTCCCACTGCGGCGGCATCCACAGCATGTTGCCGGCACGCGCCTGCCCTGCCCGCAGTTCGTCGGCAAAGGATCCGTACTCCCGCTCGAAGTCGAACTCGCTCTCGATCTGCTTCGGCGATGGCATGGCTTCGATCTCTGCGATCACCTCTTCGATGGTGCGATCCGTGGCGGCGTGGACGTAGCTATCTCTGTCCACACACCTGAAATCGTCCTTGCTCTGAGGCACGAAGACGTCGGCGAGACCGTCCGTCCCCAACAGGTCGTACGCCCGAATGCTGACCGAGATGGGATCGGCCCAATACTGCTCCTTTGTCGAACCCGTCAGGGCGCAGATGTGCTCCGGGCAGGCGATCCAACCTCCCAAGACCGGAGTCCTGTCCGCCGTGTCTCCTCTGAGTACAGCGAGCATGCGCTCTTTGCGTGTCATCGGCCTCTCGTGTTACGGCTCCCGTGCTGCCATCACGAATGCCAGGTAGCTCGATAGCGGCGTATTGTGGAGAGTGTCATCACTCGACCCCACGATATTACGGTAGCCCCGAGTCTGCTCCCTCGCGGGATGCACCGCGTTTCTCATCTGTTCCTGCGTCCCGTGCAGCAGGACCTCTACCCCGATATTGCCCTTGGTGATGATCGCCCGATCGAGTCGTTGCCTCGCCCATGCGAGACCCGGCAGATCGCCCACGGGCGGCTCAGAGAGGGTCTCGAATAGCCTGCATGTGCCTAGCTGGGTCTGCTGCCTGGGCCCGTTCCATGGGGCAAGGCCACCGCCCGCGTGTGGCCAGTTGCTCAGCTCAGCTAGCCTGCGCCGCGCCAGAGACCCACCGAATGGTCTCATGGGCGCTCGACACCAAGCGTTCCACTCTTGCAGGTTGCGCAACCCATCCGTTCTGGAGAAGGGGCAGCTGGCTGACAGCCGGAAGGATCAATTGTTGTATCGGCCCGCACAACCTTTCGCTAGCTAGAGCGACGGCATGAGACCACGTATACGCTTCCTGAGCAGTGACTTGATCACAAAGATCGTCGAGGATGCGTACCAGGTACTCGAGACACAGGGTGTGAACCTCAACCACGAGCTGCTGCTCCGCAAGCTGGCAGACCTTGGCTGCCTCGTGGATCTTGCCGCGAAGAGGGTGTGGATCGGGCGCGACCTGGTCACGAAGTGCCTGGCGACTTGCCCGCACGAGGTCCAACTCTGGAATGTCGCCGGGACGGCCTCCGCCAAGCTCGCAGGAGACGCGGTCCATTTCACTCCGGGCTCGGCCGCCATCAAGATACTGGACCCGGCCATGAAGCTGCTGCGGCTGGCGACCGTCAATGACATCCTTCGCTACAGCCGTCTGGTCGAAAGGTTGGAGCACATCGATTTCGGCTCGACGGCGCTTGTCCCCAGCGACGTTCCAGAGCAGATCGGCGATAGCATCCGCCTCTATGCCCTCCTTAAGCTGACAAGCAAGCCCATTGTGACAGGCGCGTTCACCATCGCGGGCTTCGACGTCATGACCGACCTCCAATTGTCAGTGCGCGGGACACGAGATGCCCTGAGGGCCAAGCCATTCGCCATGTTCTCGTGCTGCCCCACGTCGCCGCTGAAGTGGAGCGACGTGACTTCTGACAATACTATGAAATGCGCGGAACTCGGTATTCCGGTTGAGTTCGTCACTATGCCGATGGCCGGTCTAGTGTCACCGGTCACGCTTGTCGGGAGCCTAGTTCAGCACACCGCGGAGACGATGAGCGGGATCGTCATATCGCAGGTCTCCTCCCCAGGGGCGCCCCTTGTATACGGTGGATCGCCATCCATCTTCGATATGCGGACGATGTCGGCGGCGATCTCAGCTGTTGAGGCACAGATGATGGCGTGCGCACACACCGAGATCGGGAAGCACCTGAAGCTTCCCACCCAAGCGTATATCGGCCTCAGCGACAGCCGGGACCTCGATGGGCAGGCCGGATTCGAGACCGGCACCGGGGCCTACCTCGCCGCCCTCGCGGGCATCAACAGCGTATCCGGCCCTGGAATGCTCTACTTCGAGAGTTGCCTGTCGCTGGAGAAGCTGGCCTTCGACAACGAGATCTGTGGCATGGCGCAGCGCTTGATCGCCGGGATTGTGCCGCAGGAGGACTTGCCGGCAGGAGAGCTATTCGAGGAGCTGGTTCGGGAACGCACGCTGCTGGGGTCGGATCACACACTGCGCAACTTCCGACGCGCCCACTACCTGCCCGGCCCCACCCTCAACCGAACGCAGGATGATTCTGCCTCCTTTGTAAGGCAGGTCGATAGGGCGCGGCGACAGGTGGATGGTCTGGTCGATGGGCACCCGGGAGAGGGCATTCTGACGGCAGACCAGCTGTCCCATCTAGAAGAAGTTATGCGTCACGCCGCCGGCGACTACCAAGTGGCTTTCTGAGCTGCCGTGGTGCACCGAAACCGACCCGTGGCAGCAGGCGCAGGAACTGCCTTGGTTCCAGCTTCCACCTGGGTGCATCCTCCGCCGAAATGGAGCGCCCACGATACGGCAGATGGCCCCCGCTCTACCCCCATTCCCGCATCACCTCCTCCATCGCGATGCGCGTCCACTCATCGAATCTCCATGGTTGGTTGTTGCAGGTATGGGTGTCCTGCAATATGACCTCGAGCACGCAGCCATGCTCCCTGGTGATCTCGATGGTTTCGCGGATGTCTTGGCGGACGCGCTCGCAGCTGAAATCCACCGCCGCGAGCTCGGCCGGGTTCGGCTTCCAGCAGTAGATGTAGTCTGGCCCCAACTGCTCGGCACTGATCCGCTTGTCTGCCCAGGGGCTGATGGCGACGCGACGAAGGCGGGGTACGCTTCGCTTCAGCATGTCTAGCTTGTGATGCAGCGCCTCACAGCAGCCGTAGATATTCAGCCCGAAGCGATCCAGTACCGGAACCTGGTACTGGAGCACGAACTCCTCATGCATCGCCGGGGATACCAGAGCGAAGGCCTGCGCTTCGGCATACCCCCAAAGATCGATCGGCCTCACATGTCCATCGAAGCCTGGCGCGGGCAACTCGCGCGTGAAGCCGAAATTGCTTGACGCCATCAAGTCGTTGCCGTTGTTGAGGCTAAGCAAGCCCTGGGATTCGAGCGAATCAAGCCAGACTAGCGTCCCTTCCATCAGCCGCCTCATCCCCGCGTGTACCAGCTCGGGATCGTCTCTCATGTCAAGGAAGGTCTGGTTGAGACCGCGCAGCAGCACCCACTGATCGATCAGCCCAAGCGTCCACCAGAGAGTGCCATGGATTTCCACTTGCAGGGTATCGTCGAGCAGCTCCTGGTAGAACCCGAGCCATTCATGCGTCGCGTCCCAATCCACGACTACCCTGGGTGTCTGCAGTTTCTCCAAGTCAGCCCGAGTCTTGATCGGAGATTCCCACGTGTACGCTCCTCGCTCGGAATCACTACGCACGTACTCCGGGCAAAGCCCCCAGCCCGTCTGGTGCACCACTGGGCTCACGCGATAGACAGCATCGCAGAGCCAATCATCCCTGAAGTGCTCGGCTGCATAGACGCGCTGCCGCAGGTCCCACTCAACGCCTCGCGCCTGCTCGCTCTCGCAGCTCAGCGCGTCTTCGGGAAGCAGCTCAACCCAGCTGCCCTCAGGTAGGCAGAAGACGGGGGGGCGAACTGGTTTCAGGCTGTTCTGAGCATACCAGATCCGCCGCTTCTCCTCTTGCTCGGGTCGTGCCGCGATCTCGGCAACGGCCTTGGCAAGCTCCCGAAGGACCCGCTTCTCACCCGTGCTGACTGGCTGAGCTCGGAATGGAGTCATGGCCTTGTTCTCTCTTTGAAGACTGAGCCAAGCGACGGCCTACCATGACGGCCGGAACGCCTTCCAGGCCGTAGTATACTCCATAAGAATGCACTAACATCCTGGACGCCAGATGAGTTTCTGGACATGACGGGCATTTGCCACCGGAAGCCCTGCCCGGGCACCCGTGACGCGTGGTCGCCTCCTATACCGGCTACGCTGCCCGTTCATAGGCGGTAATCCGCGGCTACGCGATGTACCGCAGCCGGACCGATCCTGGCAGCGTCTTCGCCCATCGGTCAGGCCTCTGCCAGTTTCGCCCCCTGTGATCATCGACGGTGTCGCGCCACCAAATCGCCGGTGGCAACGGTGGTGGTTGTGGTAGAGCTCAAAGCCGGCGACAGTCTTGCCAGGTGATCCATTCCTCTGATCACCGCTGGCGCGATGCTGAAGGCACTGTCAGTGCGCACGTGCACAGCAGGGATGATGACACCCGCGGCTGAACTAGTGTACTGCACATGACGGTTCTTTACATACGATATTGGCTCGGGCGACCTTGCCGAGAATGGTGTCGGCGTCCTTGTGCCAGGTGAAGACTTTGGGGTCCTCATTGTGAGCGTCCAGGAAAGCCTTGATCGCGTCGATCAGTGCACCGACACTGCGGAAGACGCCGCGACGCAACGCCTGTGTGGTGAGGGCGGAGAAGAAACGCTCGATCAGGTTCAGCCAGGAGGACGAGGTCGGGGTGAAGTGGCGATGGAAGCGAGGATGCTCGGCAAACCACTGCTCCACCCGGGGTGTCTTATGCGTGCTGTAGTTATCCAGAATCAGATGGATGTCCAGGCGCTTGGGGGTGGCGCCGTCGAGGCGCCGCAGGAAACGCAGAAACTCGTCCTGGCGATGCCGCGGCAGACACTCGCCGATGACCGTACCGTCAAGCACATTCAGGGCGGCAAACAGCGTGGTGGTGCCATGCCGCTTGTAGTCGTGCGTCATCGTGCCACAGCGCCCCGGCTTCATGGGCAGACCCGGCTGGGTTCGATCCAATGCCTGGATCTGGCTCTTCTCATCCACGCTGAACACCAGCGCCTTCTCCGGCGGATTCAGGTACAAGCCGACGATGTCGCGCACCTTGGCGACGAACTTCGGATCGCGGGAAAGCTTGAAGCTCTCCGTGCGATGGGGTTTCAGACCATGCTTGTGCCAGACGTTCAGGACGGTGGTGGAGCCAACGCCCAGCGCTTTCGCCAAGCTCCGGCTGCTCCAGTGGGTCTGGCCCTTTGGGGTTCGCTGCAACGTCCACTCCACAATCTGCGCTTCTCGCTCCGGCGCCAACAGCTGCTTGCCTCCCGGCCGCGGCGCGTCCCGCAGCAACGCCTCCACACCGCCAACACGGAAGCGCTGCAACCACACGTCCACCGTGGGCCGGCTCGTCTGCAACCTCTCGCTGATGGCGACCTTGCTCATGCCGCTGGCGTGATCCAGCACAATTCGGGTGCGCAGCACCACCTTGTGCGGCGTGTTGCGCCCTCGTGCCAGCCGTTCCAGGAGACCTTCTTGGGTCGGGGCAATGACTGTGGGGAGAGAGGCTTTGCTCATGCCTCCAGTATCCCACAATCCTGAATAAACGTAAAGTTATATTATGTGCAATACACTAGCGATTGCGCACGACGAATGCGGCCCGGCCTGGACCCCGGAACCCGTACATCCGAGGAGATGCATCATGAAGCAACTGGGCGTGCCTGCTCTTGTCGTCGCCATAGGGTTACCCTGAGCATGACACGGTGTACTGGCGATGTCGCCCCGGATTTGAGCGAGAACGTCGCGTCGGGAACAGTGGCCCTGGCGGCGATGCCGGAGGGCACCCGCAGCGCAACCGCAGCGGCAAAGGCCAGGGTATACTGTGCTGGGCCTATGGGCTCTCCGGGAGAGCCCCACGAAATGGCAACCGTAGCGCGAACGCTCGAAGAGGCGGGCTTTGACACCTTCCTGCCTCGGCGCGACGGGATTCACGGGGAGGTGGTTGGTCCTGCCCTCTCTGCTCGGACTGGAGTGCCCGATCGGGACGTATGGGGCTTTCTTCGCCAAGCCATCTTCAGCCTTGACGTCTATCAGGTGCTCTCCGGGTGCGATGGTGTGGTGGTGAACCTGAACGGAGAAATGCCCGACGACGGGGCGGTGGTGGAAATGACGCTTGCAGCATCCTGCGGTAAGCCGCTGGTGGCATTCATGGACGACGAAGATGGCAACCCTATGGTGACAGGTCTGGTATCCTTCCGCCTGGTGCACAGCCTTCGCGAGTTGCCGCAGGCTATGCGAGAGGCATTCGCCCAACAGCATCTGATCAAGACCAACCTCCCGCCCATCCTCAGTGCCGCGGTCGAGATGGGCCGCAGAATCGCGCCTGCCCTGAAGGCGGGAGGAGCGGACAAAGCGGCAGCTCTCGCGCCCATTTTCGAGGCGTGGAGGGCGCAGCAAGGGAGTGCGCCAGAGAGATCAGCCCGATCCCCGGATCGTAAAGACCAAGGCGGTGGCTGCCGGCACTAGGGTTGCGGGGGGATTACCAGGGTGAACAGGTGTCTGCCGACGCACCGCCAGGACTCAGTACCGCGGTTCCTGGGGCACCTTGTCGTTGCCAACCGCCGGTGGCGCCGGCCTGAGAGCCTTGGGGATAGGCTGATACTCCGACTCCCAGGCACAAACGCGGGTCCGCCTTAGTGAACAGCCGGTGACAGGTATCCTGTCTCGGCCCCAAGCTCGAATCCCTGAGAGGGGACGGACATGCGCTCCAGGGGCCAGATCCAGCATCCCAGCCCGGGATTCGAGTCAGACAGCGCTGACTACCTTCCCGGCTCTGCCTCTGTGCTGCGGATCAGAGGTCCGCGTCGCCGAACAGGGAATGCCATCAGTAGCCAGCCTAGGGCTCCTGGAGACGGTTTCCGGTCACGAAGAAGCTCCAGAACGGACCGGAATCTCGGCAGTAACGGCGTCTATTGGTTTTGTCATAGCTTGCTCCGCCGGAGGAACCGAAAACCCACTATAGCCCCGTGGCGTGGCTCTACATGCGTTTTGGGCTTTCCCGCTATCTTCGGTGCTAACAGGGCAGAACGGGGCAAGAGCCACGTAGAGGGGGGCCAGAGGCGTTCTTCGTGGGTTCGAATCCCTTCCCCCTGCCGCGCACGCGCGGGACAAAGATGATGAACCCCCCGAGGGCGTGGAGTAGCAGACGTCAACTCGGTCGGTCTCGTGGGCCTGCCAGGCATCACCCCAGTGTGATCCAACTGCTCTCGTTGCGGGGCCAGTGCCCCGTAACGCGGCTATAGGACCGGCGCTATCGGCCCTAGCGACGTGCCCGGCGTTCTCACCCTAGCGAGAGAACCAGTGTGGTCAGCCTGTCAACAGGGCCCTCGTTCTCACGCGACGAGCGTCGGTATGCCGTCGTTGCCAGCGGCGACTCCCTCTGGCCGCGTAGCCGCATTCCCTAGCGGGTGCGCGAACGCCCGACACGCGGAGGTGGTCCCTGACATTCAGGCGCAGAGCCTGGCGGCGGAGGAGGCGACCGGGCTGGTGCAGGCCCATCAGGTCACCAAGGAGTCAGGGACGCCCGGAGTGTGGCTTGGTGAACGGGCGGATCTGTGTCACTATCGCTGACGCTCAACACTCGTGAGCGAAACCAGGCCTCCCGTGTGGGCGCTCTGCCAGACTGCCTCGCCAAGCTTGAGTGCCTCAACTCCGTCTTGGAGGCTGGCCGAGGCAGGCGTTCCGGCCAGCAGGCAGTGTGCGAAGTGCTCCAGTTCCCCCTCGTAGCCGGCGAGGTTTCTGCCTCTCATGGTGGACAGGAAGTTGGGGTGCCAGGCACGGAACGGGATACCGAACTCCTGACGGTTCTCCGGCCGCCAATCTCTCGCGGGGTAGTGGGTCACGAACTGCATACTGTCGACGTCCACACTCTCGCCGACCCCGCTCACGTGGACATGCTCAGTGATGTCACGCCACGGCAGAGTGTGGTCGAACGTGTTCAGCACCAGCGTCCCAATCACTCCCGAGGAGAACTCTACGCTGATGGCATAGCCGAAGCAGTTCTGGCCCGCTACCTTCAGGCGAGCGAACACCTGGGTCACATCGCCCCCGAGAAACCGTGT
>Ga0315275_10000905_pt1 | contig 25203 bp, 32 predicted proteins | sample YL17G03_0_MG_FD_205557 | JGI IMG/M metagenome (GOLD analysis project Ga0315275, IMG submission 205557) | Sediment microbial communities from Yellowstone Lake, YNP, Wyoming, USA - YL17G03_0 | ecosystem: Environmental > Aquatic > Freshwater > Lake > Sediment | place: USA: Wyoming | collected...
GATTCGATTGACAACAACAAAGCCAATCCTCGCCGCGAACTTACCCCCGAAGACTTGTCTCTCGGTGGTAAGGGTAAAAACAATCTTTATGACCGCGAAATGGTGAACCTTGCCAACGAGCTTGGTAAGAAGTATGGCGCCAAGGTCGAAATGAAGTTGGTAAGTATCCCGGGCGAGGACGCGCAAGCCGTGTGGACACTCCCCGTCACTGACGCGCTCCGGAAGACTGCCAAGAGCGTAGGCTTCGGCCAGTATTCGCTGAAGGGTGAGAGCAAGGGACCTGACGAGCGGGGATTTTTCTCCGCCGCGCGACGCACCCTCGAAGACAAGATGCCAAACCGAGCAAGCGCGCAGCAGGTCAAGGCCATCCTCTCGCCTAACAACGGCGTCAAGCCGGAAGAGTTGAAGTGGACCGGGCTTGACGACTTCCTCAAAGATGCGGAGGAAAAGAAGACGCCGCTTGACAAGGCCGCAGTCATCGAATTCCTCGACAATAACGCGGTTCAGATTGAAGAGCATTGGAAAGCGAGCCGTGAGGCTCGCCTTAACGTGTTGCCTCCCCAAGTCTATCCCGAATCTGGCCCAAAGTGGCAACGTTACAAGCAACGCGGCGGAAAGTATTACCGAGAACTTGTTTGGACTTGGGAGAATCCGAGAGGCCGCGCGGAACAAGCCCCATACATACACCGTCAACACTGGGGACCAATCCGAAACCCGCTCGCTCACGCGCGCATGACGGACCGCTTAGTCAACGGAGCCCGGACGCTTTTTATTGAAGAGCTTCAATCCGACCTTCACCAAAAGGGCCGACATTCCGGGTATTACTCCGCGAAGGAGACAAAAGACCTTGGCGAAAAGATGGTCGGGCTCGCCGATGAGATGGACGCCGCGCGCCGGGTAAAGGGCGATCTTCAGGCCCAGGTCAACGCGAAGATTATTGAGGCGCTCGGAAGCTCAGATGCGTGGCTCGACCTGCAAGCCGATCCGGAATATGCTCGGAGGAGCGACGAAATCATGGCGAAGAAAGAGAGATTCCGGGAGATGGAATCCGGTTTTTCCAAAGACTCTCTGTTTCGGGAAATCCAATCTCTTGAGACTGTCCGATCCTCCTATATTCAACACAAGGCGGAGACCGCGAAGCGCCGAGTGGATATTCCCGGGCTAATGGAGTTGGAAGGGCAACTGAGTGAAGCCGACAAGACGCTTGGTAAGATGCACGTCGAGTATTACAAGAACGAAATGGAGACCCGCCAGATGGGAATGCGCCCGCCGGAAGCGCCCTTCAGCAAATCATGGCGTGAGATTTTCTTCCGCCGGTTGGTGAACTACGCCGCGCGAATGGGCTATGACGCCGTTTCGTGGACGACCGGCGCGCAGCAAGCTTCGATGTATGAGGTTGGGCTCCGCGCGCAAGTCGATACGATTCGCTGGGAGCCCCAGAAAACTCGGTTTACCACTCTCTCAACTGGGGACCGCTCCGTTGAAACCCCCAACCCAGAGGGCGCGATCCAAGTCACGGCGTTGAAAAACGGAGTTGTCAAATTCCAGCACACTTTCACCCGTGACGGGGAGCCGGTTGAGAAAATCAGCGGAGCCGAAGAGGACGCAACCCTCATCGACGTTGTCGGAGAGTCCCTCGCCAAGAAAATTCAGTCCGAGGAGTCCGGCAGAATCGAAGGCGAACATCTCGCCACTGGCGCCAAGTGGATGCAGGAAGTGTATGACGTGATTCTCCCGGAATATGCCCGCAAGTTCGGGAAGAAGTTCGGGGCCACGGTCAAAATCTCCCCTCACGGCACCGTTGCGGCGCTCCGGCCGGTTCCACTCCGCCCCAGTGTTCCCCGAGAGCATCCCGGGCTTTTCGAGCCTACCGATGTCCTCGCCCCGAAGGCCCGCAGCACCCGCAAGCCCTCCTTTACGGCGTGGTCAATGAACATCACCCCGGAGATGCGCAAATCAGTCGTTGAGACCGGAACGGTGCAGTTTTCGCTCAAAGCGACGGCGCCGGCTGGCGGTGAATTCAAGATTGAGCCGGTCAAGACCGCGTGGGGTGATTTCCCCAACGCCGTCATGCACACGTCCATTGTGGCCCTTCAGAAGCACCCGGATTATTCGGCGGCAAAGGCCGGAGATCCCAAGGCGGCGGTTCGTGTCACCCGAGCGATGGTCAAGCCCGACCGGGCGGCGGCACTGGCGGCGAATTTCCCCGAGGCCAAGCTCCTGCCGGTGCGTGCGGACGAAGCCAAGGGGCGCAACGCGCTGCCTTCGGCCCTCGCCGTGGTCTTGTCCTCCCTAACGGGGCTCGACATCGCTACGGGCATCGTGCAAGCATCCCGAGCCCATCACACAGGCGCTTCGGATGTCGAGCGCGTCGAGCGCCGGGCAGAATTTGCCGGACCCGTCGAAGAGGGCGGCAAATATATCCTCCTCGACGACGTAAGCACGTCGGGCAGCACCCTGGCGGCGCTGCGGGCGTTTATACGGCGCAATGGTGGTGAGGTGGTCGGGGTTTCGGTATTGGGCGCTGCGCATCGCCCGGACCGCGGGCACGGGAGCCATGTGGCCCTTCGCGACGAGACGCTCGCGGAACTAAAAAAACTTGACAACGCGCGGCTCAGTGGTATCTTGCAACGCTATGACCTCGAAAACATTGAAGACCTTTCCAACGGGGAAGCTCGGATCATCCTCCGCGAAGCCCGCAAGGCTAAGTGACGCCGAAACGGCGGAACTGGCCAAGCACTTCGAGGACGCGGAAGCGAAGATGCGCGATTACCTCGCGGCGGAGGAGGACCGGGCCGACACGTCTTTCATCCAACCCGCGCGAAGTTGACAACTCCGCCCCGGGCGGAACTGTTCAAGGATGAACGCTAACGACATCACCATTGTCCCGGCTCCGGCCCCCGCGGAGCCGGTTTCACCGTCCCCCACTCCTTCAGCGCCCGCTGAAACCCCTCCCGCAAGCGAAACGGAGTCCACCGGCTCCCTCCCGTCCGAGATTACGAAGTTTTCGCCCTTGATGGCGGTTCTCGCCGGCCAGCCGCCGGCTTTTTCAACCCCCGTCGCGAACAAGGACGAGAGGCTCCTGAAAATCTGGGCGAACCGCGACAGGCTCGGCGAGGCGGGCATCGCCTTTTATCGCTCCCTCACAGGCGACACGGGCGTCATCTTCAATTCCCTGCGGATTCATCCCGAGACGCTGAAGCAGGCGGACCGCGCCGGCAAGCTCCTCGAAGTGGCCCCGCCGTATGATTTGATTGAGAAGGCTCTCGCCGGCAAGCCGCTAGACCTTGAAGGCTTCCAGGCCCCCGAGGGGCTCCCGCAACTTCCGGCCCCCGAGACTCCCCAGGCCGCACAATCGCCCGTGGCTCCGCTCTCCGCCGGTGCGCAGAAGGCAATTGCGACGAAGCGGATGGCGGCGTTGGTGCCGAAGGAGCCGACGAAAGGACTCAAGCCCGGCGCCGGGCGGGTGCTGAACGCGATTTTGACTCCGAACTCCTGACGCCGCTCTCAGAACACAGACCGCGAACAAGCCGCCGGACCACCCGCGCGGCTTTTTCTCTATCTTCATTGGAGATAGAGAAAATCTTGTCGCAAGCACAGTGGTCCTGGCAGCGGTCGCAGAGGCCGCACCGCCGAGGCTTGGCGGGAGTCCAATGACACCCGCAAGCCAGCGGTGGGCGGTGAAGATCGGTCTCGCTCATGTGGACATCAAGAAGTCACTCTCCGGCAACTCGTAGCCGTGCGGCGTCTGGTCCCCCAGGTCGAGGCGCAAGTCATACGTCGCCGAGCGCCCGAATTTCGGATGCATGAGCCAGAATTTCTGAAGCGGCCAAGACGAGTTGAAGTATTCCGCGAGGGCGTAGCCGTCGATTCCGGGGAAAGCTCCATTGATGATAACCGAGCCCTTGCTGTGAGGAATCTCAATCGGACGGTGCAAGTGGCCCATCAAATAGAAGGCCGGCGTCTCGCGGTTGGCCCGGCTGAAAAGCTGGGTGGTTGTCGAAACCATGCGGCCCAGACCGTGCGCCGGGAGACCCAGGATCTTGTCCCCACCCCGGATGCCGTCGCCGTGGAGGCAGTAGAACGGAAACCCCTGAACGTCGAATGTCGCGAAGGGCTGCATCGACAGGTTCCACTCAATCGCCGGGATGTCACGGGTGAGGGCTTGGATGTAGAGATAAAGAAGCTGGTCGAAGTTGGAGTTTCGATTTTTCGTCGGCATCCGATGCTGAGTCCCCCAGCGCGTGTGATTGCCGACGGTTGTATAAACGCGAACCTTCGGGACCAGCGCGGAGAGGTTGCGGAACAGTTGCGCGATGGCGTGGCCGGCGGAGTAGAACTGCGAAAGCAACGTGTTCGACTGCCCACACTCCGCCGAGTGAATGAGCGCGCCGTCGAGCATGTCCCCGAGCATCGGGATGACAAGCTCCGGCACTTCGGTCGTTGTATGGTCCCGCAGGATGGAAAAAACCGACCGCTCCATGCGTTTCAGCCGGCGGAGAAAAAGCTCGAAGTTGTATTCGCCGAGCCCGAGCGTCTGCTTCGGGTCAACCACGGCGCCGACGTGCGTGTCAGAGAACATCAAGACGGCGCTCTGCGGCGTCCCGTGCGGGTGGTGCCCTTCCAGGCGGTCGATGAGCAGCGGCGCCGGCTGGTAAGACTTCGGCGCAAGCTCATGCATTTGCTCCGAGATCATTTCCAGGGCGGTTCGGGAGTGTTCCAAGTCCGCGAAGGCTTTCTCGGCCTCCTTGGCGCGCTTCTTCCAGAAGGCAACGAGAGACTCGGGCTCCTCGGCGGGCGGAAGCTTCGGGTCCGCGTCCGTCGGAAATGGCGGCGGCGGAGAAGCGTTCTCGCCCCACTTCTGCGCGACATCTTGAAGAGAACAGGGAGGGGGAGGAGGGGCGGACTTCTTCAGGAAGAAAGCCCGGCAGCGCACGGCATCGGTCGTTCTCCCCATTCCGCTGGCAATTTCGGAATGGCTCTTTCGCGCAACCAAAAGACGGCGCAAAGTAGCGTCGTCGATGGCGGTCCAATGTTTGATTGACGGATGTCTCACGGGCTCTTCTTTCGTTTCTTGGTTGGCTTCGCCGATTGCTCCGGGGCTTCCCACACAGGAGTCGGAGACGCGGCTTGAACCTTCCGAATCTGTTCTTGACTCACTGTAAACTGTCGGTCAAAGTCTGTCAAGGCTTCTTCGATTGTATTTCCGACGCCGTAGAGAAAGTTCTCCGGGCTAGCGCCGTAGCTGGCGATGAATTTGCCATCCGGCATCGACGTTATTTGCGGCTTGAGCCGAGCATGAGGCGCCCCCTGTTTGGCGAGCGACAATATGGCAATTGTTTCGAGCAGGTCCGTCTGCGCCAAGTCCCAGCGCGTCGGGTCCGCAATAATCCGGTCGAGCGTGTCGAGAGCGCGCACGAAGGACGCTTCCGCGGCCATTAGGGCGCCGCCGTCGGACAGCGTCCCGGACTTCCCCTCAGACTCCCCGTCGTGAAGTCTCATCGGAATGATGAAGCTCTCAAGATTGGTCAGAATGGCCATTAAGTTCGACAACTGAAGCCGCGTGACTTCAGGCTTCGGCGGCATGGCAAGGACTACGTGTTTCATCGGTGGATTCTCGTTAGGTTGGCTTGCGCCCAGCGCAAAAGGTGGAAGGCGTCGGCGCCGTTATCATCGACTCCCGGAGGACACCCGCGCCGAAACGCGGCGGCAATCATGGCTTCCTTTGAGGCCCCGCCGGAGCCCGTCGCGAACTTCTTCAATGTCTGAACGGGGACACACTCGACAACCAGAGGCTTCGCGGCGTCGCAGGAGCATTGCAGCGTCCAGAGAACCGACCGGAACGCGCTCCAAAGCTGTGTTTGCTTCGTAGTCGTTGAAAATTGCACGTCCTCGAAAACAATCACGTCGAGCGGAAGCATCTCGGTTACAAGCGCCAACAGCCGGCAAAAGCGCGGGTCTCCGGTTCGCACAACGCGAGTCTTGCCCCACTGCTTGACTTCGGCAGCCGTCGCGAGTTTCCACGTTCCAACCACGTTGGGCATTCCCTCGCGAGAAATCGCGAAGCCGGTCTTGGTCCCCAGGTCGAGCGCGAGGATGTTCACTTCAACGCCTCCCACATGGATTTTCCCCGCGCGGTCTGCTCTTCCATGAGCCAGTTACGGAGTTGCTTCAGCGCCTCTCCGTGCGTCCGTTGGATGGCGGAGCGCGTCACGGCGAACATATCACCGATTTCTTGAAAGCTGAAGCCGCCCTCATAGACTAAAACCAGCGTGCGGCGCTCCGGCTCGGTCAACCGTTGCAGGTAGGGCCGAAGCAGCGCGATTCGCTCGCGTGTCGTCATGTCGTCGAAGTCGAAAAAATCCTCCGCGGGCTCCAACGGCTCCGGCGGGTTGAGCGGATCAGGTTTATCGGGTGTCTCGTCGCCGTAGCTGACAACCTCCTTGTCACGCCACGCCTGTTTGACAGCACCGCGCAAGAAGGGTTTGGCATATCTCATGAAGTCACCCCGAGCCCCGTCCCAGGTCTCAATCACGCGCATAAGCGCGTTGCCGGCGATGCTCATTTGCTCGTCTCTCGGGAGGGTGTTCCGGCAGACGGCCTTGACAAATTCGAGGCTTTCGGGAAGGTGTTTTTCGATGGTTTCGTTATTCTTCATTGTTGGGAAGGTCTGATTTGAGAAGAGTCCAATACCGGAGACTGTCGCGCCGGGTTGCGCAGGTGATTTTCAGGAGCCCTTGCGCTTGCATCGACTTCAGGAGCCGCGCGACGTGCGGCGGAGGGTAGCTTTTCAGCAAAAGCTGCGAGCGAGTCGGGTCCGATGCCATCTGTGTAACAAGGTCTGTCGTCGTCCCAACCCAGGCATTCGACTTCGGGGCGTCGCCGTAATACTGCCGTAGGAAACCAATCAGAAGCTCCATGAAAGTTGCGGTTTCGCTCGACTGCCGCGCGGATTCGAGAAGCTCTTCATTGTGTTCCGTCACAATACCAAAACGGGCGTCGCCTCGCCATTCCGTCGGGGTTTGAAAGTGGAGCAGGTAGCGGCAGAAGTGCGGAAGCTCGCGCTCAAGAATGCTCTTCATCTCCGGCCCGTCGGGGAAAGGATACTTGTCCTTGACTGTCCGCAAGAGGGCAACCTTGTCCATCATGGAGATGTCAGCGTCAACGAGCCCCTCGCGGCTTCGCTCATCGTCGTTCATAGTGATGAGCAACTTCGCGCAATGGTCCACCATGATTGCTTTTTGATGCTTTTCGTTCACCCGAATAAGCCGATTGGCCACGGTCCGCTTGACCATCGCGGCGAACTGTTTTCGGTCCCCGGTGGTTCGGTTAATCGTGTCGTCGTCCACGCACCAAACGCCGGCAAGGAAAAGCTCGGAGTTGAAATCAGAGCGGCCCATAAGGTAGTTGGTAACGTCGGCGGCTCCTCCGAAGATGAGCCCTACGATTCGGTTTGACGTTAGCGTCTTCCCGGTGCCTGCTGCGCCAGCAAAGAAGATGGCCTGACACTGCTCCGGCTCGCCCCGGAGCGCGCCTTGGTAGTTCCGCGCGCACCAACAGCGGAAGAATTCAAACTGCCTCTTATTCGTGAGAAAGAAGGGGAGAAATTTCCCAACCCAAGGGAAGCCGTCCCCCCACTCCGTCGGGCCGCCCGGCGCCGGCTGCATGACTTGCACGCGAGAGCGGTTCAGAATTCGGAGGCCGCTCACCTGCGAAATCCCGTAATGTCGGAAGACCAGCGGAGCGGCCCCGTCAATCCAATTTCGGTTTCGCGAGAACTGCATACACTGGTCGATGAGCGAAGGCTCGCCACTGGGGCCGGGCTTGGCCGACAGCTTCGCGTCAACGCGAAGGTGCATGACGATTTCCTCTTTCGACTCGTGCCGCCACGCAATCTTGTCGTTGTCCATGAACACGCGCCAATACTTGCCGCCGGACTCCGAGAAGATTCCCTCCGTGGCCTTCGCAATCGTGGTGTTCTCGTAGCCGCGCACGAAGTCTTGCCCCAGGATGTCGCGCCAAGGGAAGAAGGGCCGCTCCGCGTGCGCTGCGAAAGTAAACATCCCGTCTTTCTTGACGATGGCGGACATTGGGGATGCGCTCCCGGGCACCCAGAAGGAAGGACCTTGCGAGCCAATGACAAACTCCGTCGGCCAGCGCAGCCCCGGGAACTTCTGTTGAATCGCGGCCCACACTTCGGCAATCGGGATGTCTGAGGAAAGGCCGGCCACGGTATCGAACTCGCGCGCCGCGCGGAACGCTGTCGCGAGAATCAAATCTCGCGACAGCGGCGCGCCGGCTAGACGGTGCCATACTCCGCCGTTTGCATAAAGGCGAGAGGCGGTCTTGTAGGCGCCTTCATCTAGGCCCGGAAAGATTTTGACCTTCAACTCCGCAAGAAGTAGCTTGGCGGCGAGGACAAAAAATTGATTGTTCTCTATGACCATCGGCTCCTCAAAAAGCCAGAGGAGGCGATACTTTCGCCCGAGGGATTCTTCGAGCCAGCCTGGCAGCGGACCTTTGTGCCGTTCAATCAGCGAGAGGACTTCCTGCGCTGACATCTTCACGTCGAAGTCAAGGACGGCGCAGTCCCAGCGACGCGCCGGGTTGTCATCCCCGACGCGGAGGTTAGGATTCACGCCTTCAACTCCGGTGTAGAAGTGCCAGGGGTTTTTTTGATACCACTCTTGACGCGCAACGTGATTTTCCCTGACTTCGTCAGGGACCGCCATTTTCGGCGTCCATTCCCAGGGGGCACCGGGCCGCATTTCTGCGCCCCGGATGGAGTCGGTTGTCAGCATGTCTCTACACTGTTGCCGAATTGGGGTTGTTTGTCAAGTCCCTCATTTGACGTAGTGCAAGGACTCGACCGCCTCGGCGCCCAGCGGACACCCCGGGAGCCACTTCGGCGTTGTGGACATGATTTCGACGATGGCCTCTTTTGCACACTCTTGGTCTGTCTCATAGATCCCTTCGTCATGCGCGTGAAAGATGACCTTGGCGGCGCCGCTATCCTCGACCGCAAGGAGATGCTCTCCGAAAACGTCGCGACTCGTCGCTTGGACGATGTTCTCCGTGAGCTTTCCCCCATAAAACGGCACCCGGCGCCCGCCGATGTCAGCCGTATAAACGTATTGCCTCTGCGGCTTACCCTTGTCGTCGGGGACGACGCGAACTTCACGGCGTATGCGCGGGTAGCGCATCAAGCGCCCGCTCGGAAGCTCGATTTCCAAGTCTCGCCCGATGTTGTTCTTGAAAGCGTCGTCGAGCCGGCGCCAGAGGGCGACAATCTGCGGGTTGCTGGCCCGGAACTCGGACACGCACTGCCGGGCAAAGTGACCGTAACCCTCCACAAGGACCCGCCCGTCTTCGGTAACAGTGTGTTTGATACCTTTCGGCACGTCTTCGAGAGAAGCAACTTCGATGTGTTGCGGGTCGTTCTCGGTGATGTCGATTCCCGCCATTACGTGTGCAACGACGATGAACTTTTCCCAGGCGCACTGATACCCCAGGCCAAGCACGCGTGCCTTGGCGAGAGCGTAAAGCTTCTTGTTCTCCTTCTTCAAGTTGCCGCAGGTCCATGACATCGTCGCCCGGGCGTGCGCCTCATAGACGGAAGTGCCTTTTTCAACTTCGGCGAGCATCTCGAAATTCCCGGCCAGCCAGTTCAACACCCGCGGCTCAATCTGCGACAGGTCCGCGATGACAAATCGCTTGCCAGGCCGGGCATGGTAAAGAGCGCGCTCGTCGATGGTGTTCTTGACCCATTCGGGCCACTTGTGCGTCACTTCCCGATGCGCGAGGGCGTCAAAGATTCGCTTCTTGTCCGTTTCCATGAGCCCATGCTCGTTTTGAAAAATCGGCTCCTTGCGCGGATTTTGCATGTTGTGCCCGCCGTCGCCGGACCAGCGGCCCGTGTGCGCTCCGAAGTATTTCAGCGCGAAAGGAACGGTCCCGTCGTCGCGCGTGCGGGATTTGATCGTCTGAAGGAGCGAGAGCATCTTGTTGACGGACCGTCGGGCCGACACGGCTTTAATCCACGGGAAGCGCGGCCCGTAGGTCGTTTCCCATTCGATAAATCCCTCGGCATCGTCGGTTTTCGTCGGCGGACAAGGGATGCCCACGCGCCGGCACTGCTCCGCAATCGCCTTCGGACTCGCGGGCTTCGCCCCCTCTTCAATCCAAGGGAGAAGCTCCTCCGTTCGGGTGAGCAGGTCATGGGCGACGATGAGTTGCCGGTCGAGCAAGTCGCCATCAATTTGCACGCCGCGCCAACCCTGCTCAATCGTCATATTCGACAGGCGCCGCTCGAATTCCGGCCACTGGCCCGAAAACTTGTCCCAGAGTTGCCAGCAGCGGAGCGCGTCTTGCTTGGCGTATTCCAGCCAGGGACCGCGCCGCGATTCTGGGAGGAAGCGCCATCGCTTGCCGTTCATCTCATCGCGGACGCCTTTGTCCACCGTCACCTTGAGCAAATGCTCGCAGGACTCCGCGAGGCTCCGCCGGTTGCAGAGAAAAGCCGTCAGGTTGGCGGTGCATTGCCACTCCGCGAAGTTGACCGGCGCGGCCAACCCGCGCTTGACCATTTCCGTGTAAACGAGGTTGTCGAAGTATCGGTTGTGCGAGAGCACTCGCGCGCCTTCGAGGGAGGCCCAGTTGAATTGCTTCGGGTGCCCGGCCCAGCACTCTGAGCCGTCACAGACCGAAATCATGTAGGGGTCAAAGCGCGGGTCTGTGACGTAGCCCCAGGCGCCCATTTCTCTAATACCGTAATCTTGCTTCGTGTCATAGAACGTTTCAAAATCCACGCTTATTTCTCGCATTAGAACTTCTCCAAGTAGAGAGCCGCTGCGCGCAGCAACTCCGGGTTATCTTTGAATGCACCGAGACCAAGGTTGCAAGTAACACACAATAAAGACCGGACGCGCCCGGTCTATGGCAGCCTGACGTTGCTCCGCCGTCATCGGATGAGCAATGCGCCATGCTTTACACCTTTCACTAGCAGACTTCATCCTCGGATTGCCATTAACGTTCGGCCCTTGTGGGGATGCCGGCGGACCTTCCGCTCAATCAGGCGCGCCGCGAGCGTCTCGGCGGCGGCGATAACCTTGTTGCGCAAGCCGCACGTCAGCAGCCCGGTAGGGGTCTCTGGCGACGGAGTATCGTCCGTCAACGGGAGGGCAAACTGCCGGAGAACCGTATCGAACTCCGCTTGCACTTCGTCAAAAAAGCTCCGGCCAACTCGGGTGAACTTGCCGCGCCGAAGCGCAGCACTGCAAGTCAGCGCGTGCCGCTTCACAACTGCGAATTTGAGGATTGGAAGACCGCAAGAAAGAGAAGACCGCGCCGGCATTGCTTGGGCGGGAATTGCCGTGTCGGGAGCCGGCGCGGTCGGTATGGTGTTGGGAGTAGTCATCCGATGACGTAGCTAGGCAAAGTGAAAGTGCCCCGGGCGACTCCGCGGCGGGTCGAGCCCGGTTGCGCCACAAGCCACTTTTTCAGCGGGATTCGTGTGGGTTTGGGGGCTTCGGATTTTCGTTTCTCGGTGTCAGCCAGACTGGCACGGACGATCTTCAACGGTTTATTCATGTCGCAGGATAACTCAAGTTGTTTCGGTTGTCAAATTAGATCATTCGCCCCTTCCGTCTTCCTCTTTGTCCTTCAGTTCGTCGGGGACTTTGAAAAACATCGCCTGATGATTGCAGGGACACAGCGGCGCTCCGACTTCGTCGAGCCATTTGCGGGTCGTCCGAACCGTGTAGCCGCACGCTTCGCACTCACACTTGACCATGCGGCAACTGTCGCTCTTCTTGGTCTTGCTCTCGCCCGGGCGGATGACGCCGTGAGGATACGCCCCCAGGCTCGCGGAGAGACCCTTCAGCATTTCCTGAAGTTCCGGGCCGGCTACCGTCGCGGTCATCTTACCCTTGAGCCCGATTGCGAGGGCGCACTTGCGGAAAAAAGGGCCATGCTTCGCTTCGCAGCCGACGACCGCATGGACGACTTCATGCGCTAGAGTCGGGAGCACGCCTCCGACCGTGTCGCCGATTTCCAGAATCGGCGAAATGAAAATGTGGGCGAGCTTGTCAGCGGTGGACGAGGCGTCCCAGCACTCGCCGAGGCGACGGCGCTTCTTGCTCAGCGCGGAGCGCGAAGGCCAACCAGTTGACACTTGGACGGGCGGGACGGTGTATCCCGCAACCTTGAAAGCGACGGCCATCTTTTCGACGGCGTCCTGCAACCACTGCTCGCGAGTTTCGATCTTCGACGAATTATTCATGTGCTCAAAATAACGCACCCCCCGGCTTTTGTCAAATGCGACTTTTACCGTAATTCTACGGAAGGCCCGGGACGGGCGGGAGGGACGCCAGTCCCGGGCTTGGGGGTCGGAAGCTAGAAGCTCCCCAGGATCATGCCAGCAAACTCGCGAAACTCGGGAGTCGTCTTGGCCAGCGGCTTGATGACCGGGATGTAAGCGAAGTTGGAAACGAATTTCTTCAACTCCGTGCCCATCGAAAACCATCGCGACGGATACCCCTCGCGCAAGTTGCCAATGAGCCGTTGCGTAAACCAGTATTTCGCCGCCGCGGTGTAGGCGGTGCCCTTCATACCGAAGAGAACGAGAGAAAGGCGGTGTCCCTCGCTCTCATAAGTGAAGACCGTTTCCTCCGTGTCGTTGATGTGCGCCGGCTTGCGAACGGCCAGCAGCGCCTCAACGTAAGGCTGGAAGTAGCGGACTCCGTCCTCCTTGCCGGCTTCCCATTCTTGGTAAGACGTGGTCCCGCCGAGCTTGACGACTTCCTCCTCGCTCTTCGCCGTCGCACCCTTGCCGCCGCCTTCGACGCGCTCCACGAAACGCTTGCTCTTCAGACCGAGAACGCAAACTTCGAGGGGAGGCGTTCCTTTGGTGACGATGTCGCCGTTTGGTTTGACGACAGAGCACTCGAAAAGAGCAGTCTTGCGGTCGAGCAAGATGGCGCCGTGAGGCCAGACGTTCGACAACTCTCCGACCTTCTGGACGATGTTCAGCCGAGGAAACTGGATCTCTTCGATGTCGGGCAGGTAGTCGCCGAGCATGTGAGTCGGTCGGGCAACGGCGGTGTTTTTGTTGACGACCGCAACTGCCTTCTCGGTGTTGGGCGGAGGCTGCTGCTGCTCCCCCGGGGTAGCGGGAGCCGGGGGAGCAACGGTGGTGATGCTCTCGACCGTAATCGCCGTGTCGGGCGTCGGAGTCGTCTCGGTGGTGGTTTCAACCGGCGTCGGCGCCGGGGCGTCTGCTTCGGTCTGTTTCACGAATGATACTTTTGCCATGATGTGTTTTGTGTTAGTCCTCTTTCTTCTTCCCCGTCTGCTTGAGGAAAACAATCGGGGGCTCCCGGTCCAGCGCGCCGGCCTTAAATGCCTTGTCGTTGAACTCCTCGACAGTCGCGGACTTCTGGCCGCGCGGTGCGTTGACGGAAATCTTTTTCTCTACCGCCGTGAGCGTCGGAGTCTTCGGGAGAAGCCCCGCCCAATCGTCGGCGGACAAGTAGGTAATTACGAGCGCCTTGAACTTGCCGGCGTCGGCAATGAATCGGTCAGCCTTGGTTTCGAGCTTGAAGCCGTCAGGCATGAGCATACGCCCGGAGACGACCGCGTCAGCAGTGGTGGAGCGCAAGGCTTCGCCCCAGGCTTTCGCCACTTGGGCAACCTTGAGCGCGATCCCGGCGTCCCTCTCTCCCCGCAACAGCGAGGGGGTGAGGTTGGCCGGGACTTGCATCGGCATGAACTTTTTGGAGATGTTCAGGAAAATCTCTGCCGCCTTGTCGCACAGGCCGAGCCTGCCGCAGAAGAGGCACGCGCTGACAGATGGCCGGGCGCGTGCGAAGTCCATCGCAATCGACTCCTCGGCGGCCCGCTGGACAACTGCGCGGATGCGCGCTAAGTGTTCCGGCGTTGCGGCGGCGGGGAAATCATGGTGCGTCAAAACCCCGATATGCGGCTGCTTGAAATACACGCGGACCGTTTCGAGCGTCGGGTATTCCCGACGGAGCCCTACCATGTAGGCGATGCCTTGCAGATTGTTCACGGCGTCCTCGACAGGCCACTTGCCGAACTTCCAATCGAAAATTTCGGCATAGGTCCGGTCATGGTTCACAAGCACGCGGTCAACGTAGCCAGACGTGGTGCAATCCGTGTGTTCGATGCGAATGTCGCCAGTGAGGCGCCCCTTCTCGTTGCGCTCTTGTTTGCCATACGTCACGGGCGTTGTGTCCACCTTCAACTGAACTTCGCTCAAGACGAGAACCTGCGGGACTTCTTTCCCCGCCAGAAAACGCGCCTCGGCTTCTCCTACCGAAAGAATCCAACCCGTCACCAAGTCCTTCGCTTCTCGAAAATTAGAGATGAGCGCACTCACGGCCTCTTCCCGGGAAAAGTCCATGAGCCGCTTGCGCAGGTTGAAAAAATCAAGGCACTCAACAGCGGCGTCGGATTCTTCATCGGACAACTCTTCAACGTCCGCCTCGGACTCCGTCAAAAAGTGTTGCAGGGAGCCACGTAGCGCGGCTTCGTTAGCGTCGCCGTCCTTGCCGGAGTAGCAGGGGCACGCCTCGCGCGCTTGCAACGTCGAAGGGCTGAAAGGGTGGTGTCGGCGCTCGGCAGTCGGGAGCGCGGTCCCATTGGGGGCGGGAGTCGGGGGAGCGGTCGTTTCGATGTTCATTGGTCAGTTTTTGCGGCTTTGAAAGTGCGGACGTAGGGGGCAGACCGGTCTTTGCTAGGCGCCGGGACATAGCGCGTGACGGACGACCTCTTTCCGTCGGGGCCGATATTGTGCGAGACTTCTTGCGCCATCCCTTTGCGCTCGCTTTCGAGCCGGAGCAGGAGGCCCTCGAATTTGCGCCCCGTGCGTCGCTCTACCCTCTCGGCGTGTCTCTTTGCGTGTCGTTGTTTCGTGTTCTTGTTCATGTCTCGTTTGTTTGGAAAGTGGCGGGGGCGGTAGGGCTTGCACCTACACTGCTCGCCGGGCTCGAATCCTAGCCGGCTTACGGCGAGTTGTCCACGGGATTCCGTTCTCGCTGCCTCTCGACCGGTGTTTTGCTCGGTCGCATTGGGCTACGCCCCCAGAAATTGCTACCCCATCAAAGCCCGGGCCATCTTCTTGTGGCTCGGCTTGAAGTCGGGGTTGTGCTCGACCGCGTTCAAGAGTCTCTCTTGGCTCTTCGCGTCTTCGAGCGTCGAATTCTTCGACTTCACGCCTCCAGGCGTGCGGACGGTGTAACCGCCCTTCTTGTTCTTTCGGATCTTGACAGGCATATTCTCGTTCTCAGTTCAGACTTTCTCTTGGTCTCATGTCACCCCTACTGTTGCGGAATTCAGCGAAATGTCAAGTCAGCCCGTATAAACGGACGACCGCCCCGCGCCACGCTGCTCCTCAGCACCTTGCGAGAAGCCTCAAATTCTCCGGCATCAAATCCCCGTCCGTCAGCGCGTCAAGGTTGTCCAGTTTCGCGCTCAATGAGCGGTGAATCTGTGTCTCGACCGTCCCGGCAGCGAGGATGCAGCGATAGTGACTCTTGCTCTTGCCGCCGTCCCGACGGAGCCGGCCAAAGAGTTGCTTGGCCTCGGTGGACGAAAACGAAAGCGAGACGAGCCCCATGCGCGGAAACTCGCCGCGCACGTCATGCAGGTTCACGCAAATTCCGCCGGCTGCGCTGTTGGCGAGGACTATGGGCTCCCGGTCTGCTTGGAAGGCGTCAATGCACGCCTGCCGCTCGTCGGCCTTCTGGCGCCCGTCGATGACGCACGCGCACCCTAGCCGCTCCCGGAGCGCGTCGAGGGAAGCATGGAAGTTCACAAAGATGGCGACGTGAAGCCCCTTGGCAACGTAGTCCCGGGCCAACTCCTCGAAGATCGGCACCTTGAGAAGCTCGATTTTCTGCCGCGCTCGGAGGATGCGAATGAGCGGCGAGTCAACATCCGTCTCGCTCCGCCGGGCCAACTCTTCGAGCGGCTCTTCCATCTCCTTGTAAAGGTCGTCTATGCGCCCGCCCGCGTCCAAGTCGAAAAGCTCTGCGGTGATGTCGCACTCCGGAAAGCCCGGAATGGAGTCCACGCGCACGCGCACGCCCCGGGCGTCGAGGGCGTCATTCAGTGACGCCATGAGCTTGACTTGGAGCTTGCGCCCGGCCATCCAACGCCAACCGTGAAAGCGAGGGTCGGGCCGGCACGCAAACTTCCGCAGGAAGTTTGAGAAGTCCGTCAGTTCATGGAGCCCCAACACGTAGCCGAGCGCCTTGAGGTTCAACGGCGATACCCCGGGCGTCGCGGAGAGCCCCAGGACAGGGATTCCCTGCCGATGCGCGCCAATGAGAAGCTCGGAGTTGTCGGAGTCCATTCCGTTGCACCGGTGGACTTCGTCGAACACAAGAAACTCGACGCCGGGAGCCCAATTGAAATTCCCCTTGGGCAATGTCCGGCGCCGTAGCTCGACACAGTGGATTCCCTGCGGGTGAGTGTAGCACGGCGCCCACTCCGGCCCCGGCGTGCCGTCTGGGGCCATGTCAACGGTCCGCTGGCAACACTGACAGCGAAAATACTCCGTGCGCTGGCCGGCGTTCTCTTGGTGGTCCCATCGACCGAAGGGCGTCCGGCCCGTGCGGACCATCTCGTAGTTAATGAAGTCTGCCTCGGTGCCCATGTAGTCGAGCGCGCGGAGCCAGGAAGTGCGGGCAATCTTTGGCGCGACGATGAGGGTCCCGGAGTCGCGCGCTGCGACGATGGCGGCGCCGATGTAGGTCTTGCCGACTCCGGTGTCAGAGCGGTCGAGCGCGGCGCCGTAGTGGTCAATCAGCATCGAAAGCCGGGCCGTCGGCGCGCATTGATGCGCCCGGAGCTTGCTCTCGAAGGATGCCAGGGGCAGCCTCATGCGCGACGCGTCATTGCGCCCCCCAGGTGATAAAATGTCTGCGCCATATTTTTTTCGGCGCGCCTGCGGGTTTTCGGATGAAGTTGGAAAGCGTCGGCTCGACCGCTCCGAGGAGCACGGGCCGAGAGTTGCGCGGCGCCGTCGAACTTTCGAGCCCGAAGGGCGCGAGGAGAATATTCAAGAGCAGCTTCATATTGATTTTTTTCCAGGTTGTCATATCGTTAGAAAAATTGCAGTCCAAAACCACGCCCAGCGAAAGACGCGCGCCCTCAGTTGAGCGCGCTCCAATCCAGTCAAGTCCTCGAATCGCTTCACGCCGAAAAGTCCGCTTTCTTGGCCGCTTCCTTGGCCGCTTCCCGCCGGAAAGCCCGCTTTCTTGGCCGCTTCACTCCGGAAAGTCCGCTTTCTTGGCCGCTTCCTTGGCCGCTTCCTTGGCCGCTTCGATGCCCGCTTGAAACATCGTCGCCTTGAACGTCTGCTCGGCGACTTGAGACATTCCGCAGTCCATCGCTTCTTTCGCGTCCCGAAGGGCTTCGGGCAGTTTGATCTTGGCCCATGACCGGCAGGCGGCGGCCAGAGCGTCCGCGTCCGCCGTCAAGTTGTGAGTGCGAAGGTATTCACGGCATCCGGCGAGGACACAGGCAACCGCGGCGTTTCCGAGAGCAACAACAGATTGGTCAGTCATGCCCATATTATCGCACACGGGCGAAAACCTGTCAAGTGGAACTTTCAACTTTCGGCGAGGATGTTTTGCACGCGGTCGAACATCTTGCGATTGACCGCTCTACACTCGGGCAGGTAGTTCCACGGCGGCGCAACGACATCCCGGGTAAGCCAGTCCCGCGCCTCCTCCTTGGTGTTGGCGAAGTCTCGGAACAAGAGCCCCGACCGGAAGCGCGTCGAGAAGGGCTTGTAAACCAGCACTGGGCGCCCCAGGAGAGCGGCCCAGTAAGCCCCGTGAAAACTGTTGGTGATGACTCGCCGGCCAGAGGCCAGGAAGTTGATGGCATCCTTGAACTGCCAACCTTTATCCCGGAAGTTGCTCCGGGTCGAGTAAGGGAACACCAACCGATTTTGGTAATGCTCGAAGCAGACGACATCTCGGGTCGGCGTGATGTCCCGAGCCGCATCGAACTCCGGCGCCAAGCAGGAGGGGCAGGGGCAGAAAGACACGTTTCCGCCGGCAGGAGCCTCTTCAGCGTCTCGCAGAGCCACAAGCGCACACGGCTTCACCATCGCGCGCCACGGCGGCACCGGATGCCCGTCATGGTAGTTGAGCCCTACGCCCCAGAGAATCACGCGCTGCGCCTTTGCGCGCTCGTAAATCCAAGTGTCGATGTACGGGTGAAGCAGTCCTCCCCCGCCGACAATCAAAGTCCACGGAGGAGAGGCCATCCCGACCGCCAAAAGCCGAAAGTCAATCTCGGGGCATCTGTCGAACTCTTTGAAATGTCTCTTCGGGCAGCAAGAGGCGTCCCCCAGGTTTTCGTTGACAATGTGGACAAAGGCGAGGTTATTCATCGCGGTGAGAATTTGCGCTCGCGCGGGTCTTGTTGGCGACAAGGTCGAGCACGCGGCGGCGATACCAGCGAAACCAAGCGTCATCCGAAAACCAGAGGGGGAGCTTCCGCTTGGCGTTCTGCCGGTATTCGAGGATTTCGCCGGAGGCGCGACTGCGCAGCAGATAGAACCACTGAGGGTCATAGTGGACGCTCAGCTTGTCGGCCCAGCAGAGCAGCGACGGATCGGCGCCGGCCTTGGCGGAGAGAAAGCGCGAGTGATACAGGCAGTTGAAGTAAGCCTCCGCCGCGCTGTGCCAGTCCCGGCCAAGCCAACGGGCGAAGCGCGCCGTGAGCGCGGCGCCGGCATACGGATGCGTCTCGCCCTCCGGACCGTCCATGTTCGGACAGCCCCAGTAACCCCAATCATGCACAATGATGGCGCACAACTCGACCGCGTCCGGCCAGCCGCCGTAAAGCTTGCGCCACGCGCGGAGGACCGTCCACGGATGCCAGAGGAATTGATGTACTCCGAAGAGCAGCGATTTCGTTCCAACGTTCATTAACTTTTCGTGAATTTACGAATGAGTTTTGATGCCGGTCCTTTTGGGGGTCGGTCGTCAATCAAAGTTCCGCTAGCTTGTGCGTCCAACAGAATCCCTAGAGATGCCGCCGCGTGCGCTACATGAGACTGTCCGCTTTCCGGGTCAATTTCTTCTCCGTCGATAGCCTGAAAAAGATGCCGCATTGCCGCGTCATAGTAAACAGTCCAACGGACGGGGGTTTCTCGAAAGTTCATGGCCCCGTATTTCTTTGCTCCGAGTCGCATGACTTGAGATACGGCGAGGAGCAATCCGGAAGGAACAAAAGACATCGAAGGTTTTTTCGAGCCGACCAAGTCTTTCGGATTAGTGGTATCGGGCTGCGCCTTTGAGGCGCACGTTTTACACAGTCGGCGCCTAACCCCTCGGTCAAATGAAAACTTCTCAAGACTCTTCTTCTCTTTGCACTCGCGGCAAAGGCGCAATGGGTTTGCTGATCGGGTGGGCGCAACGTCGGCATTGCTTCGCTCGGGGGAGGGGTTTGTTGGTGTCATTGGAGAGGTAAACGCAATCTTTTGGGAGGCATTTGGATTCGTGCGGGCGCAGCGGGACTTCGACCGGCTGCGCGGCGCACCGCTCTACGAGAATCGCGCGTCGCTCGGCTCGTTGTTCCGGACTCATTCTGTCCGCCTCTCGATTTCCTTGGCGACGGCGCCTTGAGTCGCAAACTGAGTTTGCAGCGCGAGAGTCAAGGCGATGGTGAGCCCCGGAGAGCTTGCGGTGTTGAGCCGGCGGATAGTGGAACGGACTCCCTTCTCCAAGCGCCGGGACATCTTGCTGAGTTGCTCTATTGTCCGCTTGCGGACGCGGCGCTCAATCTTTTCGAGGAGCGAAAGCTTCGGAATGGCCGGAACGTCGATGACAGTTTTGCCATCACTTCGCACGCGTCGGGAGTAATTACTCAGGTCTTTATTCATGCACAGTTACTGTTGCGATTTTCGGCGATTTGTCAAGCCGAGCCGTATAAACGCGCGAGTCTAGCAGATTTTCGGCTTCAGTCAGGTGTCGAAAACGGTTGACGGCGCCGGGGAGTATCTCTTCACGAACCTCCCGCCGCACTTCACAAAGCCGGCGTTGTCGTGGGGGAAATTGATTGTCGCGAGGTTCGCCGTGTAGGCGGCGGAGTCCGTTGTCCGGTCCGCGTCGCCCTTGCCGGAGCCGCCCCCGTCAATTCCCAGGTCTCTATTTGTTGGTCCCATCTTTCTTCTTGCCATGTGTCAGTTCTCCAATGATTGCCAGCAGGTCGGACGCGCGCACAAAACAGGTGTCCGCGAGGGGGATATTGCCGGCGAGGATTGCGTCCCAGGCAGAATCGTTTCGCCAAAGGCTTCCCGCGCTTCCGTCTCGGTAGAGCGGCAGCCCTTGCACAATACTCCTGTCGGTCCTTCGCATCTCATGTCAGTTGCGGGAAAAGGCTCCCGCGTCAATTTTTCGGACTATCTTTTTCGGCGGGTTGGCCACATAGTCAAGAACCATCTCGCGAAGCCGGTCCGCCAGTGAAACCAGTGTGTCACAACGGGAGAGCGCGAGCGCGCCACTGTCAAGGCGCCAACCTTGCAGCAGGGCAACTTGCTCCCGGATGACCGAAAGCTGTTTTGCAATGCCGGACTTCGCTGTCATATCAGTCGCGGGTTGCTTCGTGGTCTTCCGTCGCGGGATATTCGAGGGAGGAGTCCCAATCTTCTTCAGACTCCTCTTCGACTTCGGCGGCGTCGAGCACGCGCTGCTCTTGAACGAGCCGCCAGCCGTGGTGAATCACCCCCGCCATGAAGGCGAGCCCGCACACGAAGGGCAGCAGGACAAGCGCCCACGGAACGGCGGCGCCGGCCAGTTTGGCGAGGAGCAGGAAGAGCGCGAGCCCGTCGCCCATTACGGCGGCGAGGATCAGCGGCGTGGTGAGATGGAGGACGGCTTGCACGTCCCGGGACATTAAGCTTTTGCGGATCATGGTTTTCGGTGTTCGGTGTTGCGGTTTACATAAGCAGCATTCGGGGGTCATGCCCGATGCAGCGAAAAGAGCCGGCCCAACCTTGGGCGACTTTGGCCACTTCGGCGTCAGTCGTCGGGAGGATGTCGAGCTTGTCCACGTTTTTGAGATACGTCCAAGCTACATCAGCGAAGCGCCCGTTGACCTTGCGGTCAGTCGTCGCAATGCCGATTTTCACTTCCTTGGAGTAGTAGCCGAAGCTGACTGCCTGCATGAAAAATACGGTGCCCTCGGTTCCCTTGGCGACTTTGCGGCCAAGGGCCACGCGGACGCGGTCGCCCTTCTCGACCTTGGCGCGCTTGGCTTCAATACTCCGGCGGACGTGCGGCGGCGCCCACACGTTGACCATCCATGACTTCGCCTTGGCAATTGCCTCGGGCGTCGCGTCCACGCGGCAGACGGAGGGGGAGTGAGCGCGAGTCGTCCCGTCCCCGATGCGACGCACGCACCCGGCGGCTTCGTCCCAGACGACGGCGTAAAAGTCCGAGTCGTCATGGTAATTGTTCTCGCCGATTTCGAGCACGCACCCCTTGAAACCCCGATTCGTCGCGGCGTCGTATTGGAACGCGGCTTCCCAGCAAGGAAACAGCGTGCCGTCCGACGCGGAGGATTCATTCTCCCAGGCGAACAAGTAAACGCCGTTGACGCTCCGGTTCCACACTTCGTAAAGCAGCCCGTTGACCCCGGGGCCGTTCGGGACTGCGAGCAGAATCTCGCCGCTCGTCGAGTCAACCAAGTGGACGATGTCCCCAACCAGCCGGTATTTTACAGTGTCTCTCATAGTCCCTCAATATCGCACAGCGCGACTAGATGTCAAATGAAATCTCGCGCTTATGCAGAAAATATTCAACGGCCTTTCGGGAAGTCTCGACTGCACGGGACCAGCCGGCCCGGACGGCGGAGCGGATGAACTTGGCGGCGTCGCGCTTGCTCGCTCTCATTGGACACCTCGCTTCACGGTGACGACTGGGGCCGACTGCGAACCGGCTTCCGGGAAATAGTTCATCCCGCCCGGGAGCAACTCCGCCGCCTTGCGCGCTTCCTTGGCGGTGTCATACCAGTTGTCTTGAAAACGGCCTTCGCACGTAAAGCGGTCCTTGCGCCACGCGGTTTTGACCAGCACAGCATACCGGCAGCCGTCCGCCGGGTGTCCGGGCTCCCGGACGGTTGCATACTTCGTTTGCGCTCTCGCGTTAGTCTTCTCGTTCATGGTCTTAATTTCGCACTGGTCGATTGCTTTGTCAAGAAAAACTTTCAGCCTTGCCCGTGCGGCCCGAAGGCGTCTTCCATCGCCTCGGCGTGGCTCTGCTCTTCGGCCATCGCCGCATGGTCATTGCAGAGCGCCTTCAAGAGCGCCTTGCGCCCGGTGCGCCCGGAGTGGTCGAACATCCAACGAGCCCAATCCAGCCGGGTGAGCGGCTGCCCGGTGTTGCGGTCCACGAAGCCGCGCGGGTGAGGCGCGCCGGCCAGCACCGCGCAGAAAGCTTCGTCAGCGAGGATTTCCTTCAGTGTCTCGAAGTCCTTCTCCGCCTGCGCGGCCACGGCGGCGCGCCGCGCGGCCCGGACTTCAGGGAGGCTTGTCATTTCCTTGCGGAGCCCCACGTCCCCGGTCTTGCAGACGCAATCAGAACCGACCTTGAAGCGGCGCCCGTCCTTGCTGACGATGTGGAATTCGAGCATGATGCCGGTCCCGCAATAATCGCAGGAGCCGCCCGGCTGCTCCGGCGCCCCGGGGTGAGACGTATAAACGTTCTTGGTGAATCCATCACAGTGAAAAGGGTAGAGCCCCAGGCCGGCCTTCTCAAAAGCGTGCGTCCACGCTTGCGCCGTCCCGGCGGCGAGGGCATTTGCGAGCAGCATCTTCTGCGCTTCGAGCTTCCCCTTCAGGATGAACATTGCAGCCTTGATGACGGGTTGAGCAACATACGTAATGCCTTGGAATTGAAACTTGGGCAACTCTTCGCGGTTCAATCTCATGCCTTTACTTTAACACAGTCCGACGGCCTTGTCAAGAAATACTCCAAGAAAGTTCGACAGGCTCCTCGCGCAGGTCGGCCTCGGTCAGGTTAGCCCCGGTCAGGTCGGCCCAGTGAAGGTCGGCCCCGCGCAGGTCGGCCCCGCGCAGGTCGGCCCAGTGTAGGTCGGCCCCGCGCAGGTCGGCCCTGTACAGGTAGGCCCCGTGCAGGTCGGCCCCGCGCAGGTCGGCCTTCCGCAGGTCGGCCCCGGACAGGGCGACCCTGTACAGGTTGGCCCCGCGCAGGTCGGCCCCGCGCAGGTCGGCCCCGTGCAGGTCGGCCCCGTACAGGTTGGCCCCACGCAGGTCGGCCTTCCGCAGGTCGGCCCCGATCAGGGTGTCCCCCGACAATTCCTTCAATACCTTGCCTTGCTTGTCAAAAATCTTCATGGTCAATATTCCTTTATGTTTGTAGGGGGCCGACCTGCGGCGGCGATGACGGCGGACGCATCGTCAAGCCAGGGGACCGGGTCCGTTTGCGTCAGCATCGCCCACTTTTCGGCGGAACGAAGGACTGTCAAGACATCCGGAGGGGTCGCCTCGCTCGCTCCGCAGGCGCCGGCAGGCATTTGAGGGGCAGGAGATGCGACGGGAAGGGCCGCAGGCTCCGACGCGCTGACGGGGCTTCCAGCGTCGATGACGGCCCGGCAAGCGTCCATCGCCTCGGCGGTAGGGCAGCCCCCGGGGCAGCCGGCATGGTAAGCTTGATGCCATTGGTTCAACTCAGTGTAGGCCATCCGGCACGCGTCAACGGCGAGATTCTCAAGATTCGTGAGAGACTCAGTTTTCGGAACTCCGAGATAGTGGCAAGTCGTTTTAATGTCTCTCATGGTAATAATTTCGCATAGGTCAGTTGCCTTGTCAAGAGGAAGTTGGGTCAATCTTCATCCGGCTGCATGATGGTAATTACCGGGGCCGCGGTGTCCCCTAGATTGAGAGGGTCTTCTGCCAAGGCCATCCATTCAAGGGAGGGTCAGGAATCTGCGGGTTGTTGCTGAAGTCGAGCCCCGGAACGGGCAAGGGCCGCTTGTTAGGCTCGGCGCCCGGGCCAAGCAGCGAGTAGCGGAGGAAGGTCAACTCCAGCGTGGACGGGACAGACAACGCCCTGTATTTCGTAAAACAGGGGTCGGCGTAGTTGTTGACGTGGGCGTGGACCAGCGCGAAGCCCGCGCGCAGATTGTCAAGCGCCCCGGCTATTGCTGGCCACTTCTCCGGCGTTTCGAGCCCGTGAAGCTCCATGACAATTTGCTTGCACTGTGAGCCGGGCATCTCGTTCAGCAGCCAGGGCACTTCGGCACCCTCAACGTCGGCCTTGACGATGAAAGGCTCGTCCTTGTCTCCGAACTGCGCCCGATGTTCAAGGAGCGTCCCCGTGCCGCACGCCAGTCCCAGCTTGGCGAATTTAAAGCGCGCTTCATGGTCGAGCCAGGGAACTCCTTCAATGGTCGGGTCAAGCCCGAACACAGCGCACTCGGGCAATACTTCGAGGATGGCTTCCTCAAAACTCGTCTCTCCGCCGATGCCGTAAGAGTAAACGCGCCGGATCTCTTCGAGCCGATGGTCAACAAGGATATACCCACCATCCTTGGCGGCGCCGAAGCGGCGCAGCGGGCGTTTGCAGTCGGCAAGGGAGAACTTCAACAGGAATTCTTTCGGGCTCATGGTTTCGGAGTGTTTGGGTTGCGGATTGCAGCGTCTTCTTCAGGAGACAGGAAGCCCCGACCGAAGCACACAGGGCAGCGCACGAAAAACCAGCCGCCGTTTGGGGTCTGTCCTCCGCTGTCCACCTGCCCCTTGCCTTCGCATTCCAGGCACTTCGGACGAAAGGGCGACGGGCCGACCGCCACGCGCTTGAAACAGTCGGGGTCGTCAATCAGCAGACGGCCCGGAAAGTCGTCCGAATATTCCGGGTTGGGAATTGCTTTCACTGGGTTGGCTCGATGTGTCGTTTTAGCTCGTGTGGGAATCGTGTGTCCCGGACCAGTATCGGCGCAGCCCGGACAATTCCTTCGGGTCGGAATCCTTGACGCAATGTGCAAACGCGCGGCGCACTTCCGCCGTTGCGCCCGGGGCATGTGAGCAAGTGTTGAGCAGCGACTCCGGCCCATAGACGAATTCCTTCACGGCGCCGCCGAGGGATTTGAGGGTTGTCACGAGCCCGCAGCGGTTGAAGTATGAGACCGAAGTGGGCTCAT
>Ga0315275_10000906_pt1 | contig 25195 bp, 17 predicted proteins | sample YL17G03_0_MG_FD_205557 | JGI IMG/M metagenome (GOLD analysis project Ga0315275, IMG submission 205557) | Sediment microbial communities from Yellowstone Lake, YNP, Wyoming, USA - YL17G03_0 | ecosystem: Environmental > Aquatic > Freshwater > Lake > Sediment | place: USA: Wyoming | collected...
CATGAGGGCTTCGATGTAATACTTATTCCCGCCCACCAGGGAGATCGTGGCGGACTTCTGCTCCTTGTACTTTCCCCATTCCCTGGGATTCGTCCACCCCGGGACACTGGCGATCTTGACCTTGCCGCCCGGCGTGTCATTGGTGCTCAGCCAGAGTTCGCTGTTGTCGTCGCTGGCGATCCAGAAGGTGTAGTAGCCCGTCGTCGCGGGGTGCAGGTACCCCCGCATCCTCGTTCCGTAGTTGTCGCCGATGTTCGTCGGGGCCTCAAAACTCGTCTGATAACTCGTGCTCGTGGGGTGGGCCGGGTAGTTCGCGTTCCCCGTCAGGTCCGAGACCTTCGCGCCCGGGATTCCCGTCCAGACCTCCCGCAGAATCAGCCCGGTCTCGTGCGATGGCTGGCTGACGTGCGTCACGTAGGTCGCCTTCCGGATCCAGTCCTCCTCGTTGCCGCCGCCGGCCTGGGGCTTCGTCCCCTGGCGGACCTTCTCGGACACCAGTTGGCCGCTCTCGGGGTCGTAGTCGTACAGACGCACCAGGCCCGTCCCGCCGTCCTCCTTGGTCTTCACGTCCGTGGTCCACCCGCCGCTCTGCGCGAGCGTGTAGCCCGTGCAGGCCGAGGGATAGCGCTCTTCCCGCACGAGGCCGTTCTTCCAGAACCCGTCGGCGCTGGTGTAGTACCGGTAATGGGTGACGCTGCTGCGGACGATCGTGTTGCCGTTCATCTCCTGGACGACTTCCATGAGAAGGCTGTTGTACATGTTGTAGAATTCCACCGTCCGGAGGCCGCTCGGGGCCGTCACCCGGCGGCTGAGCTTCCACAGGTTCACCCGCTGGTCCGGGGTCGGAGACCCCGGATAGGCGCCGTTGTTGTAATACGCAAAGGTGTACGTTCCCTCGGTGCTCCCGCCGCAACACCCGCCGCCCAGGCTCCTGACCTGGGTGATCCGTTCCTGGCTGTCGTAGCCCAGATACACCACGGCCGCGTACGGCAAGAGCGCCTGGTCCGTCACCGTCGTGCGGTTGTCCAGGTCGCAGGCGTTGCCCGCGTTGGCGAGGTCGACGCCGTGACCGTATCCCGCGGCCGCCAGATACCGCTTCACCCCCTCCGGCTCCACCACGAACCACAGGCTGCCTTTGCGATACTTCCCCTGCGGACCGTCCGAGGCATAATAGACGTACAGCGTCGTCAGGAACCGGTTCGACCCGTCGGAGTTAAACTCCTGGACCGTCATGCGCTGACGCAGCGGGTATCCACCGACGTCCGCGTACCTGAAATAGGTCTTCGAAAGGACAATGCCGGAACGCTCCTGCGCAATCAGCGTCGGCCGGTCCTGAGAGTCCGAGTACCGGGTGAACAGGTCCTTGCCCCGCGTCACCGACACCAGTTTGCCTCCCGACACCGTCTGCTGCTCGACCACGAGGCCCTGCGCGTTCTCCAGGATGCCCCCCGGCTTTTGAACCGTGCCGTCAGCCCCGATCATCCGGGGCGGCCCGGAGGTGCAGTCCAACCGCGCCTTGACCAGGCCCATGGGCGACGTCAGGTCCGCCACAAACACGGCCGACGCACCCCCGCTCGGCGAGACGAAAGGCACCGAACGCGGGATGAACCGCGTGCCGAAGACCTGCGGCGCCGTGCCCCACGTCAGTGTGGCCGTGGGACTGTGCGGCCCAGCGACACTCAACGCCTCCGGGATATTCTGCGACGGAGCAAAGTCCGGCGTCCCTGACCCGGGTGGGCACGTGACCCAGAACGCCCTGCTTACCGCCTCGCAGGACTTGCACTTCGTCTGCCCGGTCGGCGTGGTGCACGCCCACACCAGGCCCGCCGCGGCCAGCATCGCCAGGGCCGCCACGAACGCTCCCAACTGCCCCAGAGTCCCACCGCCTTTGCACGTTTTCATGACTCGCCTCGCTCCCTCTCTCATCCAGACCCTGTCTCGCGTCACAAAAGCACCTTTGCACGGACAGCGGGTGAACTCCACCCGCACGTCCCGTCACTATAGGCATAGGCATGACCAGGGCGGATTTGTTACAGTGAAAATCCGCCAACCCCAGAAAATCCCCAATCGACGGGACGCCAACCTCTCAAAAATTTTCAGGAAAGACGGGCGTGGCAGGAACCCCGGCGGACGCAGATGAGAAGGTTTTTAGATTTTTGGTGTAACGTTTGGGGGTGTTGTTGCACTACTCCTATATGAGAAGGAGTTCTTCATGCGGCCCGTTACCCGAATTGGCTACGACTTTGGGGGGAGTACGCCCATGCGCCCGAGTAGAACTTGCCTTATGGCGGTCCTGGCATTGGGAATTATGGTCCTGGCTCCGCTTTCTCTGCTGGCGGAAACGTCTGAGGAGGTTTTCGAAGGCCTGTTCGGCAAGGAGGCCAGGCGGGTCTTCGACGCCCTCGGCCGCACGCGCCTCGTCGTCGAAAACTGCACCCACCCGCGCAGCGAGGTCGGACTGGACTTCCTGCCCGACGCCGCCGAGTCCGACACCAACCGAACCACCGCCTACGAGTTCGACGCCTTCGGACGACTCGCCACACTCATCGCCTATAATCCCAAGGGTGAAGGAAACCCGGTCGAACCGCAGAAGACCCGCTACCTCTTCGCGACCGACCTCAGCCGGTCCTGGGTCGCGGCCGTCGCTTATCCGGACACCAGCGACCAGATGAGCCAGGACGCCGACAAGGTCTGGTCCATCACCTCAGGCTCCGACCACGTCTCCATGACCTACGACCGCCTCGGCCGCAAGGTCACGCAAACTGACCAGCGCAATGTGGTCCACGCCTACAGTTACGACGCCGCCGGCCGATTCCTGGCCGACGCCGTGACCCTCCCGACCGGCAGCGCCGTGGACGGGTCTGTCCTCCGCATCGGCCGGACCTACGACGACGTCGGACGCGTCCTGTCGGTCACCAGTTACGATGCGGCCACCGGCGGCACGGCCGTAAACGGCCTCGCCTTCACCTTCGACGGATGGGGCAACGTCGCCACCAGCGCCCAGACCCACACGAGCGGCGGCACGCCGCAGACCGTCGAGTACACCTTCGACGACGGCGCCACCGGCAACGACGCAAAATACCTGCGCCTGTCGAAAATTATCTATCCAAACGGGCGAGAGTTGTTTTACAATTACCCATCGAGCGGCGTCGGCGGCGCCTTGAGCCGTCTCGACAACATGGCCTCCAGCGCCACGCCGCAAGATGCCGATAGGTACGTTCAGTACACGTATCTGGGGGGCGGAACTGTGGTCAAAGCGACCCATCCGGCGGTCACGAACGGCCTGGACCTGACCTACAAGGGCGCCTCGAGCGGCGCCTATGACGGCCTCGACCGCTTCGGCCGAGTCGTGGATCAGAAGTGGCAGGACAACGCGGGTACGCCGGTCGTCAAGGACCGGTTCAAGTACGGCTACGACCGCGCGAGCAACCGGACCTGGCGCGAGAACAGTCTGACGCACGGTAACCAGAATCTGCCCGCGCTTGACGAGTTTTATACATACGACGGCCTCCAGAGGCTGACAAACATGGATCGCGGCACGCTGACCGGCGGCCCTCCGTACACGGGTATCTCCGGCACGCCAGCGAAAGAAGAGGATTACACGCTTGAGGCCCTCGGCAACTGGGCTGGGTACGTCAAGAAGACCGCCGGGACAACGGACCTCAGCCAGACGCGGACCCACAACGCCGTCAACGAAATCACCAGTATCACGCCGGCCAATCCGTGGATCAATCCGACCTACGACGACGCAGGGAATATGATCACAGCGCCAAAGCCTGGGGCCGAGGGTACGCGCATTCATATGAAATATGATGCGTGGAACCGGATGGTTGAAGTCCGCGCCGACAATAACGGCCAGCCGGGCGATCTGATCATCACCGCCCGCTACGACGGTCTGACGCGCCGCATCCAGAAGGTTGTCGCAGGCGAAACGGATACGACTTATGATTATTACTATAACGAAGGTCGGCAGGTACTGGAAGAACGTAAAACCATCGGCCAGGGCAGCACGCAAACCTACGCCCAATACGTGTGGGATGGGCGGTATGTGCACTCGCCTGCCTGCCGCTTCCGGGATTCTGACGGCAACGGAAGCCTAGACGAAACGCTCTACTACACCAACGACGCCAATTTCAACATAACGGCCCTTATCGGCACCGACGGCACGCCCGTCGAGCGCGTGGTCTATGATCCTTACGGCAAACCCACGTTCTACGACGGCTCTTGGGCCAACCCTTCGGCCACTTCCGCTTACGCCAATGACGTGTTGTATACTGGCCACCGCTTGGACACCGAAACGGGCCTATTTTATGCTGGCTTCCGCTACTACCATCCGACGTTGGGAAAGTGGATAACTTGGGATTTGATTGGCTATGGTAACGGGTTTAACATGCTTGAGTATGGATTGAGTAATCCTGCCATGATGATCGATCCGTACGGATTGGATGCTTGGGACGACTTTGCTTACTTGGATGCAGCTAAAGGGACTGTTTCAGGCTATCCCCCAAGAGACAACAGGTGTGCTTGTGCAATAAAGGCGCTTGTTTTAAGAGCGGTCGATATAAAACGTGAAGATTTGGCCACAGCGATCGCTTCAGCCTATCCAGGCGGCATGAAAGCCCTTGAGAAGAATCTCAAAGACGTGGCTGAGACGGTGAAGGATGTTGCCGACAAGATCACGGAAGCCCAAGCTGCAATAAACAAGCTCCAAAGAGGCTTGATGACTGCTTCAGATTTTGCCAAGAACTATCCCAACGCCGATGTCAGAGCCCTAAGTAACACGTTAAAGCAGGTGTCACAGGAAGTTGGAAAATTCAAGGCGTACAATAAGGAGTTCGCTTCTTACGCAGGCGAAGCCGGCGCCGTGGCCTCCAAAACGGTTGCAGCCATCGAAGCGGTCTCAGCGGCTCGAAATATCGTCAAGGCTGCCCAGGTCTCGGGGGGACCAGTTGAAGCGGCTAAGGCAGAGGCCAGCATCCTTGGAGTACTTAGCAGTATTGTTCCGCCGGGCTTGAGCGACTTGCTGAACTTCGAAAAGGAAGGTTTGGAGGCTGCAATTAAAATGACAAATCTCGTAGATCGGCGTTTGGGTGATGTTAATCTTGGCAGATGGAAAGCTGCTGCCCAGCTTCCGCCACAACAGCTTCAGTTTATAATATACGCCTCGAATCCTTTCGGGCACACTTGGGCAGAGACATTAGTAGAATCCAAAGAACCCAATAGTTCACTGCTAGTAGATTATCGTCGAGATTGTACAGTAAAGATCGGGGGCGATTGAGTTTGAACTATTAGCGGCATGGGCATGGCTAAAGCGAAAGGATAAGAGTAATGACAGTTCTGCCGAAGGTTCTTTTCCCAGGAATGATGTGGTTGTTTCTTGCGAGTGTTTGCTGCACTGAAACAACAAGAACGGAGGAGCAGCTCACGCCCTCGACAACCGTTGGCGAGATGCTCCGGAAGGCAATAGATATACGGGACCTCTCGAAGGACGCCGAGTTCGCATCTCCCGTTTTTGAGGAACTTGTGATTGATAAGATGCGGCATCCTGGGCCGAAAAAGGAAGCCTCCTCTGGCATCGAGATAGCCGTACGTGATTGGCACATGCGGATCCCCACAAACACGGAAAGGGTGTTTGTGGACCCCGGAGACCGGCCTTCCGACGATAATGATTCAGTCGTGAAGTCGACGGGCAAGTTCTTGGCGGTAGTGGGGCCAGATTTCGTATGTGGCGTATTTTTTGATAAAGATAAGGACCGCATCAAGTTTACGATGCTCTATGACAATTTTGATGATGTTCAGGAGGCGCTCGTCACCTTGGGAAAGACGAAAAAGGACGCCCGCGATATGATTGAGAAAGCAAGAGTCCAATTGAAAACGCTATCGGCCGAAGCGCTCCTGAGAATGGCTCTGACCACCGACCGGGCAAGACTTGCTGCCGCAAAGAACTATGAAGAAGCGACAAGGCTCGCGATGCTTAGGAAAATTAGATTGAACCTGAATCGCACGGAGGGGCTAGTCCGGTATGGGGAAAGCAAAGGCGAGACGTTATATGTGTGGTCTATGGCAGCCAATTCGCCCGGACAGCACTATTACTACGCATGTTCCTATGACGAATACGGAGACTATCTCTGGGAGGGGACGTTCACGTTCTCAGACAAGATGGCTTCTGAGATCGACCCGGTTGGGTATATATTCAGCAACTTGTTCATACCAGAGGTGCGCACCGAAAAATCCGCACAGTGAAGTGGTTCGGCTGAACTGGTCCACCGACTTTGGGTTCGCCATCCGTTAGGGCGTAATGCGGCGTCGGGAGCGTCCTCTCTCGCCTAGACAACATGGCCGACGATGCCAACGGAACAAATATGATCTCGCCTCGAACCGCACGGCCCGTGCGAACACGCTCAACAACAACCTGAGCGAGGCGTACACGTACGACGGCCTGAATCGTTTGGGCGCCGTCGCCCGCGGCGGCAATGCCTTCCAGAGCTGGGGCCTCGAATCGCTCGGAAACTGGGCGACGTTCGTGGATCAGGGCAACACCCAGACCCGGACCCATAACGCCGTCAACGAAACGACCGGCATCTCCGACCCGCGCAGTTGGGTCACTCCGCCGGCGTTCGACACCGCCGGCAACATGACGAGCGGCCCGAAACCGGGCGACGAGACGACCGAGAATAAGTACATCTACGACGCCTGGAACCGCCTTGTGAAGGTCACGGACGCAAGCGACGTTATTATTGCGACCTACCGCTACGACGGCGCCGGCCGGCGCATTCGCAAACTCCTGGGATCCAATCCGGCCAGCCCCACCGCGGCCTACGACTTCTATTACAACGAAGCCTGGCAGGTGCTGGAGGTCCGGAAGGACGGCTCGGCGAATTCCTTCGAACAATTCGTGTGGGATGTGCGTTACATAGATGCGCCGGTCGTGCGGTTCCGCGACCCTGACACGGATGGCCAGAACATCGAAACGCTCTACTACGCGAACGACGCCAACATGAACGTGACGGCCCTCGTGAATACGAGCGGGGCGGTCGTGGAACGCTATTCCTACGACCCGTACGGCCAACCCTCGATCTTCGACGCCTCCTGGACCGCGGTCGCATGGGCCGACTCCAAGAAAAACGAAATCCTCTATTGCGGCTACCGGTGGGACCCGGAATCCGGCCTCTACTCCGTCCGTCACCGCACCTACCATCCGACGCTGGGAAGGTGGACCACGTGCGACCCGATTGGGTACAATGCGGGCATGAGCCTATATGCCTATGCCTTCTCTACACCCCTTAATGGTGTTGACCCTTGGGGGCTGATTTTCTATTATCTGATGGATCCCTCAAAAGCCGACGATCCAACAAAGGGTGATGCGCTCAAGAAGGCCAATGGAAGCCAGATGACAGAAGAGGAGTATTTCAAATATATGAAAGAGCAGTACAACGCCGGAATTGACGCGCTCAAGAAGAATCTTGGCAAAGGTAATCAGCGTCTAGTACAGCGTTACTCCCTCACGAAAGATGGTAAGACAACAGTATGCCTTGCTCCGGTTCGAGGAGTCGTAAGTGATTGATGCATCTCAAGTTGTGTCCAAGATCGGCCGATATCAGCGGCATGGGGAGCCCTGGGAGGAGGGAAGCCATGCCGAGGACCCGCGAAACGCTGGACTTGGAGGATTTGGTCATCACGGTGTACGCCGCTCTGGACGATGCCCTGGCGGAAGCGGGCCTCGCCGCGCGGGACGGCAAACTGGTCCCGCGTCCCGGCCCCGCGCCGGAGGTGGACGACCGCGAGGTCCTCTGCCTGGCGGTTCTCCAGGAACTGTTGGGTTTCGAGTCGGATCACGGGTTTTACCAGTGGTTCGAGTGCAACGCGGTCATGCAAAAACTTTTTCCGCGACGGCTGACACGTCCCAACTGGGCCGATCGCCGGGCGCTGTTGACGCCCCTCTTGCAGCGTCTCTCCCAGACCTTCTGTGCCATGGACGGGGAGGAATCGCCCCCCTTTTCATCATCGACTCGCATCCGGTCGACGTCTGCCGCCCGGTCCGGGCCGGCCGCAAGGAGCGTCTCGGCGGACTCGCCCGACGCGGCTACTGCGCGTCGCTGAAACGCTGGTTCCACGGGGTCCGCGAGCACCTGGTGTTCACGCCGGGCGGCCGGATCGCCTTCGTCCTGCAGGTGCCGGGCAACCGCCACGACGTGCGGGGCCTGTACGGCTTGCTGAAAACGACCTTCCGCGGGCATCTGCTGGGCGACAACGCCTACTGGCCGAAGGCGACCAAACGCGAGGCGCTGGCACGCCACGGGATCACCGTGACGGCGGCCACGCGTTCGAACTGGAAGGCGCGGAACACCGCAGAGGAGAAGGCGCTGCTTAAACGGTGGCGTGGCAAGGTGGAACGCCGCATCGGCCTGTTCGACAGCCAGTTCAACGCTGGGCGGACGCTCTGCCGCAGCCGCCGACACTACGAGGCACGCCGCTGGGCCAAGGTGTTGTCGCATAACCTGTCCCGTCATCTGAATCACAAACTCCGTCGGCCTGCCGAGTCCGTGGCGCACTTTTGGCTGGCCGCCTGAACCGGAGCAAGGCATAACAGAGTATAAGAACAAGGACGGCACGCCCAGCCTTCAAGGTCTACTTGATGCCCTTGATCAAGAAAAGGCTCAGTACGTTAGGTTGCCGAATGGAACGGAGGCGGCTCTCGCCAAGATCCGGGAGATTGCCTCGAAGGCAACAGAATGTGATCAGATAATCTTTGAAACTCATACGTATGTAGTAGATGTAGAAGATCCCAATTCTGAAAGGATGGGTCTTGGCATCGGGGGGAAGGAGGTGCGACCATTTGAGGCGGCTCTTGCCAAACTGGCAGATGCGTTCAAGGGCACAAAAGCTGCGTATGGCATAGTCCTGGGGTCGTGCCGGTATACAGAAAAGGAGATTCAGGACTTTGCCAATCGATCAGGCAAACCCACAGCAGGAAGCTCGGGTTCCAGTCATCCAGTTTGGCCAGTTACAGAGAGAGACTTACACACGCCCCCCGAGGGAGGTGTACCAGAGCCGGGCTCCAATGTAGTACGTGACGTAAACGAGACGACGCCATATGCGCGGCAGGAATACAACAAGGTCCCGCAGCCGTCAACGAAAGCGCCGCACCCGTAGAGGGTACCGGGGCTTGCTTGGCAAAGGATCTATGGTTATTGGAATAATATACATTACATCGACATTAGCAACTTTCTGGTGCGGCGAATAAACGATCTGGGAGTGATCAATCTGGTTCGGAGCCGATCTTTACAGGGAGGATACATCATGTTTGTCAGTCGGTGGTATAAGTTTTGTGGAACCTCGCTTCTTCTTGTCTTGTGCGGCTGCACCTCGCCTTCGTCCAGGCCATCGCCTTTGTACCCTGTACTTTGGCACGAGAAGGGGGAGGGCATTCTCGTGCGTTCCGAGAATGAGTGGTCCTTCCCGCAAGAAGTCGTGCGCGTAAAACGAGGGTCAATAGCAGCGATTCCACTACACCTCGTAATTCTCAATGGGACAGGACGCGACCTCTTTGTTGAACGCCTGGAGGAGAATCCGGGGTTGACAGTAAAATGGCGGACAAATACGGTGACCTCTTCGGAATCTTTTGAACACAATGGTTTCGGCTCGGGGTGGGGGCTCGGGGGTTATGGTGGTACCTATGACCTTCTAGAGGCCAGGGATTGGTGCTCTGGCAAGTCTTTTCCGATCAATGGCATAATAATGCTTGATGTACGTGCCAAGATATCGCTCATGGACGCCTACGAAGCGGAGGATGTAAAGTACACAGAAGTAGAGATCGAATTTCCCTTTGTCTATTACGCTCTGGGTGCAACTGAACCAGCGACAATATTTATCAAGAGATCCATGCGGGTTGAGTATGAAGACTAAGCCGGCAACATGACGAGCGGCCCGAAACCCGGCGCGGAAACGACCCGAGTTATCTGGGGATCACAATAGCCAGATCGCTGCTCCCCTGCGGTCTCCGCCACGGGGTTCGGGATTTGAATCCGCTTCCGATGGTGGTTCCGCCGTCAGACGGTTCATGACGTCCTCTTCGAAGAATATTTTTCATTTTTCCTGCCACGAAATCCTCCTTCCAGGGGGCCAACCATGCGGAAAGCGGCCGCGAGCGGACTCGGCTTCGCAAAAGGCTTCCGGCTTCGCCGCCTACTCCGCCGAAGCAGACGCTTCGGCTGCGAAGGCCGGAAAGGCTACGCCGGACAAGTCGCCGGGGTAAACCAAGCCGCCAGCCGTCAGGCCTTGGGCGGGCCGTGCCAGGGCGGCGCTCGACCACAAGAAGGCGAGCGCGGCAATGGCCGATCCAATGCACCGACGGCTTGCAACCGTCATGGCCTGCCCCCTTTCTTCGGTTTTGCGAAGAACGCATCCACGCTCGGGCCACGAATGAGGAACGGCCCCTGTTCGTTCCACACAGCGCGCGACCAAACTGGCACTTCAGTCCACACGACCACGTAACCCCAACGGGGATGCCAGGTCATGCTTCCGAAGTCAGCGCCAATACCGTACTGGGCGGACGCTTGCTGCCAAGTGCCGTCTCCGTTCTCGCGGACCAACCGTATCACCGGATTATCCTCCTCCCAGTCATCCCGCCACAGGATTCCCAGGAGTGTCCGTCCTTCGACCTCCATCGGGGATAGCGAAGGCCAATTATTTCCATGGATCCGCACGAGTTCCTGCGGCTCGGACCAGGTCCGGCCATCCTTACTGGCGCGACAATAAACATAGTGGTAGACCAACCCGTCATCGCCCTGCCTCTGTGCTGCCCAGAATACCTGGTACGTTCCGTCACGACGCTGAAGGATACGAACACTGCCGCCGCTACGGTTCCTTTCCCATTGCGCCAGTTGTTCCCAGCGAAGCAAATCGCGAGAGACAAGGATGGCCAAGGCCTGCTCCCCCTTACTCTTGTCCCAGAAATTGCACGCCAAGACGAAGCGTCCCTGGTCGTCGATAGTTATGTCATAAGATAAGAGCCACTGGTCCAAAACCATCGCCGGATTGGACCAGTGCACCCCGTCGCGAGACCAGCACGCATAGAGCCGAGTTTCGTGCTGCGCATCCCGGGTACTCTTGAAGAGGAGGACGAACCGGCCTGACTCATCCCGGATGCAGCGGATTTGGTGTTCGACCCACGCGCTGGAGATCGGAAGCGGCAGCCTCAAGGGCCTCGAAAAATGCTCCCCGTCGGTGCTCTGGGCCATGTACAGGTCGCCCTGGTGAGGCCAGAACACCCGAATGGCCCCCGCATCTACCTGGAGCCATGGTGCGTTGAAAGAATCGTCCAGGTTGGGACTCTCCTCCGCGTAGTCACGGCCGACCAGCGCGGCACTGTACCAGCCGGACAAGGGGCTGCTCGGTTTCCAGGGGAGTGTGATACGCAAGGGGGTCGTCTTGCCGGCCTCGACCTTGACCGTCTGCCTGTAGTGGGCAAAGGGGGTCCGGTCATTCTCACGGATCTCGACCTGATGCTCTCCCGGCGAGAGCATGCCCACCAGGCCGGCTCGGCAAGAAGGGCCCCTTCGCCCGTCCACCCAGAGGTTGAAGGTGCTCGCGTTGGAACACGCCACGTCTAGGGCGCCGGCGTTGGGCGGCACGTCCTCCCATTCGACGACGACGCGCACGGCCCGCAGCGCCAACTTGGGGTCGCGCCATTCGTCCATCGGACGCATGATGACTGTGAGTTCAATAACGCCGGTGCGGGGGATGTCGGGGAAGTGAAGGCCATTGGTCCGCCCGACCTTGACGGGAGACTGGAGGGCTCCGCCGTCCTTTTTCGATTGCATGGTGAAATACGCAATGACATAGCCGTCCTCGCCGTCCATTTCCGGATAGACCGAGATTTTCTTGAACATCTTTCCGTCAGGGGCGACCAACAGCAAACCAAACCACCAACTAGCGGAGTAGTGTGTGCGGCCATTCACCTCTTCGGGAAGTACATAGATGGGCTCAGGCGGGACCCATCGGGCCTCGGCCTGACCCTGGGTGAACCGCAAGCGGTACCTCCCGTAACCGGTGTCCGTCGTCAAGCCTTCGGGGATCAGGACTTTGCCGGTTAACTGGTTTTGAACCTGCAAAGCCCTTACAGCCATTGCCAGCGTCGTCGTGTTCCATGTTTTTATCAAATATGGCAGCAGACCAGCGCTCAACAACTCACCGCTCTGGTTAAGCATGGAAGCGGCGGCCTCGATGGTTTCACGGTGGCGGCCCATCCGCTCCAGCACCTGGGCCGTCCGGCCTTCCAACCAGAAGTGGTTCTCCAACATCCACGGCGGATAGTCTTTGTAATGGCCCTCGATCACAGAGAACCGCTGCATAAGTCGGCCATACAACGCCAGCAACGTCTCCGGCGGCGTGTTCACCTGCTCATAGGTGTGCAGGTATTCCCGGATGGCATCCTGAACCCGGGGATGGCTCGTGTCGAGGTAAACGAACCGCTCGAATGCCCGCCGGGCATGCTCGTAACGGTTCATGAAGTAATACATCTTGCCGACCCAATACGATGCCTCAATGTACTGTGGGTCCGTACGCGACGCTTGGCGGAAGAGAAGCCACCCCTCCGCGTAGCGGCCCTGGTCATAGAGGTCCATCCCGGCGTAGAGGGCCTTGGCGGCCGGGAGGCTCCGCGTCCAGACGGGCAGCGTCTCGAGGATTTTGGCCGGCTCCCCCTTCGTGAACCACGACAGGAGGTCCGCCGACAGGCGCCGCTGAAGGGTCAGGACCTCGTCGGCCTTGCCGGAGACCTCCTTGCGGGTCACCTCCTTGCGTCCCTCCACCTCGACGACCTGGCCGGTGATCGTGATCCGCTCACCGGTGACGCTGTAAACGCCCGTCACGAGATACTCGATCTTGAGTTGCTTCTTCAGTTCCTCCATCCGCGCGGGGTCCGAGGTGGCCATCTCGGGGACCCAGCGCATCTTCTCGGCGATGAGTTGCATCTCGTCGCGGGCGATGACCGAAAGGCTGCGGCTCTGGACGAAGTCCGTCGCGATGCGGTCCGAAAGGCCCTTCTCCAGCCACCGCCAGTCGGGCGTATCGGACTTCATCTGGAAGTTAAAGACCGCGACGTTCGTCGCGGCCGGGGCAGGGGCGGCCAGGACGGCGATTCCGACTATAGCCGCCATGCCGACTGCAAGGGGTCGGATCATAGGTTTCCTTTCCTGACCCGTATATTTCAGCGGTTTTCTCGGGTTCCCTATGGCGCGATGGCTTTTCTGTCGGTATAGAGGGTTTTGCGTAACTCCTCAATCCAAAAAGAAAGGCCAACCGCAATGACAGAGTGTAGCAGACTACCCCTCGTCTTTTCCAGTCTTTGCCGCAGTCTGTCGCCGCAAATTGATAATGTCCGGTTTTGCAAAGTAGAATTGTCCTCTTTTCGGGGCTGCCCCCGAGAGAGGACAAGGAGTGGAACTGCGGATGAGCCGGAAGGAACGGGAACGGTTGAAGGTGGTGGCGGCATTGGCCGAGGGGCGGCTGACCCAGGTCGAAGTCGCGCGGCGGCTTCGGCTGTGCGAGCGGCAGGTGCGGCGGGTGGTGCTGCACCTGGCCAGCCCGTTCCCGCTTCAGGAGTTGTTCCGGACCGCCCTCGCTCGCCTGACGGAGAGGAGGTGCCTGCCGACCCCCGGCCCCTGAGACGCGCACAGCCCGGCGCCGCCCGTGGGGGTAAGGGGGTGTTGTACACCGACGTCGCCCTCCCGGCCTTCGCCGCCGCCCGTCCCGCTTACTCCCCCCGCGCCGGGCCGTCGCGTACCACTCATGAAATATGCAGGCTAACTGTCTTGGTGTTCCCGCGACGGTGATGGCCGGCCAACCTACGGCTTGGGATTCTGCTCTTGAGGCTGAATGGCTTCGAGTTTTTTCTTGGCCGTCTCGGCGGCCTTCGTGCCGGGGTACTGCTCGACGATCCGGGCGTACTCTTTCCGGGCGGCATCCGTCTTGCCGGCCTTCTCGAGCATCGCGGCCAGTTGCAGTCTGTTTTGCGCCGCCTTCTCGGGGTCCGTCGGCGTGACGGGTGCGGGTCCAGCAGGCGTCTTGGCTCCCGCAGTCACGGTGGCCTTGGACGGGGCGGCCTTCGGTTCCTCCGGCCCGAGCCGCTCGTTGGAGGAGCGCGTGTCCTTGGCCTTGGCCTCGGCGAGGAGTTTCCGGACGGCCTCGGCGCGCTTCGAGTCTGGCTCGCGATTCAGGTACGCCTCCCACTCGATGGCGGCGTGATCGTGCTCGCCCAGGCGCTGGTAGGCCATGCCGCTCCAGAAGAGGGCCTCCGTGTAATCCGGGTCGAGGTCAATCGTCCGCATGAATTGCATGATGGCGGCGTCCATGTTGCCGGCGTAATAGTCGCCGAGGGCTTTGGCGAAGTGGAGGCTCGCGATCGGCGACTTGTCAATATCCTTCAGGTCAATCTCGGGCAGCGGCAAGGACATCTGCTGACCGAGTTTCCGGGCCAACTGGAGGGCCGTCTCCACGACGTCCTCCGCGCGGAAGGCCATCTGGTCGGCCGCCGCCACCCGTTCGCTGGTGATGTCAATGGCCTGGAGGCTGACGGTCAGTTTTCCCTGGACGAGGTAGAGGCGGCCCGTGAGCACCGTGTCGGCCTTGAGAAGTTTGCCCGCCTGGATGGCGTATTTGCCGCCCGTCAGCCCTTTGAGGGATGCGGCTTGCTCGGCCGTCAGGGCTTCGAGCCGCTGCCGTTCGACCACGGCCACGTTCTCCTGCTGCGAGAGGAGGATGGCCACGAGGTCAGAGAGGCCTGCGGCCGCCGGGTCGTACTGCTCCTGGCCCGTCTCGTTCTCAAGCGGCGCCGGGAAGATCGTGCGTTTGGCGGCCGGCCGGGCCTTGGCGCCGGACGTGGCGGCCGGCGTCGAAGCCGCCGTGGCAGGGGTCGTTGGCGGGGAAGCGGTTGCGCCGGTCGGAGCCGCTGTCGCGGCAGCCTTCGCGGCGGCGCCTTGCTGTTCTTGCGGAAGCGGCGCAGCCAGGACAAGGGGTGGACCGGATTGTACCCGACCTGGACTCGCTTGCGACGAGCCGCCGGGCTGCGCCGCCTTCGCCGGCGGCTTCGGCTCCGCCGCTTTCTTCTCATCGGGCATCTTGTAGCCGACCAGCGTGCGGCAGAGGGCGAGGGCAAGCCGGCGGCCGGCCTTCTGAAGGGCGGTCTTGCCGGCTATGGCCTCCGACAGGTCCACGGCGCGCTCGGTGTCACGGTCGGCCGCCAGGATCCGGCCGCTATGGCGGTCGATCGCGTTTATCTCCGCGCGGCCAATACAGGTCACGAGGTCGCCGGTTCGCAAGGCGAACTCGCTGAACGCCTCGCCCACGACGACGACGTCGGCATCCTGGATGGCCGCCGGCCACGGCGGACGCTCGCCCTGGGCCAACTTCTTCGCCCAGTCGGCGAGGTCGTTCTTCCCCGTGTCCACGACCTTGAACCCGCACTCGACGAGAGTCCGCTTAATCTCGGTCTCGGCGGCGGGGTCCACCACGATCCGCCGCAGGTGGGTCTCCGGGATGATGACCGCTGCCGCAGGCCGAGGCCGGTCTCCGAGGGCCTTGCGTATCTCGGCAATCGGGTCGGCCAGGAGGACGGTCTCCGGCAGGAGGCTCGGCCCTTCCTTGCGGATGAGGCCCGCCACGTCGTCGCCTACATCGAGGATCGCCTCCGACATGGCCTTGCTCGCCTCGATCGTGCGGATGGTTCCCTTGACGCGGCCGGTCTCGACGCCGACCAGTTTGGTGACGAAGACCAGGCGCTTGTCCATCGGGAACGCCTTGCCGATGACCATGAGTTGGGCGCCGAGGAGTTTGCCGACCTCGACGGCCTTTTCCTGGTCCGCGAGGCCGGCCAACTTGAGTTTCTGCTCTTCGAGGATATGCCCGAGTTTCGCCCGCTCGACCAACTGGAACGCATCCTCGCCGCTCAACCGCGCCGTCAGGATGTCGGCGATCTGCGGACCGAGGGCGGCGCTGTCCGGCGCGGTCACCTCGTAGTCCAGGATGGCCACCGTCGGCGGCGAAGTTTTTGCGGGCGCTGCCGCCGGAGCGGACTCCGCGCCCCACGCGCATGCAGTTGCAAGCAATGTCACTACAATTGTCAGAATGATACTTTGTCTGCCCCCCATGACTTTCTCCTTTATTCAGACTGTCCGTTGCCGTTCGGACTTTTCGCCCTCACGAGCCAAAGAAGCAGTTCGTCGAGGGCAGTTCGCCCGACGGCATTTGTAGCGGGATCCGCCGCCTCCGTCAATATCGCCACCATCAGCCGCCCGCGCCCCACCAGCCGCGCACCCACAAGAGGGCGGGCGGCTGTGGGACGCGAAGCAGTGCCGTTCCCCCCACCGGCATCCGGCTCAATCCATACGAGGTGCACGGCGTCTCCGCCGACCTCGATAAAAGACTGCCAGGGACCGCGGCCGAGGTCCGACGCCTGGAAGATCTGCCCAAAATCCTTCGCGGCGTGCGGCTCACCGCTTATCGGCGCGGCCAGATCTTGCCGTCTGGTCTTCCAGGCCAGCCACCCCGATGGCGGGTTTAATATGAGCACCGCCATGCCCGCTTTAATCCGCTCGTCGAGGTCCAGGCACTCCGCCCGAAGCGCACGGGCATCCATAAAACCGGCCAGGATCACGAGGTCGCCGTCGAAGACAGTCCGCTCGATGTCGGTCTCCATCTTCTCGAACGCCACCTTCTCCGCCGCCAGCGCCGCCTGCACCCGACCCGTCCCGTCCATCACAGCCACCCTTAGCGAGCGCAACCGGTCTGCGGCAACGGCCAGCGGAGCGGAAGGATAGACGACGACTTCGCGTTTGGCCGCGGCCCTCGAAACGCTCACCATCAGGCTGCACGCCGTTCGATGTCGCACGTCCGGCAACGTGAGGCGGAAGCGTCCTTGCCGTGAATCGTCCAGTTGGAACGCGCCGCCGGCGAGAACCTCTTGGCCTTGGCCGAAGGCGAACTGCCACTGGCCCGAGCGGCCCTGTTCGCCGGCGCCGGCCGCCACCGTCACTGCGAGTTGCGTCCCCGCCAGGAACCGTAGCGGCGGCTTGTCCGCCGAAGCCTTAGCGAAGGCGGACGCTTCGCCCGCGCCCGGCGCTAGATCCAGGAGGACGCTCGCCGCTGGCGCCGCCTGCGAGACCGGCGCGGTGGCCGGCGCACCTCGACTCCCGCACGCCGCCGCTCCCACCACGACGGATAACGCCATCCACGCTACCAGACCTGTGCGTCCCATGTCCCATTCCCGTGATCCGACTTCCGCGCAGCTGCTCGTCAACTCACCAGTTTGCCGAGCGGCACCGCCTGGAACAGCACGTGAACCTTGTCCTCGTCGAGCCTGAATTGGCCGAGGTCAACCGGACTGGCGCCGACGGTCACGCTCCCGCGGACGCCGGCCATACGGCCCGTAGGGGCGGCCTGCGTCGGACTCGTTCCAACCTCGACGCCGAGCGTGGCCATCTGCCCGTCGGAGGTCACCTCGCAGAGCACCGGGAGGTGGTTCAATCGGCCGGCCTCCGGCAGCGACAACTGGGTCCGGCCGCCGGCCGGCACGATCACATTGAAGGTTTCGAGCAGGCGACCTTCCGGTGAGACCATGCGGCACCGCAAGAGGAGGAGGCCGTTCTGCGACGGCGGGCCTGAGGCGCTCGGAAGATAACCGAACTGGCCCGCGCCTTCTCTCATCAGAACCCACGGTCGGACGTCGGCCTCGCCTTCCGCCACGTGCCGCCAGATCTCGCGATAGGATGCGACTTCGCTGGCCGAGGCCTGCGGCATCGTCAGCGTCTGGTTCATCTGGGCCAGTTGCTGCTCGATCCGCTGGCTGGTCCGATAAGCCGTGACCGCCACGTAGGCGCTCGCCGCGACCACGAGGACCGCCGCGACCCGGAGCATCCATCGAATGGGCAACCGGCCTCGATGGCCGCCGACCGCTGGAAGAGGATGCAGGTCGGCCGGCGCCGCCGGCGCCTGGGTCGGAAGCGACGCGAGGACGGTGTTCATGGAGGCGTGCATCTCCGCTCCGGCCGCGCTCAGGCCGACCGCCGCCCGCGCCGCGTGCTGGACCTCCAGCATCTCGCTGAAAAGCCGCCGCGACTCCTCGTCGCGCGCGATGAGCGACAGGACCTCGAACGTCTCCTGCGAGTCCGTAGCCTCGCAGAGGAATGCGTGGAACCGCTGCTCCAGATCCAGACGGGTCGGTTCATCCATGATTACGCCTCCGAAAGCATGTCCGTCACGGCCTCGCGCAGCAACCGCCGCGCCTCGTGCACGCGCGAGGCGACCGTGCCCACCGGCAACGACAAGAGTTCCGATGCTTCTTGATACGTATAGCCGTCCAATATGGTGGCGGCGAACGCCTGCCGGATCGGCGCCGGCAGCGCGTCAATGGCGGCGCGGAGCCGAGAGCCCTCTTCCGAACGTTGAACCGCCTCCAGGGGGGTGCCTGGCGACCGCACCGCTGCCGGAATAGACCACTCGTCCAACGGTTCGACCGACCGCACCGCCCGCCGCCGCGCCCAGTCTCGCACGCAGTTCAGGAGGATCGTGTGCAACCACGTGGTCGGCCGCACCTTGCCGTCGAAGCGGTCCCAGCCCCGCAGGGCCTGATAGAAGGTCTGCTGCGTGAGGTCGGCCGCGTCGTCGGCGCTCCGCGTCAGCCTGAACGCCGTCCGGTAGAGCCGGGGATACCATTGGGCGATCTGAGCCGAACCGGCAGGGTTCAAGGGTTCCTCCAGCCGCTTCACCGATGTGAGGTGCGTGCCTCACTCTACCGGGTTAAACGCAGCAAGACGAAAAGATTTTTGACAAATTCGAGATGCCCGTCCCTCCCGCCAGGTTCAACCGGCCCCGAAGCCGACCTGACCACGCCCCACGCGACGGCCAGGGGAGCGTGGCCTGACCTCGGAGAACGAAGGCAACGGACCAGCCCAGACCCTCTGCAGTCAGAGACGGGGGAAGATTTTTTTACACCACCTTAAAAATCTTCCGCGGTTGGTGCGTTCAATACCCTGGAGGAAGGTACGCGGTCAGGGGTTGTGATGGCTCTTGGCCAACGCCGAAAGCGGTGGACTCGCCATGGAAGAACACATCCACGTCTTGCTGTGCGGTGACCGGGTCGGGCAAGAACGAGGCCGGCTCACGCGCTTGCGTAAGCATGGGAGTAGACTGTGTGACAAGGGTGCACGAGGGGGCCGCAATGGACCTGGCAAGTAAGGCCCTTACGCTGGGATTGCCAGTCAGGCTCCTGATACGCGGCCCCCCTGATCTTTTAAGCCGCTCAAGCCGCTTCGCGCACCAGTTTCTAATACGGTCGGGGGCGCGATCATGTCTGTCAGTTATCTGAAACCGGATCCCAGCGAACGGTTGCACCAGTTCGTGGTCGGCGCCATTCCGGTCGCCGCATACCTCGCGGACTGGACGGCGCCGGTCTGGGCGGCGGTCGGACTGTCCCTGGCTGCGATGCTTTCCAGGCGCCTTCTGGTCCTGAGTCGCCTCTACGATTACCTGAAGCCCAGGCACGACGAACCGGCTCAACCTTTCTTTCACGACGGCGTCCGCCGCTTCGACGAAGCAGCGCGGGCCGTCCTCTTGGGGCTTGGCTTGGCGGCGCTCCTGACAGGCCGGCCGATCGGATGGCTCGCGGTCTTGGCCGCCTCATCCACGGCGGTCCTGGCCTCGACGACCGGCTTCTCCTTCAGCACGGTCCTTTACGCTGTCGTTAAGGGCGCCTCGACAGCCCTGAGGCGGTGGAATCCGTTCAGCGGCACACGCAGGGACAGGCCGCCGGAGGCTGCCGCCGCGTCCGTCAGTTCCGGCAACCCCCAGTGCCTGGTTTGCCGGCTCCTCGGCGCCGCGCCCTACAAGCGGTGCACGTGGTGCGGCCTGCCGAGCATGCGTTCGTGCTGGGGTTTGCAGACATCGCTCTTTTTGATGCTGCTGCTCGTTATTGCCTTTTTGCTGACGTCCTCTCTGCAACCGCTGGTCACGAAACTCCTGGTGGCGACGTGCATTACCTCCGTGGTGGCCCTGGCCCTGGCGGTCGCACGCCAGACCGACGACCTGATGATCTCGCTCGATAGTCTGGCCGGGCAGCAGCAGAGGGCCGAGCAGCGGTGCGCCTTCCTGAAGCGGCTCGCCACGACGGGGTCCGTCGAGGCGGCGGCCGAAGAGGTGGCGGCCTTTGTGGAGGAGACCCTCCAGGCGCAACGGATCAGCGTCATGGTGGTCGAGGACAACGACTTGCGTATCGCGGCTTCGCGCGGCATTCCGGAGGCCGTGATCCGAGAGGTGGCTGTGCCCATCGGCGAGCGGATCTGCGGTCGCGTTTTTATCAGCGGCCGACCCGAGGTGTTCCACGATGCGGCGTCCGAGGGCATCCAAACCCTCGGCCTGGATGTCGGACCGGCACTCGCCTCGTATCCCCTGGTCGCCGCAGGCATGAAGACCGCCGGCCGCAAGGTCGGCGTGGTCAACGTCACGGGCGCCCCGGCCGCGGCTTTTTCGGCGGACGGTCTTTCACAACTCCAGTTCATTGCCGATGCGGCCGCCGTCAGCCTTTCGAGCCAGTTGGATCGGCGCGACCTGGAACGGGCTAACCACGCATCCATAGTCACCCTGGCGCTCGCGATGGAAGCCAAAGACCCCTTCTTGAAAGGCCACTCCGTCCGGGTCCGGTCGCGTGCCGTGGCCGTCGCGCGGAGACTGGGTCTTTCAGGGCCACGCCTCCAGTGCCTGACGGATAGCGCCGAACTACACGACGTCGGCAAAATCGCCGTCCCGGATTCGATCCTCAACGCTCCCCGCAAACTGACTCCGGCCGAGTGGGCCGTCATCCAGCAACACCCACGGCGCGGCGTCGAACTCATCCAGCACCTGACCCACCTGGAAGCCTGCCGACCCGCCATCCTCCATCACCACGAACACCTCGACGGGAGCGGCTATCCGTCGGGCCTCGTGGGCTACCTCATTCCCCTGGAAGCGCGGCTCCTGGCGGTCGTTGACGCTTACGATGCGATGACCAGCCCCCGGGCGTACAGGCCGGCGATGCCCCATGAGGAGGCGGTGGCCGAACTGCGTCGCTGCGCCGGTACCCAGTTTGAGCCGTTGATCGTCGAGGTGTTTCTGGGGTTGCCGATGAACGAGATAGTATCGGTCGTCGTCGGCGTTGCAGGGGCGACCCCGTAAGGGAATTCGTTTGATCGACACGATCCGCCCTGTCGAAGTTCCCCCTTAGCCGTCTGCTCGATTGGCTACACCGGCGCGATGAACCTCTACGCCTACACCCTGGCCGATCCGATCAGCGGCGCCGGATGTGTGGGCCAGGATCGTGCTACCATTCGCGTTGTAGGACATCTTCGCCTCGCAAAATCTCCACACGCGGGTTCGCAGACAGGACCTTCCGTAAAGCCTCCCGAACGCGGGGGGAAGTGGTTACTACAACAACTTTCTCCAGGCCCGCATCGAGGCATTTCCGGACATTCGCCGCGGCGTCGGAGTTGCCGGTCTCGATTTCGAAGGCGACGCGATTGCCCCCGCGTGTGGCCACCAGGTCAATGGCCTTGCTGCCGCCGCCCGGGAACTCCTCGGCGACATCGTACCCGCAGGCCCTCAGGTGCTCAGCGAGGCGGCGCTTCCAGTACGCATGCACCGGACCGCCATTCCTATTTGAAGCGACGGGAGGGGGTGGAAACCTGCAACGATAGTAACGTAGAGGGAGATGGCGGTGGACGCAATGCCCCGGTTCCGAGGTCTGCATCGGAATGTCTGATAGTCTGGGAGCCCCCGCGGGATATTCGGATGCAGTCTCTTGGTGTCGCGCACATCTCTCAGACGTTTCGTTTCCACTTGGCCATTTCCGCCGCCGCCTCCGTGGCGGTAACCTTCTGAAGCGGTGAACCGAGATCGGCGTCCTGGACGACGGAGAGGAAGTCCTCCCTTGCGTCGTCATCGATCTCTGCCTCGTGAAGCCGCAGCAGGGCCTGAATGTAGACGCACGAGAGATTTACAGCCTCGGTCATGTAGGCGTCGTAGTTCCGTGCCTGACCGGTGCAGGCGATGTACCGCTGGAACGTGTCGGCCTTCTCGTCCAGACGCCCCTGGGTGTCGAACAGATTCTGGTGAGCCTCACGATATGGCTTGAGCCTGCTACAGATTCGTCGGATCAGCCAGAATCCCTTCAGCCAGGACTGGATCTTGCGATGCTGCGGGGTGACGGCGTGGGCTTCTACGAATGACTTCTGGATGAGGTACCGCAACGTGATAGGCGCGGCGGAGCCCAGGAAGTCGAACTGCCAGTCCCAGGCCCATGTCAGCCCTTCCAAGGCCGCCTCGATGGGCGACAGCAGCAAAGATACCACAAAGCCCACAGGAAAGCATCGCTTCCAACAGGCGCCCGGGCTCAGATCACACCAATCCACAAGCCGCACCCCTCGGAACTGCGGCATTGTCAGGGTACCCCCCAGGTGCTTGCAGAGAAGGTACAGATCCTGGTGGGCCTCGCACTCGGCGTGTACCTCTCGGGCGTTGCCGTCCTTTGTGTACGGGCCCGCCAAATGGTTCACCAGGGGATGGATCACCTGGTCGGCCGCCATGTGGGTGAGGAACCCGCACAGGAAGGCGAACTTCCGCTCGTCCTCATCTTCCCAAGGATCCGCAGGGCCATTCCTAGGGTTGCTCTCTTTCCATATGATTTCCGCCATCTCGATCGGGAACAGGTTCGGGTGCCTGGAGTGGAGTTGGTATGACCAGTGATCCACGCCAGTCGGCTTGCTCGGGCGGTGGAGTAACCCGTCAACTGCGGATCGCAGGCTCCCGTAGTACGGGAGGTCCGGACCGACCGCCCCAAGCCGCATATAAGGGCGATGCTTGTCCAGTACCCCCTGGACGAACGCGGCCAACGTCACGTCGGCGGCTTCCGCTGCTTGCGAGGCGCGCAACTTCTCCACAACCTCGTCAGCGATAAGCACGTGGGCAATGAATGCAGGCATGCAACGCTTCCCCCTGATCTGTCATCGCTGTGTCGGATTCGCGCCAAGGCCAGCCGGCAGGTCTGTGTTTGCTCCTACTCGGCAGAAGATGGCGGTGAGGGTTGAGTCCCGTCAGTCGGGTCAGGCTGCGGTTGCTGGGCGGGGCCAGTCGGCGCCGTTCCGCGGGCGGCAAACAGACCGGCCGTTTCGGCGGCCTCCTTTATCCATCTTGCTTTGTCCTCTGCCTCCGATCGTACGACGTCGGCCTGGGTGCGGAACAGGGTCTTGAATATCTCCGACAGCATCTTGGAAGCCTGTTCGGAGAACATGCCGCACAACCCCGCCAGAGCGGCCGTGCTCCAGGGGTTCAGGACGGTCGCCTGGTTGCTCAAGGTCAAGAAGCCACCCCGGATAGCCAGGAACACGAGCAGGGCCAACCCCGCCCCCAGGAGTGGGCGGAAGAAGTACCAGCAGTTCCATTGAGGCTTGAAATCGTTCATGGCCAGGTGAAGGCAGAAGCCGAGCATCCCGTACAGCGTGCCGCCCATGACACCCATGATCAGCACCAGCAGCAAGTACAGGACGTCTTCACGGAAGATCCTCTCCAGCACTCCGCTGTAATGGGAGAGCTCGGCGGAGTCGGACGCCCGGGCTTCACCGCCCTCTGGGGCAGTCGCGGGCTTGAGGTTGGGCTGCGCGGCGGTCGGTTGCATCTGGATGGCAGCCGGCGGGATCGCCGACCATACCCACAACATCAACACGACCGTCGCGATCAAGAGAAGAACAAGGTAGGCGGCCAGACCGAACTTCGTCCGGCAGGAAATGGGGGCAACCTGCTTCGTCTCGGCGCAGGAATCGCCGGGTTTCTGGGAGGCAGGTGCCGGGACATCGCGCCCCTTTGTTGCTTCCGAGTTCAGATTCATTGGAGGGTCTCCTCCTGGGGCCGACAGGCCATGCCCCTACTTAGGCGGGGCCTGCGGTCCCTGGTGCGGGTGCGGCGGCACCTTGTTTTTTTCGATCTCTGCCTTCAGAACATCGTCCGAGACGCCCCGGAATTCGAGGCGATCGAGGCCCGCTGACGTCGTGCGCTGGATGAAAGGCTGGGCCGCTGGCGATTCCTTGGTGACCGAGATCGGCAGCGAGTAGATGGAATGCAGTTTCGGCTTAGGGACTTGCAGTTCGAGGACGACGGGGGCACCGGCGTCCGCGATGGGAACGGTGACCACAATGCCACTGGCATTCAGCTTGGCCTGAAGGGCCTTCGCCTTGTCTCCGCCGACGATCGTAATGCGGTCGGTATCGACTCGATCGAGATTGTCGCCGATGAGGCGGACGGTGAAGTCCTGGGCCTGGACCTTGCCCGCGGAATCGGTCTTAAGGGTGACCTTGTCGGGAATGAGTCCGAGAACCTGGGGTTCCCGGTCGTCATAGTGCATAGCCTTGATGAAACTGGGAGGGAGATACTGCTGTGTCTCACCGCCACAGAGTTTGGCCCGCAAGGCGAGCAAGCGGACCTCGGCCAGATTGGCAATGACAAACTTCTCGTGGTCGGCGTCAGCGGACGTTTTCAGTTGGTCGACCTCGTTCTCGACGATGGCGAGTTGGCGGGTCATCTCCAGCCGCTCGGTGTCGGACCAGCGGAAGCCCCACATGTTCAGCGGATGCCAGCACGACGTCTGAGTGATCACGAGTTGCGGTTCGAGGACAATCTTGACGGGCTTGCCCGAATCGTCCTTGGCGACAAGTATCTGGGGGCGAAGATCCATGTTCTCCAGGCCGATGATCAGGAGGACCGGGAACGATTGGCGAGCCAGGACGTCAGCCGTCTTGCTGAACTCCGAGGGGTGTTCGAGGGCACGGAGGCTGGGGCCGATCTCAAATCCGAAGTGCCCGCCGGCGATGGAGTAGGCATTGGCGACGACATTCTCGGATCGCGTTGCGGTGTCGTGCTGCCTGCGGTTGACGTACTGCATGAGGGTGTCGGCCTGGGCGGCAAGGCCAGCGGAGCGGAGTGCCGCCGCCAACTCCAGGCCTAGGGCCACCTGGTCTCGCTCGGAGTTCTGAAGATCGAGGACCTGGGCGTCGTTCATGGGCGCAACGGCGGCGACCAGCGGACCGGACGGGGGAAGCTGGAACTTCTTCAGGCCTTCGGGGGTGTTCAGGTTACGGATCTCCTTGCCTAGTACCCTGGCCAGATCTTCGGTGGGTAT
>Ga0315275_10000907_pt1 | contig 25191 bp, 20 predicted proteins | sample YL17G03_0_MG_FD_205557 | JGI IMG/M metagenome (GOLD analysis project Ga0315275, IMG submission 205557) | Sediment microbial communities from Yellowstone Lake, YNP, Wyoming, USA - YL17G03_0 | ecosystem: Environmental > Aquatic > Freshwater > Lake > Sediment | place: USA: Wyoming | collected...
CCCCCATCTTTTTCTTCTTTTTGTGGTGTTTTCTCCTCCCCCATTTATATTTTCCCCCCGCCCTGTGGGTGTTTTATTTATATTTGCCCTCCCCCCCCCCCCGACCCCCTGATTCGAATTCCGGTATAATAAGGGGCGGATCGAGATGAAGAAACTCCTGCGCGCCCTTGGCCGCCTGGGACGGTCCCGGCGGGACGAGGAATTCCCCGTCCTTGTTTTCAAGGAATTCGAGAACAGCCTCAACCTCATCGAGGATTACGACCACATCGCCCGGAATTTCCTGGGCAAGATCAAGGAGGTCTGCCCCGTCCGGACGCTCGTCCTGCTCATTTTCGATTCGGACACCGGCCGTTTCGCTCCGGCCGCCACGATCGGCCTTTCTCCCGAGGCCGGCCGCCCGGTCTTCCTGCCCCGCAACTCGCGGCTGGCCAAATGGCTCAAGATCAACGAGACCCATTTGGACATCTCGCGCCAGGCCGGTGTTCTCAATTACTTGACGCCGCCGGAAGCGGAACTCCTCGATCGCCTGGGCGTGGTGATCTGCTTTCCCCTGATATCCATGAACCGGCTCATCGGCATCCTGCTGGCCGGAAAAAAAGACGACGGGGAGCCGTTCACCAAGCTGGAGATCTCCTTCATTTCCTCGCTCTTGCCGCAGGCGGGGATCGCCCTGGAGAACGCGCTCCTCTTCAAGGAGCAGCGGGAGCGCTTCCGGCGGATGTCCCGCGCCGACCGCCTGGCCACGATCGGCGAGCTGGCCGCGGGTGCGGCCCACGAAATCCGCAATCCCCTGACCGCCATCCGCTCGTCCCTCCAATACCTCGAGTCAAAACAGACGGACGAAACCACCAAACGGCTCGTGTCGTCGGCGCTTCTGGAGACGGCCCGCATCAACGAGATCGTCTCGGCCCTGATGGCCTTTTCCCGCCCTACCGAGATCGTCCGCGAGCGGCTTGAGCTCCTGCCGACCCTCGAGGAAAGCATCGACATGATCACCTTTCAGGCCCGGACCCAGAATGTCGCCGTCCGGCGCCTCTTCCCCGAGGGCTCTCTTTCGGTCCTGGGCGACAAGTCCCAGCTCAAGCAGCTCTTCCTGAACCTCTTCCTCAACGCCATTCAGGCCATGCCGGCCGGGGGCACTCTGACCGTGGAGGCCCTGCGCAAGGACGGCCCCAAGGCGGTCGTGACGGTCGCGGACACAGGCGAGGGCATCCCCGAGGAGAACCTGGACCGCGTCTTCGACCCGTTTTTCACCACTAAAAAAAGCGGGACGGGTCTGGGCCTGTCGATCTGCTACAATATCGTCAAATCCCATGGCGGCGAGATCGAAGTCAAGAGCCGGGTGGGGCAGGGGGCGACCATCCTGGTCAGCCTCCCCCTGGAATGAGGAAAGCGGTGCGGCCATGAAATTCAGGGTTCTCATCATCGACGACGAAAAGAACATCCGGGACATCTTCACCCTGCTCCTCGAAGAGAAGGGCTACCAGACGGAAAGCGCTTCGACCGGCGGGGAAGGACTGGCCAAGGCCCGCCGGACTCCGCCCGACGTCGTCCTCCTGGACATGAACCTGCCCGACGTTTCCGGGTTGGAGGTCCTTTCCGGACTCCGCGAAGGCTGCCCGGCCTGCCGGATCATCATCATCACCGCCTTCGGGACGATCAGGAACGCCGTGGAAGCGACCAAGCTGGGCGCCTACGCCTATCTCGAGAAACCCGTGGACAACGAGGAGCTCCTGCTCCTCATCGCCCGGGCGCTGGAAGTCCGGCGGCTGGAGGCCGAGGTCGAGGAGCTCAAGACGGAGCTAACCACCCGCTACAGCTTCGCCAGCATCGTCGGGACGAGCGGCCGGATGAACTCCATCTTCCAAATGATGGACCGCATCGCCCGCGTCGACGGTACGGTCCTGATCTCGGGGGAGAGCGGCACGGGCAAGGAACTCGTCGCCCGGGCCATCCATTACGCCGGGCCGCGGCGGGACGCCCCCTTCGTCGTGGTCAACTGCGGGGCCATCCCCCGCGACCTGATCGAGTCCGAATTCTTCGGCCACAGCAAAGGCGCCTTCACCGACGCGCGCGCGGAAACGACGGGGAAATTCGAGCTGGCCCAGCGGGGCACGATCTTCCTGGACGAAGTCGGCGAACTGCCCCTGGAGGCCCAGGTCAAGCTGCTCCGCGCCCTGGGCGAGCGCGAGATCGTCAAAGTCGGGGGCACGAAGACGATTCCCGTCGACGTTCGGGTGATCGCCGCCACCAACAAGGTCCTGGACGAAGAGGTCGGCAAGGGAAATTTCCGCGAGGACCTCTATTTCCGGCTGGCCGTGCTTTCGCTGCAGCTTCCTCCCCTGCGCGAGCGTCGGGAGGACATCCCCCTCCTGTGCGAACACTTTTTCAAGAAATACAGGGCCGAGCTCAAGAAGGCCGTCACGGCGGCGGCGCCCGGGGCCATGGAGGCCCTGTTGCGTTATCCCTGGCCGGGCAACGTCCGCGAGTTGGAAAACGTGATCTACGAAGCCATGGTCCTGTCGGACGATCCCGTGCTGGCCGAGCGGAGCCTGCCGCTCCGTTTTCGGACGCGCTCCGCGCCCGCGGGCGAGTCCGCCGCGTCCGGAACACCGGGAGACACCCTGCGCGACGCCGCGCAATCCGCCGCCGGGAGCGCCGAGAAGACCCTCATCGAAAAAGCCCTCCGGGACTCCGGCGGCAATCGGACCCTGGCGGCCCGGGCCCTCGGCGTCAGCCGCAAGACGCTTTTCAATAAGATTAAGGCGCTGGGAATCCGGAGCTGAAATAAAAGCCCGCGGAGCGCCCCCCCGAATAGACGGGACGGATTCCACAGGGCGCCCGGCGGGCCGGGGGGGACGGCGGGCCTACTTGGTCAGGGCCATGGCCTCCTGGTAGCGCTGCTGGGCTTCCTGGACCTTGGGGTCCTGGGCGTACTGCATCACTTTGTTCATCGCGCCCATCATCTTGGTCGAAGCGGCCATGACTTTGTCCATAATCGGCTTCAGCTCGACGGGCGGATTTTCCTGGTTTTCGAATTCGGGATACTTGGTTTCGAAGGCTTTCATTTCCGGCGCCAGCGTCTTCGTCGTTGTGGTCAGAGCGTCGAGGCCGGCGACGACGTCATCGGCGCTTTTGGCCCCGTCCAGGGTGGCGGCGAATTTCTCGATGGAAGCGACGTACTTGTCCATCACCTTGATGACGTCGGAATACTTGCCGCCGCCCTTGCAGCCGGCAAGGCCCAGGGCGAGAACGGCGATGCACAGGAACAAAGCGGTTTTTTTCATTCTTCTCCTCCTTGATTGAATCCGTGGCCCTGATATAACACACGCTCCCGGCCTGAAGCAAACGAAAAAGCGGGGGTTTTTCTTATCCGAAAATTGACATTCTTTTGACAACTTATCCCCCGCCCGGGATTAGAATCGAAACAGGATTCCGGAGCCCTTCGTCCGGGCGGGAGATGATCATGAAAAGAAACGAGGGCCTGTTGGAAGGACGGCCCGCTGCGGCCCATCGGGAGGACCGTGGCGCGGGGCCGGTGCGATTTTTTTCGGGATGGCGCGCCGTCCCTCTCCGCCTGCGGCTCCTGCTGAACTATGCGGCGGCCTGGCTGCGCCGGAAGAAAAATCCCCTGTTCGTCCTCAGCGCGAAGCGGGGCGGGCTCTTGAGCACGTTGCGGACGGTTCGGGGCTTTCGGTTCAACAGGATCGTCCGCCAGGGGGGGACCTATCGATATTGCCTGACCGTGCCGGGCTTGCCCTCCAAGCCCTACGACACGATGGTCTCCCGCGGCGGGCTGAACATCAACGCCGCCGGGACGCCTTTCAAAGCCACGATCGACACCGTCATCTTGGCCGTGTCGCGGACTTGTCCGTACCGCTGCGCCCATTGCTACGAGCGTTTCAACCTCCGCGGCGGCACGCAGGTCCCGCTCGAAACCTGGAAGCGGACCGTGGCCGACGTCCAGGACGCGGGCGCCGCGATCATCATCCTTTCGGGGGGCGAGCCCATGTCCCGCTTCGCCGACGTTCTCGAGATCCTGAACGCCGCCGACAAGAACCGCTCCGAGTTCCATATCCACACCTCGGGTCACGGCGTGACCCTCGAACGGGCGCGGCTTCTGAAATCGGCCGGGCTGGCCGCCGCGGCCGTCGGCCTGGACGACGTCCGGGCCGAGCGCGAGGACGCCCTGCGCGGATACAAGGGCGCTTTCGAGGAAGCCGCGGCCGCCTTGCGGTGTTTCCAGGACGCCGGCCTGTTCACCTATCTCAATCTTTGCCTGTCCAGGGACCTCGTCCGTTCGGGCGACCTGCCCGCCTACATGGACATGGCCCGGGATCTCGGTGTCGGGGCGGTCCGTTTCCTCGAACCGCGCCCGACGGGCGGGTATTGCGGCGAAAGCGCCGAGGAGCTGTTCTCGGCCGAGGACCGGACGGCGGCCACCGAGATCTTCACCCGGGTGAACAGCGGGCGGCGCTATCGCCGCCATCCGTTCATTTCCTACGAGGCCTACTACGAAGCGCCGGAGCGGCTGGGCTGCCGGATGGGCGGGCATTCGCTCCTCTATATCGACAGCGCGGGAAACGTCAATCCCTGCGTCTTCCTGCCGGTCCGCTTCGGCAACATCCGCGAAGAGGGCTTCCCGGAGATCTACGCCCGAATGCGGGCCCTGATCCCGCGCCCCGTGCGGGATCGCTGCCCATCCCTGACGCTGGCCGGGGTGTTCAAGCGGCAGATGGAGGCCGGACAGGCCTTGCCCATTCCGATCGAAGGGATCCGCGACGAATGGATTTCCTTGATTAGAGCGGGCTGAGAGGACGGGAGAGGCGACCCCGAGGGCCTCAGATTTCGACCTTAAAGACGCCCTTGAGAGCGAAGCCGAAAACGATGGACAGAAGGAAATAGGCTACGAGCCAATGCATCCTCCAGCCGAACAGGCTGAGGCGGGCGGGAGGATAAGCCACTTCGACCGATACGACGGGCAGATCGGCGGGAAGAAGCGCTTCGCCGGGATGGTTCAGGGCATCCCACCCGCCGCTGCGCACGCGCCTGGGGACGATCTTCGTTTTTAGGGGGGCTTGATCCACGGCCACGGTCTTGGTGAACGATCCGCCATCCAGCCCGAACTTGAGCTCGTGGATGCCCGCCGCATCCGCCCGCACCCGCCAATCGATCTCTTTCTCCTCTTCGATCCGCAGGGCCGGCGTCTCGACGGTCAGGCCGGCGGGCGCCTCGATGGTCAGGGGCGTCCTTAATGGGCCGGCTGCCTTGTCCAGCCTAACTTTGACGATCGCCGTTTCCCCCGGGTGGAGCGAGCGGGCCCCGTACCAGACCTCGAGCTGAAGCAAAAGCAAGAGGATGGGGACGAGCATGACCAGCATGGGCTTGACGGCGTAGCCGAGGTAGCGGCCGTTGGCCAGCAGGATCCGGCCCTGCGACCGCATGGTCTGGCCGAAATCGTTTTTATAGAGCCGGATTTCGAGCAGGTGGGCCTTGATGAGATTTTTCGTCCGCAGGATCCCCGCCTGGTTCGAGGTCTTCTTGAAGATGAACAGCATGAGCAAGCCGGTGAGCAGGGACACGGCGGCCATGGCCGCCCACGGGCCCAGAGCGCGGAAGGGCAGAAAAAACGCGCCGAACGCGGCACCCCAAACGGATTGGACGGCGGCGAACATCAGCCGATATATCCCAACCCTTTGAGCTTCTTTTTAATCTCGTCCTCGGAGCCGCTCTCCTCCAGCGAGGCGATCTCCCGCTCCAGGCAGTGGACGATGAACTCTTCGGGGGAGGAATACCCCGACATTTTGGCGAACTTGCGCACCTTGTCCATCAGGTCCTTCTCCAGCTTGATTTTTTCGGTGGCCATTTATTTCTCTCCGCGAAAGATCGATTCTCCGATGTAATCCTTGGGCTTGTCCACGCCGAAGACGTCCATGACCGTCGCCGTCACGTCGTAAAGCGCCGGCGATTCGGCCTTGAGCGGTCCGTTGGTCAGGACGATGCCCGAAAGGTTTTCGGCCGCCCCCATGTGGTCGCCGCTCCACTTGGCTGTGTTGGTTTCCATGACCTGGGCGGGTGTGCGGCCGAGCGGAGATTTCCAGGAGATGCGGTAGCCGGGAGCGAATCCCAGGACGATGTCCGGGGCCGCTTCCACGTACGCACCCGTATAGACGTCCCTGGCGACGTAGGCTTTTTGGACGACGCGGTCGCCCGTCTGCGGGTCCTTGAAGGTTTCCAGCTTGGCCGCAATCTCGCGGACGAGCGCCTCTTTTTCCCCGCCGGCGGCGACGATGCCGCCCGCCTCGCGTCCGCGCTCGTTGATATACAGCCCGTTGAGGCCGATCCCGTAGGCCTTGGTCTTCGACCAGTCGGTGCTGGGGAACCCCATCTCCAGCTCTTCTTTCTTGAACTCATTGATCAGGCGGTGATACCCGTTGTCGCGCAGCCAGGTGTTCAGGTTGAAGCCGCGGTAGAAGGGCCGGAAACCGTGGTCCGACATGACCAGGACGACCGTGTCCTTGTCGATGTGGGCTAGGGACTGGGCCAGGATCTCGTCCGCCTGCCGGTAGGTCCGCTCGATCGTGCCTCCAAATTTCCCAGCCAGTTTGGGATCGTAGGAAGGGTGTTTCTCGTCCATGAGCCGCCAAAACATGTGCTGGCGCTGGTCCGTGCTGGAAATATAGTAGAACAGAAGCCCGGCGTCGAACCGTTTGAGCTCGTACTCGAGCATGGCCCGGCTCTCCTCCAGGATCATCTCGTCCTGGGCCAAAAACTCCTCTTCATCCAGGAAATGGTTGTCCAGGGCGCTGGTATCGGCGGGAAGCCCCTTGGTGAAAAACGGACCGAATTTTTCGGCCAGCTCCCGGGAATAAGACGGCGGCGTGCTGATGGGCAAGGCCGGCGAGGCCGGATCGATGTTGACCGGCGAGACATAGAGCTTGAGTTGGGGCCGCACTTCCTTGAGGTAGAACATGCAGATGCCGCTCACGCTCTGGGTCGGGATGAGGCCGAAGCGGACCGTCTTCCAGCCGCTCCATTCCTTTTCCTTGAGGATGAATTCCTGGTCGGGCAGGACGATCTTGGCCACGGCGTTTTCGGGATCGAGGTAGACCTTGAAATCGATGAACGACTCGGGCTGGTCCCGCTTGAACGTATTGACCGGGCCGGGCAGCTTGGCGTCGACCCGGTGGCCGATGATATAGACTTCATGGACCAGGGCCCCGCCGATGTCCTCGTTGACCGACTGCAGGGCGGTCGTGTAGTAGTTGCAGGTGCCGTATGTGCCGAGCATGTCGGGCGTGCCCATGCCCGACAGTGTCCGCTGGTTCGAGGCGCTGGGGGGGTAGTTGGCCGGCATTTTATAGACGGTCGAGGGAATACCGTGCTCTTCCAGAATCTGCCAGAAGGCGCTGCCCCGGCGGAGGTTCTTGACCGTGCCGCCCTTGAGGGGAAGGACGAGGTTGCCGATGCGGACGGTCTTGACCGAGCCTTCGCTAGCCGAGGCCGAGAATGTCGGGATGTAGGATTTAAGGTCGCGGCTTATGAAATCGAAGATGCCGTGGCCGCCCGGATTGGTGCCGGCGATGAAATTGGACCAGGCCACGGGGCTCTGCGGCGGAATGCTGGTGCGCAGGGTGCGGAAGCCGCCCTGCTCGGCCAGCTTTTGGAAAGTGGGCAGCTTGCCCTCCTTCATCCACAGGCCGGTCATACCGGGGTCCATGCCGTCGAAACCGAGGACCAGGATCTTCTTGCGGGACGCCTTGGATCCGGCCGTGCGGGCCAGAAGTCCGGGCGCCCCGTTGAGGGCAAGGAGGGCGGACGTACCGGCGGCCGTTTTCAAGAATTGGCGTCTATTCACGATGTTGCTTTTTCCCCAGCAGTGACCGGCCGTCCATGTGGGCGGGGGGCTCCAGGCCGAAGAGCTCGAGAACGGTCGGGGCCACGTCCATGATCGAAGGCCGGGGGGCGCTCAATTTCAGGCTGGAGAAGAGGACCCCGGGCACGCAGACCGGATCGATGCAATGGTCACCGCTCCAACACTTGACGTTGTCCTCGAAGACCCGTGGGGTGATCCGCCCGGTCACGCCTTCCCATGAGGCGCGGTATCCGGCGTTGTAGCCGATGATGAGATCGGGGGAGTTGTCCCGGTACGGGCCCTGGTAGATCTCGTCGCGGTCGTAGGCCCGGTTGATCGCCGTGCCCCCCGTTTCCGAGTCGGCCAGGCCGGTGAATTTTTTCTGCAGATCCAGGCGCAGGGCCTTGGCCTCCTCGCCGGGCTTGACGATGCCTTGGGCCTCGCGGCCTTTCTGGTTGACGTAGACGCCGCCCAGTCCGAGGGCATAAGCCCGGGTCCTCGCCCAGTCGACGCCCTTGAACCACTCCTCGTTCCCGTCGGCGCCGTCCTTGAGGGCGAGGTAGCCGTTCTTCAGAAGCCAGGTGTTCAGGTTGACGCCGCGGCGAAAGGGCTTGAAACCGTGGTCGGACATGATGAACAGGGCGCTTTTCGGCGACATCGCGGCCCGGACGCGTCCGATCATCTCGTCCATTCGGACAAAGAGGTCTTCCATCACCTTGGCGCTCATGGCCGACGGCCCCGCTTTCAGGGCGGGGTGGCTTTTGTCCAGATAGCGCCAGAACATGTGGGAGATGCTGTCCGTCGTCTCGAAGACGCAGGCGACCATCCCCTTTTTCGTCTTGGCCAGGGCGTTGAACAGCATCCGCTCCCATTCCTTGTGGTTGGAATAGGTCAGGGTCAGGAACTGCTCCTCGGACAGGGCGCCCTCGTTGAGGGCCCAGGTGTCATTGGCTTCGCCCAGGGTGATGTAGCTGCCCAAAAGCTTGGCCAGGTAGACGGAATAGATCAGCGGATGGGTGATCGGCAGGGCCGGTTTTTCCGGGTCGATGTTGAGCGGCGTGACGTACATCTCGAAATGCGGCTCGATTTCCGTCACCAGAAACTTGGCGATGGCCCGGATTTTGATGCCTAGGCCGGGTTTGAAGGTCAGGCGGACCCAGGGCGAGAAAACACCTTTCTGAAGCCGGATTTTCTGTCCGGAGACTTCGAGAAGCGCACCGCCTCTGGCGGTGTCGAGGGCGATCTTCATCGGCAGGCGGATCTCGACGGGCTTTTCCAGCATGGTGTTGTCCGGGCCGGAGAGATGGGTTTTGACTTTTCCTCCGCACACCTCGACCGGAAAGACGACGCCGCCTTCGCGTTTGTTGACCTTGGCCGGGTCGGAGGTGAAAAAGGCGAACGTCCCCTGGCTGCCCTTGAGGTCGGGGGCGCACATGCCGGACAGGAGGTGCCCCTTGAATTTCTCGGGCGGGAAGGTGAGCGGCACGCGGAGCACGGTGCTGAAGACGCCGTGGTCGCCGAGGATCTTCCAGAAGGGGACGCTTTTCCGCAGGGCCTGGAGGACGGGCTTGGATAGGGGGACCTTGTAGCGTCCCAGCTTGAGGGTTCGTTTGGGTTGGCCGATGCGGGCCGAGGACAGGTCGGGAAGATAAGTCCGCGGGTCGCGGCTGAGGAAATCGTAGATGTTGTGCTTGGAGGGATTCGCCCCGGTCATGAACGAGGACCAGGCCACCGGCGAGATGGCCGGCGTCGTCGTCTGCAGGCGTCCGTAGAAGCCCTCGGCCTTGAGCTTGGCGAGATTGGGGAGCTTGCCCTCGACCATGAATTTTTCGGCCAGCTCGGGGGCCAGGCCGTCCAGTCCGACGATGACCACCTGGTCGACCCGGCTGTTTTTATAAGCTCTCTGGCCGCGGATGAGGCGCCACAGGAGCCGGAAAGGCCAGGACAGGAAGGAGAAAAGAGCCAGGAAAAAGGTCAGGAACAGGACCAGGAACGAAGACAGGAAGGCGAAGCCCGCACCCGGCCCGATGTAGGCGGACAGAGATCCTCCTAACGCCAGGAGCAGGGCGGCGCCCAGGACCGCCCGCCGCAGGTTCGCGGACCGCATCAGAACCGATCCAGGATGATTTTGGTCGTGTCCTCGATGCGCAGATGGTCTCCGAAGTCGTTCTTGGACAGAAAGAAGGCGTCGTCCCACGTGTGCATTCCTTGAAGGCCGGGCGTGCGTCCGAAGATCTCTTTTTTCTTGATCGAGCCCTTCATGTCGAAGCCTGGTTCGGACAGGACGATCAGGTCGGGGCCCTTCCCGACCAGCGGCCCGGAATAGACGTCCTTGGCCAAAAAGACCTCCCGGACGACTTTCTTGCCCTCGTATTCCAGCTTTTTCAGCTTGTGGATGATCTGCTCTTTGATGGGTTTGGCTTCGCTCAGCTTGACCTGGCCGTTCGGGTAGCGTTCGCGGTAGTGCAGGTAGATGCGGTTGGGGTCCAGGGCGAAGGCGACGGCCTTGGGCGAGATGTCCTCCAGGCCGGCCGGCTGGGTTTTGGCGAATTTGAGGAAACGCTCCTTCTCCAGCCAGGTGTTGAGGTAGACTTCCTGGCGGATCGCGCAGAAGCCGTGGTCGGAGAGGAAAAAAATGTTCTCGTCGTCGCCGGGCGCCTTGCGGAAGGTGGTGTAGATTTTGTTGATGATCCGGTCGATCTGGCGGTAATACTCGAGGACATTCTGGTGGTGGGGATGGTCCGGGTTCTCCACGGCGTGCCAGAGATAATGATGGAGCCGGTCCGTCCCGGTGATGACGAATTCGAAGTAATCCCAGGGCTCCTCCCAGAACATATTGAGGGCCTTTTGGCGGCCCATCATCGTCTTGATCAGCTCCTGCCAGAGGAAATTGTGGTTTTCCCGGGCCCTCATGGTGTCGATGTCGATCTGGTAGCCGGTTTGCTCGAGCGGGCCCTTGATCTCGGGGGGATAGACGGCCTTGGCCAGGTCGATGGCGACGAAGCCGCTGATCAGGACGCCGTTCAGGGGGCGGGCCGGGTAGGTCGACGGCTGGTTGATGATGATGGAGCGGCGGCCTTGCGCTCCCAAGGTTTCCCAAAGCGCGGGCGCCTTGACGTCGGCGTAATTGGGAAAGCGCAGCTCGTAGGATTTCGGGTTGAGGTCGGTGAAGCCGAAAATACCGTGCGTCCCGGGGTTTGTCCCAGTCATGAAGTTGGTCCAGCTGACCGCCGATATTTCGGGAAGGCTGGCCTTCATTTTATGCAGCCGGCCCGCATCGACGATGCGGCCGACCGCGGACATGATCCCCCGCTTGGCCAGGTCGAGGAGCAAACCGTAGGGGACCCCGTCCAAGCCGATGACGCAAACCCGGTTTTCCTTTTTTTTCTTGAGGATAGCCATGGAAGTTGGTTAATTATAACACCGAAATTGGAGTTGTCAATAAAAACGCCTCAGGGGGGCTCGCGGCATACGGGGAAAAAGCATGTAAATCATTTAAATTCTTCATGCTAAGATCAATTTTGAAGCCGGAAGAACAGAGGAAACTCGCGGGTTCTTCCGCGATTCAACCTGGGATCATTTCTGCGCCGTCGCGAGGGGTTGGAGGGCCTTGAGGACGTTTTCCAGGAATTCTTCCTCTGGGACGGCGCCTTCGAAGCTGATGGTGTCGTTGATGATCGTTTTCGGCACTCCGTATACGTTATATCGATTCGAAAGATCTTGAAACTCAGTCGATTCAATCATTTCCGCCCTGATGCAAGGCGATTCCAGAGCGAATTGGTGGGCCAGCCGGACAACGCTCGAGCAATAAACACAAGTCGGCGTGACGAAAACTTGAATGCGCAGATTTTTATCGACGGCTTTCAGGGCCTCTTTCGTCTTGTCCGCGAGCCCCGTCGTCCGGCGCGAAACGTCGACGATGTCTTCAATCAAGGTCGAATATTCGTAACCGGACGGGATACCGTAGATACGGATCCCATAATCCTCTTCTCCCATGACGACGATGCCCGGGACCTTGTCGATCCCGAATCGGGCCGCCGTTTCGGCGTCGGCCTTCAAATCGAGGACCTGGAGTTCGATTTTTTCGGTCAGGGCCGCCACTTCTTCTAAAAGCCGGCGCGTTTCCTTGCAGAAGTAACAGTCCTGGCCCTGCAGGGACCCCAACAATACGAGGCGTTTGGGTTCCTGGGTGAAGAGGACGATCTTGACGGGGTACGAGAGCTCGGCCTCGAACTTGGCCTTGGTCGCTTCCCGGATTTCCTTGTTCAGCATTTCCATGTCGGAATTATAAGGGGTCAGGCCTCAACATTCAACAAATGGCTCCTAATGAGTTGATATCAATGGGTTTATGATTGGGGTTCGGAGACTAAAAGTATTTCTTTTGTTTTCAATCAGTTCATACAAGTTTGTTGAATGTTGAGACCCGACCCCTTTTTTGGTAGGCTTCGCTCTCACCATGGACAATCAAGAAACGCTCTTTGACGAACTCGAAAAAGAATACCGAATCCGCACTCCTCAAAGCCTGGTCCTCCATCAGCGGGCCGGGACGTCGATGATCAAGGGCGGCAGCCACAATCTTCGCCTCTGGCGTCCCTACCCCTTTTTCACGGCCGGGGCCTCCGGGGCGGAGGTCGAAGACGTCGACGGCCGCGTCTACGTCGACTATTGGCAGGGCCATTACGCCAACGTCCTCGGCCACGATCCAACCGCTGTCCGCGAGGCCGTGGCGGCTTGCGGATCCGGCCGCGCGGCTCTCCATTCAGGTTTCGAAGGCGAAAGTCAGGTCCGGCTGGCCGAGATCATCCTCGGCGCGCTCGGCTATACGGACTTCAAGATCCGCTTCACCACCTCGGGCACACTGGCGGCGATGTATGCCGTGATGCTCGGGCTGGCCCACACCGGCCGCGACCGCGTCCTGAAAATCGGCGGCGGCTGGCACGGGGCGTCGCCTCTCCTGCTCAAGGGGGTGAAGTTCCATCCCGGGCTAGGCTACGAGGCGGCCGATTCGGCCGGCGTTCCGGCCGATTTTATGGATCGCATCGACATCGTTCCCTTCAATGACGGCGAGCGCTTGGACCGGATCATCCGCGAAAAAGGGGACCGCATCGGCTGTTTCATCCTCGAACCCGTGCTCGGTGCCGGCGGGTTCCTGCCCGCCTCGCCCGAATACCTGCGTCTGGCCCGTCGCCTGACGGCCGAACGCGGCATCGTCCTGATCTTCGACGAAATCGTCTCCGGCTTCCGCTTCGCCCCCGCCCCCGTCCAGACCCTGTACGGCGTCAAGCCCGACTTGACCACCCTCGGCAAGGTCGTCGGCGGCGGCCACGCCGTCGCCGCCGTCGCCGGCCGCGCGGACATTCTGGACGACTGCGACAACAAGGTGCCGGAGAGCCGCCGGGTGCTCTTCGAGGGCGGAACGTTCTCTGCGCATCCTCTTTATATGCGTTCCGGAGCGGCCATGCTCGAGCACCTCAGGACGAACGCCGCCGCGATCTATCCGCGCCTGGCGGCGGCGGGCGATCGCCTGCGCCGCGGGATCGCCTCCGCTTTCCAGGCCGAGAGAATCGAGGTCCTTATGACCGGCGGCGGCAACGAAGTCATTCCCGGCAGCTCGCTCTTCATGGTCCACTTTCCCAGGACCGCCTTCACGCCGACGAAGGCCGAGGACCTGGCCGATCCGGCCAAGGCCGATATCGTTCTGCGCGAAGACACGCTGAAGCTTTTTCTCTGTCTGCGCAACGTCCATATCGTCCACGGCGGCGGGGCGGCTTCCTTCGCCCACACCGATACCCAGATCGAAACGACAATCGCGGCCTATGCCGAGGCGGCCCGTGTTTTTAAAAAAAGACTTTTTACTACGGGGAGCAGTAAATATGTTACATAATCCTTACTGCTCCCCGAGTACTAGCCGGGCGATAAAGACATCCGACGTCAACTATATTTCGCCCGGCTTTGTATATTTCGCCCGGCTTAGTAATGATTAGGGGCAAACCTGCACTTCGCCCTTTTTCCCTCTTCCCAGAATAAAAGGAAGGACGCGAAAATTTCGGAGAGTAGGTTTGAACCTGTTTTTGTTCAGTCCCGTTTGATGGCGAATTCGTAGGTGCCGCCGGGCGCGATGAGGACGATGCGGCCGCGGCTGCCGCCGAGGAAGCGGAAAAGCGGAGCCCTGCGGAAGCCGTGCTCGTCGCCGATCGTCTTTCCGCTTTCCTCGAGAAGGTAGTGCTCCCAGGGGATGGGGATCCCGATGCGCGCCTGGGATGAAGCCGGAACGGCGACCTTGAGGCGGAATTCGGTCTCCGCCCGGTTCCATGATGCGGCCACCTCGCCGCGCACCGTTTCCACGGCGGCCCGCGCCCAGGCCAGCCCGTCGACGAGCGGCGGCTCGAGGCGGACCTTGCTCCAGCCCGGTGCGGCGCAGCGCACCCCCGCCAGATACTTGTAGAACCAGGCGTCGATGGATCCCAGCATGATATGGTTGTGCGAATTCATCCCGCCGCCGGTGATCTTTTCCCAGCGCTCCCAGAGCGAGGTGGCCCCTTCGCGGACCATGTAGCCCCAGCCGGGATAGCTGGTCTGGGTGGCCACGCGGAAGGCTACGTCGATGCGGCCGAGCTCACTCAGGACTTCCAGAAGGTAGCGCGTTCCGAGAATGCCGGCATCGAGATGATAATCCTGGTCGTCGACGACCGCCCGAAGCAGGGTGTCTTCGACCGCGTCGACCTCCTCGGAAGGGACCATGCCCATCCAGAGGGGAAGGGCGTTGGAGGTCTGGCTGGGAAAACGGTCGACCGGACCGTTATGGATGGCCTCGTATTCCCCGTCGCCCAGAAAACGGCGGTTAAAGGCCGTTTGTATAGCCTTGGCCCGGCGGCGATAGCGCTGGGCGTCCGTCCGCCGCCCAAGAGTCTCGGCGATGGAGGCGAAGAGGACGGTGTCGTGGTAATAGAACCAGGTCGAAGTCAGCGCCAGCGGAGTTTTCTTGGGCGCGATAGTTCCCGGCGCGCACCAATCGCCGTACTTGCCCAGCGTCTCGATGATATTGCCGCGGGCGCTGCGGGCCAGGAAATCGACGTATTTTTTCAAGCCCTCATAGTGCTCGGCCAGGACGGCCGTGTCGCCGTAGTACCAATGGAGGAGCCGGACGAGGGAGACGTACGCGGAGCCCCAGGCCGGGTCGGCCGGGGCCAGGCGGGCCAGGTAGGCGGGGACGAAATCCGGCAGGCGGCCCTCGGCGTCCTGGGCGTCGCGGATGTCCCGCAGGAACTTGCGATAGAAGGCGGCCATGTCGAAATTGAAGACGGCCGACTCGGCCGAGACGCGGGCGTCGGCCAGCCAGCCGTGCCGTTCGTCCCGCTGGGGGCAATCGGTCGGCAATCCGGCCAGATTGGAGAGCTGGCCCCGGCGGACGTTGTCGTGGATGGCGTTCAGCAGGGGATGGGAACAGCGGAACTGCCCCGTATTCTCCACGTCGGTGTGGACGAAACGGCCTTCGACCTGGGCCGCGCGCACGGCCGCTTCGGGGCCGATCAATTCGGCGTAGCGAAAGCCGTGCTGGGTGAAGCGCGGTTCGTGCGTCACCCGCGCTTCTCCGGCGAAGCGATAGACGTCGACCGCCGCCGCGCCCTGGTTGGGTGCGGTGTTGAGCGTCTGATCGTCGTTCAGCAGCTCGGCATGCCGGATGGACAGCGTCTCGCCCTCGGCCCCGCGCGTCGACCAGCGCACCCAGCCGCTGAAGTTGCGGCCGAAATCGACGATCCGCCGGCCGGGGGCCGCGGTCCAGGATTTTTTCGGCCGGATCGTGGCGCAGACGCGCATCGGGGGGAGCGTCTGGGCCCGCAGGGCCGGGCCCCGGACGACGACGGCCGCCTTCCACCCGGCCGGATCGGCGGCGGCGCGGGCGTCGTAGACCTCGCCGAAATAGAGCCCGTTCTCCCGCACCGGGCCGGGCCCCGACTTCCATTCGCCGTCCGTCGCGATCGTGTCGCGGCTGCCGTCGGCGTAATCGATCTCCACCTGGGCGACGAGCTTCGGCTCGCCTCCGCCGAACAAGGGAATGTGGCGGCCGTTGCCGACGACCGCCAGGATCTCGTTTTCCGGCCGGATCGCGGCGCTGATGTCGTGCGTCGCGTAGAGCGCGGCGCGGCGGTAATCGGTCGGCGCCGGATCGAGGACGCGGTCGCCGATCTTCCCGCCGTTGATCAGGATCTCGTGAAAGCCCAATCCGCAGACGTAGAGGCGGGCCCGCTTGACGTCGGGACCGGCGGCGAAGGCCCGCCGGAAATAGACGCCGTGGGACTGGACGTAGTCGCCGCGGTAGCGGCCCAGCAGCGTCGTCCCTTTCGTCCGGAAGCGGGCCGGTTTTTTCATGGCGATCCAGCGCGCCGACCAGTCGCCGCGGGCCAGCAGCCCCATCTCGAACGAGGCGATCCGGCTCCAGGCGCTGGCCCGGCCCCGATCGTCCCACCAGCGCACCCGCCAGAAATAGCGCTGGCGGCTCTCCAGGGCCGGCCCGGCGTAGACGGCCGGAGGGCACTTGCTCGTCCCGACCCGGCCGGTGTCCCAGACCCCGCCGACGCCGCGGCGGGCGTACTCGACGTGCGTGTCGAGGACGATTTGATAAGCCTCGGCGACGGCCCCGCGTTCCAGGCTGAGCGGGGCCCAGGTGAACAGCGGATGAAGGGCGTCGATCCCGACGGGATCATCCAGGAATTCGCAGCGGAGCCGGTTGGGCTGGGGAAAATAGGGAGCGGATCGGCGGGGCATTCAGCGGGCCTTTCTCAGGAAATAGTCAAACCCGGCCGCCCTGCACGTCCTTCTCGTAGCGCGCGACGTCTTTGATCCAGGCCGCGCCCGCCGGGACGTTCCGCCGCAGGCAATAGGCGTCCCAAATCGCGCCGAACGGCAGGCCTTTGAACTCTTCGCGCAGGGCCAGCCGCTCGAACCCCCGCCCCTCGGCCTCGGCGGTGCGCAATCGGTCGGCGGGCAGGAGCAGGGCGAAGAGCAGGCCCTTGAGGACGGCCCGGGCGCCGATGACCCAGGCGCCGATCCGGTTGATGCTGGCGTCGAAATAATCGAGGGCGACGTGGATGCGGTCGAGGGCCCGCGCGCGTATGATCTCCTCGGCCACGGCCAGGATGTCGTCGTTGAGGACGACGACGTGATCGGAGTCCCAGCGCACGCCGCGGCTCAGATGAAAGACCAGTCCCGGGACGAAGGGCAGGAGGGCCGAGATCTTGTCGGCCACCGACTCGGTCGGATGGAAGTGGCCGAGATCGAGGCAGATGAGCTTGTTCCGGCTCACGGCGTAGCCGATATAGAATTCGTGCGAGCCGACGACGAACGATTCCGAGCCGATGCCGAAGAGCTTGCTCTCGAGCGAGTCCTTGAGCTGGGAGGGTCCGTACTCGATCTCGAAAATTTCGTCCAGCGATTCGCGCAAGCGGCGGCGGAAGGCGGCCCGGTCGGCCGGCACTTCCTTGGCCCCGTCGGGGATCCAGAGATTGTGGAGGCAGGGGCTCTTCAGCTCGCGCCCCATGGCCGCGCCGATCTTGCGGCAGCGCTTGACGTGTTCGATCCAGAATTTGCGGACGTTTTTATCGTGATGGCTCAGGGTGAAGCCGTCGGCGGCCTTGGGATGGGCGAAGCAGGTGGCGTTGAAATCGAGCTTGAGCTTCTCCTCGTTGGCCCAGTCGATCCAGCCGCGGAAGTGGTCGGGCTCGATCTCGGAACGGTCGACGGAGCGTCCGCCGAACTCGCCGTAGATCGCGTGCAGGTTCAGCCGGTGCGGCCCCGGGATCAGGGCGAAGGCCTGATGGAGGTCCTGGCGCAGCTCGGCCACGGTGCGGGCCTTGCCGGGATGATGGCCCGTCACCTGCAGACCGCCGTCGGTGAGCGATCCCGGGCCTTTTTCGAACCCGCCCACGTCGTCGCCCTGCCAGCAGTGGATGGAAAGCGGGATGTCCTCGAGGGCCCGCAGGGCGCGGTCGGCGTCCACGCCGTACTCCGCGTAGAGCTCCTTGGCGGCCCGCTCATTTTTTTCGATCTGGGTAGGGGTCATGGATTCCTCCGGGTGACGGCGGCGAACCGCTCGTAAGCGCGGTCCCAGGCCGTGGTGTCGCGCGGTTCGTACCGTTCGAGCGGGAATGTTCCGGCCGCGTCGGCGCGCATCTCTTCGATCGAGCCGGCGTGGCCGAGGGCGATGGCCTGGCCCATGATGTTGCCCAGGGCGGTGGCTTCGGCCGGCCCGGCCACGACGGGGATCTTGGCCGCGTCGGCGGTGTATTGGCAGAGCGTGACGTGGCGGCTTCCGCCGCCGATCACGTGAAGCGTCTCGATCGGTCCGGGAGAGAGGCGGCGGAGTTCGTCGAGGACCTGGCGGTACCGGAGGGCCAGGCTTTCGATTGCGCAGCGCGTGACCGCGGCCGGCGTCGGGGGCTGGGTTTGCCCGGTTTTGAGGCAATAGTCCCGGATCGCCGCGGGCATGTCTTCGGGGTTGGAAAATTCCGGGGCATCGGGATCGATGAAAGCCCCGAACGGCGGGGCTGATTCGGCCATCACCCGCAGGTCCTCGTAGCTCAGCGGACGCTCGGCGTTCCATTTTTTACGGCACTGCTGGATGAGCCACAATCCGGTGACGTTCTTCAGGAAGCGGATGGTCCCGCCGATGCCGCCTTCGTTGGTGAAGTTTTGCCGCTGGGTCTCGGCCGTGATGATCGGGGCCGCGGCTTCGACACCGATCAGAGACCACGTTCCCGAGCTGATGTAAGCCCAGTCCCTGCCGATCGCCGGGACGGCGGCGACGGCCGAGGCCGTGTCGTGGCTGGCCGCGGCGACGACGGGGATCTGCGGCAGTCCCGTTTCCTTGGCCGGCCCCGGAAGGAGCGTCCCGACGACGCATCCGGGTTCGAGCGGAGGGCTGAAGAGGGAGGCCTGGATCCCCAGCGCGTCGATGAGGTCGGCCGCCCAATTTTTGATGCGGGGGTCGATAAGCTGGGACGTGGAGGCGATGGTCGCCTCGTTGATTTTCGCCCCGGACAGGAAATAGGTAAAGAGGTCGGGCATCATCAGGAACCGGTCGGCGGCCCCGAGAAGGGCGGGGTTGTTTTCGCGCAGGGCTTGGAGCTGGAAGATGGAATTAAAAGGCAGGAACTGGATGCCCGTGCGTTCATAGAGGCGTTCGCGCGGGACGATGCTGAAAAAACGCTCCATGGCCCCGGTGTTGCGCGGCTCGCGATAGGCGAAGGGCAGGCCGAGCAGGCTGCCGTCGGCGGCCAGCAGGCCGAAATCGACGCCCCAGGTGTCCACGGCCAGGCTTTCGACGGGCAGGCCCTCGGCCGCGCAGGCGGCCATGCCGGTCTTGATGCCGTCGAGGAGCGCGTAGACGTTCCAATGCAGGCGTCCCAGGATCGTCGTGGGCGCATTGGGAAAGCGGTGGATTTCGCGCAGGGAGATGCGGCCGCCGTCGAGCGTGCCCAGGACGGCCCGGCCGCTCTCGGCACCCAGATCGAAAGCCAGATAATTCTTTGGGGCCATGCGTTCTCCTTATCCCTATTCTATAAAGAGATGGGGGTCGCGTCTATAATGAAATTGGGGGTCCGGTTGCCCGCCTTCCTCCGTTCCTGTATCATGAAGGGAAGCAGAGAGACGTCTATGAAAATCATCGCCGATTCGATCGTCGTGGAGACCGGGGGAGAGAACGACGCCAAGGACCTGACCGCCGCGATCTCCGAAAAACTGGCCGCCGTGCGCCTGCGCGATGGAACAGTCACCCTCTTCGTTCCCGGATCGACGGCCGGCCTGACGACGATCGAATTCGAACCGGGAGTCGTCGAGGATTTTTCGAGACTTCTGGAAAAGATCGCTCCCAGCAACATCCCTTACCGCCACGACCAGCGCTGGGGCGACGGCAACGGATTTTCCCACGTCCGTGCCTCCCTGATCGGTCCCTCGCTGGTTATTCCCTTCTCCGACGGCCGGCTGGCTTTGGGGACCTGGCAGCAGGCCGTATTGGTCGATTTCGACAACCGCCCCCGCACGCGGACGATCATCCTTCAATTCATGGGGGAATAGAGCGGCCCCGCCTCGTCATCATGGACCTGAAACAGAAGCTCGAGCATCATAAAAAAGAGCGCGAAGTCCGCAAGCGCGGCGTGTCCGTCGAGGACGCCTGGCGGCGGCTGGACCGGGACGATTCGCTCTCCGTCAAAAGCAAGTTGGAGAAGCTCATCAACCTGACCGGGGCGGCCAAATCTCCGCGGGCCAAGCCCGCCGGCAGGTCCGCCTGGGAGCCCCAGCCCCGCGAGCCGCTCCGCTATTTCGAGAACCGCTATGCTCTCGACGTCCGCTATGGGCGCTATCCGATCGGCGACGGTTTGAACATCGACGGAGAAACGCTCTATTACCTCAGCCGCGACGAGGAGTTCCAGGGCCTCGACCTCGGCTCGGCCCTGTTCTTCGACCTGGAAACGACCGGCCTGGCCGGCGGCACGGGCACGATTCCTTTCCTTGTCGGCCTGGGCTATTACCGCGACGACAAATTCGTCGTGGCCCAATATTTTCTGGGCGATCCCGGCGAGGAAGAGAAAATGCTGGAGGAACTGGACGCCTTCTTCCAGGAGGGGAAGTTCCGTTCGGTCGTGACGTACAACGGCAAAGCCTTCGACGTGCCCCTCCTCGAAACCCGCTACATCCTCAAGCGACGGAAGTACGTCCTTAACGAGTGGCCGCACCTCGATTTCCTCTTTTCGGCCCGCAGCCTCTGGAAACACAAGCACGAGAGCTGCCGGCTCTTCCACTTGGCCCGCGACGTCGTGGCCGCCGACCGCTCCGAGGACATCCCCGGCGCCGAGATTCCCCAGCGCTATTTCGATTACCTTCGGACGGGTGATTTCGGGCTGATCGAGCCCATCCTCTATCACAACCAGGAAGACATTCTTTCGCTGCTCGGGCTGGTCGTGGCCGGGGCCAAGCTGTTCAAAGGGGAACGGGAGTCCGGGGAGGACGAGGAAGGCCCGGACGCCCTGGACCTCGTCGGCGTCGGCCGGATCTTCGAAACGGCAGGGGAGATGGACCGGTCTATCTCCATCTTCGAGCGGGCTTTGAACGGAAACCTGCCCGCCGGGATCGAAGTGGCCCTCAAGGAAAAAATCTCTTTTCATTTCAAGCGGGCCAAGAATTACGAGAAGGCCGTCCCACTCTGGGAGGACCTGTCCGAAAAGGATTGCTCCGTCCGCACCGAACGCGAGATCAAGGGGATCCTGAACGGCCTGCGCCAGTTGGCCATCCATCACGAACGGCGCACCAGGGACTTGGCCGAAGCGGTCCGCGTCGCCGAAGAAGGGTTGGCGCTGGCCCAGCGCGTCCCCGGGCGGATGCGGGACGACTTCCGGGGCCGGCTCGACCGCCTCAACGCCAAGCTCTTGAAATCGAAGGCCTAATCAAGCTGCGAGGACGCCTCTCCGGCGATTGCGGCCCGCATCGTTTTTTGGCATAATAGCCCAGCTTCGCAGGCGCGCCCGTAGCTCAGTTGGATAGAGCGCCTGACTACGAATCAGAAGGTCGCAAGTTCGAGTCTTGCCGGGCGCGCTCTCCAATCCCCCATATATCCCTAATAAACGAGGCATTTTCTTCTCTGCCCTGTCAACTGTCACAATCCCGAAATATCCCGAAAAAACCCGTCTTTTCCCGTTCGACAGTTCATAAAAGTCGACAAGGCTTTTTGTAGCCGGTCCCTCGTTTACTTGAGCGCGCGGTAGACCGCGGTCGCGATCTTAATGTCCTGAACGGCCACCCCGGTGAGGTCGACGACGGTGATCTGGCTTTCCGACGTCCGGCCTTTCTCCCTGCCGGAGATGACGGCCCCAAGCTCGACGCATCGGTCCTCCCGGATCAGGCCCGCTTCGAGCGCCTTGTGGATCTCGCCCCGGAGCCGACATTGGGACAGGCTGTCGGCCACGATCAAGTCGGCCTTGGAGAGGATTTCCGGATCGAGCTCCTGTTTGTCCGGCGTATCCGAACCGACGGCGGTGATATGGGTTCCCGGCCGCAGGTCGGCGGCCGAGAGGAGGGGCGTTTTCGACGGTGTCGCCGTGACGACCAAGTTGCAGGTCCTGAGGATCGCGGCCGCGTCCAATGTGGTTTCCACGGAAAAACCGCGGGATTCCATCTCCCGTTTGTAATTCTCGAGCTCATCCGCCAGGGGTCCCCAGACCAGAACGTTCCGGCACGCCGAGACGCGTGTCAGCCATTCGAGCTGGAGCCGGGCCTGGACGCCGGCGCCGACGATGCCGATGCGCTCCACCTTTCGAGGCGCGCAATATTTGGCCGCCGCGGCGCCCGCGACCGCGGTCCGGACATCGGTCAGATGGCCCTCGTCGAGCAGGATAGCGGCGGTTTCGCCGGTGCTCTGCTTGAAGAGAAGCATGCAGCCGTTGCCCGACGGAAGCCCCAGGGAGGGATTGCCGTAGAATCCGGAGGCGATCTTGATGATATAGAAGTCCTCCCCTTGGATATAACCGGACTTGACGTGGACCTCGCCCTTGTCCAGGATCAATTCCCCGACCGGGGGAACGGTCGCCCGGCCCGAGGAATAGGCGACGAAGCCCTCCTCGATGGCCGGGATCAGGTCCACCGAGGGAAGTACGTCCTTGATCTCAGCCAGTGTCACGATCTTCACGGCATTCCTCGGGGAGCGGAGCTTATTTTGGCCCCAATTCCACGAGCAGGTCGTGGATCCGGCCGAGCGCCGGCGTCAGGTAATCGTGGGGCAGGCCGAAGCTGATGCGGACGAAACGGTCCAGGCCAAAATGATCGCCCGGCACGATGAGTACCCTTTTCTCCTCTCGCAGCCGTTCGGCGAATCGCGTGGAAGGGATGTCCAGGCGGTATTTAACGAAGGCGATCGCCGCCGCTTGGGGCGGAGTCGTGCTGAGAATCTCCCGGTGTTCGTTCATCCATTGTTCCAGGACGGGGAAACCTCGGCGGATGAATCCGCGGGCCCGCTGGATGAGGCGGGGCCGGACGCGGGGGGACAGGGCGTACGCGGCCAGGTGGTTGGAGAGCATGGTGGCGCTCAAAGTCAGGTATTCGTGCCTCGCCCAGAGCTCGTCGATGATATCGGCCGGGCCGACAGCCCAGCCGATCCGGAGCCCCGGCAGGCCATAGGCCTTGCTCAGGCTGCCGACGGCCAGTACCTTTTCGTACTTTCCATAGAACGAAGGCGTCTGCTCGTCGGCCAGGCGCTCGGCTCCGGCGTACACCTCGTCGGCCAGGATCCAGGCGCCGGCCCGGCGTGCCGTTTCGATGATGGCCTCCATCTCCTTATTCTTGAGGATGTAGCCCGTGGGATTGTTTGGATTGCAGACCGCGATCAATTTCGTCTTTCCAGTCACGGCCTTTCTCAACCCGTCGAGATCGGGCGCCCAGCCGTTCTTCTCATCCAGGGTGAAGGTCTTGAGGTTGAGATCGAGGTTCTTGGCCAGCCCCCAGATCTGCATGTAATTCGGCAGCATGACGACGACCTCGTCCCCGGCCGACAGCAGGCTCCAGAGGATGTCATAGTTGGCTTCGATCGCCCCCACGGTCACCAGGACATTTTCCGGGCCCGCGCCGGGATAAAGGGCGGCGATGTTCTCTCTCAGCTCGGGAATGCCGTTGGCGTGAGCATAATCCAATTCAAGCGACAGCAGGCCGGCAAGCCCGTCCGAATCGTCCTGGTAGAGTTCCTTCAAGGTCAGCGGGTGGACCCCGCTTTCCGAAAGGTTGTATTCGACCTCCTTCTCGAACTTGGACATCATCCGTTCCATCATAAAAGGCTGAAACTTCGGCATGACTCATTCTCCTTCTCTGCGGTGCGGCCGTGACTCCGCTAGGGCGCGAGAGTGGCGCATCACTTTCCGGGAAGAGGATATTCCGGGGCGTGGACCGGCGTCAAGAGGAACACCGAGGCTCGGTCATGACCTGCTCCCCTCAGATCGTTCCAGATATAATGGAGAAAAACTGGAAGTGTGGACCTGCCCTCTTGTTTGGTCCGTTTTTGACTGCTTCGAGGTCTCGATCGGACGTTACGGGAGTCGCTTTCAATAGATTATAACCCAGCGCGGTTGTCCGGCGTGATGCCGATAGCCGCCCTTCGTCCGCACGTATGGCGGCGGTCTCAAGCCCCGAAGGTCGGCCTCCCCGTTGGCTGACTCAAAGCTTCTTTCTTGCCGTCGACTTCTTGACCGAGGCGCCACGTTTCTTGCGAGCGGCCTTGGGCTTCACCGGCGCCGCGGTGGCCTGGAACGCGGGATCCTTTTCGAGTTGAACCATGATTTCTTTCTCGGCCTGAAGCCAATCCTCGATATGATAGCCGTGTCCGCCCCCTCGGTCGAGAAACAGCTCGTATGCACGCTTCTCGATCATCTCTTTGATGGATTCCATGTTTCCTCCTTGCCGTGAAACCGTCGCGATTTTTTTTGATGTAGGGTTTCTTTCGCACGGCTTTATTTTAGCACAAGGACATGCGGAGCGGGCGTCGGATAGTTGATTTCTACGGGTGTTTTCAGATCATCTTGGGTAAGTCGTCGAGGGAAAAGAGACTGGCGGCGGCGGTTGAATATCAATATATGGATGTAATATCAGAACAACTTTGGCCAGGCGGGGAGGAGCGGGAGACCGAGAACAAGCACTGGCTCTCGGACTCGCTGGTGGGCGGCGTCCTCGGTTACGTCATCGGCCGAATGGTTGTTCTCAACCATCGCCGCCGCTGCCACATCCTCCCCGAGGCCGGTGTCGACCACGGCTCGCTATCCTTTGCCGTAACCGTTTCCTCCCGTTAGCGCCGGCTTGACAGCGGCCCGTCGACATCTCGTTCATCCCGCAGCGGCTCCTTCCCAAGGAAGACGAACCATATCCGATCGCTCCGTAAGAAAGGCACTTCTGCCAATCGGTTGAATACGCCATCCCGGCGGACAAGGCCATCCTCGCCGTGGCGCCAAAGAACCGTGTGGATTTCTTATACCGGCGCTGCCTGATGGGGAAGTAGAAAATTTCCTATTTAATTGGAAGTTTCCTTTTTTATAGGAAAATTTCTTCGTCGGGAAGCCAAATTAATTCATTTAATCGGCGGCTTTGAATCACCGGTTGCCTGAAATTCCTCCTTTTTTCAAAGAAGAAATCAATTTTTCAACATTCTGTGAACGCGGAATGACTTGGCATGAAAACTGCAGCTCTATATAGGATTAGCTGATTTTAAATTAGAGGAAGCAGAATTCCGTCAAACGTGTTGGTGTTGCTTGACTCGTTCTTGGAGTGTTGGCTTTGGACTGTCAGAGTTTATGCAATGCAGCTAGAGA
>Ga0315275_10000908_pt1 | contig 25174 bp, 18 predicted proteins | sample YL17G03_0_MG_FD_205557 | JGI IMG/M metagenome (GOLD analysis project Ga0315275, IMG submission 205557) | Sediment microbial communities from Yellowstone Lake, YNP, Wyoming, USA - YL17G03_0 | ecosystem: Environmental > Aquatic > Freshwater > Lake > Sediment | place: USA: Wyoming | collected...
CGAACGGCATGGTTTCTCCGGACGGCCTGCAAATCCTGTACTCGAAACCGGGCGGAACCTATTTCATCCAGAGCTCCGTGGGTGGAACAGCGCAGCCCGTGCCCGAGCTGACCGCGGACGACAATGTCATCCGCTGGAGCACGGACGGCGGTTCCCTTTTCTTTTACCGTCCATCGTACGTGCCATTCCGGCTCGAGCGGCTGGACCTCGCCTCCGGCCGCCGTGTGCTGATGCGCGAGGTTGCTCCTGCCGATAGGACCGGCGTCCTCTGGATCATTTGGGCTGCGCTGACGGACGACACCAAGTCCTACGCGTACAGCTACAAGCGGATGAGGTCGCAACTCTTCGTCGTGGAGGGCGCGCGGTGAGTATACGGCCCGGAACGCGGCTCGGCCCCTACGAAATCCTCTCTCCGCTCGGCGCGGGCGGCATGGGCGAGGTGTATAAAGCGAAGGACACGCGGCTCGACCGGATGGTCGCTGTCAAGGTGCTCCCCGAACACCTGGCGACCCACCCCGACGCCCTGGCGCGATTCGAACGGGAAGCCAAGGCCGTAGCGGCGCTGAACCATCCAAATATCCTCGGCCTGTTCGATATCGGGCATGAGGGCACTACCATATATGCCGTGATGGAGCTCCTCGAGGGCGAATCTCTCCGTACCCGTCTGGAACAGGGCCCCCTCCCGTCCCGCAAAACCACGGAACTGGCCATCCAACTGGCCCAAGGCCTAGCCGCGGCCCACGAAAAAGGGATTGTCCACCGCGACCTGAAACCGGAAAACCTGTGGGTCACCAAAGAGGGGCGGCTGAAGATCCTCGACTTCGGGCTGGCTCGACATGTGCCGGGCATGACCGGAGGGGCAGAGAAGTCAACCGAGTACATGGGCGCTGGCCACCCGACCGCATCGGGGATCATCCTGGGCACCGTGGGCTACATGTCGCCAGAGCAGGTGCGAGGCGAGGCAGTGGATCACCGTTCAGACATCTTCAGCTTCGGCGTTGTCCTTTACGAAATGCTCACGGGGCAACGGGCGTTCACAAGAGGCAGTGCCGCGGAGACTATGACGGCCATCCTGAAGGAGGAGCCGCCGGGCATCGAAGACAACAGCAGGCCCGTTCCGCAAGGCCTGCGCCGCATTCTCGATCATTGCCTCGAGAAGGTGCCCAATCACCGTTTCCACGACGCCCAGGATCTGGCCTTCGCCCTGGAAAATATTTCCAACCCGTCCGACGGGAACTCGGCCCTCCACGCTGGCAGGGCTTCCCGCCGCATCCGGGCGGGAGCGGCTATTGCCCTGGTCCTTCTCATTGTTGCGCTCGGAGTCTGGATCCTCATCCCCCCCCGCCGCATCGAGCCGGGTATCAAAGAACTTACTTTCGGCAAGGGGAGGATCGAGTCAGCTCGTTTCCTTTCCGGAAGCCACGATATCGTTTATAGCGCCCGCTGGCAGGGACAGGCTCCGGAAGTGTTCACCCTGCATCCGGAAAATCTCAGTGCGAGGCCGCTGGGCGTACCCAACGCGATCCTGCTGTCGGTCTCCGGAAACGAAGAACTGGCGCTCCAGCTCGAGCCCAGACTGTGGGACGGGCGCTCGGTGGGCCGCGCGGGCAGCGTGGATTCAACTGGAAGCGGGATTCGCATCCTTGCCGAACAGGCCATGGAGGCCGACTGGCTCCCTGACGGCCGCCGGCTGGCTGTCCTGGACAACGGGAGCGTCGGCAGAGCACGGCACCTCGATTTTCCCCAGGGGACCCGGGAATGGGAGCCATTTTTTGCCATCCATTCCCTTCGGGTTTCTCCCCGGGGGGACAAGCTGGCTTGCTTCTCAGAGCCAGGCAACATCCGGGGAACGGGAAAGGTGGCGGTCCTGGACACGTCGGGGCGCCGGATCGAGCTTGCGGACGTGAGCGGGTTCACCGGCCTGGCCTGGGGGCCTGACGGGCTGGACATCTGGTTCAGCGAGGAAAAGGAAGGAAGCAGCAGTCTCTTCGCCCTTTCGCCCTCGGGGAAACACCGTCTCCTTCTGCACCAAGCGGGTCGCCTGAGGCTGCTGGACGTGGCCCGGGACGGCCGGGTCCTGGCGTCCCTTGACAAAGAACTGAAAGGTGTCATAGGCCGGTCGTCTCAAGCGGGGGGGCAGGAACGCGACCTGGGCTGGAACGAAGCCAACCTTGCTACCCAGATATCGACGGATGGCACTCGGGTGCTGCTGGGACAGGGCGGCGACTGGGGAACCCTCATGGGGAGCATCTACCTTCGGCCCATGGACGGTTCCCCGGCAGTGCGGGTTGGAGCAGGAGAGCGGTTTGCTATGTCTCCGGACGGGCAATGGGTGCTGACCTCAACTTCCAGTTCCGCAACGCAATTGAGCCTCATCCCTACTGGCCCCGGAACGCCCAAGACCATCCCCCTCGGCAAAGCGATCTTCGTGAGCCACTTATGGTGTCTGCCCGGGAACAGCGGATTTCTCCTTTGGGGAATGGCACCAGGGGGGAACCAGAGCCTCTTCGTCGTCGGACCGGAGGGAGGGATGCCCAGGCTCCTGCTCGACGGGGCTTCCGTCTGGCAGGGATCGGAACCCATCTCTCCGGATGGCCGCTGGGTCGCAGTCATCAATTATAACCCGGGGGATGTCATGAACAGTGGATTGAAGCTCGTGCCAATGGATGGGGGACCTGCGATGAACGTGCGGGGGACACAGAGAGGCGACATCCTGTCGGGCTGGGCCGACGGCCGGGGACTGCTTCTCTTTAACCGTGACGGCCTGCCCGCCCGCATGGTGCGACTGGACTTGGACACGGGCCGCCGGGACCCCCTTCGCGAGTTCATGCCGGCCGATCCATCCGGAATTTCAGGAATCCAGGAGATTCACATGAGCCGGGACAACCGGAGTTACACCTACAACTACGTCCGTCGCCTCTCCGACCTCTACCTCATCGAGGGGCTGAAATGACCCTGCAACCCGGGACCCGACTCGGCCCCTACGAGATCATCGCCCCGATCGGCGCGGGGGGGATGGGCGAGGTCTATCGCGCCCGTGACACCAAGCTCGGTCGTGAGGTGGCCGTCAAAGTTCTCCCCGCAGACCTGGCCGATAATCCAGAATCGCTCTCTCGGTTTGAGCGCGAGGCGCGCGCGGTCGCCCAGCTGTCTCATCCGAATATCCTGGCCATCCATGACTTTGGGCGGCAGGACGAAACCGCCTACGCCGTCATGGAACTCCTCGAAGGCGAGACACTGCGCGTGCGCCTCGAACACGGCGCGCTTCCCGCCCGGAAGGCCGCCGATTTCGCCGTGCAGATCGCAGAGGGGCTCGCGGCGGCCCACGAAAAGGGAATCGTCCACCGCGACCTGAAGCCGGAGAACGTCTTTGTGACGCACGAGGGGCGCGTGAAGCTTCTCGACTTCGGCTTAGCCAAGAGTTCAGGTCCGGCTTTTATTCCCGGGTCTCAGACGCTTTCTATCGAGCGGCACACCGACCCCGGGACGGTGATGGGAACGGCGTGGTACATGTCCCCGGAGCAGGTGCGGGGCGAGGGAGTGGATCACCGCTCGGACATCTTCTCCTTCGGCGTCGTCCTCTATGAGATGCTGGCGGGGCGGCGCGCGTTCCAGCGCGACACGGCGGCGGAAAGCATGACGGCCATCCTGAAGGAGGAGCCGCCGGAGATCGCGGCCGGCGGCCCCGGCCCATCACCCGGGCTGCAGCGAATCGTTCAGCATTGTCTTGAGAAGAAACCGGGTGAGCGTTTCCAGTCGGCGCGTGATATCGCCTTTGCCCTTCAGGCGCTTTCGGGCTCGACCACCGTGGCGAGCGGGCCATCGGTCGCCGTCACGCGCAGGGTCCGGTGGCCGTGGCTCGCCGTTCTTGTTATCGCTGCCGCGATCGTTGTCGTGGCAGCGGTGTCATATCGAAAAGGCGAGAAGTCGGGTATGCGCTCAGCCGCGGAAACCACTTTCCGCCAATTGAGCTTCCATCCGCAAGCGATCTTCCAGGCCGCCTTCGCGCCGGACGGCGAGACGATCGTCTACAGCGCGGCGCTTGAGGGCACCGTCCCGGAGCTGTTCATGATCCGGCCCGAGTTTCCCGAGCCGCATCCCCTCGGCCTCCCGCGCACGCATCTCCTGTCGATCTCTTCCAAGGGGGAGCTGGCCGTTTTAACCAACGCCCGCTACATCGCGCATCGGTTGTTCGTCGGCACTCTCGCCCGAGTCTCGCTCGGGAGCACCGCCCCGCGAGAAATCCTCGAGGATGTCCGTCAAGCCGACTGGTCGCCGGACGGCTCCGAGCTGGCCATCATTCGGATGGCGGACGGGAAGGACCGGCTGGAGTTCCCCGTCGGCAAGGTGCTCTACGAGACCGCGGGCTACCTGAGCGACCTTCGCGTCTCGCCCCGGGGCGACCGGATCGCCCTTTTTGAACACCCCGCGCAATGGGACGACCGCGGGTCGGTCATCGTCGTAGAACGGACGGGAAAGCGCACTTTCCTCTCGGAAGACTATTGGGGGGAGGAGGGTCTGTCCTGGTCTCAGACAGGCGAGGAGGTCCTCTTCACCGCCAGCACGCGAGGGCAAGCTCAGACCCTTTATGGCGTCGATCTCTCCGGACACCGGCGGGTCGCCCTCCAGAGCGCGGGGGGATTGACTCTGCATGACGTCTCCAACACCGGACGTTGGCTCGTGACTCGTGACGACATTCTTTCCGAGATCTCCGTCTTAGCCCCCGGCGCGAGCGCCGAGCGCGATCTCTCATGGCTCGATAACTCCATAGATACGTTTCTGACGCGGGATGGGCGCATGTTGCTCTTTAATGACGAGTCCGCTGCCGCCGGCCCGAACTACGAAGTTTGCCTGCGGAGAACCGATGGCGGTCCTGTCATACGCCTCGGAGAAGGCCGCCCCATGGGCCTCTCACCGGACGGGAAGTGGGCCCTGGCCATCATTTTCACGCCACCGCAGCTCGTCATCTACCCGACCGGTCCCGGAGAGACTCGACGCCTCCCCCGAGGCGACTTGGAGACATATCAATCGGCCGACTGGTTCCCGGACGGCAAGAGCGTTCTGGTGGTCGGCAACGAGGCCGGCAAGGCTTCGCGGTGCTACGCCCAGGACGTTTCTGGCGGTCCGCCGCGGCCGGTCACACCGGAAGCAACGACGAACGGCAAAGTTTCTCCGAACGGCCGGCAATTTCTGTACTCGAAACCGGGCGGCAATTGGTTCATCCAGCCAGTCGAGGGAGGAACTGCACAGACCGTGCCCGGGCTGACCATGGACGACCAAGTCATCCGATGGAGCGCGGATGGCCGCTCTCTCTATTTTTTCCGCCCATCGAACGTGCCCTTCCGGCTCGAGCGGCTGGACCTCGCCTCCGGCCGCCGCGACCTGATTCGCGAGGTCGCTCCCGCCGATAAGGCTGGTGTTTTCCGGATCACGGGGGCCGCGCTGACGGACGACGCCAAGTCCTACGCCTACGGCTATGATCGGATGAGGTCGCAGCTCTTCGTGGTGGAGGGCGTGCGGTGAGTCTACGGCCCGGCACGCGATTCGGCCCTTACGAGATCCTCTCTCCGCTCGGCGCGGGCGGCATGGGCGAGGTGTGGAAGGCCCGCGACACCAAGCTCAATCGCGACGTCGTGATCAAGGTGCTGCCGGAGATGTTCGCGCCGGAAGAACGCGGGCGATGACGGTCTCGGCTCCCCGCACGCGGTCACCGATCCGGACGCCAATCTCATAACGAAGGTCCCAGAGAACAAGATCGACCTGGGAGCCCTTTTTGATGAAGCTGGTCTTCTGGCCCCGGCTTAGTTCCTCTCCTTCCCGGACGAAACATTCGATTTTATTGACGACCCGGTCGGCGATTTCGACCATGGCCAGTCGGCGTCCGCCACGAAGGATGATCGTGTTCCGCTCGTTCTCCAGATGATGACGCTTTCCGAACAGGTCTACCGTCTTCTTTAACCAAACCATTCGGATATACTCCCGGAGAGTCAGCATGGAGACATTTCCCGCGGCCGGAGTATAGATGACCCGCTCGACGAGACCGGCGATCGGCGCGTAATTGAAGTGGGCGTCATAGGGAGACATGTAGATCCCGATTAGGAATCCCTCCAAGGGAGGATCGATCAGGCCCGCGATTTCGGTCAACGGAATATCCCGTCCCCCTTTTCGCGAAGTCGACCCGCCCCTCCGGATGTTTTCGATATAGACGACCCGCCCATCGCACGGAGAAACGAGAAGATCTTCCCCCGCCGGAACCCGACGGGCCGGGTCGCGGAAAAACCAGACCGTCCTTCGCCAGTATTCAAAAAGGAGCAACAATCCGAGCCCGGCGGCGAGAATTCCCAGGATCGATAAGGTCAACTCTCCCTGATCCATTTATAAAGGGTATAAGGAAGCCGGGGGACATAGTAGCCCAGGTATCCGGACAAGGACAGCCAGATTTTTTTGGGCAGAGGGAGGAGCCTTTCCGGAGCCGCTTCCGATAAATTCCGATATTGGGCATCAAGTTGTTGATAGGCCCGGAGCAGGCCTTCCTTTTCGACGATCCGGGCGGTCTCGTCGGCCGGAATGGCCCGGATCATGTCGCAAGAGATGTCCGTATACCGCTGCAGATCCTCGATCAGGGCGGCTAATTCATCGTCGAGGCCTTCTCCGATGGCCGCCCGCCGGAGGCGGGCGTATCGGACAAGGTCAAGAGGACGATGGCCCGGAAGTCCGGCGAGATCGCCTAGCGCCCGGACCAGCATGCCGATCCGAGCCAAATCAGGAAGCGAATCAAAGGCGCGGACTTCGATCGTTTTCAGCCGCCGGCTGATGATCAAGTCCTGAAATCGCCAATACCGGTTTCCGTCGAGCGGACCCACGGCGAAGCCGGCGGCCAGTCGATAGGAACGTCCGATCCGTCGTCCCAGACGGAACGGCGAATGGGCGGCCAGATAAATCAAGGCCGGTAAAAAATAGGCGATGTTGTCGTAAATCCGGATCCGGTCCTCCCCGACGCCGAGATGGACCTGCAGAGCGCAGATGTTGCTCGGCGCATCGATTTGGACCAGATGCCCCAGGGCGACGATGTTCCCTTCGGCTGCGGCCGCCAATTCCGCCCGACGGTTCCTCAATTCCTCGACCGCGGCGGCCGCCGTCCCCCGGACCGGAGTCGCCACTTCGACACCGCTCATCAGTCCGTATCGGAGGTCCCGCCCGCGGGAGAAATTGGAAGCCGTCAGGACATAATTCCGGGCGGCATCCCGCCACAACAAACGGGCCAGATATCCCAGCGAACGAACGGACGGGAGAAGCGGTTCGAGGACGAAAACTTCTTCCTCGAGGCCGAATGTCGTCATCGCCCGACCCATTCCCGAAAGAGCTCGTTCGTCCGGTCGAAGGACCGGAGCAGGCGGCGGAGGAAAATATGGTGCTGGCTTCGATATTCCGCGATCGCGGCTCTTTTCCGAGCCTGTTCCTCCGGAGTTATCCGGAGAGACACCCAACGAAGATCCCGAACGGCGGGAAAACGGGGAGGATAAAGGCCGAGACCGGGGTGAAATCCGCGGGGCGCCGGAAAACGGGGATATTGGATTAGAAATCCCCATTGCCGGCGAACCGCGACCGACTCGGGAATCAAGTCGAAGATCAGCCGTCCGAGATGGCCATGATCGGAACGGCGATCCAGCGGATCACCGGTCACGACGATCGTAGGCGCAAAATCCCGGAGGCCTTTGAGGAGACGCGAGGTCAGCCCGGAGCACGTCGCCAATCGGCCGTCCGGAAAATCCATAAAATCAATAGAGGAAATCGGGAGACCCAAATGAGCCGAGGCGCGGGTGATCTCCGTCCGCCGGATTTGCTTTTTTTTCCGCCGATCGCCGTCGCTGACGATAACCACCTGGCACGCCGCGCCGCCTTGAAGCGCTCTTTGAATCAACCCTCCTGCCCCGAGCGTTTCATCGTCCGGATGGGCGACGATAATTTGGAGGCGCTCCTCGGACCATTCGATAAGCAGGGCTGATAAATCAATAAGGCTCATAGAAGAACGCTTTGGACGGCGGCGGCCGATGCCGGACCGGTTCGGAAAAGCCGGTGGATCACCGGCAGAGTCAGGGCGGCATTGAAATGAAATTCTAAAAAACGGGATATCAGCACGACGGCGGGAATCACGATGGCGGGATCACCCCGGACGACCAAGGGAAAAAAGAACGCGGCTAAAGCCGCCTCTTGGGCGCCGACGGCTCCCGGAGTCGGCGCCCAAGAGGCGGCAATCTGGGCCATGATTCCGGCCGCGACCGCGAGCGGCCAGGAAGGGAATTCCCCAAACGCCTTCAAGACGAAAAAGGGAACGCTTTTCGCCGCCAGCCAGGTCAGGACCGAAAGAATCAAACTCTGAGCCAACGGCATCCTTCGATCCCGGAGAACCATCATGGACAACGTCCTGAACCGGAGGGCGAAGCCGTCCCATTTTTGGGCTAATTCTTCTTCGTTCCGGCAGCCGAACAGGCGGAGGAGAAGAGGAGCCTTTCCCCCGATTCCGACGGTCCATCGGCGTCCCCGCTTCGTCCCCAGGATCACGATCATGCCGAGCAGAAACAGGATCATCGCAATCGCCGACAAGAGGGCGAGAATGTTCCAGGCGGCCGATTTCGGCCACGATCGGCTCGGAACGGCGGCCAAGCCAAAGGCGACGACCAGCAGGAGACGGGCCACGACCGAAAGGAAGCCCCGCGCGGTGAGAAGAAAGGATCCCTCGGCCAAGGAATACCGAACCCGGGAAAGACAATAAAGTTGAACCGGCTCGCCTCCGATCGCGGAGGGGGTGATATTGGCCATAAGATTTCCAATCAGGTAGATTTGCAGCATTCTTCCGAATCGCGCCGGTCGACCGATCATCCCCCCCAGCCGCTGCAGTTGCCAGGCTTCAAGCCCGAGACTCGCGAGATGAACCAGGAGAGCGAAGGCCAGCATGATCCAGCGGACGCGGCTAAGGGCCATTCCCCGAAGGAAGCCGGGTCCGAAGCCGTTCAAGAGGCCGCCGATCAGGATGATCGCCGACAGGATTAATAAAGTCACGAGGCCGATCCGGCGGGCGATTCCGGCCGACGAGGCGCCGCCCGCCCAGGAATCTGCGGCCTCCGCGCCGGGTCGAAGCGAAAAAATCGTCTCCATTGTTGCTCCCGAAGAGAACGAATTCTATATCCTTGACCGGTAGGGACCCCGCGGATTATTCTCCGAACGTCAGGGTTGTCGAGCCGATGACGATCCGGTCGTCGAGATAGAGAGGGCTTTCCGAAACGGCTTGGCCGTTGAGGAACGTCCCGTTCGTGCTTCCCAAGTCCCGCAGGACGAATCCCTCGGAGGTCGCGACGATTTCGGCGTGGGCGCTCGAACTCTGCGAATCGCGGAGAACGACCCCGCAGTCGTCGCTCCGGCCGATCCTCGTCCGCCCGCTCAGGATGGGAACGCTTTTGCTCCCCCCGTCGGCGTAGACGATGTCCAGACGGGCGGAGACGCGCATCCCCCCGCCGCGCCGCGCCGTACGCGGGGAGGCTGTTGGGGCCGTTCTCCGTCTCTGCACCACCGCAATGCCGACGGCCAGGATCAGGGCGGCCAGCAGAAGAATAATGCTGCCGACGAGCAAAGCGCTTGGCCCGCCGCGGGAGGATAGGACGACGCCTCCGCCGCCCATGGCCACACCCGTCGTGACCTGGGTAAATACGCGGGCCAGATCCGCCGTATTTTCCACGGGGAAGTATTTGCCCGAACCGGCCGAGGCCACCTCGCCGAGCTGCTTTTCCTCCGCGGAACCCTTCCGGATGTTGAACCCGATGACGTCCAGGGTGATCTCAATCGGCTTGGCGACCGAAGGCATCGCCGCCACGCGCGCGTCGAATGCCTCGATATCCGGATCGGTCTGCGCCGCCTGTTGGGCCCGAGAGAGGAGAGGCAGGATCGCCAGAAACGCCGCAGCCAGGACCAAAATCTTCGCTTTCATCGCCGTCCTCCTCACTTCGTCAGATCCACCGAAATCGTCCGGATCCGCATCGATTTTGCTTCCTCGATCGGCTTGCCGCTGCAGTTTTCGCCGCCGTCGCTGAGGAGGATGACCCGTCCGGTCTTTCCCCGGGCCGCGCGTCTCAGGTAATTCGAGGCGATGCGGAGCGACGAGGCGATGGGCGTGCTGCCCGCGGCGTCGAAGCCGAGCTTGCTCATGACCAGGCCCGGATCTCGGGTGAAGGCTTGGAGGAGCCTGCAGTTGCCGCAGTCGAAGAACGCGTAGAGCGCCCATTCCTCCTTGTTGTCCTTGCCGACGTACCCGGCCAGCGCGGCCCGCACGGCTTCCTTGGCCGAGGCTAGCTTGGCGCCGGACATGCTCCCCGACGCATCGATGATAAAAACCGTGGACTTTTCAAGGGGATCGGGAGGCAGCTTGACCGAAGCCTCGCTTTCCTCGTAGATCGTGTCCTCCTTGGCCGGGTCGGCCTCATCGCCCAGGTATTTCACGGTGATCGTTTTCTGGTCGTCCTCGGTCTGTTTCCAGCCCTTTTCGTGTTTTCCAGCCGTGAGCTCCTTCTGGTACTCGAGGACCAGTTTGCCGTCGGCAAAACTCCCTCCGGTCGCGGTGTAGCGCACCGATCCCTTCGTGACCGATGCTCCTTTTTCGTCGGAGACTTCGATTTCAAGCTTCCAGATCTTCTTCTTTTCGTCCACCAGTGAAGGGATGATGTTGACCGTCGTCGGCTTGAGCGATTTCGGCGGCATCTTGAACGTTTTCTCGCATTCGCCGTATTTGAGGTCCGGCAGGGTCGGATCCTTCTGGTCGCCGAAATATTTGACCTTGATCGTGGCGATTTTCTTGGGATCATCCGGCCCCAACCACTTGACCGCGGCCTTGCCGTCCTTCAGGGCGCCCTCCCATTCCGTCTTTCCCTGGACTTCGAGGGCGCCTTCGGTGCATTCGACCTTGATGTCGCCTGCGGCGACAAAAATCCCGTTCTCTTCCTTGACCGAGAATTCCATGATCCAGTCGTTGCTCTTGGGGTCGGTGGGATTGACCTTCCGGTTCGCGACCTGAATGTTGGTCAGGGTTACTTCGGGCGGCAGCTGAAAGGTCTTGTCGCTGTCCTTGAAGATCTCGTCGGGCACGGCCGGGTCTTTCTGATCCCCAAAATAGTGGACCGTGAACTTGGCTTTCTTTTTCGGATCGTTGGGGGCGAAAAACGGGAACTTGAATTTGTCCTTGCCCTTCGTATCGGAAAAATAGCAGCCGGTTTTCGTCGAGCCGGGCTGTTCTACGCTGCCATCCGAGACTTCGACGTCCAGGATTCCCGTGTCGACTTTGCGCCCCAATTCGTCTTTGACCTCGATCTCGACCTCCCATTTTTTCGGATCCTTCGGGTCCGGGGCCGCCTTATAGGAGATTTCCGTCGCCAGGGCGCGCGGGAGCTCGATGGTCGTCTCGCTCTCCTTGTAGACCGCGTCGGGCACGGCCGGATCCTTCTCGTCGCCGAGGTAGGTCAGCTTGATCGCGACTTTTTTCTTGGTGTCGGCGGGGCCGAACCAGGTGACCTGGAGCTTGCCGGATTTCAACGGGCCGGCCCATTCCTTGGCGCCCTGTTTTTCGATGCCTCCGTCCTGGGCCTCGATTTTCACCTCGCCCATTTCCACGGGCTTGTCGAACTCGTCCTTCACCAGGACGTCGAGCTTCCAGTCGTTCGCCCCGGCCGCGGCTTTGGCCAGGGTTGTTTGGACTTCGATCTTGGTTTCCACGGCGTCGGGCGGAAGGGTGACCGTGGTTTGGCTTTCGGCGTAGAGCTTGTCGGGCGCGGCCGGATCCTTCTCATCGCCGAGGAACTTGATGACGACGGCGGCCTTGTCCTTCCGGTCCTTCGGGCCGAGCCACTTGACCTTGGCCGGACCGCCGGCCACGGCGCCTTCCCAGGTGGTCTTGCCTTTTTCTTCGAGTCCGCCCTTGTCCGTCGTGACCGAGAGGAATCCCGCGGTCACGAGTTTCTCGTCCGCGTCCCGGACCGTGATTTCCAGGGTCCAGTCGTTCGCCGTCTTGTCCGCCGGGGAGGCCGGCGCGGTCGTGACCGTGGTCTTGGTTTCGATCAGGGCCGGCGGCATGTCCACGGTTTTTTCGCACTCCGCGTATTTCTTGTCGGGCTTGGCCGGGTCGCGTTCGTCGCCGAAATACTTGATTTTGACTTTGGCCTTATCGGCCTTGTCCTGGGGACCGCTCCAGACGATCGCCTTCGCGCCCTTGTCCAAGGCGCCCTCCCACTCGGTCTTGCCGCCTTCGATCGTTCCCTTGTCGGTCTCGACTTTGATGTCTCCGGCGTCGACGGGCTTCCCGTTGGCGTCCTTGACGACGATGTCCATGATCCATTCGTTCTTCGCCGCATCCGAACCGGAGCGCCGCGTCTTGACCTCGATCGTCGTCGATTGAACGGCCCCGGCGAGTTCGAAGCTGTCGATAAGCTTGTCGTTGATGTCGTAGAGTTCGGCGACGAACTTCGCCCGGGCGAGATCGAGATTCGCGTCGAGCTTGAACCTCTTGCGGACGGATATGGTCTTGGACCGCTCCTCGGCCGTCACCGTCTCTTCCCCGAAATTAGAAGTCGTCTTTTCGTCCTGGGCCTGGTCGCCCGCGGGAGACTGGATGCGCAGGACGAGCTTGGTCTCAACGCTTTGCCCGGGCAGCCCGAAGAGCATGTAGTCGCAGGACAACTCGACGTCGTCGCCGGGTTTCGGGGGCGAGGGACTGGTCTCCAGGCCCAGAATGATCCCCTTGGTCGTCTCGTAGAGGCCGGTCCATTTCTGAGCGTTGTCGGCGGCGCTTGTTTTATCGAATTTAGCGATGTCCTCGTCCTTGGGAGCTCCGGATTTGAGGCTCTGGAGATACTCGTTAAGCTTGAGGGTGAAGGACTTTTGCCAATCGGCCAGGGCCAGGGCCTGCATCTTTTCGATCGTCAAGTTGCCGGACATGTAATACCATTTCTGGCCGACCGTCCCTTCGGTCCATTCCCTTTTGATCGCCGCGCTTAGCTCCTTGGGTTCCGCGAACACGGGGAAAAGGTCTTTCTCGGACTTGGCCATCCCGCGGTCGGTTTGATTGCTGGGGGGCTCGGCCATGCTGTTGAAGAATCCCGGCGTCTCCATCGTCCCCGTGAAATAGCTGTAGTACGTCCCTCCGTGGTAGAATCGCTGGGCGTTGAGGTCGCTTGCCGAACCGAAGACAAGAGTATCGACCGCCCGGTTCATGAGGTCGAGGAGGACGGGCGCGAGCATCGCCGCGAGCTTCCCGATTTCGTAGACGTTATAGATGATGCCGATGGCCCAGCCGACGGGACCGAGGGCCGACAAGCCGGTCCATTGCGCGGCCTTTTCCGCCCCCGTGAAGCAGATCCAGTTGATGACCTCAAAGACCAGGATGGCCTTGCCGCTTTCATAGACGGCTTCCACGGCGCCCCAGGCGTTGCCCGTCGTATACCAGCCGTAGGCGGCGCTGACGAGAAGAATGCCCGTGATCAGTTTGTTGCGCAGAATGGCGCCCTTGATGGTCGCGGTCGCTCCCTCGAGGCGGGAGACCTTGGAGCCGAGCTCGTTGAAGAAACTCCGGGTGTAGAGCGTGGATTTTCGGGCGTCTTCGGGGAGCTGGAGCCACTGTTTGTGGCGGGCGAGCCAGGATTGGTCGATTTCGTTGGCGATATGCGACTGGACGGTGGACCGGAATTTGATCCGCCATTTCTCCATTTCCTCGGGGGTCAGGGCTTTCAGCTTGTTGGCCGCGAGGTTCTCGAAGTCCTTGATTCGGTCCGCCCGGAAATTCTCGGAAAAGATTTTTTTGTCCGGGAGGACGTTGCCCGAGTTGGGATACTTCTTGGCGAATTCCGAGGCGTCCCCGAAATCGGGATCGCCCGGATTGGCGGCGGCGCCCTTGTCGAAGGCGTGCTTCTGAAAGGGATCTTCGATCTTGGCTTCGACGGGTTTTCCCGCCTCGGCCGGCCGGGTGATCTTCGGCGGTTTGATGCCGCCTTTGAGCAGTTTTTCGAGTTCGGCCATGATCGCGGCTTCGTCCCGGAGGTCCTTGGCCTGCTCGAGGGCGGTGAACAGCGCTTTATAGATCAGGCTGTCCTTGCCGACGGCTTTGGCCATGTCGGCCAGAAGGGCTTGGGCCCGGGCCACGCCGAAATTCTTGTAGCTGCCCGCGAGTTCCTGGATCATCAAGCGGAGTGTTTGGTCGCCGGCAACGGAGAGTCCCAGCTTGACGTTCTTTTCGAGCTGAGCCGCGATCAGGTCGATCTGGGCCACGTGCGCCCGCTTCATGACGTTCTGATAAAGCTCGAACATGTCCGAAGCGTGTTTTTCGATTTCGGCCGGACTTCCGCCCTCCCGCACGGCTTTGGCCATTTCGAGGAGCCTGCGCTCCCCGGCGCTGATCCCGACCTTGTTGAGAACGCTTTCAGGAAATTCGGCCAAGCTCCGCCCGAGATATTTTTCGAGCCATTTCAGCCGCTGGGTCGCGTTTTCCGAGCTCTGGAGATGGTGTTGCATCTGGTTCCAATTGTCGGCTAAAAATCCGAACAGCTCTTCTTCCGCGATAGGGGCCGGGGCTTTGAAGGGCAGGGGGACCTTCCCGGTGTATTCGCTGATCTTCTGCGTGACCATGCGGCCGGCGTCCGCGTCCCAATAAGTGACGACCCCGTTCTGCCACATGTTCCGGTTGATCCATTTGATGCCGGCCCGGGAGTTGTACATCTCCTGGTTGCCGATATATTTGATGCGGATGTCGTAGCCGGCGCCGGGCACCGTCGGGTAGGCCAGGCCGTTGAGGCCGAGCGTTTCCGGAGCGGTTCCGAGTTCGCGGCGGACGCCTTCCAGGACTGTCTTCGAAGCGTTTTGGGCGCCGGGGCCGGTGAAACACATGTCGAAATCGCTCCGGAAGACGTCGTAGCCGGATTTGGCCGCGGCCCGCCGGAGCTGTTCGAGCTGCTTGTCGATCAATTCGGGGGGAGAGCCGGGGAATCGCGCTTCAAGCTGGCTGCGCGTCGGCGGCCGGCGCGAATCCGAGCCGTAGATCGAAACCTGGAAATCGTTCCCGTGGACTTTGCCCGCCTCCGCGATCTGCCGGTTGAGGGAATCGACCTTGATGTCATCGACATTCCAGAGGGTGTTGGCATGCTCCGCGGGAATCCTGCCGGCCTGCCGGAGTTCGTCCACCTTGGCCGAATTCTGGAGGATGCGGCCGGCGTTTTCCTTGGTCGGATTGGCCTTGAAGGCGTCGAGGAGCTTGATGATATCCTGGTCGGACTGAGCCCAGGAGGCGGGGTGGCCGTCGATCGAAAGACAGGCCGCCAGGCACACCAGCCCGAAGGCTTTGATCAGACCCGGAAATTTGATTCTCGTCATGGATCGCTCCTTTTATCTCCCGGCGCACGCCTCCTCGGAGGAAACCGAGATAAGAAGATAAGGATTTGTTTTTTTCGCTCAACGAGACGATCTTTCCCGTTAAGCTCGGCATCGAAGCCTCCCATCGCGAAATGAGGATAATCCCGGTCGGGGATCTATGTCAACAACACAAAAATGGCGTCAAGGCAACGCGAATATTTCCGCTTTTCTCATCCTCTTGATACGTTCGACGGCGCCAAACCCCGATTTTTAAATCGGGGTAAAAAGCGCCGCTCAGTATTAACCCTGCGCATACCCCGGGCTTCAGCCCGGGGAGTCGAATGGGTTGATTTTCTTGACAGCGATCCGCGGCTGGGAATATCCTTTGACCGGAATACACGGGACCGATTCGCGATCGAAGGAGGCTTGGATGAAAAGCTCCAGGATGGTTTGTTCGGCCCTCATCTTTCTGCTGACCGGATATGCCGTCGTTGCGGCGGGCCAGAGCGAGGGAGGTTTCTATCTAGGCTCGAGGGTCGGGGGCGGCTTTCTCGACACGCCCAAGGAACGGGATCGTCCAGGGTCCGGTTTGAAGGATTTCAGACGGACCTCGCTGGTCTGGTCGATTTTCGGCGGCCACCAGTGGAGCATCAGCCCTCGGCTGCTGGTTGGCGCGGAAGTCGGGTATACAAGCAACGGCAATGCCACAATTACCTATGCCAGCGACAACGAGTATAAATTCAAATCCACGGAGATCGATTTTCTGGGCACGTTGACCTACGTGACCAATGCCGGACTCTTCGGTTCCGTGAAGGCGGGCATCGGGCGGACCCGAGAGCAGTATGGCATCTCGGACTATGTCAGCGGGACGCCCGATATCAATTCCGAGAAGACCATGGATCTGTTCGTGGCCGCGCTCAACGTCGGCTATCGTTTATCGAACGGGATGGGAATCTTCGTGGATGTTCGAAGAACGTTCGGCGATCGCAGCGACACCGTCTCCAAAGCGCTGAAGAGCACCAATCCGACGCCTCCGCCCTATGAAGATATGCTGAACTCTGTGGCCCGCGTCGACGCGATAACGCTGGGATTTTTCTATATTTTTTAGCTTCTATCGCGAAGATTTTACTTGCTTGTCATTTATTTTACTTTATTTAAGCGCGCGAAAGACCGCGGAGGCGATCTTGATATCCTGAACGGCCACCCCGGTGAGGTCGACGACGGTGATCTGGCTTTCCGATGTCCGGCCTTTCTCCCGACCGGAGATGACAGCTCCGAGCTCGATGCACCGGTCCTCCTTGATTCGGCCCGCTTCGAGCGCCTTGTGGATCTCTCCCCGGAGCCGGCATTGCGACAGGCTGTCGGCCACGATCACGTCGGCCCGAGCGAGAATCTCCGGATCGAGCTCCTGTTTTTCCGGTGTGTCCGAGCCGACGGCGGTGATATGGGTTCCAGGCCGGAGGTCAGCGGCCGAGAGGATAGGCGTTTTCGAGGGCGTCGCCGTGACGACCAGGTTGCAGGTTTTCAGGATCGCCGCGGCATGTGAAGTGGTTTCCACCGAAAAACCGCGGGATTCCATGTCCCGTTCATAATTCTCGAGCTCTTCCGGCAGGGGTCCCCAGGCCAGGACGTCCCGGCAGGTCGAGACGCGTGTCAACCATTCGAGCTGGAGCCGGGCCTGGACGCCGGCGCCGACGATGCCGATGCGCTCGACCTTTCGAGGCGAGAAGTATTTTGCCGCCACGGCGCCCGCGACCGCGGTCCGGACATCGGTCAGATGGCCTTCGTCGAGAAGGATGGCCGCGGGTTCGCCGGTTCGCTGCCTGAAGAGCAGCATGCAGCCGTTTCCTGACGGCAGGCCGATCGAACGGTTGCCGTAGAATCCGGATGCGATCTTGATGACATAGAATTCCTCCCCCTCGATGTACCCGGACTTGATGTGGACCTCGCCCTTGTCCAGGATCATTTCACCGACGGGGGGAACGGTCGCCCGGTCCGAGGAATAAGCGACAAAGCCTTCTTTGATGGCCGAGATCAGGTCCAGCCCGGGGAGGACATCCTTGATTTGCGCCAGCGTCGCGATTTTCATGGCTTTCCTCGCGGAGCGCGGCCTATTGTCTCCGCAATTCCATGAGCAGGTCATGGATCCGGCCGAGCGCCGGCGTCAGGTAATCGTGAGGCAGGCCGTAGCTGATGCGCACGAAACGATCGAGGCCGAAGTGTTCGCCGGGCACGATGAGCACTTTTTTTTCCTCGCGGAGCCGTTCGACGAATCGCACGGAAGGGATATCCATACGGTATTTGACGAAGGCAATCGCCGCCGCTTGCGGCGGAACGGCGCTGAGGATCTCCCGGTGCTCGTTTATCCAATGTTCCAGGATCGGGTAGCCTCGGCGGATGAAACCGCGGGCGCGCCGGATGAGGCGGGGCCGGACGAGGGGGGACAGAGCATACGCGGCCAGGTGGTTCGAAAGCATGGCGGCGCTCAAGGTCAGATATTCGTGCCTAGCCCATAGTTCATCGATAATTTGGGCCGGGCCGACCGCCCAGCCGATCCTTAGCCCCGGCAGTCCGTACGCCTTGCTCAAGCTGCCGACGGCCAGGACTTTTTCGTACTTGCCGTAGAACGAGGGCGTCTGCGCCTCGGCCGTGCGCTCGGCTCCGGCGTACACTTCATCGGCCAGGATCCAGGCCCCGGCCCGGCGGGCCGCAACGATGATGGCTTCCATCTCCTCGTTCTTGAGGATGTATCCCGTCGGATTGTTCGGATTGCAGACCGCGATCAATTTGGTCCTTTCGGTCACCGCTTTCTTCAACTTGTCGAGATCGGGCGCCCAGCCGTTTTTTTCGTCCAGGGAGAACGTCTTGAGATTGAGGGCCAGGTTCTTGGCGAGCCCCCAGATCTGCATATAGTTGGGAAGCATGACAACAATCTCGTCCCCGGCCGTGAGCAAACCCCAGAGAATATCATAGTTGGCTTCGATGGCCCCCACGGTCACGAGGACGTTCTCCGGGTCCGCTCCGGGGTACAGGGCGGCGATGTTCTTCCGCAATTCCGGTATGCCGTTGGCGTGAGCGTAGTCCATTTCGAGCGACAGCAGGCCGGCCAGACCGTCCGGATCGTCCTGGAAAAGCTCTTTCAGGGTCAGCGGGTGAACCCCGCTCTCCGAGAGGTTATAGTCGACCGCCTTCTCGAACTTAGACATCATCCGTTCCATGACGAAAGGCTGGAATTTGGGCATGATTTATCCTCCTTATCCGCGTGCGGCCGTGGAGATCATTCCCCGGTGATGACCGCTGCTATCAATCGGGCTCAGACTTTCTTTTTTACGGCTGTCCAGGGCGAGGTGCCGAATTCTCCCATTTGAACCTCACCCGCCATTTTCTCGCCGTCGACTTTGCCCTTGAACAAGAGCTGGAAATCGCCGTTCGGCGTGTTGATCGTGACGGTCCATTCCATTTCGGCGCCCAAAATCGTGCCTTCCCCCTTCATCTCCATATCCATGGGGCCGGGCATCGAGAATTTAATGACGTTTTTCTCCTCGACCTTGGTCTGAACGAATGTCGCGTCGTTTTTCATTTCCCCTCTGGGCGACTGCATCGTGAGTTCCCAGATTCCGCTGACGTCCGGGGTCGCCGGTTTTTGTGTTTGAGCGAAAACGGCCAAGGCCAGACCGGCGAGGATGCCAACGAGAGCCAAACCTTTTTTATGCATACATTCCTCCTTCACGGCATGCTGACGAAATCATATCTCCCGCCCTGGAAAAAAGTCAATCTGGGGGATTTTCTCCCCTGGGGCGCGTCGAGATCTGGGGACTTAGGCCCAGCCGCTCGGCCATTACAGCCCTCAAAATCTATTGCGAGGCCTTGACAGGTGAGCCAGAGAATCCGCAGCACCCTTCAGACCTGGATCTCGTAGACGTCCTTGATCTTGCCGAACGAGAGACCCGGTTCGAAAATCCAGGCACAGAGATCGACCGCCCGGAAATAAGGGAAAAAACGGGCCCGGTAAAACGCCCTTTGCGGGTAGTACCCACGGGTCCATTCGATCGCGCCGAGGCAGCCGGCCTCGCGGATGTAGCGCAGAAAGGCGTGGACAAAATCCAAACGCTGTTTTCCGCCGAGGTCCGGGTAAGCCAGGTGATGGATCCAGGCCCATTTTTCGGCGGTCTTTCCGAGGTGGTCGTGATAAATGAAGTTGACCAGTCCCGCGATCCTTCCGTCTATTTCACAGACGAGGGTTTGGACGACGCCGGGATGCAAAAGCTCCCAGGCCAGCCCTTCCCGGTCCCAGACAAGGGACAGCGTCACCGACTGCTGATAACGGCTGAGCAGGGCGAGGCATCCGTCGAGATCCGCGGACCGGTATTCGCGGAGGCGGATCGATCCCTCCGGCTTGGGCGGCCGGTGGCTTCCCATGGCCCGGATGGCGGCGCGCTCCCATGATTTCAGCCTTTCCGAGGCGGCGACCCGGTCGAGGTCCAGAACGCGGGCGATGACCCGGAATTTTTTGATCCATTCGACCCGCCGGCCCTCCCGGACGAATTTCTCGATCATCTTCGTCGACCGGTGTCCGGTCTCGAGTCCGAACAAGGAAAACGCGCACCGGTACCGGTCGTTGACGCGGAGGGCCTCCCCGATCAAATGCGAGGCCAACCCTTGGCGCAGGGCGTCCCGCCGGACGACGAGGAGACAGCAGTAAGTCGCCGGATAGAGGCGATCGCGGAAACGGAATTTTTGGGGGACATTCCCGAGAAAACCGATGATCTCGTCGCCCCGGTAAGCGGCGAGGACCAGGTCGCCTTCGTCGGGTTTGACCCGTCCGAACATGTAGCGGAGAAACGCCGGCCGATAGAAGTTCGGAAACGAGGCGTCCCCGTATTCTTCCCGCCAGGAAAGAAGAGCCATGCGCTCGAGTTTTTCGTAGTCGCCCCGAAACGGTTCGATGGACAGGCCGGAGATCATGCGGTTCCTCGCCCTACAGGAAGAATATTCCTTATATCATTGAGCGGAGACCCAGTCAATTTGATCGAAACCGGCCTCGCCCAAACAAGGCGGCCGGCATCCCTGGATCCGAAATCCGCGGCGTCCGCGGCCGGCGCGGCTGATTCAAATGGGGACATGTTTTGCCGGCCCCGCGCGGCGATGCCGGCCATGAAGGGAAAACTAATCCCGGGCGAGGCGGAATCCGATGTCGACTCCCTTGGCGGATGGATCGCGGGGTTGGCGATACGAGGCGCGAGCGATGCTCGCGGGGCCTGAGTAGTGGCCGCCTCGACAGATCCGTTTGTCGCCAGAAGTTGGACCCTTGGGATTCGTCACCGTTCCCGCCGAATAAGGCCCATACCAATCCGCGCACCACTCAAGGACATTTCCCAACATGTCATAAAGCCCAAAACCATTGGGCTTCAACCCGCCGACCTCGTGGATTTGTTTTTCGGAATTGTCCCAGTACCAGGCGATCGAGTAGAGAGGATCGCCGTAACGATCTCCGGTCGTCCCGGCCCGACAGGCATACTCCCATTCCGCTTCCGTCGGCAGACGAAAGTTCTTCCCTTTTGCCGCGTTCAGTTTTTGGATATATGTTTGGACGTCGAGCCAAGTCACTTCCTGGACGGGAAGACGATCCCCTACGTACCCTAATGACGGATTTTCACCCATCACGGATATCCACTCCGCCTGCGTCACCTCGTATTTGCCGATCTCAAAGCTGGATATGGTCACTTGATGGACGGGCTTTTCCACGGGCCCGGCCTCACTCGATTCGGAGCCCATCATGAACGTCCCGCCGGGAACGCGGATCATCACGGGTTCTTGAATCGCCATCAGGGTCGGCATAACTAAAAGCGTTTCCCCCGCCTTCACCGATACGTTTTGCCTATAATCGAAATATCCCGCTAAAAACAGCCAGATCGTGTGATTCCCGGGCGCGACGTCGGTGATCGTATCGTTGGTTGTTTTTCCCGTATCGCTTCCGTCGAAATATATTTTAGCCCCGGTCGGCGTTGATTCCATTCGGATATTCCCCGTCGTGGAGGTTGGCTCCTCAGGTTGACTCTTCTCTTTCTTTTTCTTATGAAGAAGGACGGCGACAATGATGCCGACGACCGTAACGCCCGCCAGGATATAAAGCCAAGTTTTGTTTTTTTTGGATGTCGCGTCCGCGATTCTTTTCCCTTTTGAGCCGATCGCTTTCGGGGTTTCCGCTTCCGAGTCCCTATCCCGGCCTACCCTGATGAACAGATCGGCGTATCCGGGAGGAAAACGGTCTTTGTCGATTCCGCTTTTCGGATGGATCTCGTAAAGTTTCCTGATATATTCTTCCGCTCTTATGTTGTTTCCCGCGGCGTAATAGACAACAGATAGCTGGAGATACAGCCGCCCCAGATTCTCTTTCGTCCTGACCAGCGCCAGCGCCTCATTCAATGTTCGAAGCGCTTCCTCATAAGCGCCGGTCCGATAGAGCGCCTCGGCCTCGTCCATGACTTTGAGGCTTTTGCTTTCGTTGAGATAAGACTGCGAAAACAGATCCGCTGTTAGAAAAAGCGAGAAAGAAAATATCAACAGAATCGACGCGGATTTAACGGGGCAGAGGGGATTCTTCTTCACGATTCCCTCCCTGATTCATATTTTATTGAATGCGATGTTTCGAATGCAAGGGAATAAAAATGGGTTTTGCCGCGATGAGCGGCTTTTCCTCCGGTTAAGCACAAAATCGGGTCCGCCCTTCACGGAAAAAAATATTTCGGGCTGGGCCGGCGGCGGCTTGACTTTCGTTTAGTGCAGGATAAGATAAAACTTTCGCGCAGCCCCATTGGCTGATTTGAAGGAGAGTCGTCATGAAAAAGTTCGTCTGCCTATCGTTCATCCTGGTCGGCCTGGGAGTCCTTGCGGCTGGAGCCGCATGGGCGCAGGAAACGGATGCGGAAGGGACCAAGGACCACCCCTTGCTCAGCCGGATGCCGGGATACTTCATCTCCCGAGCGGAAAATAAGGATTTCGACGCGCACTCTTTCTGGATCGACGGGGACAAGCAGATGGACGTGGAAGGGAAGAGCACGCACATTTTTTATGTTCTTCAGCCCAATGCCAAGGAGCCGAGCCGGCTGGAGATCCTCCGCCAGTACGAAAACGCCATCAAAAAGATCGGCGGAAACGTGTTGGTCCACGATCATGACGGAAGCTCCTATATGAAGCTCACCCAGGGAGGAAAAGAGATCTGGGTGCATGTCGACGCCTACATCACCTCACAATACAACCTCTGGATCATCGAAAAGGCCGGCATGGAACAGCAGGTCGTGGCGGATGCCGCCGCGTTCTCCAACGATATTCGGACGACGGGCCACGCGGCTGTCTACGGCATCTTTTTCGATTCCGGAAAATCAGCGATCAAGCCCGAATCCGAGCCCGCCCTGGCCGAGATCGCGAAGCTGCTGAAGAACAACGCCGCGCTCAAGCTGAACGTGGTCGGACATACCGATAACGACGGGGCTCTCGAAACCAACATGAAGCTGTCTGAGGCCCGGGCCGCGGCTGTCGTCCAGGCCCTCGTCGCCAAGTACGGCATCGCCTCCGCCCGGTTGAAAGCGTTCGGCGTTGGGCCCTTGGCCCCCGTGGCTTCAAACGATACTCCGGACGGCAAAGCCATGAACCGCCGGGTGGAGCTGGTCAAGTTGTAGGGCCTGGCCTATCAAGCTCACTCTCACCAGATCGGCGTCCGGCATGAATTTCTTGAACGCGGTTAATGGGGACGGTTCTCTTTTCTTTTAAATTGAACCGTCCCCTTTTCCTCTCCACTCCACAGCGGCCGGGGAGGACCATTTCCCAGGAAATGATGGGGCGGGCATAAAAATTTCATCGGTCGAAGGTGGCCAGAAACGATTTCTGAAGGCTCCTGGCCCTTGACAGGGTCGCGGCCGGATCGCTCGGCTCAAACCCCTCCCCGGTCGGCTGGCCCAAGCGCCGGATCATCTTTTTATCGCGGAAATAGAGCCGCTCCTCGCCCGGCGCCGCTCCGCCGGCCTTGGATTTCCGGTAATAGAAGACAAGCTCGCCTTTGTCGAACAAGTACTCTTCGGCGACGGACCGTACGGCCGCGACCTCCACGATCTCGACCTTGACCAGGACGGCCTCTTCCTGAAGGTTTTTGGTGCGGGCGAAATCGGGCTGGTCCGAATACCAAAACGCCGCTTTCCGTGAATAATTGCCCACGGCGCGCCAAGAAGCGTCATATCGATTCGTGACCACCTCGTTACAGTAAAGCGGCCCGCCTTCTCCGGACTTTTTCCCCAGGGCCAGACGAATAGATTCGTTGGTCCGCGTATAAAGCTCGCGGATCGAACGCATCTCATCCTCTTGGAAAGAGGCGGGCGGACGAGCCCCTCCGCGAGCGGGACAGACGCAGAGAACAAGCGCCAGAGCCGGCCAAAAACACCGGCAATCCGGGGCTTTGATCATGGCCGTATCTTAGCTTGTTTCGAGGGAAAAGACAAAAAGCCGGTTGATATCCACGGGCCAGTCGAAGAGAATACAAAAGAGGCAGGCCTGAAGTCAAGGGACGAGCCTTCGGCTCGCCACTCGCCCGTGGTTTGTATCCACGGGCGAGTACGGCGGAAGTGGACCCCCGGGCAAAGCCCGGGGCCCCGGCCGCCGTCGATCGCATCCGGTTTTCACGAAGGAAGGAGGAATCGGATGAAAAAAACGGTGTTGGCGGCGGCTGGGAATCGAATAGTGGATCGCGTCCGTTCCATGCGGATCAGGATTTTATTTCTTGTCTTTCTCATGATGGCGTTGCAGGCGGCCGACGCGGCCGTCCAGTCCTCATCCTCGCCGGCCAAACACCCGATCGATAAATGGCTTTCGGACTGCATGGACAAAGACCCGTCGACGCAGGGAATGCTGCGGTGCCTGGAGGAAGGCTATACACGGTGGGATGCCGAGCTCAACCGGGTCTACAAGGAGTTGATGAGCCGGCTTGCTCCGGAAGAGCAAGGGACGCTCAGGGAGGCCCAGAAAGCCTGGCTGAAGCAGAGGGACGAAACCTTCAAGCTGCTCCGAATGATCTACGCCAAGAAGGACGGCACCATGTTTCTGACCATGCAGTCCGCCGACCGCGTCGAGATTGTCCAGAAGCGGGCTTTGGAGTTGGCCTCCTATCTGGACATTCTGATCATGGAATAGGGGAGTCGTTCCCTTCCGCCGTTTTTCGGAATTCGTCTATGCCCGCCGGGACGAGAAGACAATTGTTTGGACTAAGGGTGAAACCGTTTTCATCAAAGCCGCCGGCCGGTTTGACTCCGCCGACGCTCTTCTGCTAGGGTAAACGCGTTAATCTTCAAAAGGAGAGGCCATGGACCACGACGAAATTCTCGAACTCAGCGGCGAAAATAACGCCAACATCCCCCACGCCGTCAGCCGGCGCGGATTCTTCCGGCTGGGCGCCGCCGGCGCGGCGAGCGCGGCCGGGCTGGCCCTCGCCGGGTCATTACGCGGGCAGGATAAGCCGGCCGAGCATAAACCGCCGGCCCAGCCACCCGCCGACATCAAGACCAACGTCGACGAGATCAAGGCCATCCCCCGGACCAAGGACTCGATGCCGGGCAAATTCCCCGGCCGGGTCGTCAAGATCGACACGGGCAAGGTCGTCGCCGACGGGAAGATCGACGCGGCCCGGGTCAAGACGGCCGTCGAACGCGGGATGGCCGAGCTCACCGGCGAGTCCGACATGGCCAAGGCCTGGTCCTTATTCGTCTCGCCGAAAGACGTCGTCGGGATCAAGATCAATCCCATCGGGGGG
>Ga0315275_10000909_pt1 | contig 25163 bp, 21 predicted proteins | sample YL17G03_0_MG_FD_205557 | JGI IMG/M metagenome (GOLD analysis project Ga0315275, IMG submission 205557) | Sediment microbial communities from Yellowstone Lake, YNP, Wyoming, USA - YL17G03_0 | ecosystem: Environmental > Aquatic > Freshwater > Lake > Sediment | place: USA: Wyoming | collected...
CATCAAGACGTTTCCTTTTCCGTTCGTCGGAAAGGTCGTTGATCCTATCGCTTGACCCTTCAAGGGTTCACGATGTCCTTACGGTTGGAAGCATTAGAAAACTGTTCACGATGTCTTTACAGCTACCACCTATTCCTTAGATTGTGAGGAGTGACGCGCCGTCATCGTTTTGTCGGAAATGAGTGCATTATGTATACTATCCCCCGATTTCATAAGAAAGTGAGGACTCATGGACTGGGAAACTCTCGCTAAGGAATTATCGATCGTCACGACGTCGAAAATCATCCTGCTCGTGCTGGACGGCGTGGGCGACCTCCCGACGGGCGGGCTGACGGCCCTCGAGAGGGCCCGGAAGCCCAACCTCGACCGGCTGGCCGAGAAAGCCTCCTGCGGCCTGACCGACCCGGTCTTCCCGGGGATCACGCCGGGCAGCGGACCGGCCCATCTCTCCCTGTTCGGCTATGACCCCCTGCGCTATCAGCTCGGACGGGGCATCCTCGAAGCCCTCGGCTCAGGAGTCGAAGTTGGAAAGAATGACCTGGTCGCCCGGGGCAACTATGCCACTCTCAAGGACGGGCTGATCGTCGACCGGCGCGCCGGCCGCATCCCGACCTCCGAAAACGAGAAGCTCTGCGCGCGGCTGAACGCGGAGCTTCAGCCTCCGCCGGGAATCGCCCTCCGGCTTTTCCCCGGAAAAGAGCACCGCTTCGTGGTGAGGTTCAGCGGGGAAGGCCTGAGCGATGCCCTGACCGATGCCGACCCTCAGAAAGAGCACCAGCCGCCGGCCCACACCCAGGCGCTCTCTCCCGGCGCCGAGCCGGCCGCCCGGGTGGTGAATCATTTCCTCGATGACGTCACGCGCGTCCTCAGCGACCGAACAGTGGCGAATACCGCGCTGCTCCGCGGGTTCTCCAAGTCTCCCTCTCTCCCCGGCGTGGCCGAACTCTACAAAATCAAGGCGGCGGCCGTCGCCAACTACCCGATGTACAAGGGGCTGGCCCGGCTCCTGGGGATGGACGTCAAGGACGCGGGCCCGGCCACCTCCGACCTCTTCGACACTCTCGAGGCCTGCTACGGCGACCACGATTTTTTCTATGTCCATTACAAGAAGACCGATGCGGCCGGCGAGGACGGGAACGACGACGCCAAGGTCCTGGCCATCGAGGAGGTCGACGCGTTCATTCCGCGGCTCGAAGTGCTCAACCCCGACGTGCTGGTCGTGACCTCCGACCATTCGACGCCCTGCCCGCTCAAGTCGCACTCCTGGCATCCCAACCCGTTCCTGATCGCGGCCGCCTCCGCGATGCCCGACGACGTGGCCGATTTCTCGGAGAGGTCCTGCAGCCGCGGGTTTCTCGGCCGGTTCTCCGCCATCTACGCCATGCCGCTAATCCTGGCCCACGCCGGCAAGCTGAAGAAGTACGGAGCCTGATGCCGGGAGCCCGGAAAAATCCAATCGCGAACATCGGCCGGCGTTCCCCGGTTGCCCGAAACCTAGCATTTTTATATTATAAGTAAAGATTGTCTGGCCTGAATTTTCTACGGATGAGCGAACGCGCCGGCCGGAGCCGCCTCGCCTCTTTCGTCGTCTGCGCCCTGATGACCGGCCTGCCGGCGCTGTTTCCCGTCCTGGCGGGTCAGGAGACGACGGTCGAGGTCTACGACCTCAGGTCCTACACTCACCCCACCCACACGAGGATCGTCATCGACATCGGCAAGCTCAGGGAGTTCACTTCGGCCGAGCTCAAGGCCCCCGACCGGGTCTTCATCGACGTTTTCCAGGCCCGGCTGAACCCCATCCTCCACGGTAAGATCATCGTCACCAACTGCGATTATCTCAGGGAAATCCGGATCGCCCAGAAAAACGAAACGACGGTCCGCGTTGTCGTCGAGATCGACCCGGCCGCCGTCGATCGCTACCAGGTTTTTCCGCTCTTTGATCCGTTCCGGATCGTCCTCGACATCTTTCCGAAGGCCTCCCCGGCCGCGCCGCCCTCCACTCCCGCCAAGCCGGCTCAGCCGACGCCGGACGGCTACAGCATGGCCCGCCAGCTCGGCCTGGGCATCCGGACGGTGGTCATCGACGCCGGCCACGGCGGGGAAGACCCTGGGGCCATCGGACGCAAAGGCCAGATGGAAAAGGAGGTCGTCCTCGCCGTCGCGAAGAGCTTACGGGATCTCCTGGTCGGCAAGGGCCTGAACGTCATCCTCACCAGGGAATCCGATATCTTCATCCCCCTCGAGAACCGGACCGTCATCGCCAACCAGAAGGCCGCCGATATCTTCGTCTCCGTCCACGCCAACGCCAACCGCAAAAAAACCCGCAGGGGAGTCCAGACGTTTTTCCTCAACTTCAGCCCCGACCCCCAGGTTGTCGAGATCGCCGCCCGGGAGAACGCCACCTCCACCCGGACGATGGGCCAGATGAAGAGCACGCTCGGCAAGATCGTTCAAAACAGCAAGATCATCGAATCCCGCGACCTGGCCGACAAAATCCAGGAAAATCTGGTAAAATCGTTGTCCCAGCACTATAGCGCTGTCGAAAACCTGGGCGTCCGCGGCGGGCCGTTCTGGGTGTTGATCGGCGGCGAGATGCCGTCCGTGCTCGTGGAGATCTCCCACCTGAGCAACGCCACAGAGGAGGAGAGGCTCCGCAGCGCGGCCTACAGGAAACAGGTCGCCCAGGGCATCTACGACGGCATCATCGAATACATGAGATCGCTGGGAAAAGGATAGACAACATGGACCGCAGAGATTTTCTCAAGGATCTGGCGCTCGGCGGCATGCTCCTGCGCCTGGGCCCGGGCCTGATCGCCCAGACCAAGTCCCAACCCGACATGGCGATCGTCACGGGCGAGTCGCCGGCGGCCATCACCAGGGAGGCGCTGGCGGCGATGGGCGGCATCAAGCGTTTCATCTCCAAGGGCGACAAGGTCATGATCAAGCCGAACATCGGCTGGGACCGGACGCCGGAGCTCGGCGCCGGCACCAACCCCGAGGTGGTCAAGACCCTCGTCGAGCTCTGTTTCGAGGCCGGGGCCAAAGACGTGACGGTGATGGACAACACGACCAACCAGGCCCAGCGGTGCTACGCGCGCTCGGGGATCGCCGAGGCCGCCAAGGCGGCCGGCGCCAAGGTCCCGTTCGTCAACCCCTACAAGCTCAAGAAGATGCCGCTCCGCGGCGAGTGGCTGAAGGACTGGGAGGTGTATACGGACTTCGTCGAGGTCGACAAGCTCATCAACGTTCCGGTCGCCAAGCACCACAACCTGTGCCGCCTGAGCATCGGCATGAAGAACTGGATCGGCGCGGTGGGCGGCCCCAGGAACCAACTCCACCAGGAACTTGACAAGGCGATAGTTGACCTCTCCGCCTTCTTCAAACCGACGGTCACCGTTCTCGACGCCTACCGGGTCCTGTTGCGCAACGGCCCGCAAGGAGGCCGCACCTCGGACGTCAAGCTGCAGAAGACGTCCGTCGTCAGCACCGATCCGGTCGCGGCGGACGTGGTAGGCGCCGGGTTCTTCGACATCAAGCCCGAGGAGCTGGCCTACATCCCGCTCGCGAACGCCCGCGGCCTGGGCCAGATCGACCTGGAGAAGCTCCGCGTTGAAAAAAGAACGGTCTAGGAAATACCGGGCGCTCCAGCTCCTGCGCATCCTCAGCCAGCTCGTCTTCTTCGGCCTTTTTCTCCGCCTGCTGTTCCTGACGCAGTTCACGGGGCAGGATTACATCGGCGCGCCGGTCGAGGCGTTCTTCCATTTCGACCCGCTGCTCGCGCTGACGACCGCGATCGCCGCCCGGGTTTTCTTCGCGTCCTTTGCCCTCGCCGGCATCACGGTGCTGCTGACTCTCATCGCGGGGCGGTTCGTCTGCGGCTGGGTCTGCCCGCTGGGCTCCGTCCACCAGTTCTTTTCGTTCGTCTTCAAGAAGACCCGGCTCCTGAAGCCGCGCCCGGAGGACAAAAGCCGGGGCCGGCTGGCCTGGAAATACTACGTCCTCATCGGCATGCTCGCCGGCAGCATCTTCGCCGTGGACCTCGTGGGCATCGCCGACCCGCTGTCTTTTCTCTACCGGTCGTTCGCCACGGGAGTCGTTCCGTGGTTGGCGCGGGCAGGCGGGGCGTTGACCAAGCTCGCCTACGGCGCCGGGCTGGGTTCGGCGGGCGACGCCCTGGCCCAGTTTTTCAGCGCCCTTTCGCTCAACGCGACATTTTATCAGGGTTTTTTCCTGAGCCTGCTCTTCATCGGGGCCGTGATTCTCAATATTTCGAAGGAGCGGTTCTGGTGCCGGTACCTCTGCCCGGCCGGCGCGCTCCTCGGTCTCCTGTCGCGCTGGAACATCGGCAAGGTGCGGATCGACATGGAGAAATGCATCAAGTGCAATCTCTGCACGCTCCAGTGCCAGACGCAGGCCAACCCTTATCCTAACGAAGGCTGGAGAAGCTCCGAGTGCGTCTACTGCTACACCTGCGCCGCAGTCTGCCCGACGGGGGCGGTCCACTTCCCCGTCCAACCGGCGCCCGAGAAAATCGAGTCCGTCAACCTCTCCCGGCGGAAGCTCCTGCTCACGACCGGCGTCAGCCTCATCGCCGCGCCGTTTTTCAAGATCACCCCGGCCGGAAAGCGCGCCGGCGCCAAACTCATCCGCCCGCCCGGAGCGCTGCCGGAGCCGGAATTCCTGAACCGCTGCGTGAAGTGCGGCGTGTGCATGAAGGCTTGCCCGACGAACGGGCTCCAGCCGGCGCTCGGCGAGGCGGGTCCCGAAGGCCTCTGGACACCCGTCCTGGTCCCCCGGACGGGCTACTGCGAATACTACTGCTCGCTCTGCTCCCAGGTCTGCACCACCGGCGCGATCAAGGAGCTCACGATCGAGGAGAAGGTCAAGGTCGTAATCGGGACGGCCTGGGTCAACAAGAGCCGCTGCATTCCCTATATCCTGGGGAAGCCCTGCATTGTCTGTGAAGAGCACTGCCCGACATCGCCCAAGGCCATCAAGCTCATCAAGACCGAGACGATGCTTCCCGACGGCACGGTCCTGACGCCGCTCGCGCCGGTCATCGACCTCGACCTCTGCATCGGCTGCGGTATTTGTGAAAACAAGTGCCCGGTCATGGACGACCCGGCGGTCTACTGCACGAGCGTCGGCGAGGCCCGGTCCGAGAAAAACCGGCTTCTCCTCGAGGTGATCAAGTCCGGCGGGGCCCCGGCTTCCGAGGACCCCTACAAATAGCGGGTCAGAGGACCGCGGGCTCGAGGAGCTCGATCGTCCCCTTCTCCGCATCGGCCCGGGCGGGAATGCCGACGGGCATCGTGAACTTCATGGGGAGGTGGCCGAACATCGCGCCGTACCAGGCCGGGATGCCCAAGGGCTTGACGTGGTCGTCCAGGACCTGCTCGAGGGTCAGCGAACCGTAGCCCTCGCCGGGATCGCAATCGGTGCACCGGCCGAAAATAAAACCCTTCACCTGCCGGAGGACCCCGGCCAGGGCGAGATGGGTCATCATCCTGTCCACCCGGTAGATCTCCTCGTTGATGTCCTCGACGAAGAGGATGGCATCGCTCCAGCCGGGGACGAATTCTGTCCCGATGAGCGACGAGATGATGGACAGGCAGCCGCCGCGGAGAATGCCCGTCGCTACGCCGGGAACGATGGTCTGGACGCGGTTCTCCACCTGCGTCAGGCGGTCGCCCGCCTCGGCCGGGTTCCGGAGCGTCACGGGCTCCGCCTCCATGATGACCTTGCGGAAATAATTCACGGTAAAGGCGTTCCACGGGTCGAGGCCGATCGGGCCGTGAAAGGTGACGAGGCCCGTCTTCGCGTGGAGGCCGAGGAGGAGGGCGGTGATGTCGCTGTAGCCGATGATCACCTTCGGGTTTTGGCGGATGACGTCATAGTCGAGGAGCCGGAGGATGCGGGCACAGCCCCAGCCGCCCTTCATGGCGACGATGCCGGCGACGTCCGGGTCGGCGAAGGCGGCCATGAGGTCGGCCGCCCGGTCGGCGTCCTGGCCCCCAAGATAGCCGTAGCGGTCGAGGAGGTGCGGCCCAGGCTTCACTTTGAAGCCCAGGGCTTCCATGTTTTCCTTGACGATCGCCGCGTCGTTGCGGGTCGCCGTGGCGCCCGAGGGGCTGACCAGCGCGACCGTATCGCCGGGGCTGAGGCGCTTGGGCTTGACCGGGGGCGGCATGGAGGGGAGAACGGCTGCCCGCGAGCCGAACGGCGCGCCAGCCAGCCCGGCGGCCCCGGAAATTCCGGCGGCTTTCAAGAAGTCTCTTCGGTCCATGGTTTTCCTCCCGGACGGGTTCCCGCGGAATTCTACAACATCCCGGCGCGTTTGTCCCGCGCCGCGCCAGGGCTCGTCCGCCGACTTCCTGAGCCGGATACCCGGCGGTATGATATCATGAGCTCCGGAAGGCCCCCGATGGCCCGCCGACAGACTTTCCTCCTGAGCTCTGATTTTCTGATCAACCGCCAAGAAAAAGGGGAAAAACGTGCTGATCTTCCGGTTATTCAATGGGCCGTTGAAAAAAAACTTGACAGGCAGGTTGAATCAGTTCTAGAGTTATAGACAAGGATGTGCGGTGGCGATTTTGGTTGTTTGCGGAAGGGCGACGACTAAAACAAGTGGGATTCAATCGTCAAGTCTGCGGAGTCCAGCTCAATTGGACTCCCAAGTTTCTCGAAGAAAGAGGAGGAAAATGAGAAAAGGAATCTTGGCGCTTCTTATGTGTCTGGCGGTTGCGGGACTGGCTATCTCCCAGAATGAGCCGCAATCGCCTCAACCGGCCCCGAAGATCATGGGCTTGGACACCGCTCCCCAGGGCACTCCGGACAGTGACCAACTGGACCCGCTTAATTCGACCAACCCGGCGGGAAACGGCCTGGGCATCTATTGGGGTGTCGTGCTGGGCAATTTCAACTCCAGTGACGCCGCTCAGGAGATCGCCTGCGACTTCGGGTCCAGCGGCGTTTGGGTCTTTGACAGCTCAGTTTGGCATCAGATCACCGGCGTTAATCCCGAGTTCATGATCGGCTCGACCCTGGGCGACACCGCCGATGACGAGATCATCGGCGATTTCGGGACCCTGGGCCTGTGGATGTGGCACTACAATTCCTATCCCGGCACCTGGACGCAGATCAGCGGACTCAACGCCGAATGGGCCTTCGCCGCGGATGACGACGGTGACACCCATCAGGAGATTTTCGTCGATTTCGGGGCGACCGGCCTCTGGCACTGGGACAACGACGGCCCTCTCTGGACGCAATATTCGGGCCTTAACCCCATCCACGGGTTCCGGATGGACTCCTATGCCTCGGGCTGGGAGGAAGGCTGCATCCTCTTCCCGACTGGCGGGGTGTTCAGGTTCTATTCCTACGGCGGAAGCTCCTTCACGTACCAGCAGCTGACCGGAACCGTCAATACCGAGGACGATCATGCCTCGGCCAAGTTCACCGGCGGCGCCGCGGAAGACATGATTATGGATTTTGGGGCGGGTCTGGGGATCTGGCTTCTCCCGCAGGACAGCCTGACAGCTTGGCACCAGATATCGACAGCCGGCGCCGAGAGACTCAAGCCTGTCCGGTTCGGGTCGGGCAACCCCGGCGTCGTCATCGAATTCAACTCCGTGCCCGGATTAACCTACTGGACCTACAGCGGTTATCCCGGAACGCAAGTGAAGATCCACGATACATACACCTTTAACTCCGGATTCTGGGAGCCGTTCGACTACACCATAGATGCGGGCACCAACGACGATGAGCTGGCCGTCGATTTTGGGACGAGCGGGCTGTGGAAGTATGAATATAACGATAACTCCTGGGCTCAGCTCAGCGGTTCCGATCCCTTGTTCATGGTGGCAGGAGACTATTTCGGGGACGGCCGGAACACGACCTTGATGGTAGCTTTTGCGACTGGGCTCTATCTATATGATGGCCTTTTCCACTCATGGTCCCAACTCTCCGGCGTTGCCCCTGACTCTGGGTTTTACTGAGCTTATCGCGTTTTAAGCGACCGGATTGGGCGCCTGGAGGCATAACTCCGGGCGCCTTTTATTTGCCGATCCGCCAAAAGAGGGGGCGGCCAGCCGATTAAAGGCCGCAATCAGGAGCGTTGTTGGAGATCTGGTACCAGCCCCCGCTCTTGGCTTCATACAGCCACAGCCCCTCGGCGCCGAAACTCACGGCCAGGGTGGAGTCGAACCCCAGACCCCAATAATCACCGCCCACCATGAAGACGGGGTCCTTGATATTGATGAGGGCCCAGGTCCTCCTATCGTAATCATACGTCCACAGGCCGCTTTTCCCGAAATCCACGGCCAGTTCCTGGCTGTTGTTTTTCCTGTCGTCGCCGTCGCGTTCGAACGCCTCGCAGAAACCGGCGTCGGGGTCGACAGAATGGAGCTTCGCCAGCCTGCCGGGATAGCCACTGAAGGTCCAAAAATAAAGGCCCTGATCGCCGTTAAAATCGATGACCAGCCGCTGGACGCCACGGCCGAACCGGACCGGCAGCACCCGGTCGGCGCTGCGGCTGCTGATCTCGTGCCAGTCGTGCCCGGTGTTCTCGCAGAGCCATAAGCCCTTGGCGCCGAAATCGATGATCAGGTCTTCCGCGTCGCCCCCCAGGAACCTGGCCGAAGCGTTATCGTCGGCGCCGGTCTCCGTGCCGCTGAGCTGCCCGGACTGGATTTCGTCCCCGGTTAATGAGATCGTCCAGACGCCCGAGCCGGGGAAAAGATAGCCGCCCTCTTCGGGCCCGCCCGGCCTGGTGGCCGTCCTCAATCCGTAATATGGATTGTAGGGCGAGATCTGCTTCCAGGAAGAGACGCCGCCGGCCCGCTCTTCATAGCGCCAGACGCCGGGAGGGGCACCGAAAACCACGTGGAGTTCCTGGCGTTTGTCGTTGTCATCGTCCAGCGCGATGGCCCACTCGGCGTTGTTGCCCGAGAGCTGGGTCCAATCTCCCGGGTACCCGTTGTAGGTCCATTTCCAGAGCCCCTTGTCGCCCAGATCGACGATCAGTTCCTCTTTCGGCGGATCGCCCAGCGAAACAGCCATCACCCAGTCCGGATCTGTTCCCGAGATCTGGGTCCAGGTCATCTGCTCGTAAACCCAGAGGCCAAGGGCGCCGATATCCGCGACGACTTCGTCCTTGTAGGAGTTCCCGGGGTTGACATCGGCCAGGAGCACACCCCTGTACCCCCGCGGCGACTTCGGAGACGGCGGCACCTTGCGCTTGGCTGCCCGGGCCTCGGAATCGTCCTGCGGAACGGGCGCCAGTCCTTCTTTCTCCTGGGCAAACCGCAGATCCGGGGAAAGAAGGCCCGCAAGCAGGGCGGCGGCCGCCAGGATCAGCCACGTTCGTTTTTTCGCCAAATGAACCTCAGCCCCACGATTATATACCTTTTCGGGGCGAATAAAAGTTACGGGCGAATGCACTTCCGTTCTTGTGATGGCGATAATCTAACTGAAGGGTGGCGCGGCGTGGGGGGCCCCCCGCCAGCCCGGACCGACTGGATTTTTTTGGGAAGGAGGGAGGACTGACGGGGGATCGCCGTGACAGGACCCTAATACCAAGGCCAACGATACAAAAACGGATGCTCACGTTACGGGCCGCCGCGTTGACAGAAACGGCCTGCGGATATATAAATGAGCCCTGTTGGAGGTCGCATGAAAATCCTGGTTGTGGGCGGCGCCGGCTATGTCGGCGGCGCGGTGACGGACCTGCTGGCCGAGCGCGAGCACCAAACGCGGGTCTTTGACGCCCTCCTTTACGAGGAGGCCTACCGGAAGCCCGTGGACTTCGTCTACGGCGATGTCCGCCGCCCCGAGGCGCTCGAGCCGCAGCTCCGCTGGGCGGACGCCGTCGTCTGGCTGGCTGCCCTGGTGGGCGACCCCGCCTGCGCCCTTCATCCCGACGTGAGCGTGGCCATCAACCAGGAGTCCGTCGGCTGGCTCGCCCGGAACTTCGACGGCCGGATCATTTTCCTCTCGACCTGCTCCGTCTACGGCGCGCAGGACGGGCTTCTCGACGAGTCCTCGCCCACGCACCCGCTGTCCGTCTATGCCGTGACCAAGCTCGCCGCCGAGCAGCATCTCGCCGGGAAAAACTCCCTCATCTTCCGGCTGGGGACGCTCTTCGGCGTCGGCGACCTCTTCTCCCGGATCCGCCTGGACCTCGTGGTCAACACCATCACGGTCAAGGCCTACCAGACAGGATGCATCACGGTTTTCGGCGGCGACCAGTACCGGCCCCTCCTGCATGTCCGGGACGCCGCCCGCGCCATCGTCGACAACCTCGAGACGCCGCCCACGGGAATCTTCAACCTGGCGAGCGGGAACATCCGGATCGTCGAGCTGGCCGGCCTCCTCCGGAAACACTTTCCTAACCTCGTCGTCGACCAGACCGAGCGGCGATTCGAGGACACGCGCAACTACCGCGTGTCGAGTGAGCGGGCCGTTCGCGTCCTGGGCATGAAACCGGAGCGCTCGATCGACGACGGCATCGAAGAGATCAAGTCCCTCATGGAATCGCACCGGCTCAAGGACGTGGACAACCCCCGCTACACCAACCAGAAATTCCTCTCCCTTTACAACACCCACATAGGAGACTGACATGGCCAAAAACCAGCCGGCGGCGGAGCCCCGGGTCTTCGACGGCGGTCTGTCCGTGGACGACCGCGGCGCCGTCGGGTTTGTCAACGAATTCACGTTCGAGGGCGTCCGGCGCTTCTACACGGTGTCCAACCACGCCGCCGGGTTTGTCCGGGCCTGGCACGCCCATCGCCGGGAGGCCAAGTATGTCACGGTCCTCAGGGGCGCGGCGGTCGTCGGCGCCGTGAAAATCGACGACTGGGAAAACCCCTCGCCGGCGGCGCGGGTCCACCGCTTCGTGCTGTCCGCGAAGAAGCCGGCCGTCCTCCACATCCCGGCAGGCTATGCCAACGGGTTTATGTCGCTCTCCGCCGATACGCTGCTCGCCTTCTTTTCGACGGCGACGGTCGAGGAGAGCCGCGAGGACGACGTCCGGTACGACGCCCGCCTCTGGGACATCTGGAAAGTCGTGGAGCGATGAGCGCGACCCGGGTCCTCGTCCTCGGCGCCTCGGGCATGCTGGGCTCGATGCTGGCTGATTATCTCTCCCGGGACGCCGGGCTCGAGGTCACGGCCACGGTCCGGAGCCCCGAATATCTCGACCGGGGCCGGCGCCTGATCCCGGACATCCGCTGGACGGTCCTCGACGCCGGCGAACCCGGAGCGCCGGACGGGCCGTCCGTGATCGATGGCCAGGACTGGGTGGTCAACGCCATCGGCATCGTCAAGCCGCTCATCCGCGACGACAATCCCCTCGAAATCGAAAGGGCCATCCGGGTCAACTCTCTCTGGCCGCACGAACTCGCGAAGCTCGCCCGGCGGGCGGGCGCGCGGGTCATCCAGATCGCGACCGACTGCGTCTACTCGGGAGTGAAGGGACGCTACGCCGAGCAGGACGCGCACGACCCCACGGATGTCTACGGCAAAACGAAGAGCCTGGGCGAGGTCCGGGCGCCGGAGGTCTACCACCTTCGCTGTTCCATCATCGGGCCGGAGCCGAGGGAGCACCGGTCGCTCCTCGGCTGGTTCCTGAGCCAGAAGCCCGGCGCCTCTGTCCCCGGTTACGTGAACCACCGCTGGAACGGCCTGACCACGCTGCATTTCGCCAAGATCTGCCGCGGCATCATCGGTGGGAAGGCCTCCCTCGCCGGGCTCCGGCACGTCATCCCGGCCGACGATGTCACCAAGTTCGAGCTGCTCGGGCTGTTCGGCGCCCATTTCCGGCGGCAGGACGTCGTGATCGATCCGCGGGAGGCGGGCGTGGTCATCGACCGGACCCTGGTCACTGAAGACGCGGAGGCGAACGCCACCCTGTGGCGGGCGGCCGGGCACGAATCCCCCCCGACCGTCGCCGATATGGTCGCGGAGCTCGCCGCCTACGATTACCGCCTGGGGAACCTCGCCTCGGCGCCATAGGGGGAACCGATGAAAATTCTGACCATCCTGGGCACGCGGCCGGAGATCATCCGGCTCAGCCGGATCATCGAGAAACTGGACAGGCTCGGACGCCAGGTGATCGTCCACACCGGACAGAACTTCGACGCCAACCTGAACGAGATCTTCTTCGAGCAGCTGGGCGTCCGCCCGCCCGACCACTATCTCGGCGCCCGGGGCACGTTCGGAGAGCAGCTCGCGGTGATCCTGTCGAAGATCGAGCCCATCCTGAAGGCCGAGAATCCCGACCGCTTCCTCGTCCTGGGCGACACGAACAGCAGCCTGGCGGCCGTCATCGCCAAGCGGCTCCACATCCCCGTGTACCACATGGAAGCGGGCAACCGGTGTTTCGACGACCGGGTCCCCGAGGAGGTGAACCGCCGGATCATCGACCATTCGAGCGATGTCCTCCTCCCCTACACGGAGCGCTCCCGGATGAACCTGCTCCGCGAAGGCATCCCCGGGGAGAGGATCCACGTGACCGGAAACCCGATCCGCGAGGTCATCGAGAGCCACCGGCCGAAGATCGTGAAATCGAAGGCGCTGGCCGGGCTCGGTCTGCGCCCGAAAAAATATTTTTTAGTCACCATGCACCGCGAGGAGAATGTGGATGTCACGGAACGGCTGAGGTCGCTGCTCGACGCCTTCGACCGGGTTCAGAAAAAATACGCCCTCCCCGTCATCGTCAGCACCCATCCCCGGACCCGGCTGAGGCTCAAGGAGTCCGGGCTGAGGGTGAGGAACAAGGAGATCAGGTTCCTCGAGCCGTTCGGGTTCTTCGAGTTCATCGCGCTCGAGGAGAACGCCGGCTGCGTCCTGAGCGACAGCGGCACCGTCCAGGAGGAATGTTGCATCTTCCGCGTGCCCAACGTCACCCTGCGGGACGTCACCGAGAGGCCGGAGACGATCGAATGCGGGAGCAACGTTCTGAGCGGCGCCGACCCTGAGGCGGTCCTGAGGTGCGTCGAAACCGTGCTCGGCAAGAAACCCGACTGGCGCATCCCCTGGGAATATCTCGCCGAAAACGTGAGCGACATTGTGGTTAAGATCATCATGGGGTTCAATAGCCCGTTCCAGGCAAGATTCGGCAGGCCTTGACTGCGGCCGCGCAGCGGGGGCGTTGTATAATGATCCGTTCATGAGAATTCTTGTCCTGTCGCAATACTATCCTCCCGAGCCCGACCCGAAAATCCATGCCCTGGGCCGCGACCTGCAAACCCGCGGACATCGCGTGCGGGTCATCACCGGCTACCCCAACTATCCCCAAGGCCGGATCTATCCCGGCTGGCGGCAGCGGCCCTGGCAGCGGACGTCCCTCGACGGCCTGGACGTCGTCCGGCTTCCCCTCTACCCCGATCACAGCCGGTCGGCGGTCCGGCGGTCCCTGAACTACCTCAGCTTCGCGGCTTCGGCCTCGGTCCTGGGGCCTTTCCTGAGCGGGCCGGCCGACGCCATGTGGGTCTATTCCGCGCCCCTGACGATCGGCATCCCCGCCTGGTGGACGGGGGCCTGGCGCGGTATCCCGTTCGTCTTCAACATCCACGACATGTGGCCGGAGACGGTCGCCGCCACCGGGATTCTCAATGAGGGCCGCATCGTCCGTCTGCTCGAACGCCTCGGCCGCTTCGTCTACCGGACGGCCGCGGCGGTCACCGTCGTCTCTCCGGGCTTCAGGCGCCTCCTGATCGCGAAAGGCGTGCCGGAGGACAAGGTCCACTTCATCGCGAACTGGGCCGACGAGGAGATCTACCATCCCGTTCCGCGTGACGAAGGGCTGGCCGCCCGCCACGGTCTGGCCGGGCGGTTCAACGTGGTCTACGGCGGGAACATCGGCGCCGCCCAGGCCCTCGAGACGCTGCTCGAAGCGGCCGCCCTGCTGCGCGACCTGCCCAGCATCCAGTTCGTCCTGATCGGCGAGGGGGTGGAGGAGAAAGGGCTCCGCGCCAGGGCGTCGGCGCTGGGGCTCGACAATGTGCGGTTCATCGGCTGGCAGCCCGAGGCGCTCATGCCCGCGTTTTTCGCCCTGGCCGATGTCGTCGTCATGCACCTCCGCCGCGAGCCCCTTTTTGAGATCACCGTCCCGGGAAAGGCCTACGCCTACCTCGCCTGCGGACGTCCGATCCTCTGCGCGGTCGCCGGGGACACGGCGGACATCGTCCGCGATGCCGGGGCGGGAGTGAGCTGCCCCCCCGAAGACCCGGCCGCGCTGGCCCGCACCGTCCGCACGCTCCAGGCCATGCCTGAGCCGGAGAGACGCGCCCTGGGCGAGAGCGGACACCGCGCCCATCTCGCAAAGTATTCCCGCGCGGCTCTCGTCGGGCGGCACGAAGCGCTCCTCGTCCAGGCCGCACGATCGCGAAAATGACGGCGGGCGAGGCTCGCAGGACCAAGGCTCCGGACGACGGGCCGGGGAGCTTGAAAAATCCGGAGAAAAGGGGAAGAATAGCGGGTGGTGTGATTCCGTCGCAACCTGAGAGGACCGAATGAACGGACAAGAGCCGAGCCTGATGGACTTCCTTCTGGTCGTCTGGAAAAGAAAGTGGCAGATCCTTCTCCCCTCGATCTCCCTGGCCGTCCTCGCCGGGCTGGTCAGCTTCGTCTTCCCCCGAAATTACGAGATCGACAGCATCATCCGGCCGAGCATGATCTTCTCGGTGAACCAGCAGGGCAACTTCCAGGAGGTCATGGTCGTCGACCCCAAGCAGGTCGCCGGCCAGATCAACCAGAAGTCCTATGACCGCCTGATCGCTTCCCAGCTGAAGATCGACATCGCGGGCTTTCCCCGCCTGCGGGCCGAGAACCTCCGGGACACGCAGCTCATCCGGATCTCGCTCAGGGACGATAACGTTGGCGAGGCGAGCGCCATCCTTCTCGCCCTCTTCAAGCACCTGGAAATAGACTTCAACAGGAAAATCGAAGTCGAGATCAAGTCCATCGACGCTCAAGTCAAGGGAAACGAATACGAGATTAACAAAAAGGACCTGGACATCAAGTCTCTCGAGATCGAACAGGTCAAGAACAGGGATGAGATCCAGTCGGCCGCGAACAAGCTGAAGATCTCCGGGCAAAAGTACGAGAGCCTGAGCCAGGAGATGAAATCCGTGAGGAAGCGGATCGACAGCCTCGAGGCCCAGCAGGGTGAGGTCTACAAGGCGCAGCCTGAAGGCGCCACGGCCATCAGCCTGCTTCTCTACTCGAGCGAAGTCCAGCAGAACCTGCGGTACTATAACGACCTCGACGAAAAACTGAGCACCGAGAGGATGGCCCAGGAAGATTATAAGCTGGCCATGAAGTCGGCGGAGCAGCAGATCAAGCAATTGACAACCGAGATCGACCGGCTGAGAACAGAGATCGAGAACCTGCAGAACACGATCAGCCTGCTGAACGAGAAGAAAGCCCGGATCGATTATGCCCAGCTCATCAAGGAGCCCACGCCCACGGTCTTTCCCGTTTCTCCCAACAAACCGTTCCTCGTCCTGGTGGCGGGGATCGTGGGTCTTATCTTTTTCACGCCCCTGGCTTTCCTGCTGGAGTACCTGAAGAAACACGGCTCCGGCGGGAACCTCTAGAGGCAAGTTGCGCGTCGGGCTGAACCTCCTCCCTGCCCTGCCGGAAATCGGCGGCGGCTGGAACTACATCCGGAGCCTGATCCGGGGGCTCGCCCGGGTTGATTCCTCGGACGCCTTCGTGGCGTTCGTCACGCCCGAAAGCGAGTGCCTGGTCCCGGCGGAGCGCAACTTCTCGGCGGTCCGGGTCAACATCCGCTCATCAATCCGGGCCTGGCGTGTCATCTTCGAAAACTCCACGCTTTTCGGGATGGCCCGGCAGCGCGGCCTGGACTGTCTTCACTGGTTCTCCGGGACACAGGGCCTGCTGAACGCCGTGCCCGCGGTCGTAACCTGTTACGACCTTCATCCGTTCCTCCGCCTGGGGCCATACTCCCCGGTCAAACGCCTGTACCTGAAGCTCATGGTGGGGCAGACGGCGCGGCGGGCCGGGGTCCTGCTCCCCATGTCCGAGGCGACCGCCGCGGGGATGGAAAACGTCCTCGGGGTCGACAGGTCCCGCATGGTCGTCATCCCGCCCGTTCTGGAAGATGACCTCAGGCCGGCGGCGGCCGCCGACTCCGCGCGGTTCCGGGAGGTTCACCGCCTCCCGGAGCGGTTCTGGCTTTATGTGGCCCATTTCCATGCCCACAAGAACCACCTCCGGCTTCTCGAAGCCTATCGCCGCTTGGCCGGCGAGGGGCCGGCCTGGCCTCTGGTTTTGCGGGGGGACGACAAGGGCGCGAAAAGAGACGTCGAAAGACGCGTTCTGGAGCTCGGGCTTCAAAATGATGTCATCTTCCTGCCGCCTCTCGAAGCCGCCGGCCTGCCGCTTCTCTATTCGGCCGCGACGGCCCTGGTCTTCCCTTCTCTCTACGAGGGAGGCGGCCTGCCGGTGGTCGAGGCCATGGCCTGCGGCCTTCCCGTGGCCGCGTCGAGGATTCCCCCCGTCATGGAGTTCGCCGGCGCCGCCGCTCTCGGCTTCAACCCGACCGACGTTCCGTCGATCGCCGCGGCCATGCGCGAGCTCGCGGGCAGCGGTGACAGGCGCGAGGCCAGGCGCCGGGAAGGGCTCGACCGCGCCGGCAATTTCCGGGCGGAAACCGTGATCCCCCGGCTGCTCGGCGCGTACGCCAGGGCGGCCTCTCATCGCTGAAAACCCCGGCGCGGAGTGCCGGATGCCGGTTTCCGGCCTTGACTTCGCTTCGGGTCGTGATTTACGATCAGCCGGAATGACCTGCAGGATCTGCGCCTCCCCCACATCGCCGTTCGGAACAGCGAGAGTGTTGGACAAGCACGAAATCCAGTACTTCCGCTGCCCGGCGTGCGGGTTCGTCCAGACCGAGGAGCCACACTGGCTGGCTGAGGCCTATTCGGAGGCCATCGCCCGCACCGACCTCGGCCTGGTGACGAGGAATCGAGGTTTTTCCGTCCTGACCCGGGCCGTCATCGGCGCTTTTTTTAGGAGAGACGGCAAGTTCCTGGATTACGGAGGCGGCTACGGGCTGTTCGTCCGGACGATGCGCGACTTGGGGTTCGATTTCCGCCTCTACGAGAGGCAATGTCCGAACCTCTTCGCCGGCGGTTTCGCCGCCGATCTTGCATCATCCGACCGGTACGAGCTCGTGACGGCCCTGGAGGTTTTCGAGCATCTCGCCAACCCGCTGGAGGACATCGGGGGGATGCTCCGGTTTTCCGACAGCATCTTGTTTTCGACCGTCCTGCTTCCCACACCGGCGCCCGGCCCGGCGGAGTGGTGGTATTACGCCCTTGAACATGGCCAGCATGTCTCGCTGTATTCGCTCGAGGCCCTCCGGCAGATCGCCCGCCGCTTCCGCCTCAACCTCCTGTCGGACGGGAGGGCGCTCCACCTTCTGACACCGAAGAAGATACCGGAGGCCTTGTTCAGGATTATTTCGCGCTACCGGATTGCCCGGGCGCTCGGGTTCATGTGGAAGAGGGAATCCCTGCTGCCGCGGGACTATTTGGAATTGACGGGCCAGCCCCTGAAGTGAACGTCCCGGCCGGCTCGCCGCCGTAATCCCCCGGCTCCTCGAGGCCTACGCCCGCGGCGCCGCCAGCCGCTCGAGAAGTCCACGAAGAGCCAGGCTTGTTTTCGTTTCCGAAAACTTTTCAAAAAGCGCCCGGTAATCGACGTCGACATCCCGTTCCGCCAGTTCCGTCAGCAGGCGCGCCAGGTCGCCAGGGTCGTCATTCTTATAGAAAAAGAGCCCAGGGGCCGGCAGATCCGAGATGTCGGGGAAGGCGGTGGAGACGATCGGCTTGTTCAGCAGGATGTAGCGCATCACCTTGGATGGAAAAGAATAGCGGGCGAACGGATGGGAGAGTTTCTGGGGGTTGACGAGGATGTTCATCTCCCGGAGGTGCGCCTCGACCTCCTTCGCGCCCAGCAGGCCGGCGTAGGTCAGGTTCTCACGGCGTCCGGCCCGCTCGAGGACTCGGGCGAGAAGAGGGCCCTGCCCGCTGACAAAAAAATGAATCCGCGGATTCTCCCGGAGCCGGCGCGCCGCTTCGAGGAAGACATCCGCCCCCCGCTCCATGTCCAGCGTTCCGGAATACGCGACCTTGACGACCGGTTGGCTGCGGAGGTCGACTTTCGCCGGCGAGGGCAAGGCCCGCGCCCCGTCAGGCAGGATGAACGGGACAACGACCGAGGCCCTGCCGAGGAATTCATGTTTCAGGTACCCGTTGACCAGCGTAAACCCGTCGCAGCACCTCTTTCCCAGAAAATACAAAATCCCGAAGACACGGCGCCGGAGCGACCAGCGGCTGAAGATAACGTGAAGGCCGTCCTCGAACTGGCAGATGATCCGGGCGCGGGCGAAGAGCTTGGCCAGAAGCGCGGGGACCAGGGTTTCAAACCTGAAGTTATAGAAGATGATGAAATCCGGTTTCCGGCGCAGGCACTCCCGGAAACAGAACGCCGCGATCTCCAGGAACGAGAGATACCTCACGGCATAGTAGCCCGGATAGATGACGGGGACTTGCCGGTCGTCGAGGGCGAGCGATTCGTGATGCGTCCTTATCCGGCCGAAATCACTCCTCTTCGAGTATCCGGTCGACAGGATCGTCACGTCCTGATCCTTCGCCAGAAGGGAGACCATCGGCAGAATCTTGTTCATGCCCCCCGGCGAGTATTCTGTGGTCAGGCCGAGGACGTGACGCATCTCCTCGGAACAGTAATGGGCGATGTAAAGTATCTTGTGGGGCACCCTGCTCACAGCCGGCTCGAGAGTCCGTCGTGGATCTGGACGAGGATCTGCCGGAGGTCGAAGGTGAACTCCCAGTCCGGGTAATCGCCCCGGAATTTCTTGAGCCCGCTGACGTACCAGATGTGGTCCCCGCGCCGCGGCGTCTCGGAGTAAGTCCAGTTCATTTTCTTCCCGGTGATCTCCTCGCACAGGCTGATGGCTTCGAGCATGGAGCAGTTGGAGACGCGGCCGCCGCCGGCGTTGTACACTTCGCCGCGCTTGGGATTCCTGTAATAATGCCAGAACATGTTGACCAGGTCGGCGCTGTGGATGTTGTCCCGGACTTGTTTTCCCTTGTAGCCGAACACCGTGTACAGCTGTCCGGTGATGGCGCACTTCATCAGGTAGGAGAGAAACCCGTGGAGCTGGGCGCCCGAGTGGTCGGGCCCGGTCAGGCAGCCGCCGCGGAAGCAGGCCGTCTTCAAGCCGAAGTAACGGCCGTACTCCTGGACGAGGATGTCGGCGGCCACCTTGGAGGCGCCGAACAGGCTGTGCATGGTGCGGTCGATGCTCATCGATTCGTCGATGCCGTCGGCGTAGGCATGGCCGTTCTCGATTTCCCAGCGGGTGTCGAGTTCGCGCAGCGGCAGGAAGTTCGGGTTGTCGCCGTAAACCTTGTTGGTCGAAGTGAAGATGAACACGGCCTTGGGCGCGTGAAGGCGCATCATCTCGAGCAGGACCAGGGTGCCGTTGGCGTTGATGGTGAAGTCGGAGAAGGGCTCCCGGCTGGCCCAGTCGTGGGACGGCTGGGCGGCGGTGTGGATGATGAGCCGGATGTCGCTCCCGTGCTCGGCGAAGATCTTCTCGACGCCGGACCGGTTCCGGATGTCCAGGCCGTGGTGGACATAGCCGGGGACCTCGTCCTTTATCTTCCTGAGGTTCCAGCGCGTCGAGGCCTCCCGGCCGAAAAAGTATTTCCGCATGTCATTATCGATGCCGATGATGCGGTCGAATTTTTTCCGGGCGAGAAACCGGACGCTCGCCGAGCCGATCAGCCCGGCCGACCCGGTGACGAGAGCAACACCCATGGCGATTTCCTTTCCGATAACGGCGCCGAGATTATATCACAGCCGGCGGGCGCGCCTCCACACGCCGCAACGCAAGGTCGGCTTGACACTTTTTCCCGCCATTAAATAGAATATGGCATGTTTGAGGGGCGCTTTCCGCCCGATCTCGTCCCGAGTGAGGATAAAACATGAACGCCCTAGCGGCGGCCGCTACGGCCCTTCCCGCACGGCGCCCGGTCCTGGCGAAAGTCATCCGGAACTTCGGCTGGCAGTCATTCGACAAGCTCTTCCGGATGGGTGTGGGCGTGTTTGTCAGCGTCCTCATCACCCGTTACCTCGGTCCCGACCGTTTCGGCGTCTTCAGCTATGCCCTGGCGTTCGCCGGCATGTTCACGACCGTGGCCGGACTCGGCCTCGACCGGATCGTCATCCGGGAGATCTCCAAGGACACCTCGCGAAAAGAAGCCATCCTGGGCACGGCCTTCTGGATGAAGCTGGCCGGCGGGGTCGGAACGTTCCTCGTCATCCTGGCCGCGATCGGCGCGCTTAAATCTCACGACACGCTCGTGATCGTCCTGACCGCCGTCTTCGGGGCGGCCCTGATTTTCAACTCCCTGGACGTGGTGGACTTCTGGTTCCAGGCCCAGATCCGGTCGAAATACCCGGTCCTCGCCCGGAACTCGGCGTTCATCCTGGTCTCGGTCATCAAGGTCGGGCTCGTGTTCGCCTCTGCTTCGCTCCTCTCCCTCACCCTGGCCACGGCGGCCGAAAGCGTGTTCGCGGCGGCCGCCCTGGCCCTCGCCTACCGCTGGGCGGGAAACAGCCTCAGGGCCTGGAAGCTCGACCGCGGCCTAGCCAGGACGCTCCTGGCTGAATCCTGGCCGCTCATCATCAGCGGGTTCGCCATCCTGATCTACATGAGGATCGACCAGGTCATGCTGGGAAGCCTGCTCGACGACCGGGCCGTCGGCCTCTACGCCGCCGCCGTGAAGTTCTCCGAGATCTGGTATTTCATCCCGCTGGGGATCTCCTCATCCGTCTTTCCGGTCCTGGTCGACTATTTCAAGGGCAACCCGGCCGTGTTCTTCCGGAAATACCAGAACATTTTCAACGTTATGGCCATCCTCTCAGTGGGTCTCGCCGTTGTCATGACCTTTATCTCCAGCAGGCTGGCCGTCCTGATATACGGGCCGGAATTCAGGGATTCCGGCCCGGTCCTGGCCATTCATATCTGGGCCGGCGTGTTTGTCTTCCTGGGCGTAGCGGCTTCCATATGGACGATGGTCAACGGCTATCAGAAATTCGCCCTCTGGGCTGCCCTGGCCGGCGCGGCGGCCAAGATCAGCCTGAACCTGCTCGTCATCCCGGCCTACGGCATCGTGGGCGCGGCCGCGACCATGGTCATCTCCCAGGCGGTGGCGTCGTATTTCGTTTATGCCGCGTCGGCGAAAACAAGAAAGATATTCATCATGATGACCAGGGCGCTCTTCATGCCCTGGAGGTTTAACCGGGAGAAGCGGACGGACCCGCCGGGGGGTTCCTGACGAAAACATGAGAACCGAGCGAGCGCGCCAATGACCGGAGACAGCCTGTCGACTCCCGTCCTGTTCCTGGTGTTCAAGCGGCCCGGGACGACCCGGCGCGTTTTCGAAGAAATCCGGAAGGCCAGGCCGGCCAGGCTCTGGGTGGCCGCCGACGGGCCGCGCGAAGGAAGGCCGGGCGAGGCGGAGCTCTGCCGGGAAACCCGGGAGGTCATCAAAGTGGACTGGGAATGCGACCTCCGCACTCTCTTCCGGGACAGGAACATGGGCGTCAAGGCCGGCATCGCGTCGGCCATCGACTGGTTCTTCGAGAGCGCCGAAGAAGGCATCATCCTCGAAGACGACTGCCTTCCCCACCCGGATTTTTTTACGTTTGCCGCCGAGCTTCTGGCCCGTTACCGCGACGACCCGCGGGTCATGCACATCAGCGGCGACAACTTCCAGTTCGGTCGCCGGCGGGGGGAAGCCAGCTATTATTTTTCGAGATATGCCCACTGCTGGGGCTGGGCGACGTGGCGAAGGGCCTGGGCCTTCTACGAGATGGACATGGGCTCGTTTCCCGAATTCGCCTCCCGGCGGGGGATCGAGAAAATCGTCAGAAAAAGTCGGGCCCGGGAATACTGGATGAAGGTCTTCGGGGACGCCCACGCGGGCCGGCACAACACCTGGGACTATTCCTGGGCCTACCAAGTCCTTTCCCGCGGCGGGTTGTGCGCGGTGCCGAACGCCAACCTGGTCACGAACATCGGGTTCGGCAAAGGGGCGACGCACACCTTCGAACCCGCGAACCGGCTATCCGGTATCCCCACGGAATCCTTGGGTCCCATCATCCACCCGGCGGTCGTCGCGGCCGACGAGGAGGCCGACGACTTCGAGCTCGAGCGCGTCCTGCTGACACCCTTCCGCCGCCGGCTGCTCGACCGTCTCGGGAAGCTGCTCAAGAACCGCCCATGAAGATCGCTTACGACCACCAGATTTTTACGCTCCAGGACTACGGCGGCGTCTCCCGGTATTTCTTCGAGCTTCTCGACCATCTCCACAAGACAGGCAGTGCCGAGATCGACCTCTGGGTCAGGTTCTCGAACAACCGCTATCTCGAGGGCGCCGCGTTTTCGAGCCACAGGCGATTATGGCCAGGCCGCGCGTTCCGGGGAAAAGTCCGGCTGGTCGATCATCTCAACCGGCCGCACTCCCTGAAAAGGCTGGCGGCGCAGGGGTTCGATATCTTTCATCCGACCTATTTTGATCCCTATTTTCTCCGGGCGCTCGGCCGGAAGCCCTTTGTGCTGACCATCCACGATATGATCCACGAAGTCTATCCCGGGCTGTTCACGCGCAGGGATAAGACTCCCGTGTGGAAAGAGGCGGTGGCCGGAAGTGCGGCCCGGATCCTGGCCGATTCACAGAACACCAAGAGGGATATCATCCGGCTGCTCGGCATCGATGAAGAACGGATCGATGTCGTTTATCTCGCGGGTTCGCTCGACAACCATGAGGGGCGGGCCGGCGCCGCGCCTCTTGGGCTCCCGGGACGATTCATCCTGTTTGTCGGGGGCCGGCTCGACTACAAGAACTTCCGGCCGTTCGCCCGGGCCGTCGCTCCGCTCCTCAAAGACGAGCCCGCCCTCGGGGTCGTCTGCGCCGGCGGCGGACCGTTCCGGCGTGAAGAGCGGCGGTTTCTCCGGGAGCTCGGGGTCGAAGATAGATTCCTGCAGCGCGACATCGACGACCGGACGCTGGCCTCGATCTACGCCGCCGCCGAAGTCTTCGTCTTTCCATCACTCCAGGAGGGTTTCGGCGTGCCGATACTCGAAGCTTTCGGCTGCGGCTGCCCGGTGGCCTTGAGCCGGGCGAGCTCGTTCCCCGAGGTCGCCGGCGAGGCTGGCCTCTACTTCGACCCCGCCGACGAGGCCTCGATCCGGGAGACGGTTCGCCGGGCGCTGGATGACGGCGAGCTCAGGGACACCCTCCGGTCCAGGGGAAAGGAACAGCTGAGAAAATTCTCCTGGGCGAAGACGGCTGAGGAGACGCTGGCCGTCTATGGAAAAGCCCTTTTAAGGTGGGTTTGATGCGGACTTTTATGATTCTCGTGCCCGCCGCCGGCCTCTACCTTGCTCTCTTGAGCCTCTTCAAATTCAAGAGGCTGATGAACCCGGTGTTGGTTGTCGTCTCCTGGTGGGCATTCTGGCTGTGGACTTCGAATTTCAGCCTGACGGGTCTTTTCGTGCCATCGAGCCGCACCCAGTTCATGGTGCTCGTCATGCTGGCGTCCGTGTCTCTCGGAAGTTTCCTCGCTTTTCCGAGAGAGCGCGATCCCGGCCGGACGGCCCTGGCCAACGAACGCTTCAAACAGAATGGCCGTTTCCTCTATGGAATCAACTTGCTGTTCGTTCCGCTGATGGGCCTGCTCCTGTACCGGGCCATTCCGGCACTCTTCTTTTCGGACCCGGTCCTCTACCGGAAGGAGGTCTATGGGACTCCCGACGGGCCGAGTCCGCTCTTCGGAGGCGGCTACGGCCAGTTCCTGTTTTTCCTGATCGTCTCGCCGGTCATCTTTTTCTCCCTGATCGCCGGCCTCATTTCTTTTTTCCGGTACGGGAAAAAAAGGCTGCTCATCGTGTCACTCCTGCTCATCATCAGCGAAGGTCTCATCACCCTCGGACGGTTCAACTTCTACTACATCCTGGCCCTGGCCGCTTTCGCTTATGTGTACGTGAAGCAGAGAGAAGCCGCCGGCCCCGCAACTGGAACCGGACAGGCCGCGCCGCCGCGGCTCAAGCTCAAGGCCGTCAAGTTCGCGGCCGCCGCCGCGGCCGTGCTGGCCGTCGTCCTGGGCTTGAGCTTCTTGCGGGGGGAGAAAAGCGCCGGGCCGCTGGCGGCGCTCGAAAAAATCGCGGTCGAATATCACACCGTCGGCCTCGTCCTGTTTGACCAGGAGCTGTCGGCGCCGTCCTCCCGCCTGAATTCCGGCCTCTCTTTCGGCCGGAGCACAATCGGCGGTCTGGACAACCTGGCACTCGTCTTTCTCAGGCGATTCAACCCGGACATCGTCCCGGTCGCCCAGGAGAGCGGCGCCTATATGGCCGAGAGCCGCCAGGTCGGACGGGACGCCAAGGGCGGGCCGATCCTCGGCAATGCCTTCTACACCATCTTGTACAGCCTGTATTATGACGGAAGATATCTCGCCGTCATCTTTTTTTCCCTCGTTTTCGGGTTCTTTCTGTCCTCAAGCTGGCTGAACTGGATCAAAAACGGCGGCCTGACGAGCCTGGCCGCCGTCGTTCTCCTCACCTACGTCGGCGTTTTTTCGCTCTTCCAGAGCCCTGTCGAGGGCCTGAAGTTCTGGGTGGCTCTCCTCCTCATTCCGTGGATGAAGAGGTTCTCGCTGGCCTTCGTCAAGCCGGAGCGGCAGGAGGCCGATGAATAATCGGACCCGGGACGCGGTGAAGCGCGCGATCGACATCACGGTCAGCCCGGCCGGGATGGCCATGCTCCTACCGTTTTTTTCTGTCATCGGCCTGGCCGTGAAGTGCTCCTCGCCGGGTCCTGTTTTTTTCCGCCAGCTCAGGCCGGGCCAGGACGGCCGGCTTTTCACCATCTTCAAGTTCCGGACGATGCGTGAGGACCGCCCGGCAGGCGGCGAACCGCTTCGAGAAGGCGCGAGACTGACCTCGGTGGGCCGCTTCCTGCGCCGGACGAGCCTGGATGAACTCCCGGAGCTCTGGAACGTGCTCAAGGGGGAGATGAGCCTCGTCGGCCCCCGCCCCCTGA
>Ga0315275_10000910_pt1 | contig 25156 bp, 23 predicted proteins | sample YL17G03_0_MG_FD_205557 | JGI IMG/M metagenome (GOLD analysis project Ga0315275, IMG submission 205557) | Sediment microbial communities from Yellowstone Lake, YNP, Wyoming, USA - YL17G03_0 | ecosystem: Environmental > Aquatic > Freshwater > Lake > Sediment | place: USA: Wyoming | collected...
CATCCTGCCTACGGACTGGCCCCTGGCCGATCTGCCCGAGGTCGCCCTGAATGCCCGCGATGCACTGGCGTTCCTTCACGGCACTGTCACCCACACCACTAGCGGGCCAGCCGAACGTGCAAGAGTTCATGGACCCAGCGCGCTCTTCCTTGGCCTGGGCGAGGTTCTTCCCGGGGGCGCCCTGCGGCCTCGCTTGGTGCTTCGCTCAGAGGACGAGTTGCCAGTATGAAAGTCCTCTGGGGTATCGAGCACCGAGTCAGCAGGCCAACGTGCCTGGCCCTGGGCGTGTTCGATGGGGTCCATCGCGGCCACCAGGGCGTGATCGCGGCTGCCGTCAGCCAGGCGCGGTCCATCGGTGCGACACCGGCGGTGCTCACTTTCGACCCGCATCCCGCAGCCGTTGTCGCTCCCCGCGGCTCGCCTCCACTGCTTACCACGACTAACGAGAAGATAGAGTCCATCCGCCAGCTCGGTGTCAAGCTCGTCATCATTGCCCCTTTCGACAAGGCGCTCGCCGACATGCCGGCCGAGGTATTTGTCGCCGAGGTGCTGGTGCGGCAGCTCCGGGCCCGTTGCGTTACCGTTGGGTTCGACTGGCGGTTCGGCGCAGGTGGACGGGGCACCCCGGCCCTGCTCAAGCGTCTCGCAGCTGTTCACGGCTTTGGCGTCACGACCATCCCCGCCGTTGTAGCTAAGGGCTTGCCTGTAAGCAGCACCCGGATTAGAGGACTGCTCCTCCACGGCCGAGTGGAGGAGGCGAACGAGCTGCTCGGGCGGACCTACAGCCTCACCGGGCGCGTCGTCGCCGGCCACCGGCTCGGTCGCACCCTCGGGTTCCCCACTGCCAACCTCGACCCTCCTGCCGAGAAGCTCATCCCTGCCGACGGCGTTTACGCCTGTTGGGCAGGGGCCTGCCCCCCTCATGGCCAGCGGTCGAGCAAGCTATGGCCGGCGCTGGGATACATCGGCTCTCGCCCCACCTTCGGGGGCGACGGCCGGCGCCGTGTTGAGGTGCATCTCCTCCAGCGTCGGGGCCCGGTCGGCGTAAGGGGCGCTTCGCTCCGTACGGAGTTCGTCTCCCGTCTGCGCAGGGATCGCCGTTTTCCGTCAGCAGAGGCGCTTGTCGCCCAGATGCAGGCAGACCGCGTCGGGGCCGACGTGATCCTTGGCGCTTTACAGAGAACCTGGGATTGTGCTATTGTGTCGTGTCGCGCCCTGGCTCCGGCCTCGGCGTCGGACAGGGAAAGGAGCAGCCGTGCCGCTGGTCAAGGACTTGAAGCAAGGGATCGTCGACGAGAACCGCATTCATCCCAGTGATACCGGATCTCCCGAGGTCCAGGTGGCCCTTCTCAGCGCCCGTATCAATCAGCTGCAGGGTCACCTGCAGCAGCACAAGAAGGATCACCACTCGCGCCGCGGCATGCTTGTCATGATAGGCAGACGCCAGAGGCTGCTCGACTACCTAAGCAGGGCCGACATCGAGCGCTATCGAACGCTGATAGCGAAGCTCGGCCTGCGCGACAAGACCAGAGCCCGGCGGTAGCAGCGCAAGCTAACGCCGCCCGTTTCTAAGGCAGCACCCGCGCACTGCGCGGTTGTCGTTATTCAACACAAGACAAGGGAAACGCCGCAGACGTCAGGCATACCTGCCCTTCTTCAAGGAACTGCCCTGAACCCATGTGTGCCGTGGCCTCCTCGCCAGGAGGCCATGAAGGTGCGCCAGCCGGCGCCGGCAGACACAGGTGCAGGAAGTGTTCCTACCGGGGAAGGGCCGGAAATGCCGTGGGCGCCCCCGGATCGTTCTCCCGGATAGGACACGAAGTGGCATTGGAAAGCTGTGACCTCGGCGGGCGAATCGTCTCCGTCGAGACCGGGACTCTGGCGAAGCAAGCCGACGGGGCGGTATGTGTTCGGCTGGGGGACACCATCGTCCTCGTGACGGTCGCAATGGCTGCCCCCCGCGAGGGAGTGGGCTTCTTCCCTCTCCTCGTTGACTTCGAAGAGAGGATGTACGCGGCCGGCAAGATACCCGGCGTCCGTTACATCCGTCGCGAGGGCCGGCCAAGCGAAAACGCTACCCTCTCCGCCCGCCGCATTGATCGGTCCATGCGCCCCCTCTTCCCGAAGGGCTTTAAGAACGATATCCAGATCGTCGCGACCGTCCTCTCCGCCGATCTCCAGAATGCCGCCGATATCCCGGCAATGGTGGGCGCCTCCGCCGCACTGTGCGTCTCCTCTGTTCCCTTCCTCGGGCCGATCGGCGCCGTGCGCATCGGCCGGGTGGACGGCGCCTTCGTCATCAACCCGACCTACGCTGAGCGCGATACCAGCGACCTCGACCTCATCGTCGCCGTTGCCCCCGATGGCGTGGCCATGCTCGAGGGGATGGCCGACCAGCTCTCCGAGGCCACCATGGCCGAGGCCATTGAGTTCGCCCTGCCCTATGCTCAGCAGGTCCTCGAAATGCAGCGCCGACTGGCGGCTGCCGCGGGAAAGCAGAAGATCGAGTTCGCGCCTCTCAAGACCGGCGACGACATCCAAGCAGCTCTCAGCCAGTTGTCCGGGACGCTCCGCGCCGCCATCCAGGACCCTGACAAGAAGGCGCGGGAGCAGGCCACCGTCACAATCCTCGAACAGCTTCGCGCGGATCTTGCCGAGCAGTTCCCCGAGCGCCTCGCTGAGATTCGGGCCGGGCTAGAGGACCAGATCGAGGCCGAGCTGCGCGGGCTGATCCTGGATGAGGGTCGTCGTCCCGACGGCCGCGGACCGGAGGACATCCGGCCGCTCTCCTCCGAGGTGGGACTGCTCCCCCGCGCCCACGGCTCCGCGCTTTTCACCCGGGGGCAGACTCAGGTCATGTCGGTCGTGACCCTCGGCGGCGTCGGCGACGAGCAACTCATTGACGACCTCGGCGTCGTCGAGTCCAAGCGCTTCATGCACCACTACAACTTCCCGCCCTACAGCGTGGGCGAGGTCCGTCCCATGCGCGGGCCCAGCCGCCGGGACCTCGGCCACGGATCGCTCGCCGAGCGCGCACTGCTGCCCCTGCTCCCCGACGAGGAGGCCTTCCCCTACACCGTCCGGGTAGTCTCCGAGGTGCTGGAGAGCAATGGCTCGAGCTCCATGGCCAGCGTCTGCGGCAGCAGCCTCGCCCTCATGGACGCAGGCGTACCCATCCGCGGCGCCATCGCCGGCATCTCCATAGGCCTGGTTACCGACGGCCGCCGCCGCCAGCTCCTCACCGATATTCAGGGGGTCGAGGACTTCAACGGGGACATGGACTTCAAGATCGCCGGCAGCCGGGACGGCATCACCGCCGTCCAGCTCGATATCAAGCGCCACGGTCTGTCGGCTGAGACGATCCGCGATGCCCTCGCTCAGGCACAGCGCGCCCGCGCGGCTATCCTGGATGCCATGGAGAAGACCATGGCATCCCCGCGTCCCGAACTCGCACCCCACGCGCCGCGTGTCTTCACCATGCACATAGATCCCGAGAAGATCGGCGATGTCATCGGCCCGGGTGGCAAGATGATCCGCAAGCTCGAGGCCGACTTCGAGTGCAAGATAGATATCGAGCAGGACGGCCGTGTCTTCATCGCCGCCCCCGATCAGCTCCGCGGCGAACAAGCGGTCAATGCCGTGCAGGGTCTCACCCGCGACGTGAAGGTCGGCGAGACCTACACAGGCAAGGTCGTCCGTATCACCCCCTTCGGCGCCTTCGTCGAGCTGCTTCCGGGCCGGGACGGCCTCCTACACATCTCCCAGATCGCCCATGAGCGCATCGAGCGCGTCGAGGATGTCCTCCGCATGGGAGATGACGTCGAGGTCCGCGTAATCGAGATAGACCCCCAGGGCAAGGTCCGCCTCAGCCGCAAGGACCTCCTCCCAGGCGGCGACGGGGGAGAAGAGCCCCGCGAGGGCAGCCGGCGCGACTCGGACCGCAGCGGCGACTCGGGGCGCCCTCGGCGCGGTCGGGGACCGGACCGGCGCTAGACCCGCCACCTCGTCGCGGGCTTCCGCAGCCCCGCCGAGCCATCATAGCCTGGTGAGACCGTAAGGAGGGAGCCCTGCCATCCGCTCCGTCAGGTCCGCACGTCCAGAGTACCGTGCTCCCAAACGGCGTCCGCGTGGTCACCGAGCGGGTGGAGCACGTGGACTCGGTCGCGCTTGGCATCTCCTCGCTCACCGGCTCGCGCCAGGACCCTCCCGGCCGCGAGGGCGTCGTCCATTTCCTCGAGCACGTTCTCTTCAAGGGCACAACCTCTCGCAGCGCCCGCCAGATCGCCGAGGTCGCCGACGACATCGGCGGCAACGTCAACGGCCTGACTGACCGGGAGGAGTTGTACCTCTACGCGCGTACCGCCGCCGATCACGCCCAGCTTGCCCTCGAGCTGCTTCTCGATCTGCTACTGAACTCAACCTGCGGCGAGGAGGAGGTGGCCCGAGAACGGGAGGTAGTGTGGCAGGAGCTCGCCAACGTCCAGGATGTCCCCGAGGACTGGATGCAGGAGATGGTCCCGCCCACGGTCTGGCCCAACCATCCCCTGGGCCGCGCCCTGATGGGTACGCGGGAGACCGTCATGGCGATCGCCCCCGAGTCGCTCAGGACCTTCCTCGCCACTCAGGTCCATGACGCCGCCCGGCTGGTTGTGGTCGGCGCCGGCCGCGTCGACCACGACCTGGTCGTGAGGATTGCTGAGCGCTTCCTCGGACACCTCGGCTCTCGCCGACCGGAACCCGACGGGCCGCCGCCCCGATTCCACAGCGATAGAGTGCTTATACCGCAAGCCGGCCACCAGGTCCATTTCTGTCGGGTCTCGCCCGGCATCCCACGGACCGACGATACCCGCCACACCTTCGCCGTGCTTGAGACGCTGCTTGGCGGCGGCAGCAGCTCGCGACTCTTCCAGGAGATACGCGAGAATCGCGGGCTCGCCTATGACATCGGATGCTACCTCATGCCCTATCGCGACGCCGGGCTCTTCGTGATCACGGGCGGCGCCGCGCCGGGCAAGTTCCAGCTCGTCCTCGATCTTGTCGAGCAGGAGGTCGCACGGCTGCGGGCCGAAGCCCCGACGCCTGAGGAGTTGGCGCGGGCGAAGGTGCAGCTCAGGGTCTCCCTTGCCCTCGCCGCCGAGAGCATGTGGTACCGCATGCATCACCTGAGTTCGTCGGAGATCTACTTCGGCCGCGCCATCTCCTTCGACGAGATCGCCGCAGGCATCGAGCGCGTCACCGCAGAAGACGTCCACCGGCTGAGCCAGACTGCCCTCGCCCCGGATGGGTGCGCGGTGGTCGCAATCGGGCCGACCAACAGCGGCGGAGGCTGACATGACCCAACTGCGAGTGCTCGTCGTGGGCGCTTCCGGGCGAATGGGCTCTGAGGTCGTTCGGGCCGTGACCAAGGCCGACGGCCTCGCGCTCGTCGGCGCGGCGGATCGGACGCGGGTAGGGGAGGACGCGGGGATGGTCGCCGGTGTTCTTCCTGCCGGGGTCGTCATCACCGACTCTCTCAGCGACGCCATCGCCCAATCCTCGCCCGACGTCATCGTTGACTTCACCATCCCCGATGCCGTGATGGGCAATATTCGCACCGCGCTCAAGGCCGGGGTCGCCTGCGTCGTCGGCGCTAGCGGCCTGACCGAGCAGAACCTATCGGAGATCGCCGCCCTGTGCGACGAGCGGAAGACACCCGCCTTCGTCGCGCCCAACTTCGCCATCGGCGCAGTGCTCATGATGCAGTTCGCAGCTCAGGCCGCCCGCCACTTCGGCTCCGCCGAGATAATCGAGCTTCACCACGCCGACAAGCTGGACGCTCCATCTGGGACTGCCCTCCGTACTGCCCAGCTCATGGCATCTGTCTCGGGCAGCCAGTTCGCCGGCGGGCAGTCGGCCGACGGTCGCGCTGCCCGCGGCCAGACCGAAGGCCGCATTCATATCCACAGCGTCCGCCTTCCCGGCCTCGTCGCGCATCAGGAAGTCATCTTCGGCGGCCTCGGCGAGACCCTCACAATTCGCCACGATTCCACCAGCCGCGAATCATTCATGCCCGGAGTGCTGCTCGCGATCCGCAAGGTGCAAGGGCTCAAGGGCCTGGTCGTGGGGTTGGAGAGGCTGCTCTAGCGGCGCAACTGCGGCCGCTTTCCGGTACGCGGCATCGCGCTTCTGGTGAACCGCTACCTGCGCGCGGCCGGCGTCACCGATCGCTCCGGCCCGCATATTTTCAGGCATTCGTTCGCCACCCACGCCCTGCGCGCCCGGCCCAATCTCCGGGCAGTGCAGGAGCTACTGGGCCACGCCTGGGTGACAACAACGCAGCGCTACACGCATCTGGAGGTCGAGGATCTGCAGGCGCAGGTCGCCGAGCTGCCGGCGAACCCCGCGGTATAAGCATTCCGGGCTGCGCAATCCGGTGGATCTCGCCAGCACGACGGCTGCGACGAGTGCAAGCAGCCGCTCGCCGTCCTGGTGAGCTGGCACTGGAAAGCTGAAGGAGGAACCGCGTCGGCCGCGACGAAGCTGGAGCCGGCGTCGGTTCAGGTCCACGCAGAGCAGTCAGCTGAGCCACGAGGGGGCGGGGCCCACCGCACCTATTTCGCGACGAGAAGGAGGGCGGGAATGCGCGTCAAGGCTGCTGTGCGGCGGACGGTCGGTCTTCTCCCCATCATCCTGCTATCCCCGAACGGGGGGAGGGGAAGCAGTGACCCCCGAGTGGCATCTTCCGCAGTGGTGGCGTTGCTGGTGTGCTTCGCGCTGCTGTTGGGGGTCGCGGGAGGGGCGAGCGCCTTTCCGCCGCTCGGCACCGCCTCCGACCTGACGCTCGCCTGGGGCTTGAACAACTACGGTCAGTGCACCGTGCCGGCGCAGGCTCAGTCTGGCATCACTGCCATCGCGGGCGAGTACCACACCCTGGCGCTGACCTCCGGCGGCCAGGTGCTCGCCTGGGGCTACAACGCACATGGGGAGTGCAATGTGCCGGCGCAGGCGCAGTCCGGCATCGTCGCCATCGCGGCCGGCTTCTGGCACAGCCTGGCGCTGACCTCCGGCGGCGAGGTGCTCGCTTGGGGCTCCAACCAGAACGGGCAGTGCAGTGTGCCGACAGAGGCGCAGTCGGGCATCGTCGCCATCTCGGCCGGCTATACGCACAGCCTGGCGCTGACCTCCGGCGGTGAGGTGCTGGCCTGGGGCAACAACTACTACGGTCAGTCCGCTGTGCCGGCGCAGGCGCAGTCGGGCATCGTCGCCATCGCGGCCGGCTATGGGCACAGCCTGGCGCTGACCTCCGGCGGGCAGGTGCTCGCCTGGGGGGACAACACCTACGGGCAGGCTACCGTACCAGCCCAGGCCCTTTCAGGCGTCGTCGCCATCGCGGCCGGGTGGTGGCACAGCCTAGCGCTGACCTCCAGCGGACAGGTGCTCGCCTGGGGCTCGAACGACGACGGGAAATGCACCGTGCCGGCGCAGGCCCAGTCCGGCATCGTCGCCATCGCGGCCGGCAATGGGCACAGCCTGGCGCTGACCGACGGCGGACAGGTGCTGGCCTGGGGCGCCAACTACGACCGTCAGTGCGCTGTGCCGGCACAGGCCCAGTCCGGCATCTTCGCCATCGGGGCGGGGCTCTGCCACAGCCTAGCGCTCCACGGCGCGGACACGGTGTCGGTATCGCTCAGTCCGCCATCTCCGGCGACAGTGGCCTCTGGCGGCACCACCAGCCTCTCGGCCTCGGCCACCGACGTTTGGGGCCACGGCTTCACCTGGTCCTGGGATGACGGCGGGGTGGGCGGCCTGTTCTCACCGCCCGACTCGGCCGCGCCGACCTACACCGCCCCGGGCAACACCACCGACAGCGATCTGACCATCTCGCTCTCTGCAACGGCCACCTGCACCGAGGGGGCGAGCGACACGGAGACAACGACCCTGACGGTGGAACCGGTGGCGCACACCTTCACCGTCACCGCCGATCCACCCAGCCCCCCGACGGTCGGCTCCGAAGGCAGCGCTAGCCTCTCCGCCAGCTACTCCGATAGCAGAAGCGGGCACTCGGTTGCCTCCTGGTCCTGGTCTGACGGCGACGCTGGCGGCAGCTTCAGCCCCTCCCCGACGGTCCAGAGCCCAACCTACACCGCTCCCGCCAACCTGACTGACTCCGACATCGTGGTGACCCTCACGGTGGAGGCCACCTGTGATGGGCCCTCGCCTTTGGGCGACAGCGATTCGACAGAGCTCACCGTCGAGCCGGTAGCCCACACTTCCTCTGTCACTGCGAACCCGCCCAGCCCGGCGACTGTCGGTTCCGGCGGCGCAACGTCTCTCTCAGCCACCTTCTCTGACAGCCGCCCAGGCCACTCGGTAGCGTGGAGTTGGGATGACGCTGGCGGGGGAGGCAGCTTCTCTCCCTCCCCCGACGTGCAGGACCCCAGCTATACCGCGTCGGAGAACACCGGCGACTCCGACCTGATCGTCACCCTCACCGTCACCGCCAGTTGTGACGGAGCCTCCCCCCTGGGTGACAGTGACTCCACCACCCTTACCGTCCAGCCGGTGGCACACGAGCTTGAGGTGTTCGCCTCGGTCTTCCCCTCCACGGTGATCTCGGGCAAGAAGACGGCGCTGACGGGCAACTACAACGACACTCACGAGCACAGCATCGCCTACTGGCTGTGGGAGGACGGGGGAGCGGGTGGCAGCTTCGATCCATCCACCGACACCCAGAATCCCCTCTACTGGGCGCCGCAGAATCCCGGCCTGATCCCGCTGTTGATCCCGCTGAACCTGACTGCCAACTGCGATGGCCCGGAGCCGATCCAGGGAAGCGATGAGGCGCCGCTGGAGGTGCTGCCAGCGGGGGTGGCCACCGTCGGCCTGCATGACGCGGCGACCAGCGTCTACCGGCTGATCAACCACAACGCCACCGCTGCCGCTGCCGATCTGAAGTTCCGCTTCGGACCAGTGCCCAGCAGCTGGCTGCCCTTTGCTGGCGACTGGAATGCCGATGGGGAGGATACGGTCGGCTCCTACGACCCAGCCACCGGCACCTTCCGGCTGATCAACGCCAACGCCCCCGCCGCCGTTGCCGATGTCAAGTTCCGCTTCGGCCCTGGGCCCTGCAACTGGAAGCCCATTGCGGGCGACTGGGATGGCGATGGCGACGAGACGGTGGGCCTCTACGATCCGGCCACGGGCACCTTCCGGCTGATCAACAGCAACGCTACTTCCGCCACCGCCGATATGAAGTTCGTCTTCAGTTCGACCTCCAGCACCTGGCTTCCTATTGCAGGTGACTGGGACGGCGACGGTGTCGCCACCATCGGGCTCTACGACCCGGCCACCGGCTACTTCCATCTGCGCAATGCCAACAGCGCCGGGCCGGCTGACCTCAGCTTCCGCTTCGGACCCGCGCCCTCCAGCTGGCTGCCGATGGCTGGCGACTGGGATGGCGACGGCGACGACACGGTGGGCCTCTACGATGCAGCCAGCGGCACCTTCCGGCTAATCAACAACAACGCCGTCTCCGCCACCTCCGATCTCAAGTTCCGCTTCGGCCCGGCTCCGTGCACCTGGAAACCAATCGCAGGGGATTGGGACGGAGCCTAGTTGGGCGGGGACAGCCACACTAGAGACGCGCACACTGCGGCTCCTCTCGGGGCCGCAGTGTTGCTGTCTGCCTATTGTGCAGGAGCGGACTTGTCCTGCGTAGCTTCAGTCGCCTCGCGCGACCTTGGCGGAGCAGTAAGCTCCTGCCTAGCGTGAGTCCTTCGGCTCGATCATCAGCCGGATCGCGGTGCGTTCCTGCCCATCAACTATGATGTCGGCAAACGCCGGCCGGCAGATGAGATCAACCCCGCTTGGGGCCATGAACCCGCGCGCGATGGCAAGTGCCTTGACCGCCTGGTTGAGTGCCCCCGCCCCAATAGTCTGAATCTCGGCCGCGCCCTTCTCCCGCACGACCCCGGCGAGCGCCCCGGCGACCGCGTTCGGATTCGACTTCGTCGAGACCCGTAGGACCTCCATTGGCGAAGTCCTCCTGCTGCTCCTGGACTGAACTGCTGAACTGGCTGCAAAGTGGGCCCGCCCGGCCCACGGCTTACTCGTCTGCTTCGACCACTTCTACAAAACGCTCGATCGAGCGTGCCCTGCCTGTTTCGTCGTCCACAGAGACCACAACTCCGCTTAGTGCCACAGGTCCCGTCGCAACCTCGAACCGGGTCGGCATCCCGCTCAGGAACCGCTGGATGACCGGATCCCGCCTTATGCCGATAACCGAGTCCCTCGGCCCCGTCATGCCAGCGTCAGTGATATACGCGGTGCCTTTGGGAAGGATCCTCTCGTCTGCCGTCTGCACGTGGGTGTGCGTCCCGATCACCGCAGACACTCGCCCATCCACGTACCAGCCAAGGGCGACCTTCTCGCTGGTGGCTTCCGCGTGTATGTCTGCCACAAGCACCCTGGTTCTTCCACGAAGTCCCTCGATTTCCCTGTCGGCCGCCCGAAATGGGCAGTCGAGGGGCTCCATGAACACCCGGCCGACAACGCTCAGAACGCCCACAGCACCGCTATGAGGCGTTGTGTAGACTTCAGCCCCCCGGCCCGGCGCACCCGGCGGATAGTTCGCCGGACGCAGCACCCGCGGCTGGGTCGCCGCATACCCGGCAAACTCGCGATGCTTCCAGACATGGTTGCCCGTCGTCAGGCAGTTCACCCCGGCCGACAGCAGCTCGTCCGCCACCGCCGGGGTAATCCCCAGGCCCCCCGCGGCGTTCTCGCCGTTAGCAATGGTGAAGTCAACCGCGTGCTGGCGCACCAGACCCGGCAGCCGCGCCCGGAGTGCCTCCCGGCCCGGCTTGCCCACCACGTCGCCGATGAACAGAAGCCTCAAGTCCCTCGCCTTATCTACCGCAATCCGCCCAAGTGGCGCTCGCGGAACCAAAGCCAGCTAAGCTAAGCTCTCTCCCGATCTCCTGCCGAATACGCCTGCGCGCTACTTCGCGTAGTCAATCGCCCGCGTTTCCCGGATCACCGTGACCTTGATCTGTCCTGGATACTGAAGGTCGGAGTGTTGGATTCTGTCCGCTACCTCCCGCGCGAGCGCAACCGCCATCACGTCATCCACGTCCTCTGGCTTGACCAGGATCCGTACCTCGCGGCCGGCCTGGATCGCGTAGCACCGCTCCACTCCCTGGCACGACTGCGCAATCTTCTCCAGCCGATCCAGCCGCTTGATGTAGCCCTCGAGCGTCTCCCGCCGCGCTCCCGGTCGAGCCGCCGATATGCTGTCTGCTGCGTAGACAAGCACTGCCTCGACCGACCGGAAGGGCTCGTCCTCGTGGTGCGCGGCGATCCCGTGAATGACCTCTGCGCTCTCCCGGTACCGGCGGGCCAGATCAACGCCGATCGAGGTGTGTGTTCCCTCCATCTCGAAGTCAACGGCCTTGCCGATGTCGTGCAGCAGCCCTGCGCGGCGCGCCACCGCCTCGTTGACGCCCAACTCCGCCGCCATCACCCCGGCGATACTCGCCACCTCGATCGAGTGGTCCAGCGCGTTCTGGCCGACGGTCGTTCGGAACCTCATCTTCCCCAGCAGGCGAACCAGCTCGGGATGGAGCCCGCTCACCCCCGTCTCGAAGGTGGCCCGGTCGCCAGCCTGCTGGATCCGGTCATCCACATTCGACCGGGCCTTCTGGACCGCTTCCTCGATGCGGCCCGGATGGATGCGGCCGTCGCTGATCAGAGTCTCCAGTGCCATCCGGGCGACCTCCCGCCGCACCGGGTCGAAGGTCGAAACGACCACCGCCTCAGGCGTATCATCTATAATCAGGTCCACGCCGGTAAGCTGCTCGAAGGCGCGGATATTGCGTCCCTCCCGTCCGATTATCCTCCCCTTCATCTCATCCGACGGCAAAGCGACCGCCGACACCGTCATCTCCGTCGTCTGGTCAACCGCGCACCTCTGGATCGCCAGCGAGATGATCTCGCGGGCCTGGCGATCGGCCTCGCGCCGCGTCTCCTCCTCGATCTGCTCCAGCAGCATCGCGGCCTCGTGGCGCGCTTCCTTCTCGGCCTCGCTCAATACCATGCGTCGAGCATCCTCCATGGTTAGGTTGGCCAGCCGCTCGAGCTCCTCCCGCCAGGCCGCTCGCTCCTTCTCGGCCATCTCCCGGAGCCGACCGACCTCGTTCTCCTTCTGCTCGATGGCCCGCTCGCGCTTGTCCAGCGCCTCCCCGCGTCGCTCCAGGCTCTCATCGCGCTGGCTAAGCCGCCGCTCCGCCCGCTGCAGCTCCTGCCGCCGGTCCCGGTTCTCCTTCTCGATCTCCCTGCGCAGCTGGTGGCCCTCCTCTCGGGCCTCCAGCACCGCCTCCTTCCGTTTCGTCTCTAACTCATCTCGCGCTCGTTCGAGCTCGCGCTCGGCGTCGTTCGCCGCTCGCATTCGCCGCCAGTACCGCGGCACCAGAATGCCGTAGTAGCCGCCGATCATCGCTATCAGACCGGCGACGAGTATCAGTAACGACCATCTCCATGCCTCGGGCAACTGAACTCACTCCCTTCTTGTTATGCGATCCGCTCCGGCGCGCGGCGCGGGCCTCGCCGTCTCGGGACCGGTGCCCTGATATCGGTCCTGTGCCGCCGCAGATCGCGTTAGCTATCACGGTGCATCTCACTAAGATCCCTTCGCCCCGGCCTGAGCCCGACGAGAGCAACCCGGGCGCGACCATCAATAAAACCACAGCCATCAGTTCAGCTATCTTCGCCTGCAACCAACCGCAGGACATCGTCCACCAGCTCAAACCCATACCCCCGGCCGAGCAGCAAGCGACGTACCCGGGCGAGCGCCTTCGCATCTCGCGTGCCGTCCGCGAGCCGCCTCCTGGCTATCGCCTCGGCTCGTCCCCGCTCCATTTCATCGTCAACCTGCTCTGCCAGCAGCCGCTCGATCTCACCACGCTCAATGCCCTTCTTGCGAAGCTCGGCCCTCAGCCTATGCCTTCCGATGCCGGCACCAGCCCGAGCTGCAATCCACGATCGGGCGAACTCATCGTCGTCAACTAGCCCGGCCGCCGCTAGATCGGCCAGCACGCTGCCGGTAACGCTCTTCTCGAAGCCCGCCCCGACTAGCCGCTCGCGCAGCTCTGCCGCCGAACGCGCTCGCACAGAGAGCAGGCGCAGGCATCTCTCCCGCGCCGCAGTCTCATCGAGCACCGGCGCCTCGCGCCTGCTACTCCTTCTCCTCACCGTCCTCGGCCTCCACCGCGGCCTCGCCGAGCCCTCTCCGGCGGCGAATCTCCGCCTCTAGCTCATCGGCGATCTCGGGATGCTCCTCCAAGAACGAGCGGGCGTTCTCTCGGCCCTGACCAAGTCTGGTGTCCCCGAAGCTCAGGAATGCCCCCGACTTGCTGATCGCCTCTACCTCCGTACCGATGTCGAGCAGGCTGCCCGCGCGAGAGATCCCCTTGCCATAGATGATCTCGAGCTCGGCCTGTCGGAAGGGCGGCGCGACGCTGTTCTTCGTGACTTTGGCCCGCGACCTGCCGCCGATGATCTCATTGCCGTGCTTCAGCGACTCCACCCGGCGTATCTCTATCCGAACCGATGACCAGAACTTCAGCGCCCGCCCGCCGGGCGTCACCTCTGGATTGCCGAACATCACGCCGATCTTCTCCCGGATCTGGTTCAGGAACACCCCCGCAGTGTTCGACTGGCGGATCGAGTGCGCTACCTTCCGCAGCGCCTTCGACATCAGCCGCGCCTGGAGCCCCATGTGCGAGTCGCCCATCTCACCCTCAAGCTCGGCTCGCGGCACCAGCGCCGCAACGGAGTCAACGACGAATATGTCCAGCCCCCCGCTCCGCACCAGGATGTCGGCAATGTCCAGCGCCTGCTCGCCCGTCTGCGGCTGCGAGATTAGCAGCGCGTCGAGATCCACCCCAACGGCACGGGCATAGCTGGGATCCATCCGCTGTTCCGCGTCGATGTAAGCGGCCGTGCCTCCCGCCCGCTGCGTTTCCGCCATCAAATGGTAAGCGAGAGTCGTCTTCCCGGAGCCCTCGTTCCCGTAGATCTCGGTGATCAGACCACGCGGCACCCCGCCGACCCCAAGCGCGATGTCGAGAGCGATCGAGCCGGTAGGAATCACCTCGACATTCAGGCGCGTTGAACTGCCCAGCCTCATGATGGAGCCCTTCCCATGCTGCCGCTCAATCTGCGTCATCGCCAGCTCGATCGCCTTCGCGCGATCACCTGTCTTCCGCTCGCTCATGCCCTGTCTCCACGTTCCAAAGGTTGTTCTCCGACCACCGAGTAGATCGCGCCGGTCGGCCGCAGACTGCTCTGCATGAGCAGCACTGTGTCAACCCGTCCGGCCCCGAAATCCGTCTCCCCTAGCTGCCCGACAATGCCGGCCAGCGTCGGGCTTGGTCCTACCTCTCGCGCCCGCCCGAGCGTCAGGTGAGCGGCGAACGGCCGCTTCTCCCGTTCGAATCCATGCTGGCTGCATGCCTCTTCGACCTTCGCGGCGAGAGCTGTCAGCTCCGCCGCCCCCTGACTGATGCCTGCCCAAGCCACCCTCGGTGCCTGGAGGTTCGGGAACACACCAAGGCCCTTCAGCGCGATCGCAAACTCCTTCGCTCCCTGCACTGCCGACCTGACGTCCTGCCAGCCTGTCTCGAGGCGCCCTCGCTCGACCTGCCCCAGGAACTTCAGCGTGATATGGAACGTCTCCGGGTCAACCCACTTCCAGCTCGGCTCCGCCGCCCGCAGTCGCCCCTGCGCCTCCCGAAGGCTGTCAAGAGCCTCCGGCGGCAGCTTCACTGCGATGAAGCAGCGCAGCAACTCGCTCATCGCAGCGCCTCCTGCCGCCTTCCGTAGGAGCGGTATTGCTGTCGCCACTGGAACATTACCGCGATCCCGCCTCCCGAGCCTTGAGCCCACGGTAGAGCAGGAACAACGCCAACTGCGCTGCCCGCTCCTTGATCATCACCCGATCACCCCGCAGTCGCAGCTCTTCGCTCACGTTGCCGGCCTTGTCCGACAGCCCAATGTGAACCAGCCCTAGTGGCTTCGTCGGCGTTGCGCCTCCCGGCCCGGCGATGCCCGTCGTGGAGACGCCGACGTCCGCGCCCACTGCTCGCCGCACACCCTCCGCCATCGCCACCGCGACCTCGGGGCTCACCGCCCCATGTGCGGCGATCAGCTCTGCGGGCACGCCCAGCAACCGCGTCTTGCTCTCATCGCTGTACGTCGTGAGCCCGGCAAGGAAGTAGTCCGAGCTGCCCGGCACATTGGTGATCCGGTGCCCGATCAGCCCCCCCGTACACGACTCCGCCGCCGCCAGCGTCAGCCCCGCTGACCTGAGCATCCCCCCGATGACCGCCTCCAGCCCCTCCTCATCGGCCCCGTAGATGTAGCTGCCAAGCCGGTCCCTGATCCGCGCCTCCACCGGCGCGATCAGCGACTCCGCCGCCTCACGGCTCGCCGCTCGGGCCGTCACCCGGAGGTGGACCTCATACGTCTTCGCGTAGGGTGCGATGGTGGGGTTGGTCTGGCTCGCGATAAGGTCGCCGATCTCCGCCTCCGCCTGCGACTCGCCGATGCCGGCGAGGCGGAGGGTGCGCGACAGGATGACCGCTGCCCCCTCCTCTTTCGCCGCGCGGGCCGCCAGGTAGGGGAGGACCGTCTGCTCGGCCATCGCCTTCATCTCGGTGGGAACGCCGGGGAGCGCGATCGCTGTCCGGCCGTCGCGCGTGGAGATGAACCCAGGGGCCGTGCCGACCGGGTTCGGGACGACCTGCGCCCCCTCTGGCACTACCGCTTGCTTTAGCAGGCTGTCTAGAAGGGTGAGCCCGCGATCGCGGGCAAACGATCGGATCTTGGCAGCCGAGGTCTGATCCTCGACAAGATTGACTCCCATGACGTGCGCGACGACTGCCGCCGTGATATCGTCTTTCGTGGGCCCCAGTCCCCCGGTGGCGAACACGACATCGGATCGCCCCAGGCTGATGCGCAGCGCGGCAGCGAGTCGTTCGGCGTTGTCACCGACCGTCGTCTTGTGATAGACGTTGACACCCAGCTCAGATAGCTTACCAGCCAGATAGGCAGCATTCGTATCTACAATCTGTCCGAGTAGCAGCTCGGTCCCGACCGAGAGCAACTCAACCTGCATTCGCTCCTCCGGTTACGCCAGTCCGCTGGAGGCGGAATGGCGGCGTCACAGTGAAATGCGCAGCATTTCACAGGAGACAGGGCTTGACCTGTCACCCGGACGGAGCCCACGATTCGGCTTATCGCGGTATTGTACACGGTCCACGGGCGGGACGCAATAGGTCGAGGCAAGCAAGCGAGAAAGGTACAGGCGAGCGCCCGGCGGGCGCGCACCGGCGCGCCCCTACCCGCTCGTCGAATGGAGGTCTTGGTCAGCTGGCGGCCAAACGGATCGGCTTCGGCGCCGAAGTGTCTGGAGCAGCGGAACGTCCGCAACAGGCCTTGTGCCGCTTCCACCCCCAAGTTTTTTCGTAGCGGGCGGAACTTTTCGCCCCTCATCTGCGTCTATACTTCTGATCGAGCCAACGGTTCGATCAGCGTGAACCCTCGGGGCCGTGGCCGTTTGCCGCGGCCCCACCTCCACTGCCCATCTCCGTGAGCCCCATCTTGTCCGGCCCCAGCCAGGCAGGTATTCGGCACCCCACCTCGTAGATTGCACGAGAACAGAATGCCGCGACCCGCGGTGTGGAGGAGCTGGATGAAGCGTGCATTGATGGTCTGGGGCGGTTGGGATGGGCATGAGCCCAAGCAGTGCGTGGATGTCTTCGCACCGTTCTTGCAGGAGAACGGCTTCGAGGTGCGAGTCTCTGATTCGCTGGACGTGTACACCGAGAAGGACTATATGGAGTCGCTCAGCCTGATCGTCCCGGTATGGACCATGGGCACGATCACCAACGAGCAGGAGAAGGGTCTCCTCTCCGCGGTGGCGAGCGGTGTCGGCATCGGCGGCTGGCATGGGGGAATGGGGGATTCGTTCCGCAACAACGTTGACTACCAGTTCATGGTCGGCGGCCAGTGGGTGGTCCACCCCGGTGGGGTGATAGACTACGAGGTCAACATCACCAACCACACCGACCCTATCACCAAGGGCCTCGCCGACTTCAAGATGCACTCCGAGCAGTACTACCTGCACGTAGATCCGTCGAACGAGGTGCTTGCGACAACGACCTTCCACGGCAACGTCTACCCATGGCTCAAGGGAGTCGTGATGCCGGTCGTCTGGAAGCGTCCTTACGGCAAGGCGCGGGTCTTCTACTCCTCCTGCGGCCACGTCGCCGCTGACTTCGACGTCCCCGAGGCGCGCGAGATCGTCAAGCGCGGGCTGCTCTGGGCGGCGCGATAACCGTGTGGGGGCGCACTGTCGTGCGCCCCTGCCATCCCCGGAAGGAGACAGGCAGTGAAGCCAGTCAAGCTGGGCATCGTCGGCTGTGGAAATATCAGTGGCATCTACTGCAAGAACGCGAAGCAGCTCCAGGCTCTCGACCTTGTCGCCTGCGCGGACCTGGTCCGCGAGCGAGCGGAGGCGAAGGCGAAGGAGTTCGGCATCCCCAAGGTGCTCACGACCGAGCAGCTTCTTGGCGACCCCGAGATCGAGATCGTGCTCGACCTGACGACCCCGAAGTCGCACGCCGAGTTGGCGCTGGCGGCGATCGCAGCCGGGAAGAGCGTCTACAACGAGAAGCCGCTGGCGGTGACACGCGATGACGGAGAGAGGATCGTCGAGGCCGCGAAGGCGAAGAACCTCCGCGTCGGCTGTGCGCCCGACACCTTCCTGGGCGCGGGGATCCAGACCTGTCGTAAGCTCATTGACGACGGCTGGATCGGGGAGCCGGTGGGCGCGGTCGCCTTCTTCACCTGCCGCGGCCACGAGCGCTGGCATCCCGACCCGGAGTTCTACTACGAGGTCGGCGGCGGGCCCGCGCTGGACATGGGCCCCTACTACATCACCGCTCTCATCAACTTGCTCGGCCCGGTCCGCCGGGTGAGCGGCTCCGCCCGCAAGAGCTTCGAGACGCGCACCATCACCAGCCAGCCGAAGTACGGCAAGGTCATCCCGGTGGAGGTGCCGACCCATGTTGTGGGCACGCTCGACTTCGCCAGCGGCGCGGTCGGGACCGTCATGCTTACCTTCGATGTCTGGGAGGCGAGTCTCCCGCGCATCGAGGTCTACGGCACCCTCGGCAGCCTCAGCGTACCCGACCCGAACATCTTCGGCGGGCCCGTTCGGATCTCGCTCAACGGCGAATGGAAGGAAGTGCCACTGACACACGGCTATCCCGAGAACAGCCGCGGCCTGGGTGTAGCCGACATGGCGGCTGCGCTGCGCTCGGGTCGGCCCCACCGCGCGAGCGGAGAGCTTGCCTTCCATGTGCTCGACGTGATGCAGTCCATTCAGGAGGCGAGCGATTCCGGCCGCTACGTGAAGGTCAAGAGCAAGTGCAAGCGCCCCGCTCCCTTCCCAATGGGCCTCCTGCCGGGGACGGTGGACGAGTAAGCAGAGACGATCTTGCGGCAAAGGCACAAGGATGTAAAGACCCCCGCGGAGCCGTCCGGGAACCTCACCCCGCGTCTCCCGTAATTCCCTCCCGCTGAGCGGTCGCCCCCTCTCCGCGCGCGGAGAGGGGGTAGGGGGGCGAGGTTCGCGGGACGGCATCTATGCGCGCTCTGCGCCTCCGCAGCTCATGTCACAGCAGCTTCGTTCCGTTTATGACCAGCTCGAAATGGGCCCCCAGCATTTTCGCCGCTCGCCGCGCCATCACCATCCGATCGAGGAACAGCTCGAAGTACTCCATGATCGGTGCAATCTCGGTGTCAGTTTCCAGGTGCAGTGAGATGATCGTGCGGTCGTGGTTGACCGTCACGGACGACGACATTGTCGCGTAGTTCACGCGATCGTGCTCATCATACCGTGATGGGTGGATGTCCCGGACGCGGCTGCGGGCAACATCCGACTTGTCGGCGATGATCACCGCCGCCGCCACCGGACCAAAGGGGTCGCCGTACTGCTCCTCGTGATTGCCTACCGCAGACATGATCTCCGCCAGCTCCGCCGGAGGCATGCCCATCTGACCCAGGATCGAGTAGGCAAGCATCACCGCCACTTGCCCGTGCTCCGACCGGGTCGCAACATTCCCCATGTCGTGGAGGTAGCCGCCGATCGCCGCCAGCTCCGCCTCCCTGGCATCGCGGCCGAGCGACGAGATGATGTGGCGGGCCCGCTCGGCGACTATGTCAGCATGGCGAAACCCGTGCTCGGTATACCCGATCGCCTCCATGTTGCGGTCGGCCCGCGAGATGTAGATCTGGATATCCTCTCGCTGCTTGATCTGCTCCAGTGTGACAATGCTAGCCATTGCCATCGGCCTCTTTCATGTATCTCTCCACGAACTCGGCGTAGCGTCGCTCTCGAATCGCCTCTCTGATCCTCTCCATGAGCCGCAGGTACAGGTGCACATTATGATAGCTGAGGCAGCGCGCCGCCGCGATCTCGCCGCTCTTGTAGAGATGCCTCAGATAGGCCCTGCTGTACCGCGCACACACCGCACAGTCGCACTCGGGGTCCAGCGCCCCTAGGTCCCGCTCGTACTGCGCGTTCTTCAGGTTCAGTTTACCCCGCGAGGTGTACGCCGTGCCGGTCCGGCCGACCCGCGTCGGCAGCACGCAGTCGAACATGTCAACCCCGTAAGAGACTGCTCGCACGATCTCCCATGGCTTGCCGACTCCCATCAGGTAGCGGGGCTTCGCCTCCGGCAGCAGCGGCGTGGTCGCCGCCAGCAGCCTGAAGGTCTCCGCCTTAGGCTCTCCCACTGAAAGCCCGCCGATGGCATATCCGTCGAACGGTAACGCTGTGAGCCGGCCCGCACTCTGCCGCCGCAGCTCGATGTCGAAGCCACCCTGAACGATCCCAAACAGCGCCTGCCGGTCGTCGTTGGGCAGGAGCTTATCTCCCACCATCCTCATGTGCACCTCGACGCATCGTTCCGCCCATGCGTCAGACCGCCCCGTCGCCTCCTCTGCCTCAGCTCGGTCGGCCGGGTAGCCCACTGGTTGGTCGAAGGCCATGATGATGTCGGCGCCGATGTCATGCTGGATCGCAATGGCGGCCTCAGGAGTCAGGAAGTGCTCCGAGCCGTCTATGTGCGAGCGGAAGCTGACGCCCTCGTCGCCCAGCTCGATCAGAGGTGCCAGGCTGAAGATCTGATAGCCCCCGCTGTCCGTGAGCGTCGCGCCGGGCCAGCCCATGAACCCCCCGAGCCCGCCGGCCTGTTTGATGACGCCGGTGCCTGGGCGCAGGTAGAGGTGATAGGCGTTCCCAAGGACAATCTGCGCGCCGAGCTGCGCGACCTCCTCCTGCGTCAGCGCCTTCACTGCCGCCTGTGTCGCCACAGGCATGAACGCAGGAGTGTCGAACGTCTGCCCGCGGACTGTCACGCGGCCGGCACGGGCGCCGGATGGGTCAGTGGTCTCTACGGTTAGCCGAAGCACGCTCGATGGAATTCGTGAGGCAGGAGCTTGTCTCCTGCCCGCCCTAGGAGCCGGCGGAGGCCATTGCGCCGCCAGCCGTTGCGGCACAGTCGCATCTACAGCAGCTCTTGCATCACCCTTGCGCGGTGATGCAAGAGATGGCGCGCAGACGCCCCGCTGAGCACTCTCTGACGGACTGCGGGCCAGTCTTGAAGCAATAGGCTCGATATACTATAATCGGAATGGGCCGGGAGGCAGCGCGTTTGCCCCAGGTTATCTGCCCGCGGTGTACAAGAATCAGCGATACGCGCGCGCCGGGCTACCCGTTCTGCGTGGGTTGTCAGGATAACCTGGCCAAGTGCGGCTACTGCCGCTGGTTCGCAGCCGGCACCGAGCTATGCACACATCCCATCGTTTCGGGCATATTCGAGGTCAGCGAGTCGGCGACCCCGCCTTGCGTCTATCACGACCCCGCCGACCGTCTCCTGCCGCGCCGCCGGCTGCTCCGCATCGCCCTCTGGGTGGCGGCGATCGCATCTGTCGCGATGGTATCACTCGGCCTCTCCAGGATGCAACTGCAAGCGCCTGCGATCCCGCGGCAGGCCGATCTCGGGCTGGTCGTCGAGGCCGACTACAAAGGAGCAATCGCCGGAAAGCGGTATACTGTGACGGCGGTGGTGTTCAACTCGTCGGACCGACCCGTGACCGGGGCCCGCTTCGAGATCTCTCAGCGCACGCTGGCCGCCTTCGATCTGCTGTCCGTCAAGCCGTCAGCCGAGAGGCCGGTAAGACGGGGCAAGTGGTGGGTCATCTCCTACCCGGCGTTGGGACCGGGCGAGAAACGCCAGATCGTCATGGACCTCAGGCCCAAGCGGGCCGGGACGTTACACGTGATGGTCCGGCTGGTCTCCGGTGGCAATGTCTTCCACGGGCTGGCCGATCTGCCGGTGGTCGTGGAGGAGAGCGCCGCGGAATGAGCTGCAGGCAGCCCTTCGCCCACCGGCGCTTCGACGGGAGAATAACAACAGTATCTGTTGCGAAGGAGGCAAGGAGACGATGAGGCCGGGCGATGCTCTGCTTAAGCGCCAGATCAGGAGTGAGTTCATCAAGCGCGAGCTCAACACCACCCAACTCGAGATCAGCGTCATTCACGGGGTGGCGTACATCAGCGGCGAGCTGCGGGGCAGCCGCGCCCGAAGAGTGCCCGACTGGAAGAGAGAGCTTGCTCTAATCGAGACCGTGATAATGACGATCACAGGCGTCCGCGGCATAGACAACCGCGTGAAGTGCTTCGACCTTTGAGGACGGGCAGCCGCACCCAAGCCGCGACGGGCATCCTGATCGTCCTTTCCGGCCCCTCCGGCGTGGGGAAGGGCACGGTGGTAAGCCGCGCCATGGCCTCTCGGGGCGAGGAAGCGGGGCGACTCAGGCGCTCCATCTCGGTTACGACGAGGCCGCCCCGGTCAGATGAGAAGCAAGGAAGAGACTACTTCTTCTGCACTCGCGGCCAGTTCCAGCGCAAGGTGAGAGCGGGCGAGTTGCTGGAGTGGGCCGTCTACCTCGGCAACCGATATGGCACCCCTGCCCGCTGGGTTGACCAGCAGCTCGCGAGCGGGTACGATGTGGTGTTGGAGATTGAGGTCAAGGGAGCGCTCCAGGTGAAGAAGCGCCGCCCTGACGCCGTACTCATCTATATGCTCCCACCCTCGTGGCGCGCGCTCCGCCAGCGACTGAGGCGGCGCCGGAGCGAGAGCGAGGGCATGCAGGAGCAGCGGCTCGCAGTGGCACGCCATGAGATGCAGTCTACTGGAGCATATCACTACGTCATCGTGAACGATCGCGTCGGCAAGGCCGCCGGCAGGTTTCTCACCATCCTGGCGGCCGAGCACGCACGGGTTGACCGTGCCGACCTGTCGCTCTGGCTTGGTGAGGATGTCAGTGGCTGAACCACTCGCCGGCAAAACGGTTGTGCTTGGCATCACCGGCAGCATCGCCGCCTACAAGGGCGCCGAAGTAGCGCGCCGCCTGATGGACCTCGGCGCCGACGTCCACGTCACGCTCACTCGGGGCGGGGCGAGATTCATCACACCCCTCTCGCTCCGCAGCCTCACCGGCAACGCAGTCACCGTAGATATGTTCGATGACCCGGAGCAGTGGGACATCAAGCACGTCTCGCTCGCCCGCCAGGCCGCCGCCGTCGTAGTCGCGCCCGCTTCGGCCAACGCCATCGCCAAGCTCGCGCTCGGCCTCGCCGACGAGTTCATCTACACGGTGGCGCTCGCGACCACGGCTCCGCTCTTCGTCGCCCCCGCAATGGACTGCCAGATGCTCGCCCACGAGACCTGCCAACGGAACATCGCCTGCCTGCGCGAGCGCGGCGTCCACATCATCGAGCCGGAGTCCGGCCGTCTCGCCTCTGGCGCGGCAGGCAGGGGGCGACTGGCCGCCCCCGACCACATCGCCTCAGTGGTGGCCGAGGCCATCGCTGGCAAGGGCGACCTGAAGGGAGTGCGCGTCCTCGTCACCGCGGGGCCGACCCGCGAGCCGTTGGACCCAGTTCGCTTCATCTCCAACCGCTCCAGCGGCAAGATGGGCTACGCGGTCGCCGCGGTCGCCGCCCGTCGCGGCGCCGATGTCACCATCGTCTCGGGCCCCACCCAGCTGCCGCCTCCGGTGGGATGCCAGCTCGTTCAGGTGGAGACTACGAGGCAGATGAGCGACGCCGTGCTCGACCGCCTCTCCGCCTCTGACGTGGTAATCGGGGCAGCCGCGCCCGCCGACTACGCCCCGGCCGCGCCCGCCGCTCGGAAGATCAAGAAGGGCACCCAGTCTCTCTCCGTCGAGCTTGAGCCGACCCCAGACATACTGGCCGAGTGTGGCCGGCGCAAGAGATCGGGGCAGTTGCTCGTGGGCTTTGCCGCCGAGACGGAGAACCTGCTGGCCAACGCCCGGTCTAAGCTGCGGGCGAAGAAGCTGGACATGATCGTCGCCAACGACGTCTCCGCGGCGGGAGTCGGGTTCGATGCGGATGAGAATGCGGGAAAACTGCTCCTGGCTGGCGGTCAGGCAGTTGACCTGCCGAGGACGTCGAAAGCCGCTTTCGCAGAGCGGGTGCTCGACGCAGTGGCGGAAGCGCTACGCCCCGCCCCCCGTCGGCCGACCCGCCGGAAACCAAAGAGATAGGATCACCCAATGAAGTACGAGCATTACCTCTTCACCTCCGAGTCAGTCACCGAGGGCCACCCTGACAAGGTCGCGGACCAGATCTCCGATGCCATCGTGGACTCTCTGCTCGCCCAGGACCCCAGGAGCCGCGTCGCCTGCGAGACCTTGATCACCACCGGCCTCGTGCTGGTGGCCGGCGAGATCACCACCGAGGGCTATGTCGAGATCCCCGACGTCGTGCGCAGCACGCTCCAGGACATCGGCTATACCCGCGCTAAGTTCGGTTTCGACTCCGAGGTTTCGGGCGTCCTAACCGCGATCCAGCAGCAATCGCCCGATATCGCCATGGGCGTTGACATCGGCGGAGCAGGCGACCAGGGCATGATGTTCGGCTTTGCCGTCAACGAGACTCCCGAACTCATGCCCATGCCCATCATGCTCGCCCACAAGATGGCGCGCCGGCTCGCCGAGATCCGCAAGCTCGGCGCGGTGGACTACCTTAGGCCCGACGGCAAGACCCAGGTCACCGTCGCCTACGAGAACGGCAGGCCGGTGCATCTCAACAAGATCGTCGTCTCCGCCCACCACCGGCCGGGCGTTGACCACGAGCGCATCCGCGCCGACATGATCGAGCTGGTTGTCGAGCGCGTCTGCCCCACCGACATGATAGACGAGAACACCGATATCCTCGTCAACCCAACCGGCAGCTTCGAGCGCGGCGGCCCCCTCGCCGACACCGGGCTCACCGGGCGCAAGATCATCGTAGATACCTACGGAGGAATGGCCCGGCATGGTGGCGGCTGCTTCTCCGGCAAAGATGCAACCAAGGTGGACCGCTCCGCCAGTTACATGATGCGCTACGTCGCCAAGAACATCGTCGCCGCCGGCCTCGCCGACCGGGTCGAGACCCAGGTCGCCTATGCTATCGGCCACGTTGACCCGATGGGATTCTGGTTAGACACCTTCGGCACGGGCAAGCTGCCCGATGAGATGCTTGCCGAGATCTGCACGAAGGTCTTCGACCTCACCCCGCGCGGCATCATCGAGAAGCTTCAACTCCGCGCCCCCCAGTTCCGGGCCGTCGCGGCATACGGTCACTTCGGCCGCACTGACCTGCCCGTGCTGTGGGAGCAGACCGACATGGCCGATGAGCTGCGCGCGGAGGCGGGCCAGTAACCAAGCTGGCGAGTGGGGTGTAATGGCGCTCTACGCGCAGGTGCTGCCAGACCCAGGACGGGCGCTGAGCCAGCTCTTCACCTACCGAGTCCCAGAGCATCTGCGCGAGAGCCTCGCCGTCGGCGCTCAGGTGCTCGTGCCCTTTGGCCCCCGCACCGTCGTCGGAGTCGTCGCCGCCCTTAGCGATTCCACCGATCGCGAGAACCTCCGGGACGTCGAGGCGCTGCTCGAGGACGTCCCCGCGCTCGCGCCCGACGCGCTCCCGCTGGCCGAGTGGATCGCCGACTACTACCTCTGCGAGCTGGGGGCCGCCCTTCGC
>Ga0315275_10000911_pt1 | contig 25134 bp, 37 predicted proteins | sample YL17G03_0_MG_FD_205557 | JGI IMG/M metagenome (GOLD analysis project Ga0315275, IMG submission 205557) | Sediment microbial communities from Yellowstone Lake, YNP, Wyoming, USA - YL17G03_0 | ecosystem: Environmental > Aquatic > Freshwater > Lake > Sediment | place: USA: Wyoming | collected...
GGGGTGAGGAACAAAAATCCCACTAATATAAAGGCTCTGTAGCCTACCCAATGGGGTAACAATCAGCTGTTCTGGAGGACACTCATTGTTACCTCTCTTTTTTTATCTCGCAAAGCGAGATTTTTTTATTCTCTTAAAAACAAAATCCCCTTTCGGGGATAATGATTTTTTAAACAAATATATTCTACCTTTTTGCCCACTGGGGAGCACGCCTGGCTCTTTTTAATCCGAACTTCTTTCTTTCTCTCATTCTTGAATCTCTGGTTAAAAATCCTGTACTTTTTAAAGTTTTTCTTGATTCCGGATCAAAAACAAGAAGGGCGTTGGCAACGCCGTGCCTTATTGCTTCGGATTGAGAATTTATTCCTCCTCCCTTTACTACGATCGAAACGCCGAATTTTCCCATAATGTCCATTTTTTGAATGGCAGAAAGAATGGTCTGCTGAGTTTCAAGCGTAGGAAAATATTTTTCCAAGGGCTTTCCGTTGACGATGATCGTCTTTTCATCCTGAACTAAGAGCCGGACCCTGGCGGTGGAGGTTTTCCTTCTTCCTATGCCCTCAAAGTATTTTTTTGATTTTTTATCGGACACCAATTCTTGCTTTTCCTTTATTTCCTTTTTTGTTTTTTTGCTGGTTTTTACCATAAACTATTTCTCTATTTTTAATCTTTTGATTATTTTCGCTCGCAATCTGTTCTTAGGCAGCATGCCCATTACCGCTTTTCTTAAAACCTCGGCCGGCCTTTCTTTGTAAAATTTTTCCAAGGGGATTTCTTTTAATCCGCCCAGATAACCGGAATGATGGTAATATATTTTTTGCTTCAATTTTTTCCCGGTGAATTTCAGCTTATCAACGTTTTTTACGATAACAAAATCCCCTTCGTTCTTATGAGGAGCAAAGCTCGGCTTGTTTTTTCCTCTCAACAGCAAGGAGATCTCAACGGCCAGCCTCCCTAAAACCTTACCAGTAGCGTCAATTGTATGAGTTTTTGATTCCATGGTTATTTAACAAATTCAATTATTGCCATTCTGCTGCTGTCGCTTTTTCTCGGGCCCAATTTAATGACCCTCGTATATCCCCCTTTTCTTTCTTTGTATTTCGGGGCGATTTCTTTTATCAGCTTCTGAACCGTTGCCTTTGGGTAAAACTGCGAAAAATATCTTATAATCGCCAGGTCTTCCTTGGTCCTTTTAACCTTGTTTTTCCCTTTTTCCTCCTTTTCATTCGCTAAAACCGGCAGGGCCTGACGGGCTCGGGTAATGTGCTTCTCGATAAAAGAGGCCAATTCTTTCGCCTTGGCTTCCGTGGTTTTGATTTTTTCTTTTGTTATCAATGCAACAGCCAAGGTTTTGAGAAGGGCTTTTCTCTGGCTCTTTTCTCGGCTAAATTTTCTTCCCTTTTTTCTTTTTCTCATCTTTCGTTTTTTTATTTTTTTTATCCTTTGTCTCTTTTTGCTTCTTTTCTTTCTTAACCGGCTCCTGTTCTGATTCGGCTTTCGGTTTGAAAGTTTCAACAAGCAAAGAGAAATGATTTACTAAAATTTCCGCTGCCTTGTAAAAAGCTTCTTCCGGAGAAATGGTTCCGTCCGTTTTAATCTCCAAGAACAATCTGTCGTAATCCGTCCTTTCTCCCACTCTCATGTTTTCAATTTTATAACTTACCCTTCTGACCGGAGTAAAAACCGCATCCAAACTGATCACTCCCACCTCCAGCTTTTCTTTTTCCTTGGAGTCTCTGGAATAATATCCTATGCCCTTTTCAATTGTGATTTCCATTTCAAGCTCCGAAGTCTTTTTGGTCAAGGTGGCAATAGGCACATTTTTATTTATAAGCTCCACCTGGCTGGGAAGATCAAAGTCCGAGCCCTTGACCTCTCTTTCTCCTTTTACTTTCAGGGTCGCTTTCTGGGGCTCGTCGCTATAAACCTTAAACCTCAGCTGCTTAAGGTTCAAACTGAGCAGGATGACATCTTCCAGAACCCCCGGAATAGTGGAAAATTCGTGGGAAACGCCCTTAATTTTAACTTGGGTGACAGCCGCCCCTTCCAAAGAAGAAAACAAAACTCTTCTTAAGGAATTTCCGACGGTTGTTCCGTACCCGGGGTAAAGGGCTTCTATTTCAAAAGTCGCCTCGTTCCCCTCCTTTTTAATAACTTTTGGCTGATTGGGCAGAGAAAACATAAATGTTTTTAAATTATTTTTTAAATTATTATTTTGAATAAAATTCAAATATTGAAGATATCTCGCCCGGAGGAGTAGCATCTTGCGGACCGGGGTCTCTCAGAACCTTTCCTTCCAGCTTGTCGGCACTGACTTCAAGCCAGGCCGGAGCGGCGTATTTCTTTAAAACGGCGGAAATATTTTGGAAAAGTTTCTTCTTGGCCGAATTGGGTTTTAAGGTTATCTTGTCGCCCTTTTTCACCAAATAACTGGGAACGTTAATGGGCTTGTTGTTAACCAAGAAATGGCCGTGCGAAACCATCTGTTTGGCCAAAGAGCGCGAAGAGGAAAATCCCAATTTAAAAACAACGTTATCCAGGCGGGTTTCCAAAACCTTTATCAATAACGAACTGGGATCCTGGACCTTTCCTCTGGAGCTTAAAATTTTGTTAACGTAATTTTTAAACTGTCTTTCTCTTAAATTGTACCAATTTCTCATTTTCTGCTTTTCTCTCAATTGTTGGCCGTATTCGGAGAGCGCCCTCGCCCTTCTTTTCTTCTTTTGACCGGGCGGATAAGGCTTCCTGATTACCGAACACTTTACCGAAAGGCACCTTTCCCCTTTTAGAAAAAGCTTTACTCCCTGGCGGCGACAGATTTTACATTTATTGTTTTTCATTTGTTATACTCTTCTTACTTTTGGAGGCCTGCAACCGTTATGAGGAACGGGAGTCATGTCTTTTATGGAAACAATCTCCGGGCCCCTGGCGGCCAAAGACCTTATCGCCGATTCTCTGCCCGAGCCTATTCCTTTCACGAAAACCTCAACTTTTTCAATCCCCAATTTTTGAATAATCTGGCTTATCGTTTCAGAAACTTTTGAGGCGGCAAAGGGGGTGGATTTTTTGGTGCCCTTGAATCCGATTGAACCGGCGCTGGACCAGCCCAAAACATTGCCCTTGAGATCGGTTAAGGTGATTATCGTATTGTTGTAGGTGGAAGAAATGTAAATCCTCCCTTCTCTTATCCTCGAGGGAGCTGTCTTTACTTCTTTTCTTGCCCTTGCCTCCACTTTATCCTTTTCCTTTAACAACTCTTCGTCAGTTTGTTGAATAATGCGTTTTTTTCCCATGTTTTAAATAAAAAAATATATTTTATGTTGGCGTGGCCGCCGGCTTTCTTCCCGAACCCACTGTTTTTCTTACGTTTCCTCTCACTGTTCTGTTGTTGGTTTTCGTCCTTTGCCCTCTGGCCGGAAGGCCCTTGATGTGGCGGAATCCCCGCCAAGATCCGATATCTTTCAATCTTTTAATATTCATCATTATGGTTCTCCTGAGCTCTCCTTCTATTTTATAGTTTTTTTCTATTCCTTCTTTCAGTTTGGAAACCTCCTGGGCGGTCAGCTGAGAGGCTTTTTTAGACGGATCAATGCCCGATTCTTTTAAAATTTTTGCGCTCAAAGGACGGCCTATTCCGTAAATATAGGTTAAAGCGATTAATATCTGTTTGTTTTCGGGTATGTTGATACCAGCTATGCGCGGCATAATAAATACGATGCCGATCTGAAAAGTCAATGAAAGTCTGCAAATTGCAAATTAATTATTCGCATATCCGCAGCGCTTGCATTTCATTCACAAACCTGCACCGCGTTGCTATCCTTGTCTTTGTTTGTGTTTAGGATTTTTACAAATAACGTAAATTCGTCCGCTTCTTCGGACGATTTTACAATTTTTACAAATCTTTTTTACCGAAGATCTAACTTTCATATTTGATCATATAAAGCATTAAAACCTTAACCGGGTTAAAATTTCCGGAAACCTCAAAATCACTTTCCCCTGTAAACTATTCTTCCTCTTTTCGAATCATAGGGGCTCATTTCTACGGTAACCTGATCTCCGGGCAAAATTTTAATCCTGTACATCCTCAATTTGCCTGCCAGATGGCAAAGAACTTCCGATCCGTCGGTGAGCTTTACCTTAAAATGAGTGCTCGGTAAAGCCTCTATTACCTGACCATTTTTTCTTAAGTTTTTATTATCCATTAAGCAGACAGTTTTTAAGTCTATCAGAATTGATTAAATTAGTCAACGTTTAAACTGATTTCTATCTTTTCCAGATCGTCCGGTATTTTTGTCACCCAAAAGGGCCATAATTTTACTTCCGCCCTGGATACTTCAGGAGTATTCTCCAAAAGGGTCTGGCTTTCCGTTGCTGATTTTCCTTTAAGCCCTTCTTTCAGCTTAGGCAGATCAAAGTCCGTATAGACTTTAGTTGAAATATCTAAGGAAAGAATTAATTTACCTGAATTTAAATTAACATTCTCCGGCATTATCTTAACTGTCGTGCTTTTTTTAGAAATACTGTTTCCTTGGGGATTTTGAGAAAGGACAAATTCCTTGGTAAAGCTTTCCATGTTTGATTTCTTGAAAATAATGGTCTGAGATTTGGCTTTTGCCATATAGCTGAAGGTATCTGCTTCCATGCCGCTAGTTGCTGAAGAGGAAGCTTCAATAACATCTGTCTGGATTGCATCCTCTGAGAAAAGATATCCTGCAGCGGTTTTTTCTCCTCTTAATTTTTCCAGAAACGAAGCTTCGCTTTCCTGTTTCGCTCTTTTGCTTAAAGCAATTTTGGCGTTGTCCAGATCTTCCTTGGTTACCTGGGAAACTTTCTCAGAAGAACCCCCTGTCATGGGCTGGGAGGATTTTCCGTAAAACTTGGTGTACTTCTCGCTTCCGGCAAATCCCGGAATAGAAAAAGTGGACGGTCCGATATTATAATCAGGCCCGGCCTGATCGGCAACTACATTTACGTCAATCGATCCGGGTACAATTTTGTTTTTGTCGTCATAGGTAAAGCCCGGAACAACAACCCTAGATACGGATCTGAACACTTTTCCGCCGGTCGAAACGAAGCGAGTGTTTACTATCAAAACCTGGGTGCTGTCGGAATATTCGTTATAAACCTTGATTGTTCCCTCCGCCTTGTCTTCCTTCCCGACTTTGCCTGTTGAAGAAATCGTATCGGTGACAACCTTCTCTTCCTCGAATATTTCTCCGGGAATGATTTTTTCTTCAAAATTGGCAGACCCGGCCCCTTTATCAACGGTCAGTTTCGTTGATGTTTTTACGTCTTCGGTTTTTGGCCAGATGGTAATGGTTGCCTTTGCCAGGTTAAAATAACAAAAACCGCCGGCGGAAACCAAAATCAACAAAAGCAAAACAAAAATCCAGCTCTTATTCCTGCCGTCCCCATCTTTCCTTATCGGACGGATTTCTCTTGTCGGCTCCGGCGTCTCTTCTTTGCTTTCGTGAAGGTTTTGAAAAATGACTGGCGATTCTTTTTCTTTGGGAAGAAAAATGTCAATTACTTTTCTCTTTGCCATATTTTTGCTTCTTATCTTATTGTTTAATTTTAGCAAATTTAAATTCCTTATGAAAGGGTAGCTCTGATCCTTCTCACCCCCGCGCTTGACGACTCTTCTTTTGTTATCTTAAACGTTCCCAGTTCCGAAGTTCTTTTAACATGAGGGCCAGCGCAAATTTCTTTGGAAAAATTGCCCGCCGAATAAACACTGACTTTTTCCGGATATTTTTCCTTGAAAAAAGCAAGGGCACCGGATTCTATCGCTTCCTCGTATTTCATTTCCCTTTTTTCAACTTCCAAATCTTCCTTTATTTCTTGATTAACCAATTCTTCGACTTTTTCAATCTCTTCTTTGGTCATTTTCAGGGGATGAGAAAAATCAAAACGCAATCTCTCGGGAGTGATATCAGAACCCATTTGCTTGACATGATCCCCTAAAACTTTTCTTAAGGCAGCGTGAAGTAAATGAGTTGCTGTGTGAAGCTTGGCTGACTGATAGTTTGCCTCCTTTCCTACTCCTCCGAATTTTCCCTCCGATCCGGCTCGAGAAATTTCTTGATGTTTTTTTTGACACTCGTAAAAACCCTGCCTGTCAACCTTTCTGCCTGATTTTTTCGCTTCTTCTTCAATCAGTTCCAAGGGAAATCCGTAGCTCTGATATAAACGGAAGGCATCCTCTCCGCCGACGTCTCCTTTTGAAATAACCAACGTTGCCTCGTTTAATCCTGAAGTTAAAGCTTCTTCAAATTTTTCCTCTTCTTTTTGAATAACAACCAGGATGTCTGTTTCTTTTGATTTAATTTCAGGATATACTTTTTCATAAATTTCAATAACTTTCTTGGCCAAGGGTACTAAAAAATTATTCGGCAAATCAAATCTTTTTCTGTATATTATTGTTCTTCTTAAAATCCTCCTTAAGACATATCCCCTTTCTACGTTGGAAGGAAATATTCCTTCAGAAATTAAAAAAACCGCTGTTTTGATGTGATCGGAGATTATTCTCTTCTCTCCTGCTGAAATTTCCCCGGATAAATTATTTAGCTCCTTGATTACGGGCTCGAATAAATCGGTTTCAAAAATTGTTTCTTTTTTCTGCAAAGATCTTGCCAAACGTTCGAGGCCCATTCCGGTGTCCACTCCCGGTTTTTCCAATTTTTTCAATTTTTTTTCTTTATCGCAGAAATATTCATTAAAGACAATGTTCCATACCTCTATCCCGTTAATGTAAATTTCTGTCGTCGGTCCGCAGGGACCTTCTTCCCCCGTTGGCCCCCAAAAATTATCAATTCCTTCTTTTTTTATCTTGTTCTTCGGAATTCCTATTTTCTCCCATATTTTATAAGACTCCTCGTCTTCCGCAACGCTCTTTCGCCAGTCGCCTTTTTCAACCTTTTCCGGGCTGAAAACTGTCACATATTCTATTTCCAATTTTAATTCTTCGGCAATAAACTCATAAGCCATTTTTATCGCTTCTTCTTTGAAATATCCGCCGAAACTGAAATTGCCCAACATTTCAAAAAAAGTAAGATGCCTTTCGTCTCCTACCTCTTCTACGTCGGAAGTCCTGACGCATTTCTGGCAAGATGCAACATTGGGACCGAAGGACGATTCCTCTCCCAGATAATAAGGTTTAAACTGCTGCATCCCGGCGGTTGTGAAAAGAACGCTGGGATCCGAGGGGATAAGAGAACTGGATGGCACTATTTTGTGTCCTTTTTTTTCAAAAAATTCTAAGAACGATTCGCGCAGTTGAAAAGAATTCATCTGTTCTTAAGAAAACCTATCAGCCACGTTTGAGGCGGCGAAAGATTCTGGCTTTATTTTAGCTTCAAATCCGTTTCCCTTTATCAGCCCTATTACCTCTTTTATCATATCTTTGGTCTTTCCGTTCTCTCCCACGTCGGCATGAATATAGCGAAGCTCGTAGCGGAGATCATTTTTCTTTCCCGAATCTTTTATTTTTTTCTCGAAGTTTTCCCGCAAATATGTAGCCAATTGGCAGGAAAGAAAAACCTCCTCCAGGATCCTGGTTTTCCAGTTATAAAACTTTCTTCCTTTGTATGCGATCCTTTTAAGGAAAAATCTTCCTCCTTCCCCTAGTCTTAAAATAACTATCGCCAAGGGAAAATTCGGCTCCTGGCTGGAAGAAGAATCGCAACCGACTATGATCTCATAAGATTTTTCCGGTCTCTCGATGATATAATCGAAAAGTTCCTGAATCACCTCTTCAATCTTTAGATTTCCTTTGCTGGGATTATAAAAATTACCATTTAAAATTTTTTCTATCATGAATCAAACTACCAAAATTTTCAGATCGAATCAACTCCCTTTATTATTTCGATAAACTCTTCTGGCTTTAAGGAAGCTCCGCCCACAAGCAATCCGTCAAATCCTGATTCTTTTATATATCCTTGGGCGTTTTGGGAACTGATGCTTCCCCCGTAAAGAACTGAAATACTATTTCCTAAAATCTCTTTAATTTTCAAACTCATTTCTTTTGCCTCGGGTATGCCACAAGCTTTTCCCGTGCCTATCGCCCAAATCGGCTCGTAGGCTATGGCCAATCTGTTCAGGTCGTCCTGAGACAAGCCGTCTGTGTCTTTTTTAATTTGGTTAGCATTATCAATGCAAAGAATCGGATTTAAACCGACTTTTAAGGCGGCTTTAATTTTTTCATTAATCAATTCGTCCGTCTCTTTTTGGTATTTTCTTCTTTCTGAATGTCCAATAATCACGTACTGACAGCCGACTTCTTTAAGCATATTCGGGCTTATTTCTCCTGTAAAAGCGCCTTTTTTTTCAAAATAGCAATCTTGCCCACCCAGTTTTATTGCCGGATTATCAGATGCAATTCTTGAAAGATAAATAAAAGGCGGACAAATTATCGTCTCAACTTTTTTAACATCTTTAATCCCCCCTTCTGTCTTTTGAAAAATACTTTCCGCTTCTTTTAATGTTAACGGATTGCATTTCCAGTTTGCGACGATTAATTTTTTCATATTTTATTATTTTTGTTTTATTAAATAGGTGGCTGCTTTTTCCGGTTCAATAGTAGAGATTTCCATTCTGGTTCCTATCTCAAAACCGGCCCAGGTTGATGTTTTCGGCAAAATGGTCCAGTGCCAGTGATAATGGGGGTAACCTTTTCCGTCGCAAAGCGCGGTATGCAAATAAAAATTATAGGGGGGATCGTTTAATCCCCTGTAAAGCTTGCCCAGGGCTGCTTGGAATGCTTCGGCCAGCTGCCATTTTTCTTCTTCTGTGACCACCTCGAAAGAAGAAAGGTGTTTCTTGGGGGTAATGATTATTTCAAAAGCCACTTTTGAGGCAAAGGGGCAGATCACCAAAAATTCATTGTTTTCAAAGACAATTCTTTTGTTTACTCTTCTTTCCCAACTGATCATCTGGCAGTAAAGGCATTTTTTATTTTTTTTATAATATGTCTCTGATTTTGCCAAAGCTCTGTTTATGTCCCCGTCGGTCAAATAGGTGGTAATTATCTGGGAATGGGGGTGGGAAATTGAAGCACCCGCTTCGGCCCCGTGGTTATGAAAAACAGAGATATTGTTGACAAATCTTTCCTTCATTAAGTCTAAATATCTTTTCTGGTAAACATCCATCACTTCCTTGATTTCGTTTATCCCTAACTGGCCGAGAGACTTGGTGTGGTCTCTGGTTATCACCACTTCGTGAAAACCGATTGCATTCATTTTCTGGTAAAGATTGCCTTCAGTTTTTTTATCCAGATCGGGACAGGGAAGAAAGGCCGGATATTTATTGGGAATAACAACGGTTGTCCAATTTTCAGGAATAGTCCCGCATGAAACTTCTTCCCCGTTAACCATGATTAAAACGGGCTTTTTCTGGGTCTCCATATGGCAGAAGGGACAATCCTTGGGGGAAGACCCTTTTTGCCTTTTTTCTTTTTTAAAAGTCTCCGGTCTTCTTGCCCGTCCGGTGGCAATTACGACCCAGTCCTTTGAAGCTACATCAAAACGAAGCTCTGAAGGAAAAGAAATTTTTTTATTTTTTTTGATCATAAAATTTTTAATTAAAAAAGCGCCTGGAACTATTTGTAGACGCGAGTAATTAAATTCTTTCTTATCACGAACAAATCAAGGGCCATCTTCACCATGCTTCCGATCTTCACCTTGCTGTCCAAATCATTCTTCCAGAGAACCGGAATCTCTTTTATCTTGTATCCCATTTTTTGGCCTATAACCAGAATCTCGGGATCAAAAGCGAAGCGGTCAATCTTGCACTTGGGCATAATGTTTTCCACGGCTTTTTTGGTAAAAAATTTAAATCCGCACTGGGTATCCTCCACCCTCCAGAGGCCTATAACAATTTTTCTGAACAGCTTAAATCCTTCCCCTAAAATAATATTTCTTATCCAGGGCTGGGGGGGGTCTAAAACAGCGCCCTTTATGTCGCGCGAGCCGATAATAATGTCATATCCGTTTTTTACCTCCGGCCAGATTTTTTCAATCTGGTCAATGCTGGTGGAGTTGTCTGCGTCGGTAAAAAGACGGAAATCCCCTTTGGCCGACATTAATCCCTGCCTGACAACGTAACCCTTCCCGTGATTTTCTTTATTGTCGATCAGTTTTAAATTTTTAATTCCAGGCATCAGATTTTTTACCAATTCCGCGGTTTTGTCCTTGGAGCCGTCGCTGGCCACGATTATTTCGTAATCATATTGCTGCTTTGACAGGTATTTATCAATATCCTCCAGCGTTTTGGTTATGCGTTTTTCCTCGTTATAGGCGGGGATGATAACAGAAAGATGCATGTTTTAATGTGGTTTTTATTAATATTGTTAATTATGAAAACAAGCCACTATTTCAACATTATATCACAATTATTTATTTTGCCGTTAGGATTTTTGCACCATTTTTTAAAGCCGCCAAGGTGTGCTCAAAATGGCAGGCGATGGATCCGTCCATTGTTTCATATCCGTGGCCGTCTTTGCTTCTTTTAATGTGCCAATCGCCCATGGTAACCATCGGCTCTATGCAAAAAACCATGCCCTCAATAATTTTTGGGCCGGTATGTCTTTTGCCGTAATTTAAAATTTGAGGGTCTTCATGGATCTCTCTTCCTATCCCGTGGCCGCAGAGATCCCTGACAACACTGAATCCCTGGCTTTCGATATATCTTTGAATGGAGTTTCCAATGTCTCCGAAGGTATTGCCCGGCCTAGCCTTTTTTATGCCTATCTTCAGCGATTTTTTAGTCACCCGGATTAATCTTTTCACTTCCGGAGAAACGTTACCCACCGGAAAGCTGGCTGCCATGTCTGTATGAAAACCATTGTATTTCATGCCGATATCCAAAGAAACCATATCTCCTTGCTTCAATGTTCTTTTCGAAGGTACTCCATGGACGATTTCTTCATTAACCGAGGTGCATAAGGCTGCCGGAAATCCGTCGTACCCCTTAAACGAAGGCTTTCCTCCTAATTTAAAAATCAGGGTTTCTGCAACCCTGTTTAATTCTTCTGTGGAAATTCCCGGCCTCACCCTTTTTTCCAGCTCCTTCATGATTCCGGCCAGAATTTTTCCGCCTTCCGCTATTGTTTTAATTTCTTCCGGAGTTTTGATGGAAATCATCTGTTTATCGATTTCAAAACATCCTTAAACACACCTTCTATTGATTGGTTGCCGTTGATTTCAATGAGTGTTCCCTGCTCTTTGTAATAATCAACGACCTGGGAAACCCTTTCGTCGTAATAATCCAGGCGGTTCTTTATCGCTTCCGGCTTATCGTCGAAGCGGCTCATCAGTTCTCCTCCGCACTTGTGGCAGGCCTCCAGTTTTTTAAAATCACCCACCCAGGGAATCAATTCTCCGCATTTTTTGCAGATCCTTCTTTTGGTCAAGCGGTCGAAAGCCTCCTGTCTTGAAATTTCAATCAACAAATAATAAGTATTTTCTTTCCTCTCTAAAAATTCCAAAAAGTGATCCAGGCTTTTTGCTTCATTAAGCCTGCGGGGAAATCCGTCGGCTATTATCCCCTGGTCTTCTTTGATTTTATAGGCGATCTCGTGCATCCAGAGGGTTGTCGCCAAATCGTCAAAGGGAAGGCCTCCTTCGGCTAAAATCTTCTGAACCTTGCTGGCGGTGTCTGTTCCCTGTTTTGACAGGTCCCTGAACAGGTCTCCGGTGGAAATGGAAATCAAATTGCCAAAACGTTCTTTTAATAGCTTTGCCTGGGTTCCTTTTCCTGATCCAGATCTTCCTATTAAGATGAAATTTAAGGGTTTTTCCATTTTTTTAAAAAGTTTCGTATTCCCGCATTTCCAGCTGGGCTTTGATCTGACGCATTGTTTCCAGAACCACGGAAACAACTATCAATAAAGCTGTGCCTCCGATTAAGAAGCTGAAAACCATAACGCCAGTTATTCCGCCGATTATGGTGGGCATCAGAGCTATCGCTCCCAAAAACAGGGCTCCGATGAGCAACACCCTGTTTAAAATATGCTGCATAAAATTGGCCGTTGATTCTCCCGGCCTGATTCCGGGAACAAATCCTCCCATTTTTTGAAGGTTGCTGGAAATTGTCTTGGGATCGAAAGTAACGGCCGTATAGAAAAAAGTAAAAAGAACAACGAGTATGAAGTATAAAATTCCGTGAACCCAAACGTTGTTAAAGAATGCTCCGATTTGCGCAGCTATATTTCCTATTGTTCCCCCTGATCCTCCCAAAAAATTAGCAATCATGGTTGGAAAAAGAAGTATTGATAGGGCGAAAATAATGGGAATCACTCCGGCCGGATTGATGTTCAAGGGTAAATAAGTGGAAACTCCGCCGTACATTTTGGTTCCTCTGACTCTTTTGGCATAAGAAACAGGAATGTTTCTGCGCCCTTCATTGATCAAAACAACCGAGGCGATAATAAGCAAAGACATGCCGAAAAAAAGCAAATAAGAAGGAATCTTTGAAGGGTCCCAGGTGGCCAGCATCTGCCTTATATTATTGGGAAAATCAGCAATAATTCCAGCAAAGATCAAGAGGGAAACGCCGTTGCCGATTCCTTTTTCCGAAATCAGTTCTCCTAACCACATTAAAAACAAAGCTCCTCCAGTTATGGTAATAATTGAAGTTAAGAATATTAATGGGGTAACTTCGGTAATAACGTTCTGGCGCTGGAATAGGGCAAGCATTGCGTAACCCTGAAGCATGGCCAAGGGAACGGCGGCAATCCGGCAATATTGGTCGAACTTGTGCTTTCCTTCTTCTCCTTCTTCTTTATACATTTTTTCCAGCTGGGGAAAAATCATGGTCAAAAGCTGAAAAATAATGGTAGCGGTGATATAGGGCCCCAAACCAAGCATCACGATGGAAAGGTTATCCAGGGCGCCGCCGGTGAACATATTCAAAAGTCCGAACATTTGGAACTGGCCGAAAAAGTTTACTAAATTTTGAGAATTTATTCCAGGAATGGGAATGTTGGCCATTATTCTGAAAACGGCAAAAATCCCCAAAACAAACAATATTTTATCCCGCAGATCTTTTATTTTAAAAATTTGAATAGTTTTGTCTAGCCATTTCATAAGATTATAAATTAATTTTACTGCCAGCTTTTTCTATTTTTTCTCTGGCAGATTTTGAAAATTGACAATTATTGAAAATAAGCGACTTGGTTAAATTTCCTTTAGCCAGAATCTTGATTTTAGGAACCGTTCCTTTTATCTTACTGACTATCCTTTTCTCCAAAAGGCTCTTGGGGCTGACTTCTTCCCCTGCGTTGAATTTTTTATCCAAAATATCCAAATTTAAAACCACTGCTTCCAGCCTTATCTTCGAAGTTCGATACCTGATCCTATGCCCCCTTAATTTTGGGTATCTCTTAATAAGCTCTTTAGTTATAGGCTTGTACCTATGTCCGGCTCTTGAGGTTTGGCCTTTAATGCCCTTGCCGGAATAGCTGCCCTTTTTTCCTCCCCTGCCAATCCGAGTTTTTTTCTTTTGTTTATGAATTGGTTTCAGTTGATTCAGTTGCATGTTTTTCGCTGGTTAAATTAGATTTCTTTTGCCTGACTTTTAATTTTTTCAGAGCCCCTATTGTCGCCTTGGCATTGTTCAGTTTATTTACCGTGCTGCCCAAAACCTTGGAAGAAATATTCTTGATTCCGGCTAGATTGCAAATAACCCTGACTGTTCCTCCGGCCACCAATCCCCTTCCTTTTATCTGGGGCTTGAGAAGTATTCTGGCTGCTCCGAATTTGGAATAAACCTGATTGGGAATCGTATCGTTTACGATAAGAACTTCAATTATGTCCTTTTTGGCTCGCCTGGTTGCTTTCTCGACCGCCTGGGCAACGTCTATTCCTTTCGCCACTCCGATTCCTACTTTTTTATTTTTGTTTCCGACCACGACAACCGCCCTGAACTTAAAGCGCCTGCCTCCGGCCGCAACCCTGGCTACCCTGGCCAAATCCAAAAGCTTTGAATCGAATTCGTCTTTGGGCCTTTCTTTTGAAAATTGTCTTCTCATCATGTTTTTTAAAAATTAAATCTGTTCTTTTTTAAAACTTCAATCCTCCTTCGCGCGCTCCTTCGGCAACCGCCTTTATTCTGCCGTGGTACTTATATCCTCCCCTGTCGAAAACCACCTTTTCTATTTTTTTCTCCACGGCCTTTTCGGCAACCAGCCTTCCAAGTTCAAAAGCTTTGGCTGTTTTTCCGGACATTTTATTCTCTTCCTTTTGGCTTTTTGACCTTAAGCCTTTTATCTCAGTATCCTTGGCGCTGATTATTGTTTTTTTCTTGTCGTCATCAATCAATTGGGCATAAATATGCTTTGCTGATCTGAAAACACAAAGACGGGGCTTTTCTTTCGTGCCGAATATCTTTGCTCTAATTTTTTTATGTCGCCTGAGGCGCTTTTCCTGTTTTTCTAACATATTTTTATCCTGTTGTTGTTGTTGCGACTTTTTTACCTTCTTTTCTCCTGACCACTTCGCCGACATATCTGATTCCCTTGCCCTTGTAAGGTTCGGGCGGCTTAATCCTTCTTATATTGGCTGTAAACTGGCCGACCAGTTCCTTGTCGATTCCCGAAATATTAATAATGTTTTTTTCCACCGAAACTTTTATATTCTGAGGGATTTTCATTTTTACAGGATGGGAAAAACCTACCGAAAGAACCAAGTTTTCCCCTTCAAGAGCCGCCTTAAACCCTATTCCCTGTATTTCCAGTTTTTTCCCAAAACCTTCAGTCACCCCTTTAATCATATTTGATATCATGACCCGGCTCAACCCCCACAATGACTTGCTTGATTTTGTTTCCGTGTTTATGGAAACAAAAACTTTATCTTCTTTTTTCTCAATATCTATTTCGGGCCTGACCTTAAAACAAGCCTCTCCCTTCGGCCCTTTGACTGATGCTGTCTTTCCCTCGATCTTTACTTCCACTCCTGTTGGTATTAAAATTGATTTTTTCCCTATGCGACTCATAAATATTTAATATTAAACTAATTATTTACCATACCTCGCAAATTATCTCTCCCCCCAGCTTTTGTTTTCTTGCTTCTATGTCGGACATCAATCCTTTCGGGGTTGAAACGATAAGAATTCCGGAATTCTTTTTGGCGCTTGACATTGTCTGGAATCCCGAATAAATCCTTTGTCCCGGCTTGGATATTTTTTTCAATCCGGAAATTGCCGGTGTTTTGTCCTGGTATTTCAAATAAATGTCCATGGTCTTTTTGGTCTTCCTTCCCTTTTTTTCAACCCTCTCGATAAGCCCGTATTTTTCCATAATTCTGGCTATTTCGTATTTTAAATCTGAATAAGAAACGCTCACCATGGGATGAAGCACGATTTGGGCATTTCTTATTTTTGTTAGCATGTCTGCGACTGGATCCATAATAGTATGTTGTTACCAGGATGATTTTTTAATTCCGGGTATCAGCCCCTGGTTGGCGAATTCTCGGAAGCAAATCCTGCACATCCCGAATTTTCTCATGTATGCCCTTTTCCTGCCGCATCTGAAGCAGCGTCTCGTTATGCGACTCTTATATTTTGGTACTCTCTTTGATTTTGCGATTTGAGCTTTTGTTGCCATTTTAAAATTTCAATATTTAAATTTTTATCGGAAAGCCTAATAATCTTAACAATTCCAATCCCTCCTCTCTTTTTTTGGCGCTGGTAACTATCGTCACTTCCAGACCGAAAATATTCTTGGCTTTTTCCGGCAGAATTTCGGGAAAAGCTATGTGCTCTTTAACGGCTATCGTCAAATTGCCGGACCTGTCAACAGCCTTGGGGTCGATTCCCTTGAAGTCCCTGGTTCTGGGCAAAACAACGTGAATCAATTTTTCCAAAAAATCAACCATCTTTTTACCCCTTAATGTGACCATCGCCCCTATAATCATGCCTTCCCTGGTTTTAAAGCTGGCAATGGCTTTTTTCGCCTTGGTTTTTACCGCGTGCTGACCACAAAGCAAACTGATATCTTCAACGATAAGATCTGCTGTTTTTTTCTGCTCGTCATTCGCCCGGCCGGTAACTAGTCTGCCGAAACCGCTGTTTACTACCACCTTATTGATCTTGGGAACGGCCATCGGGGTCTTGTAACCGAACTCTTTCATCATGGCAGGGATCACTTCTTTCTTATATTTCTCCGGCAAGGGAGTCATTGTTATATTTCTTGATTGCATTTTTTACAAATTCTTACCTTATTTTTTTCCAAAACCCTGTAGCCGATCTTTGCCGGGTTTCCGCATCTGGGGCAGACCATTTTTACGTTGGAAACGGAAATCGGTCCGGGCATCAGAACAACCTGTCCTTTTTCTCCCTGTTTCTTGGGCCTTTGATGCTTTTTTCTCAAATTCACTCCTTCAGCCAAAATCTTGTTGATTTTCGGGAAAGCGGTCAGAACTTTTCCTTTTTTGCCCCGGTCTTTTCCGGAAACAACTAAAATTGTATCATTTTTTCTTATTTTCATATAATTTCCTCTGCCAAAGATGCAATTTTTTCGAAACCTTTTTCTTTTATTTCTTTGGGAACCGGTCCTATGATTCTTCCACCCTTCGGCTCTTTGGTTTTGCCGTCCAAAATAACCACCGCGTTATCGTCAAATCTGATATAGCTTCCGTCTGGCCTGCGGAATTCCTTTCTCTGGCGGATAATCACCGCCCTGACCACTTCGTGTTTTTTTACGATTCTTCTCGGTTCCGCCTCTTTAACAGCCACCACTATTATGTCTCCGATCTGGGCATAGCGCTTTCCGGTTCCGCCCAAAACCTTAAAACACTGGACGATTTTGGCGCCGGTATTGTCGGCAACTTTTAGCATTGATCTTGGTTGAATCATATCTTTTTAACGACTTTCCATTTTTTATCCTTGCTCATCGGCCGGCATTCCTCAATCAGAACCTTGTCGCCAATGCCGAACTCTCCTTCCGAATGGGCTTTGAAATTCTTGTGAATTTTATATCTCCTTTTGTATTTGGGGTGCTCTTTTATCCTTTCCACCTCAACCACGACTGTTTTCTGCATTTTGTTGGAGATAATTTTTCCTATTAATGTTTTTTTAGCCATCGTATGTTATTTAATGTTTCTTATTAAAGTGAGAATCTGGGCTATTTCTTTTTTTGTTTTTCTGACTTCCCTGACGTTTTTAACCTTTCCCGCGGACAAATCAAAATAAAGCTGCCTTAACTTTTCCCGGTCATCGTTAAGAAGCATTCCTAGTTCAGATTTTGTTTTTTGGCGTAATTCTACTATTTTCATATTTTACCGTTTGATGAATTTTGTCTTAATGGGAAGCTTATCCGCTGCTTTTTCAAGAGCCTCTTTGGCCGCTTCTTCTTTTATTCCGTCTATTTCAAAAATAATTCTTCCCGGCCTGATGGGAAAAGCATAATGATCAACCCCTCCTTTTCCTCCACCCATGGGAACTTCCGTTCCTTTCTTGGTCACGGGCTTGTCCGGAAAAACCCTTATCCAGAGCTTTCCTCCTTTCTTAAAATACCTGATGATGGCGCGCCTGGCCGCTTCCAGCTGCCTGGCGCTGACCCAGCGCGTTCCCAGGCTCATCAAAGCGTAAGAACCGAAAGCAATGGTTGTTCCTCTGTTGTCAAAACCTTTTGATTTTCCCTTATGCCACTTCCTGTGTTTAACTTTTTTGGGCATTAATATGGCCATATAATATCAAAATATTTTTAGTCGAATTTTTCTCCCTTGTAAATCCAGACCTTTATCCCTATTAGTCCGTAGCTGCAATGGGCGTTTTCTCTGGCATAATCAATGTCAGCCCTGATTGTCTGCCTCGGCAATCTCCCTTTTTTCAGCCATTCTTTTCGGGCGATTTCCGAACCGTCCAGTCTTCCTGCCAGCTCCACTCTGACTCCCTTAACATCCTTGGAAACGGAAATCTTTTCAATCGCCTGCTTCAAAACCCTGCGGAAAGCAACCCTTTTCTCGATTTGCTGGGCCACCCATTGGGCCGACAATACTGCCGAAGCCCAGGGGTCCTTGACCTCTTTTATTTCAATTCTAATCTTTTCCTTTACAGCCGATTTGAAAAGCTTTTTTTCTATCTCTTTTCTCAAATCTTCTATTCCGCCTCCTCCTCTTCCGATAACGAGTCCCGGTCTGGCGCTGGAAACAATAACGGTAACCTTTCCGGGAAATCTTTCTATTTCAATTCTGGCTACTCCCACCTTACCGATTTTTTCCTTGATGATTTCCCTGATCTTAAAATCCTCCTCCAGATACTGGGGGTTCTTTTTAATGGTTAACCATCGCGATTCCCAATCGTTAAGGTTTTTTAATCTGTATGCTTTTGGATGAACTCTGTGACCCATAAAAATAATTAAACTGATTTTCTTCTAAATATTTTGTTCATACCTTTTGCGCCTTTGGGCTTTTGAGCCCTTATTTCCGGCTTGAATTTGGGCTTTTCCGTCTTAAAAATCTTTTCCTCCTCTTCTTTTTCAGATGCTTCTTCCTTGCCCTTTTCTGCCCTGGCTTTTTTGGCTTTTCCTTTGCTCTTAACTATTTCTTCCAAAATCAAGGTGATGTGAGATGTTTTTTTCTGAATCTCGTAGGCCTGACCGCGGGCTCTGGGCATCCATCTTTTCTGCTTCGGCCCTTCGTCAACGGTAATTTTAAATACAAAAAGATTGGCTGGATCCATTTGAAAATTATTCTTGGCATTAGCCATTGCCTGCTTCAAAAGCTTCAATATGGGCAAGCTGGCTCCCTTGGTCGTAAAATTCAAAATACTGGAAGCCTGCTCCGTTTTTTTCCCCCTAATCAAATCGGCGACTAGCCTGACTTTTCTGGGGGCAATATGTAAATTTCTAAGTTTGGCTGAAACTGTCATATTATTTCTTAGGCGGCGTCTTGGCTGGCTCCTTGACCGCTTCTATTTTTTGGGTTTCTTTCTCGGCGGCCTTGGATTCTATTTCTCTCTGCATTCTTCCTCCGTGCCTGGAAAACTTGGTGGTGGGAGAAAATTCACCCAATTTATGGCCGACCATATTGTCGTTCACTTTCACGACTATAAAATCTTTTCCGTTGTGAACTCCAAAAGTAAAGCCAACCATCTCCGGAGTAATGCTGCATTCCCTGGCCCAAGTTTTAAGAACCTCTTTTCCTTCCGGCTTAAGGTTGCTGACCTTTTTTAATAATTTTTCGTCCACAAACGGACCCTTTTTTAAACTTCGCGACATGTTATTTCTTTTTTCTTCTTTGAATAATATATTTTTGCGTCCATTTTTTTCCTCTGGTCTTAACGCCCATCGCAATCTTTCCCCAGGGGGTTTTAGGGTGCTTCAAGCCGATTGACGTTCTTCCTTCTCCTCCTCCGTGGGGATGGTCGCAGGGATTCATCGCCGAACCTCTGACGCTCGGCCTTGTTCCTTTGCGCCTTGCGTTTCCCGCCTTTCCTATATTAACAAATTTATGCTCCGGAAAAGATACCTGGCCGATGGAAGCGAAGCATTCGAAAGGAACTTTCCTCACTTCCGAAGAAGGAAAAACCAAATGGGTATATCCTCCTTCCTGGGCCAAAACCTTAGCCGAAGAGCCGGCGCTCCTCACCAGTTTTCCGCCCCTGTTGGGCTCAAGCTCGATATTGTAGACAGCTGTTCCGACCGGGATGTTCTTTAGCTTCATTCTGTTTCCGGTTTTTAATTCCGCCTTTTCGGCGCAAATAATCTCGTCTCCTACTTTAAGATTATGGGCCAAGAGCTGGTATTTTCTGCTCTTGTCCGGGTATTCCAAAAGACAGATAAAAGCCGTTCTGTAGGGATCGTATTCAATGGCTATAACTTTAGCCGGAATGTTGAGCATCTCTTCCCCGAAATCAATAATCCTGTAAAGTTTTTTTACCCCGCCGCCCTGGTGGCGAACGGTGATCCTTCCGTTTCTGCTTCTTCCTGCTCTTTTTTTCAATGCCAAAAGCAGGTTCTTCTCCGGTTTTTTCTTTGTAATCAATCTGTACGGTTTTATTGTGCTTTTCTTTTTAAAAATGGACATGAGTTTAATGCTACCTAGATAAAATCTCTATTTTCTGGCCTTCTCTTATTCTGACAATCGCTTTTTTGTATCCTTTCGTAAAGCCTTCTGTTCTTCCCAGCCTTCTTCTTTTCTTGGGAAGATTGACGATTTGCATCCCCACAACATCTACCTTGAAAATGCTTTCTATCGCTTTCTTTATCTCCACCTTGTTGGCTCTGGGCCAAACCCTAAAGACATATTGATTGTTTCTCAGCAAATCTGTTGATTTTTCCGCAATATGGGGAGACTTAAGAAACCTGACCGAGTCACCGGTTATTTTTCTTTGTCTTTTCGGCTGGGTTGATTTTGGGGCAGCCGGCTTTTCTTTCTCTTCTTTCTTAACAACAACCTCTTTTTTTTCAGGTTTTTCTTTCTTTCTTTCTTTCGGTTTGTTTATTTTCCCCTCTTTCTTTCTATTTTTTAAAAAATCCAATAAGGCCATGGTTTTAATATTATAAAAAAGTTTCTTTAATTACTTTTATCGCCTCTTTGGGCATAATCAAATATTTAAAAGAAAGCAGGTCCAGTGCGTTTAAATTCCTGGCTTCAACCGTGGCAGTGTTGGGAATGTTTCTTGCCGCCCTGACAATGTCTTTTTCCAGACCGGGAAGAATAAGCAAAGACGATCCCTTGACCGGCAGGTTTTTATAAACCTCTGCCATTATTTTGGTTTTCGGCTTTTCCAAGGCCAATTTTTCCAAAACCAAAAGGAAATTGTTTTTTACTTTTGCCGATAAAACCATAAGCAAGGCCTTTCTTTTCATCTTTTTATTTATTTTCTTTTCAAAATTTCTTTCTTTAGTCGGCCCGAAGGTCACTCCGCCGCCCTTCCATATGGGAGAACGCCTGGATCCGTGCCTGGCTCTTCCTGTTCCTTTTTGGCGCCAGGGCTTCTTGCCTCCGCCTCTTACCTGGGCCCTGTCTTTAGTGCTGGCAATTACCGTCCTTTTGTTGGCCATTTGGGAAACAACCACCTGATGGACCAAATCGGGATTGACTTTCACGTCAAAAATCTCAGACGGCAGCCTGGTTTGTCCAACTTCTTTTCCGCTTTGGTCATAGGTCTTGACTAGCATGATATTTCCAATAGTGTTCCTCTGCCGCCCGGAACCGCTCCCATAACGGCAATTAAATTATTTTCTTTATCAACTTTCACGATTTTCAAATTTTTAATCGTTGTTCTGTCGCTCCCCATTCTGCCCGGCATCCTTCTTCCCTTAATTACCCTTTGGGGGAAACGGGAACCTATCGATCCTATCGTCCTGTGTTCGTGTTTCGTTCCGTGGGTGGCGGACAGATGTCCTTTAAATCCGTGTCTTTTCACCGCTCCGGCGAATCCTTTTCCTTTTGAGATCCCGGAAATTTTCACCTTGTCTCCTTCCTGAAAAATTGAAACGTTTATCTCGTCTCCTTTTTTGAGATTCTCTCCGTTTTTGAATTCTTTCAAATATCTGAACTCTTTTCCTTTTTCGGTTTTTTTGATGTTCTTGGTTTTTTTAATATAGCCTATCTGAGCCGCAGAGTATTTGTCTTTTTCTTCGTTTTTCAGTTGGGTAACAAAACAAGGGCCCGCTTCAATCAGGGTTACCGGAAAAACCTTTCCTTTTTCGTCAAAAATCTGGGACATTTCCTTTTTTCTACCTAAAATGAATTTCATTTCTTTTAATTGAAAACCGGGCATAGCCCGGGTCTTCAAAATGGCTATTTTATTCTTTTTTCCTTAAAAAGTTAAAAAAAATTCTGCTTTTTAATCATACATTATTTTTTCCTCTGCGAATTGTATGTTATCACTTTTACGTCTTTATTTCAATATCAACTCCTGCCGGCAGGTTCAAACTCATCAGGGAATCAATAACTTTGGGGTTGGGGTTTAAAATATCAATCAGTCTTTTGTGGATCCTCATTTCAAACTGCTCTCTGGCGTCTTTGTGGACGAAAGAAGATCTGTTCACCGTATACTTGTTCTTTTCGGTGGGCAAGGGAACGGGACCCAAAACTTCGGCCCCGTGGCGCAGGGCAATATCAATAATCTGACGGGCGCTGCTGTCAATTACTTTGTGATCGTAGGCCCGCAGTTTGATGCGGACTTTCGGTTTTGTTTCTGCTTCGGCCGCTGCCGCTTTTTTCTTGACCATCTTAAAAGAGCTTTTTACAACTTAAAATTAAAAATTTTAAATTTACTTGATAATCTTTGTCACCAGTCCCGCACCAACCGTCTTTCCTCCTTCCCTGATGGCGAATTTCTGCTTTTCTTCCATGGCAATGGGAACCATTAATTTGATAATTACGCTGACCGTGTCTCCGGGCATGACCATTTCCGTGCCCTGAGGCAGCGTTACATCTCCGGTGATATCAGTGGTCTTGAAGTAAAACTGGGGTTTGTATCCGGTAAAGAAAGGAGTATGGCGACCGCCTTCTTCCTTGCTCAATACGTAAACTTCTCCTTCAAATTCAGTGTGGGGAGTAATCGAACCCGGTTTGGCCAAAACCTGGCCTCTTTCCACGTCTTCTTTCTTCAGTCCTCTTAACAGGGTTCCTACGTTGTCTCCCGCTCTTCCTTCGTCAAGCATTTTGTTGAACATTTCAACGCTGACGGCAACTGTTTTTACCGTGGGCTTGATTCCGACCAATTCCACTTCGTCGTTCGGGCGAAGTATCCCTCTTTCGATTCTTCCGGTAGCTACCGTTCCCCTTCCGCCGATAGAGAACACGTCTTCTATGGCCATAAGCACCGGCTTGTCTATTTCTCTGACCGGTTCGGGAATAAATTCATCGATCGCTTTAACCAGCTCTATGATCGGCTTTGCCGCTTCGTCGTCAGCTGATTTTACGTCCAAAGCCTTTAAGGCAGAACCTCTGATTATAGGGGTCTTGTCTCCCGGGAAGTTGTACTTGGTCAATAGTCCTCTTATTTCCGATTCCACCAAATCAATAATTTCCGGGTCATCAACTGTGTCGCATTTATTTAAGAAAACAACGATGGAAGGAAGACCTACCTGGCGGGCTAAGATAATGTGCTCCCTGGTCTGGGGCATGGGGCCGTCAGCAGCGGAAACAACCAAAATGGCTCCGTCCATCTGGGCCGCGCCGGTGATCATGTTCTTGATGTAGTCTGCGTGTCCGGGGCAGTCAATCCAGGCATAGTGCCTTTTATCAGACTCAAACTCAACGTGGGTGACGTTAATAGTCACTCCTCTTGCTTTTTCTTCCGGAGCTGAATCGATCTGGTCTACCGATCTTTCCGACGCCTTAAATCCTCTCAGTTTTTGGACTTTAAGGACGGCTGCGGTAAGGGTAGTCTTTCCGTGGTCAACGTGACCGATGGAACCTATGTTGAGATGAGGCTTTCCCCTCATGAATTTTTCTTTTTCTGCCATGTTATTTTATTTTTTTATTATTTATTATTTTATTATTATTTATTTTTCGACGGCGCTGTAATCCGTAGAAAAAACTCATCCCGTTAGAGATGTAGTTTATTCTATTAAATGTTTAACAATTTGTCAAATCCACAATACGATAATTACCTTCTTTTTCCATCTATTATTTCCTGGGCAATATTTGAAGGAGTTTCTTCGTAACGGTCAAATTCCATTGTAAATAATCCCCTTCCTTCGGTCAAGCTTCTTAAAGATGTTACGTAACCGAACATTTCGGACAGAGGAATCTTGGCTTCAATGACTTTTACGTTCAGTCTGTCTTTGGTCTCTTCAATCTTTCCTCTGCGGGAAGAAAGATCCCCTATAACATCCCCGAAAAATTCTTCCGGAACTATTACTTCCAATTTCATTATCGGCTCCAGTATCACCGGCTTTGCTTTTTTGGCCGCTTCCTGGAAAGCCATGGAACCGGCGATCTTAAACGCGATTTCCGAAGAATCAACCTCGTGGAAAGATCCGTCGTAAAGCGTGGCGGAAAGATCCACCATGGTGTAGCCGGCCATAACCCCCTTGTCTATCGCTTCTTTTATTCCCTTTCCTACCGCAGGAATAAACTCCTGGGGAATTGTCCCTCCTTTGATTTCGTTGATGAATTCAAATCCAGTTCCTCTTTCTTTGGGCTCCACCCTCAAGCAAACGTGGCCGTATTGCCCTCTGCCTCCGGACTGCCTGATGTATTTTCCTTCAGCTTCTGCTTTCGCGGTAATGGTTTCTTTGTAAGCAACCTGGGGTCTTCCGACATTGACGTCCACCTTGAATTCTCTTCTCAGTCTGTCGGCTATAATATCCAAATGAAGCTCTCCCATTCCGCCGATGATCGTTTCCGAGGTTTCCGCATCTCCTTTCACCCTGAAGGTCGGATCCTCATCCATCAGCCTCCTCAGGGAGGTGGCCATCTTTTCCTGATCAGCTTTCGTCTTGGGTTCGATTCTGATGAAAATAACCGGTTCCGGGAAAGTGATCTTTTCCAGAATTATTGGATGGTTTTCATCGCAAAGCGTGTGGCCGGTAAAAGTGTTCTTCAGTCCGACTGTGGCGGCGATGTCTCCGGCAAAAACCTCTTCCACCTCTTCTCTTTCCTGGGCGTGCATTCTTAAAATTCTTCCGATTCTTTCCCTTTCTCCGTTGGTGGAGTTCAAAAGATAAGAACCTTTTTTAAGGGTTCCGGAATAAACCCGGAAATAAGTCAGAGTTCCCACATAAGGATCGCTGGCAATCTTAAAAGCCAGGGCGGAAAAAGGCTCTGAGTCAGAAGCTTGCCTTTCTATCGTTTCGCCGTTCTGAGGATCGGTTCCCTTGATGGGAGGAAGATCAATCGGGCTGGGAAGATAATCAACCACACCGTCAAGCATTAATTGCACTCCTTTGTTTTTTAAGGCCGAACCGCAAAGAACAGGTACCAGCTTATAGTTGATAACGGATTTTCTTAAAACGCTCTTTAGTTCATCGATCGACGGTTCTTCTCCTCCCAGATATTTTTCCAATAAAGCATGGTCCTCGGCAGCGATTTTTTCCACCAGCTTCTTTCTCCATTCTTTCGCTTTTTCCATCAAATCTGCCGGGATTTCCTCTTCTTTTATTGTTTCGCCGAAATCTCCTTCAAATTTTATTGCCTTCATCTTTAACAAATCAATTACTCCCCGAAGGTTTTCTTC
>Ga0315275_10000912_pt1 | contig 25116 bp, 17 predicted proteins | sample YL17G03_0_MG_FD_205557 | JGI IMG/M metagenome (GOLD analysis project Ga0315275, IMG submission 205557) | Sediment microbial communities from Yellowstone Lake, YNP, Wyoming, USA - YL17G03_0 | ecosystem: Environmental > Aquatic > Freshwater > Lake > Sediment | place: USA: Wyoming | collected...
GTAAGGGGGGGTTGCGCGCCGAGGCCGTAATCCCGGCCTCCGCAGCCACCTTTCCCGCCAACCGTCCCCCGCGCCGAGCTGCGGCATAGCACTTATGAAATATGCGGGCTAAGGGCCATCGAGCCAAGCCACACCAGAGCCGTTGCCGTGGCGACTTCCGCGACCGCCGGCCGCCGATGAGCCATTTCGACCTCCTTGCTGCGGCGTCAGTGGGTCGACGGCGGTTCAGGTCCGGCCTCGCCCTTCTCCTTGGTGCCCAGGTTCGCCTCGATCCACCGGTACGTCTCTTCGATGGCGGCCTGGCAGTTCTCCGGAATGACCGTCTCGTACGGAACGAGGAACGCGATCACGCCGGAATCGTTCATGATGCTGACGCGGAACCCATAGGAGGTGCGGCGGGGGTACTTGGCCCTGTCGGGCGCGAGGAGGTCGGCCTTGAAGAAGGCCCGCTTGCCGACGACCGCCTCGTCCTCATCGCGGATATCTCTGGTGCGGTCGGCCAGCGCGAGGATCTTACTGGTCAGGGCCTCGGTCTTCGGCAGGGCGATCCGGGCATTCCACTTGGCGTACTCGAAGAGGTGCCGGACCTCGGCTATGGGCCTGCCCTTGACGGCGATTTTCGCCAGATCGATCTCGCCGAGGCCGTTCTCGGCCGCCAGCGCCAGGTGCCGGATGGTGCGCGGCTCGTACCCCATCACGGCCGTTGAGACCGCGTCGACCGCCACGATGTCGCGGCCCGCGAGGACCAGGTCCATCCTTATGGGCTTGCCCCGCAGAGGGCCCTGGCCCTCCGTGCCCACCAGGCCGTCCACCACAACCAAGTCGGGGCGACGCATGCGGATGATGTCGCACAAGACGCCGTCAAGTTTGGCGTGGAACCGCGCCTTTGGCAGCGGCATCAGGCCAAAGAGGCACTTCATGCCCAGCGTCACGCCCGTCATACAGTGGGTCTTCAGGAGCGGCACGTCGATGAGGCAGTCGCACTTCATGATAGTCTCAGGCATCTCATATTCGTCGTACCCGAGGCCGGCCAACCTGACCGTGATGCGGTGGTCCTCATTTAAGTCCTTCAGTTCGACGCCGTACTTCTTGACGAGGTCGCCGTAGCCGTTCCGCTCGAAGGCATCCTTTGTGTAAAGGTCGTTCGTGGGCTCGCTGGCGGAGCCTTCGGCCACAACGATGCGGCACTTGGCGACCTTGCGGATCTCCTTGATGATCGCCTCGACGATGCGGACGTCCGTCATGAGGCCCGGCTCTTCGGCCTTGTCGGGCGTCACCAGGTTGGGCTTGATGACGACGGTCTGGCCGTCCTTGATGAGGCCGCCCAGGCCGCCCAGGAGCGAGATGGCCTCGGCCACCATGCTGTCGGGGTCCTCGCCCTTGACAATCGAGACCGTCGCCTGCGACACAGGAGGCAGGGAGTGCGCGGCCGGCGTTGGCGCAGCCGGCGCGGCGGGTGCCGAAGACGGCGCGGGCGGCGTGGGCGCCGACCAGCACGAAACCGCTAACAGGGTCAGCGATACTGCAAGAACAGCCAGTACCGCCTTGCGTCCGGGGAAAAGTCGCACATCGGGCTCCTTACTTTCCGAACCGAAGCCGGACGTACTGGCGCGCCACCTTGAGGTCCTCGAGGGCCTCGGCCGCGTCGCACGGCGGCTTCATCTCGCCGCGGCAGACCTTCAGGAAGTTCATCGCCTGCTGTCGCATCGCGTGGACCCACGGCATCGTCGGTTGCGTTCGCAGCGGTACGGCCCCCTCGCCGGGGTCTTCGTAAATCTCCACCGTCCCTGCGCGGTGCGTCGCCAGCGGGGCGGGCAACCGCAGCAGGATGTATCCTTTCTCGAACGCCACCAGGGCCGACTCTTCCCATTCGATCGTCGTCCGGTAGGGCGTCATCTCAATCGTGCCGGCGACGCCCGACGCGCTCTCCACCGCCAACAGCACGCCGCTCTTCTCCGCGTAGGTCACCTGGTACGGCTCGCCCAGCAGGTGCCGCATCAGGTTCACCTGGTGGATGTAATAGTTGACGAACCCGACGTACTCCTTGCCGGTCGCCGCGTCCGTATCGGTCGGGGGCGGTTCATATTCAAGGGCCGGGGTTTTGTCGCCGGCATTCAGAAGCCCCGTGAAGCCCGCCGCAATCCAGTCTCCGGCCGGCATCAGAATGCGCACGTACCGGAGTTTGCCCATCCGCCCCGAGGCCTTCCACGCTTCAATGGCGCCGCGGGCGTACTCGGTCGCCGGATCGCTCCGCTTGTGGTATCCGACCATGTGTACGCACTTGGCCTTGGCGGCGGCTTGGACGAGTTTCTCTCCCGCCTCGACCGACACGGCGAGCGGCTTCTCGGTGAAGATATGGCGGACTTTGCCGTAGAGGTCGGGCAGAAGGAAGATGTGTCGGCCGAACGACTGGCAGGCGACCACGCCGTCGAGTTTCTCCGCGGCGAGCATCTCGTGGTGGTCGCCGTAAACCTTGGGAACGCCGTAGCGCGCGGCCACGAGGCGGCCCGTCTCGCGCCGGATCTCCGCGATGGCCACGACCTCGCACTCCGGGATGGTCGCATAGTTCAGCAGATGGGCCACCTGACCCATCCCCCCGACACCGACAAATCCGATTCGGACTTTCTTCATGATTGGCCTTTCCTGGCTCGAACCGGCGACGAGGGGAGCATTCTAGCGGCCGTCCGCGCCGCTGTCAACGCGTCGCCCGCGTGGCGGACCTGCCTCGCCCCGGCGAGCAGGCTGCCGGCAGGCAGGTTTGCGCTTGACCTCGCCCGCCGAGCGGCGATTATAGGGTCGTGGTGGCCTGTTTGCCGGCCGGCAGGTCCGCTGCCTGGCGGCGCGGCCGGCACGCGGATGGCGAAAGGGGACGGCATGAACGCGAAAACAAGGGCGGCGGTGTGGACGCTGGCGGCCGTGGCCCTGGCTGCGGCCGGCTGCGGCCGGCCACAGGCCACGATACGCTATGTCGCCGGCGGCCCGGACGAAACGGTCACCTATTCCAGCACAACCTACCAGTTGGCTCGCGGCCAGAAGGTCCAAGTTGTCCTTTTCCGCCGCACGGCCGCACCCATCGGCGAGGCCGATCCCGACTTCGAGTACGTCTTCTTCGAGTTGCCCGAGCGGGCGCGCTCGGGCTGGGTCAAGGAAGATAACATGCCCGTCTATCGCTGGGTCCGGGAGGGCCATCGCGATCAGGTCTGGGCCGGAACGACCGGACTGGCCCGCCAGACCTCCGGCGACAGCAAGCAGCACCTCCACCTGGACTTCCAGGTCACGATGGAGCCGGTGGCCGGCACGACCGGCCCATACGGGTCCGGTCTCAACAAGGACGGGGCGTACCTGATGACCGGCAACATCAAGTGCGCCGAAGACATGGTCATGACGCAGGGCCTCATCAACAAGTACGGCGACTGGTTGCTCAGCCTGCTGGGCCAGAAGCCCCAGGCCCCGCCCGGCGGGCCGACGGTCAAGTCGCTCCAGAACTTCCCGAAGCCGAAGCCGTCGCAGCCCAAGAAGACCGAGCCGCGGCCTTCGACCGGCCTCCAGCACCGCTAGAGCCGCGCCGGCCGCGCGGGCCCTCTTGCCGACTTCCGCCGCACGGCTAGAATGCCGCGATGGACCTGAGCCGCATCCGCAACTTCAGCATCATCGCCCACATTGACCACGGCAAGAGCAGCCTGGCCGACCAGGTCCTCCTCCGGACCGGGGCGATCTCCCGGCGCGAGTTTCGCGACCAGGTCCTCGACACGATGGACCTGGAACGCGAGCGCGGCATAACGATCAAGGCCTCCGCCGTCACGGTGGACTTCGAGCACAAGGGCCTGGCCTACATGCTCAACCTCATTGATACCCCCGGCCACGTGGACTTCCATTACGAGGTCAGTCGGGCCCTGACGGCCTGCGAGGGGGCGCTCCTGGTCGTGGACGCATCGCAGGGCGTCGAGGCCCAGACGGTGGCCAACGCATACCTGGCCCAGCGGTCGCACCTGGCGATCGTCCCGGTCATAAACAAGATTGACCTGGCGGCCGCGAGGCCGGAGGACGCCGCCATGGAGATCGAGCATCTCCTGGGCTCCGCCGCCGAGGACTGCATCTTCGCATCCGCCAAGACGGGCGCCGGCATCGAGGAGATGCTCGCCGCCGTGGTCGAACGGTTGCCGGCGCCGCGCGGCGACCCGGACGCCCCGACGCGGGCACTCATCTTCGACTCCACCTACGACGAGTATCGCGGCGTGATCATTTACGTCCGGGTCTTCGACGGAACGCTCCGGACCGGCGACCGCGTCCGCACGATGGGCGCCGGCGACATCTATCAGATCATCGAGGTCGGAAAGTTCCGGCCCAAGGCGACGCCCGTCGAAAGCCTGTCGGTCGGCGAGGTCGGGTACCTCTTCGCCAACATCCGCTCTGTGTCGGCCGTCCACGTCGGCGACACCGTGACGGTGGCGTCGCGGCCGGCGGCGGTGGCATTGCCGGGCTACCGCGCCCCGCAGCACATGGTCTTTTCGGACTTCTATCCGGGCCCCGAAACCCAGTTCCCGGAGATGCGCGAGGCCCTCGGCAAACTCCAACTCAACGACGCGGCGCTCCAGTTCCAGCCGACCTCCAGCGAGGCCCTCGGCTTCGGGTTCCGCTGCGGATTCCTCGGCATGCTCCACATGGAAATCGTCCAGGAACGCCTGGAGCGCGAGCACGGCGTGGACGTGGTCCAGACCGCCCCGACCGTGCCGTACCAGGTGGCCCTTGCGACGGGTGAGACGGTCGAGGTGGACTCGGCGGGCGAACTGCCCGACCCGAGCGCCATCGAAGAGATCCGCGAGCCCATGGCCCGCGTCAACCTCATCGTTCCGGCCGACTCGATCGGCGCCGTCATGGCCCTCGCCGAGGACCGCCGCGCAACTTACGTCAAGACCGAATACCTCTCGGCCGACCGCGCGATCCTCTCCTACGATTTCCCCCTCGCCGAAATCATCTACGGCTTCTACGACAAACTGAAGAGCGTGACGCGCGGCTACGGCACGATGGACTATGAGGTCACTGGGTTCCGGGCCGACGACCTCGTCAAGGTGGATATCCTCGTGCACGGCCAGCAGGTCGAGGCCCTGTCGTTCATCGCCCACCGCTCGAAGGCGGAATACCGCGGCCGCGCGGTCCTCCAGAGACTCCGCAAAGAAATCCGCCGACATCAGTTCGAGGTCCCGCTCCAGGCCGCCATCGGCAGCCGCGTCATCGCACGCGAGACAATCAAGGCATACCGCAAGGACATCATCGAGGGAATGTCCGGCGGCGACGTCACCCGCAAGCAGAAACTCCTGAAGAAACAGAAGAAGGGCAAGAAGCGGATGAAGATGGTCGGCAACGTCGAGATCCCCCAGAAAGCCTTCATGGCCGTCCTCGAAGGCGAATAGCCGCCCGCGACACCACGGCCGCGGGCCTCCCGGCCGTCTTGCTAATCGGTCCGCCTGTTCCTATTATTTATGGGTATCCAGGGGGCAAATGGGGTGTATGTTTGTGTAGAAACACCCCGTCGCTCCGGATTGTAGGGGAGAAGTTTATGTCACAAGCCAAGACGGCGAGGCTTTCCGACGCCATACTTGAGGCGACGGGCATCAACGTGGCGGAGTGTTATCAGTGCGGGAAGTGCACGGCGGGGTGTCCGATGGCGCGGTGGATGGACCTTTCGCCGAACCAGGTGATGCGTTTGGTGCAGGTAGGTGACGAGGCGGCCACGGACGAACTCTTGCGGTCGGGGGCGATCTGGGCGTGTGCGGGGTGTTTGACGTGCACGGCGCGGTGTCCGAAGGAGTTGGACCCAGCGGCGGTGATGGACGTGCTGCGTGAGATGGCGTACGAGCGAGGGACGGTGCCGGCGGCGCGGAAGCGTATTCTGGCGTTTCACCGGGCGTTCCTGAAAGTAGTCGAAAAGACCGGCCGCATGAGCGAGGTGCCTCTGACGGCGCGGTATAAGCTCGGGAGCGGGGACCTGGCGAGCGACCTTGGTCTTGGGCCTCGGATGCTGGTGCGAGGCAAACTTCCGCTCCTTCCCAAGCGGATTCGCGGCCGGCGCGAGGTGAAGCGGATGTTTGCCGCATGCCGGAAGGGGATCCGGTGATGAAGGCGGTTGGCTACTATCCCGGGTGTTCGCTCCACGGCGGGGGTCGTGAACTGGACATGTCCCTGCGTGCGGTGATGTCGGCGGCGGGGCTTGAGTTGCGGGAGATTGACGATTGGAACTGTTGCGGGGCGACGGCGGCGCACGCGCTCAATCACGATCTTGGTGTGGCGCTGCCGTACCGTGTGCTCGCTCTTGCGGAGGCGCAGGGGATGGTGGAGGTTCTTGCGCCGTGTGCGTCGTGCTTTTCGCGTCTGAAGGGCACGGCCATCCGCCTCGCGCGTAGCGTGGCCCTGGCGGCGAAGATGCGTGAGGTGACGGGGCTTGAGTATCGGGGGCCGGTGACGGTGCTGAGCGTGGTCGAGTTCGTGAACCGGTTGCTGGCGGACGGCCTGGCGGGCAAACTCACGTCGCCGCTTGCGGGTCTTAAGGTGGCGGCGTATTACGGGTGCCTGCTCAGCCGCGGCGAGGACATCGTCGAGGGCGACCACGAGAACCCGGATGGTATGACGGCGGCGATCCGGGCATCGGGCGCGGAGCCGGTCGAGTGGAACTATGCGACGGAGTGTTGCGGCGGGGGGTTCAGCATGTCGCTCACGGAGGCCGTGGTGGACCTTTCGGAGGCGGTGCTGGAGGACGCGCGTGCGGCGGGGGCCGACGCCGTCGTGACGGGGTGCCCGATGTGCCACTCGAACCTTGACATGCGTCAACTGGCGATGCGGTCGCGTGGTCGTGGTCCGTGCGCCATGCCGGTGGTGTACCTGACGGAACTGGTGGGGCTGGCGGCGGGTCTCGATCCGAAGGCGCTCGGCCTCGACCGGCATTTTGTTGACGCGCTTGGTCTGGTTAGCCGCCCATCTTGTCGCCCGAGGCGACCCGCCTAGGGCGGGATGGGCGCGTGTTTTGGGCGCGAACGCACGTTTAGCCGGTCGCCTTGGCGGGCGCGTGTTTGGTTAGCCGCCCATCTTGATGGGCGCGTGTTTTGGAGTCGTTTCATGGCTCGTATAGGCGTATTTATCTGTCATTGCGGTGAGAACGTCGCGCGGACGGTGGACGTCGCGGCGGTGTCGTCGTCGGCCGCGCGTCTGCCCGGCGTGGTCCATGCGGTGGATTATAAGTACCTGTGTTCCGATCCGGGGCAGCAGATGATCCGGAAGGCGGTCGCAGACCGGCGGTTGACTGGTCTCGTGATCGGGGCGTGCAGTCCGCGGATGCACGAGGCGACGTTCCGGCGAGCGGCGGCCGAGGGTGGGCTGAACCCGTACCTGGTGGAGATGGCGAACCTGCGGGAACACTGTTCGTGGGTCCACGCGGACCGGTCGGCGGCGACGGCGAAGGCGGCGGACCTTGTGCGTCTGGCGGTGGAGAAGGTGAAGCGGAATCGCGCGCTCGCTGCGATCCGTGTGCCGATCGAGCCGACGGCGCTGGTGGTGGGTGGCGGGATCGCGGGGATCCAGGCGGCCCTCGACGTCGCCGAAGGCGGCAAGAAGGTGATCCTCGTGGAGCGTTCCGGTTCGATCGGGGGTCACATGGCGCGGCTGTCGGAGACGTTTCCGACGCTGGACTGTTCGCAGTGCATTCTTACGCCGCGGATGGTCGAGGCGGCGAGCCATCCAAACGTGTCGCTCATGGCTTATAGCGAGGTGGAATCGGTGGAAGGGTTCGTCGGAAACTTCCAGGTGACGATCCGGCGGAAGGCCCGGTACGTGGACTGGTCGAAGTGCACGGGTTGCGGCGACTGCTGGGCGAAGTGCCCCGTGAAGAAGATCCCGAGCGAGTTCGACGCGGGCCTCTCCGTCCGGACGGCCATCTATCGTCCGAGCGCGCAGGCGGTGCCGAATAAGCCCGTCATTGATGCGGCGCATTGTCTGATGCTGACGAACAAGAAGTGCGGCGCGTGCGCGAAGGTCTGCGAGCGCGGGGCCATCAACTTCCAGGACGCCGACGAACTCCTCAAGGTCAAGGTCGGGGCGGTGGTCCTGGCGACGGGTTTTGACCTGTGGGACCACTCGGCGTACGGGGAATACGGCGGTGGTCGGCTGGCGGACGTCCTGGACGGTTTTCAGTTCGAGCGGTTGGCCTCGGCTAGCGGGCCGACGGACGGCCAGATACGCCGGCCTTCCGACGGTGCCGTTCCGCAGACGGTGGTCTTCGTCCAGTGCTGCGGCAGCCGCGACGAGAAGGTCGGCAAGGCCTACTGCTCGAAGATCTGCTGCATGTACACAGCGAAGCACGCGATGCTCTATAAGCACAAGGTCCACGAGGGCCGGGCGGTGGTCTTTTACATGGACGTGCGTGCGGGCGGAAAGGGATACGAGGAGTTCGTCCGTCGGGCGGTGGAGTCGGACGGCGTAGAGTACGTGCGCGGCCGGGTGAGCCGGATCTATCGCCGTCGCGACGGCAAACTCATCATCCGCGGGGCGGACACGCTTGCGGGTCGGCCCGTCGCGATCGAGGCGGACCTGGTGGTCCTGGCGGACGCGGTCGTGCCGCGAGGCGGGGCGGAGCGGCTGGCGCGGATGCTGGGCGTCGGGCAGGGCGCTGACGGGTTCTACAGCGAGGCGCATCCGAAGTTGCGGCCCGTGGAGACGAGCGCGGCGGGCGTGTTCCTGGCGGGGGCGTGCCAGTCGCCGAAGGACATCCCTGAGACGGTGTCGCAGGCGTCGGCGGCGGCCGCGAAGGTGCTCGGGCTGTTCTCGCGGCCGGAGTTGGAGCGCGAGCCGATGGTCGCGAAGGTGAATGAGAACACGTGCGTCCATTGCCGGGCGTGCATCGCCGCCTGTCCCTGCAAGGCGATTGAGGACGCCGAGATCCGCGACCGCCAGGGCCGGCTCCTGAAGGTCGTCGCGCGCGTGAACGAAGGCCTCTGCCAGGGTTGCGGGACGTGCGTCGCGGTCTGCCGCTCGAAGAGCATGGACCTGGAGGGGTTCACGGACGACCAGGTCTTTTCGGAGATCGTGACTTTGGAGTAGGGATGATGATTTTCGATTTTCGATTTTCGATTTGAAAGGCGCCCCCGCTCGATGCCTTTTTTGCCGTTATCCGTTAAATCGAAAATCGCAAATCGCAAATCGAAAATGGAACGGGCATATGGCTCAGGCCAAGACACAAAACGCCGAAGCGACCGGCGCCTTCGAGCCGCGTCTGGTCGCCTTCGTGTGCACCTGGTGCACCTACGCGGGTGCCGACCTGGCCGGCACGAGCCGCCTGTCGTACGCCCCGAACGTCCGCATCATCAAACTCCCGTGCACCGGCCGGATTGACCCGCTCTTCATCCTGAAGGCCTTCGAGGGCGGGGCGGACGGCGTCCTCGTTAGCGGGTGCTATCCCGGCGACTGCCACTATACGAGCGGGAACTTGCACGCCCGGCGGCGCTGGGCGATCTTCCGGCGGCTTCTGGAGTTTACGGGCATAGACTCGCGGCGTCTTTACTTCTCGTGGGTCTCTGCGGCGGAGGGCCGCAAGTTCGCCGACCTCATAAACGAGATCACCGCTCTTGTCCGGGCCGCCGGGCCGTTCGAACCGGCCAGCCCCGCGAGGAGGCGGCCATGGACCTGACCGACGCCCTCAGGGCCGACGCCGCAGCGGTCCTCCGCGACGGCCGCGCCCGCCTCGTCATCGGATACCGCGCCGGCGAAGATCGCCCGGCTTCGCCTCACCCAGGGTGGGCTACGCCGAGGCAAAGTCGTGCGCCAGCGTTCGTCAGCGATCCGGCCCGCGTGGACGTCCTCGTTTACGATGCGTCCTGCCGGCAGAATCTGGCTGCGTATCTTAAGAAGCCCGAGGTCCGCGCCCGTGCGCCCGTGGCGGTGGTCGCACCGCCGGCGGTGATGCGGAGCCTGGTCCTTCTGGCCGCCGAATCGCAGGTCACCGATGCGCTGGTGGTCTTGCTTGCGGTCGGGGAGGGCGTCTATCACGGCGTCCTCGACATCGCTCAGACGGCCGCGCTCCTGCGTGAAAAGTACGCCGACCTCGCGCCGGCGGCGGACCTCGTGCGCCGGATCGAGGAACTCTCGCGGATGACGGCCGAGGAACGTGCGGCGTTCTGGTCGGCCGAGTTCGCCCGGTGCACGCGGTGCTACGCCTGCCGCGCGGCGTGCCCCATGTGCTACTGCACGCGGTGCATCGTCGAGAAGAACGTGCCGCAATGGATCTCCACGGCCGCGGCCGCCCACGGCAACTACGCCTGGAACGTCGTCCGGGCGTTTCACCTGGCGGGCCGGTGCACGCTGTGCGGGGCGTGCGAGGCGGCATGTCCGCAGGATATCCCCCTCATGCTCCTGAATGCGACGGCGGCCGAGGAGGTCGCCCGGGAGTTCGGGGTGCATCCTGGCTACGACCCGGCCGAAAAACCGTTGATCGGCTCGTTCGAGGCCGACGACAAATGCGACTTCATCAAATAAACGTTTAGCCGCCGCAATTGCCTGCCCTGAGCGAAGTCGAAGGGGCGGGCGCGTGTTGTCTGTGTGAGGCGCAAATGAAACTCCTTGACGCCGACAAACTGGCCGACTTGGCCGCGACGCTCGTCGCCGCCGGATACCGCGTCGTCGCGCCCCTGCGCGATGCGCAAGGGGCCGTCCGCCTCCAGGTCTGGTCGCCGGGCGCCGCGATCGACGCCGCCGCGATCCCCGCCAACTCGGCCAAGGAGTTCCTCTTCCCCTCGACCGAGACGATCGGCCGGTGGTCCCTCGACGGCGGCGACTTCGCGCCCGAGCCCGTCCGGCCCGCGGCGCCGCGGACGGTCCTCCTCGCGGTCCGACCGTGCGACGTGGCGGGCCTGGCGATCCTCGACGCGGTCTTTAGCGGGGACTGCCGCGACGCCTTCTATAGCGCCCGCCGCGAGGCCACCACCATCGTCGCGCTCGCCTGCTCGACGGCCGACGCCGAGTGCTTCTGCACGAGCGTCGGCGGTGCCCCCGACTCCGCGGCCGGGGCCGACGCCGTCCTCAGGCCGGCCGACGGCGGACGACGGTTCGTTCTCGAACCGGTCACCGAGAAGGGCGCGGCGGTCCTCAAGGCCGCCGGGGCGACGCTCGCGGAAGGCCAGGCCGCCCTCGACACGTCGGCCGAGGTGCCCGAGAGGTTCGATGCCCCGGCCGTCGCGGAATGGCTCGGCTCGAACCTGCCTGACCGGCAGGCAGGCTTCGAGTCGCCCCTCTGGCAGGACCTGGGCCTCGCGTGCCTGGGGTGCGGGGCGTGCACCCACGTCTGTCCCACCTGCCACTGCTTCGACCTCCAGGACGAGGCGACGCGACGCCAGGCCGTGCGACTCAGGAACTGGGACTCCTGCGCCCTTGCGCTCTTCACGGCCCACGCGAGCGGCCACAACCCCCGGCCGACTCAAGTCGAGCGCTGGCGACAGCGAGTCATGCACAAGTTCCGATACTTCCAGGAACGGTTCGGCAGTCTAGCCTGCACCGGCTGCGGACGTTGCGGGCGCCTCTGCCCGGCCGGCGTCACGATGCGTGCAACCTGCGCCGAGATCGCCAGGGCCGCCAGCCTACTCCGCCGAAGCAGCCGCTCCGGCTGCGAAGGCCGGAAGGCGGACGCCAAATGACCGAGAACATCTATCAACACATGCTGATGCGCGTGACCGCGGAGCGGCCGGAGGCCCCCGACGTCCGGACCTTGCGCCTGGAGTTCCTCCAGGAACCCGACCGCACCCGGTTCTTCGCGGCCTATTGCGTCGGCATGTTCGGACTCTGGGGCGTTCCGGGGGCCGGCGAAAGCGCACTCTCGATCGCATCGCCGCCTACTCGCTCCGCGTACGTCGAGTGCACCTTCCGGCGCACCGGCCGCGTCACCTCGGCCCTCGCGGACCGAGAGGTCGGCCAGGCCGTCACTCTCCGCGGACCCTACGGCCGGCCGTTCCCCCTGGACGCGTGGCGCGGACGCGGCCTTCTCTTCGTCGCCGGCGGCATCGGACTTGCCCCCTTAAGGAGCGTCATCTGGAACGTCCTAGACCGACGCACCGAGTTCCCCCAGGTCACCGTCCTCTACGGCGCGCGCACCGCGGCCGACCTTATATATAAGGAAGAACTCGCCCAGTGGGCCGAACGGCCGGACATGCAACTTGTGACCACCGTGGACCCCGGCGGCGAGTCGCCCGATTGGACCGGACGGGTGGGCCTCGTGCCCACGGTTCTCGAAAACCTCGCACCCGCCGGCGCCGGGGCGGTGGCCCTCGTCTGCGGGCCGCCCATCATGATCAAGTTCACCCTCCCGGTCCTCGTCGGACTCGGCTTCGCACCCGCCGACATCTACACCACGCTCGAAAACCGCATGAAATGCGGCCTCGGCCACTGCGGCCGATGCAACGTCGGTAGTAAGTTCGTCTGCCGCGACGGGCCCGTCTTCTCTCTCGCCGAACTCCGCACAATGCAAACCGCGGACTTATAGCGAAGTGGATGGTTTATATTTCGGATCGGCGATGTGAACCGTGCGGCCCACCAGGTGCAGCCGCCCTGCGGCATAGAGCCGGATCGCTTCGGGGTACGCGATGCATTCCTCCGCGAACACCCGCGTAGCAAGCGCCTCCGGCGTGTCCTCGGCGTAGGCCGGAACAGCACGCTGGAGGATGATCGGACCCGCGTCGTACTCATTGTCCACGAAATGGACCGTGCACCCGGAGACCTTGCATCCGCGCGCAAGGACCGCCTCGTGGACGTGGTGACCGTACATCCCCTTGCCGCCGAACGAGGGGAGGAGCGCGGGGTGAATGTTCATCACGCGCCCGAGGTAGCGGTCGGGGAGGATCCAGTAGGAGAGGAACCCAGCGAGGCAGACGAGGTCCACGCGCGCCTCGTCGAGCAGGCGCGCCATCGCATCCGAGTAGGCCTGGACGGTGGGGAACTCTTTCGGCCGGACGAGATGCGTCGGGATGCCGGCCGCCTGGGCGATTTCGATGCCGCGGACGGCGGGCCGCGAGGCGATGACGAGGGCGACCTCGGCGTCGAGCCGCCCAGCGCGGATTTCGCCGAGGATGTTTTCGAGCGTCCGCCCGCCGCCGGAAAGGAGTATGCCGAGCCGAATCGCCTTGGTCATGTGTAACCTTTTTTTCCCCCTCTCCCTTGATGGGAGAGGGGAAGGGTGAGGGTGATCCTCCGCCCCCTCACCCCCGCCCTCTCCCGCGAGGGGAGAGGGAGAACATGGGGATTGTTCTCAGAGGTTACGTTCTTTGCGTGCGGGAATCAAGCGCCGGGCGGCGGCTGCGGCGTCGCGGCGGTCGGCGGCGCTTCGGCCTCGCGCTTACGCCAGACCATCTCCCGGTAGATGACGACCAGGGCCAACGTGCTGAGAGCCAGTTCAACCGCGCCTAAGAATAGCGAAGCGACGCCGGCGAGTACCATCCGACACCACTCGATCCAACCGTATTCGACCACTTCCCTCGGAAACAGCGGGTCGGTAAGATAGAAGATAAAGGGAATCAGGGCTGTAATCACGAAGTAGGCGAGTGCCAAGCCGCGGTTCCGCCATGCCAGGGCGGCGCTGTGGCGCACGGCTTTGGTCCACGACACCCCGCGAACCAGGGCATCCAGTCCGGCCCACGCCGCAGGGAGCACGATCAAGGCTGGAATCCAGCGGAACAGTTCCCGCGCAAGCCACTGGCGGCCCGGCACATAGCCGAGAAGTTTCATCAGGGGGAGAATCCGCGGCGATAAAGAGCGGCGCCTGGTCCCACGGAATGGCATGCCAGAGCCATCGCAGCACGTTCGGTCCCACCGTCGCGACCGCCCCGGCCAACGTCGCGTTGAGCACCAGGCGCCAACGGGTGATGGGCGAGAAGAGGGTCCACACGCCGGCCTTCCGGCCCTCGACCAGGCGCAACGTCGCCCGCGCGTACATGGCATCCAGGAGGGCCACGACAAATAAAAACAGAATCCAGGTTGCTTGGTAGGGCCAGCCGACATACGAAGTCCCGAACAACCACACGCTCAATATGTCAACCAGAGAAATGGGCGCCAGAACCGCTAGCACCACGAGCGCCAGGCCGAAGGCCCGCAGTCCATGGCGGCGAAGCAGGGCCAGCGCCTCACGAAAGAGAGTTCCGGGGCCAGCGCGGCCCTGGCCCGCTGGGCGAGCGCCCGGAATGTCTGCCGGCAACACGGATGCGGCGTCCCGTTCTGACGATAGCGGGTCGGTTGACATATGACCCCCCTTCATGATTCTCGTTCAGGCGAGATTCCCTTCGACTCCGCTCAGGGCAGGCTTCGCCGCCGCGGCCGAAGAATGAAATTATGAAAGGCGCGGCTCCGGCCGCCATGGTAAAGTGGCGGTGGGTGTCCGAACGAAAGAAGCCGCGCCGTGGACGAGTATATCGCCTTGGACAGTCACGCGCACTATAGTTTAGCGGAATGTCGCCGCAAAGTGATAATGTCCGGTTTCCGCAAAGAAGAATTGTCCTCTTTTCGGGGCCGTCCCCGAGGGAGGACAAGAAGTGGAACTGCGGATGAGCCGGAAGGAACGGGATCGGTTGAAGGTGATAGCGGCACTCGGGGCGCGGCGGCTGCGGCAGCGGAAGGGCCACGCCTCGGCCGCAGGCGCCGCGTTGTTTTGCTGGCGGGGGCCGCGAAGAGCCGCTATGCTGTCGGCGGAACGGACGATGGATGGCGCGCGGCGTCCGTAGCAGGACCCGCCCCGCCCAAGGCGGGTCGCCTCGGGCGACTTCGCCCAGTCTTCGCCTAAGGCAACGCCGGACTGGTCGGCGGGCAGGTCGGAGGTTACGATGAGCCCGGACGCTTCAGTCTATGAACGGTTCGAGTCGCCCCTGGTCTCCCGGTACGCCGGCGAGGAGATGTCGCGCGTCTTCAGCCCGGCGGCGCGGTTTCGGACCTGGCGGCGGCTGTGGATCGCCCTCGCTGAGACGGAGAAAGAACTCGGCCTCCCCATCACGGACGCGCAGATCCGGGAAATGCGCCGGCACCAGGACGACCTCAACCTGGAGCGGGCCGAAGCGCTGGAACGCGACCTGCGCCATGACGTCATGGCGCACGTCCACGCATTCGGCGAGCAGTGTCCGGCGGCCAAGCCCGTCATCCACCTGGGGGCGACGTCCTGCGACATTGCCGACAACGCCGACCTCGTGGCGATCCGCGACGGCCTGGCGATCCTTGCGCGGCGGATTGTGACGATCATGGACCGGCTGGCCCGGTTCGCCGCGGAGCACCGGGCTTTGGCCACGCTCGGATTCACGCACTATCAGCCCGCCCAGTTGACCACGGTCGGCAAGCGCGCGTGCCTGTGGCTCTGGGACCTTGCGGGGGACTTGCGCGCCGTGGAAGGGGCGCGGGCGGGCCTGCGGTTCCGCGGCATCAAGGGCACCACCGGCACTCAAGGCTCGTTCCTGCGCCTCTTCGAGGGCGACCACGAAAAGGTGAAGCGCCTGGATCGCCTCGTGGCCGAGAAGATGGGTTTTGCGGAAATCCAGCCCGTCACGGGCCAGACCTACAGCCGCAAGGTGGACGCGGAAATCCTCGCGGCCCTTTCGGGCGTCGCCCAGAGCGCCCACAAGTTCGCCAACGACCTCAGGCTCCTTGCGAACCTCAAGGAGATGGAGGAACCGTTCGAGAAGTCGCAGGTCGGCTCCTCGGCGATGGCCTATAAGCGCAATCCGATGCGGTCGGAGCGGATGACGGGCCTGGCGCGATACGTGATGAGCCTGGCGCCGGCCGCCGCCCAGACGGCAGCCGAGCAGTGGCTCGAGCGGACGCTCGACGATTCGGCCGCGCGCCGGATCGTCCTGGGGGAAGGGTTCCTGGGGGCCGACGCGATCCTGCGCCTGTATCAGAACATCGTCGAGGGCCTGGTCGTTTATCCGGAGATGATCGCCCGCCACGTCGCCGAGGAACTGCCGTTCATGGCGACCGAGAACATTCTGATGGCGGCCGTGAAGGCGGGCGGCGACCGTCAGACGCTCCACGAGAAAATCCGCCGCCACAGCCAGGAGGCCGGGCGTCTCATTAAAATGGAGGGCGCTACGAACGACCTCCTCGCGCGCCTCAAGGCCGACCCGGCATTCGCGAAAGTGGATATCTCCAAGGAACTGGAGCCGTCGCGATTCGTCGGCCGCGCGCCGGAGCAGGTGGACGAGTTCCTTGCCGAGCACGTCCGGCCGATCCTTGCGGCCAACAAGGCGCTCATCGGCGCCGAGGCGGACATCAACCTCTAAGGCATCCCCCGGCTATGCCGGGGGCTTGTTATTTTTCCGCCAGGACCCTGAGTGCGATGTCGGCATCGTACGGCGGCGAGGCGAGGGTCTTCGGTCCGCCGCCGTGCGTGAAGGGCTCGGACTTCGCGACGGCCCCTGTCTTCGTGTTGATCCACTCGGCCTTGTAGGTTCCCGCCGGCAGGTCCAGGACAAGGTCGGCCTGCTTTCCCCCGCGAAGGAAAACGGCGTACTGTTTGCCGGATTCGACGAGGGCGCGGGCCGCGGTTCCCTGCGGCAGGCCGCCCTTGAGGATCGCCTGGTCGGGTTTCATCTTCAGGAGGTTGAAGGCGTGCAGAAAATCGGCAAGGACCTTGAGTTGCTCGCGTAAGGCCGGCGACCCGCCGCCCAGGTTCGGCTGGGTGGGGGCCGTGCCGTCCGGCTTGGCCACGGTGAAGGACCAGTCGAGGTTGTCGTACACGCTGCCGCCGGCCAGGAGGAAGTCCCACGCATCGGCGCGGTACGGGAGATCGCCACCTCCCTGGAACCCCGTCTCGTCGAAGGCCACCGCGCGGCCGCGCGCATACAAGTTGTCGACGTCACGGGGTTTGGCGTAGTGAATGTTGAAGATGGAGACCTTGGGGTTGTCGGTGGGGTCGCTGGCAATCAGGTGCTGGTTCGGAAGGCCGGCCTCGGTCTTCGTGATCGTCTCAATGAGGTGGTCCTTCCAGTCGCCCGCGCCTCCTTCGTTGCACAACTCGAAGTAGACGTTGTCGAAGTCCTGCAGTTCCTGAAGGACCTTCGTGACGAAGGCGTCCTGGACGGCCAGCAGGTTGCCGCAACCCAGCGAAGTGGCTGCTTCCCGAGAGCACGTGCCGACGCCGTTAACGTTGTTCGATACCTTAAATGGGCTGATGTTCCACTGAGCATCGGCGTAGTAAACACAGAAGAAGACGTACTCAACCACAACGCCTCGCTTGCCGGCCTGTGCCACGAAATCCTTGAGGCGCGCAAAGTAGACGGGGTCCCACTTCGAAAGGTCGAACTTGTTGCCGCCGACGGCGAAGCCCGGCGTGGCGCTGCGGGCCCAGGGGGTCAGGAACCGATTCGGCTCCGGACGCAGGGTATTGAAGGGTTTGCCCCACTCCTCGCAGTACGCGCCCGAGAAGAGGCGCGTCAGGTTCAGGCCCTTGGCCTTGAGTTCGTCCAGGTAGGGCACATAGTCGAAGTCGAGGTTCATCACGGCACCGTAATGTTCGCCCGAGGTGATGAGCAAGGCGGGCTTGCCGCGAAAAAGAAAGTAGTGCGGATTCTGCGGGTGGAGCCGTAGCGGTTCCAGTGCGCCCTTTGTCGGAGGCGGGGTCGGTGACGGGGCCGGCGTTGCGGCGAAAGCCGCCTGAGAGGCAACCGCGCCCGCCACACAGATCACCCAAAGGCTCGAGGCGAAAGTCAGGGGCAAGTTCGATCTCCTTGTTCCGGCGACCGGCCTGTGTTTCTTATGTGTCGGACCGACGGGCCACGCGGGCGCTATCACATCACCAACTGGAGGATGTTGAGGAGGATCGTGACGACAATCGCCACGATCAGGATGATCGTGAGATGGTTGACGGCAAAGGGGCTCGGAGGCGCGGGGGGGGGCTGCGTCGCGGGGCCCACCTTTTCGCCTGCGGCCAGACCTTGCATCATATCCTGCATGCCGACCTTCTCGCGGGCGATGCGCGGCGGTTCCCCGCGGGCAACGCTCCTCAGGTCCACGAGCAGGTCGTCCGCCGACCTGTACCGGTCCTTGGGGCGCCGGCTCATCATGACCTCGACCACTTCGCTGATGCCGGCCGAGAGGGCCGGGTTGACGTGGTCCGGAGGCGTGACGGTGGACGTGACGTGCTTCTCCATCACCTGCTGCGGCGTGGGAGCCGAATAGGGAGGCCGGCCGGTCAACATCTCGTAGAGCGTGGCGCCGAGCGAGTAAATGTCGGCGCGGGCATCAATGTTCGGGTCCCCGAGGACCTGTTCCGGCGCGATGTAGTAAGGGGTGCCGAAGGCCTTGCCGGCCTCCTCAAGGGCGCCCGCGGCGTCGCTGGCCTGTCGCGCCAGGCCCATGTCCGCGAGTTTGGCGACGCCGTCCTTGGTGAGCATGATGTTCTTCGGCTTCACGTCGCGGTGGATGAAGCCGCGCGAATGAGCGTGGGCCAGCGCCTCGGCGATCTGAATGATGATCTCGACGGTCCGTTGCTCGGGCAGCGGCCCGCCGGTCTCCTTCAGAAGGTCGGCAACCGTTTTCCCGTCCACGAACTCCTGGATGAAATAGGGGAATCCCTCCGTCTCGCCGGCGTCAATGGCCTGGACGATGTTCGAGTGGGAAAGTTTGGCGGCGGAACGGGCCTCCTGGACGAACCTGCGGCGGGCATCCGGGTCGCGCGCGGCCCGCGACAGGAGAATCTTGACGGCCACAACCCGGTCCACGGATATCTGCCGACCCTTGTAGACCACTGCCTGGCTGCCGCGACCGATCTTCTCCAGGAGTTGGACGCCGGGAATCTGGATGGTCGGAGAGACCGTTTCTTCCTTGAGGGTCGTGAGGACTCGGCGGGCCTGGTTCTTCGTCAAGGCGCCGATGCGGACGAGCGCATCGGGCAGCGCGAGAGCGGTGCCCTGGACCGAAGCCTCGCTGACGAGGCGCCGCGCGGCCTTCATCTCCTCGTCGGCCGCCAGGCCGCGGTCCACCACGTACTGCTCAAATCGTGTTTCCGACGATGTGGCCATAAACTCTTCGCAGACTGGATGCCCCCGCCGGTTGGAACGTATGGAATATGTCGCGCCGGCCGCGGCGAATCAACGAGAAAATCCACGGGACGGCAGGCAGGTCCGCGGCCCGCCTTGCCTGTCTTAGCCCTTCTCGGGGTGCGGCCCGGTCGCCGGTTCTGGTCTAGGCGCGCCGCCGCCAAGACGTTCAATCGCCTCGCGGGCTTCCTTGGCTTCCGGAGAATCCGGGTGCCATTTGATGACGAACTCGTAAGCCTGGATAACGGAAAGCAGAAAGGCCTTCCTGGCCTCAAGTTGCTTGGCCTGCTTCAGAAGTTCCGCCGCATCGGATTTGGTCTGCTCCGGCGGTTCCTGGGTGGCCGCCTTCGTGGGAGGCGGCGCCGGAGGCATGGGGAACGGCAGCGGCGCGTGGTACCGGCTGGAAGAACGCTCCGGACCGGCCCTCGTGGTGGCATTTTCGGAAATCACAATCGCGGCAATTGCGGCCACGAGAACCAGCCCCACCGCCACGATGCCGATGGGGACCCAGGGCGTCTTGCCTGCCCTGAGCCGAGCCGAAGGGGCCGCAGGCCACCCCCGTTCAACCGACGACCCGCCGGCCGTACGGCGCGCAGGGGGGCGAGCGCCCGCAGCGATCTTCAGGCCAGGACGTTTTCCCGAGACGATGGCGGCGCGGTTCAACTCGTCCAGGATGCCGCGAGGAGCAGGGCGTGCCCGCCGCCGGTGTGATGCGGCGCGGCGCCTGGCGATGGCTGCAATCTGGTCGAGGAGGTTCTGCGGGGCCGGCACGTCGGGCTTGGCGCCCGTGGCGAAGAAGGCATGGTCAATGGCCTCGACGAAGGCATCGGCGGTCGGGAATCGGTCCTCGCGCTTCTTGGCCAGGCATTTTTCGAGGATGGCGCAGGCCGCCGGCGCGAGGTCCGGCAAATACTGCCGCGGGTCAGGCAGCGGCTCGGTCACCTGTTTGCGCATGATCTCTCGCGGCGTGGGCGCCGAGAACGGCGGCCGGCCGGTGAGCATCTCGTAGAACGTGGCGCCCAGCGAGTAGATGTCGGCCCGGGCGTCAATGTTCGGATCGCCGCAGACCTGCTCCGGAGCGATGTAGTATGGCGTGCCGTAAGCCTTGCCGACCTTGTCGAGCGAGGCGTCCGAGTCGTCGGTCCGGCGTGCCAGTCCGAGGTCGGCTAACTTGACGATGCCGCCCCGCGTCAGGAGGATGTTCTTGGGTTTGACGTCGCGATGGACCATGCCCGCTCGATGTGCGCAGGCGAGGCCCTCGGCGGCCGCCCGGATGATGCAGACCGCTTCGGGCACGTCGAACCGCTTCCGGAGGGCCAGCAGTTCGGCCAGCGACCCTCCGTCCACATACTCCATGACGATGTAGAACGTGTCCTTGTAGGGGTAGATGGTATGGATGGTGACAATGTTGGGATGCGACAGACTCGCCGCGTGCCGCGCTTCCCTGAGGAACCGCTCGCGGGATTCGGCATCGCGGGCGGCCTCCAGATGAAGAAACTTGACCGCGACGGTCCGGTCCAGGCTGACCTGGCGGCACTTGAAGACGACGGCCTGGCTGCCGCGCCCGATCCGCTCCAGCAGTTGGAGGTCCGAGCCGCGCATCTCGGGGGCTTCCGGGTCTCGAAACTCAAGTTCGTCAGATTCCTCAGCCATCGTTATCGCCCTGCGGCTCCTCCGCCGCTACAGCACTTTAATATCCGGGTGTTCGCGCGGTGGGTGGCCTGGTCACCCTGTTGGGTGACCAGGAGAGCCTTTCCGAAAGCCTGGTCACGCAGAGGCAAGGCGTGACCAGGCCACCCTCGTCATCGTTATCGCCCTGCGGCTCGCTCCGCCGTTTCCCTTGCCCTGAACTATCTCTTATACGAGGCAAAGAGTCAATCCCAAGTTGACGCGCCGCAACGGGGCCGGTTATAATCCCCCATTCAATACTGTTATTAGCCGCCGGTGATTACACCGGCGGCAGTCCCCGGTGTGTTCACCGGGGGCTAACGGCTTGCTGGCGAAGGAGGAGTGCGTGTACCTGGGCATTGACATCGGCTCGGTGAGCATGAACCTCGTCCTCGTGGACGAGAACCTGGGCGTCCTGAAAGAACGGTACATCCGGACCCGCGGGAAGCCCCTTGAAACGGCCCTGGAGGCCCTGGAGCAACTGCTGGCCGAAGTGCCGGCCTCCGAGATTGAAGGGGTGGCCTTCACGGGCGCCGGCACGGTGGTCCTTTCCGGCCTTTACGGCATTCGCCCGGTCAACGAGGTGGTCGCCCAGGCGAAGGCCACCGCCACGATGCACCCCGACGTGCGGACGATCATCGAAATCGGCGGGGAGGATTCCAAACTCATCCTCCTCGAGGAGGACCCCAAGACCGGTCTCCTCCGCATCAGAGATTTCGGAATGAACACGCTGTGCGCCGCCGGGACCGGCTCGTTCCTGGACCAGCAGGCGACGCGCCTGGGCGTCCACATCGAGGGCGAGTGGGGCGAGATGGCCCTCCGGAGCGTTCACGTCCCGCGCATCGCCGGCCGATGCTCCGTCTTCGCCAAGAGCGACATGATCCACCTCCAGCAGGAGGGCGCCCCCGCTCACGACATCGTCGCGGGCCTCTGCTTTGCCATGGCCAGGAACTTCCGGGCCGTCATCGGCAAGGGCAAGGAGTTCCTCCCGCGCATCGCTTTCCAGGGAGGAGTGGCCGCCAACGCCGGGATGGTCCGCGCCTTCACCGAGACGCTCGAGTTGGCGGCCGGCAACCTCCTCATCCCCAAGCACTTCGCCTCGATGGGCGCCATCGGAGCCTGTCTCGTCGCGCGCAACCGCGGCGACCTAGGCCGCATCACCTCGCTCGATCCGCTCCGGCAGTACCTCGACTCGCGGCGGTACGGCGGGGGCGAACTGCTTCTGCCACTCAAAGGAGACCAGTACCCCCTCGTGACCGAGCCTGACCCTTTCCCGCCCGGCCCTGGGCCGGTGGACGTCTTCGTGGGTGTGGACGTCGGCAGCATCTCGACGAACGTCGTCGCCGTGGACAAGGACGGGTGGGTCCTCGCGCGCGAGTACCTGATGACCGCGGGCCGGCCGCTTGCGGCCGTCACCGACGGCCTCTACAAGGTCGGCCAGGCGCTGGAAGAGCGCGGCGGCAAGGGCCGCGTTCGCGTACGCGGGTGCGGAACGACCGGCTCAGGCCGGTACCTGACGGGCGACTTTATCGGCGCCGACATCGTCAAGAACGAGATCACGGCCCACGCCACCGGCGCAGCCTTCGTGCGGCCCGACGTGGACACCATCTTCGAGATCGGCGGCCAGGACTCCAAGTACATCAGCCTCGAGAACGGCGCCGTCGTGGACTTCACGATGAACAAGGTCTGTGCCGCCGGCACGGGCTCCTTCATCGAGGAGCAGAGCGAGCGGCTGGGCGTGGGACTGAAGACGGGCGAGTTCAACCGCCTGGCCCTCGCGGCCGACGAGCCTCCAGCCATGGGCGAGCGATGCACAGTCTTCATCGAGACCGACATCAACCGCAACCAGCAGCGCGGCGTGGAAGTGGACGACCTCTGCGGAGGCCTGTGCTATTCGATCGTGCAGAATTACCTCAATCGCGTCGTCGAAGACCACAAGATCGGGAGCGTGATCCTCTTCCAGGGCGGCACGGCCTATAACCGCGGCGTCAAGGCCGCTTTCGAGAAAGTCACCGGCAAGCCCATCATCGTCCCGCCGCATCACGACGTCCTGGGCGCCATCGGCATGGGCCTGCTGGCCCGCAACCTCTGGGACGGCAAAACGCCGTCGCTTTTCAAGGGCTTCGACCTCCGCAACGTGGTCTACTCTTTCGACACGTTCGAATGCGAAGAGTGCGCCAACCGCTGCGAGGTCCACGTCGTCGAGATCAAGGGCGACCAGCCCAGGACGCTCCATTACGGCAGCCGTTGCGGTAAGTACGACGAGGCCCGGCGCGAGAGCCTCGGGCATCACCTGCCGCGACTCTTCGTCGAGCGCCAGAAACTGATGGACCAAGCGGTTCGCAACCCACTAGCCGCGAGCGCCCTAGCGAGCGGGGGCCGCTCGCTTGCGCTCGCGGCCAGTCCAGGCACATTGCATCGCAAAACCGTCGGACTGCCGCAGATGACCAACTTCTGGGAACTCATGCCGCTCTTCAGGGCCCTCTTCACGGAACTCGGGTTCGAAGTGGTCCTCTCGTCGCGGACCAACCGGAGTCTGATCGCCGAGGGCATCGAGCAGACGGCGGCCGAGCCGTGCTTCCCGATCAAGGTGGCCCACGGCCACGTGCGAGACCTGGTCAACAAGAAAGTGGACTACATCTTCCTTCCGACGGTCGTTGACATGCCGCGCACCAGCCGCGACATCGTCAATTCCTACGTATGTCCCTACGTCCAGGCGGTGCCGTTCATGGTGCCGGCGGCAATGGACGACGTGGACTGGGCGTCGCGTCTCGTGCGTCCGATTCTGCATTTTTCTCGCGGCCGTCGCGCCGTGGAGCGCGATCTGGAGGCGATGGCGATCGGCCTCGGCGTCGGCCGGTCGCGCGCCCGCCGCGCGATCGCCGAAGCCTTCGCGGCCCAGGAACGCTTCGCCAGGAGCCTCCAGGATCGCGGCCGCGAGGTCCTCGCGTCCCTCGCCCCCGACGAGACGGCCCTCGTCATCATCAGCCGCCCATACAACGGCTGCGACCCGGGCCTCAACATGAACATCCCGGAGAAACTCCGGGACCTCGGATGCCTGGCCATCCCGATGGACATGCTGCCCGTGGACCAGGAGGACATCTCGGCCGACCATCCGCACATGTACTGGAAGTACGGGCAGAAGATCCTTGCGGCGGCCCGGATCATCGCCCGCGACCGGCGGCTATATCCGGTCTACATCACCAACTTCGGCTGCGGCCCCGACTCGTTCATCATGAAGTACGTGAGCGCCGAACTTAAGGGCAAACCGTGCCTCGTCCTGGAGGTGGACGAGCACTCGGCCGACGTCGGAGCCATCACGCGGTGTGAGGCGTTCCTGGACAGCCTCCGCGCGGTCCGCGGCCGCGACCTCCGCTTCGAGAAGCGCCTCCGCGTGGCCAAGTTGGATTACTCCGTCCGCCAGCACGCCGCACGGACCATCTACATTCCGTACATGGATGACCACGGCTACGCGATGGCGGCGGCGATGCGCGCCGGGGGCATCGAGGCACGCCAGATGCCCATGAGCGACGAGGACACCATCCTCTGGGGCCGCAAGTTCACTTCCGGCAAGGAATGCTACCCCTGCATCATCACGACGGGCGATATCCTGCGGCAGATCCACACGCCGGGGTTCGACCCGGACCGGTCGGCGTTCTTCATGCCGACGGCGTTCGGCCCATGCCGCTTCGGCCAGTACAACAAGTTTCAGCGGATGGTGCTCGACGACCTCGGCCTGGAGGACGTGCCCCTCGTCCTGCTGGACCAGGACAAGGATTACCAGGGCGACGTGAAGAACCTTGGAGCGGACTTCCGGAAACTCACCTGGTCGGGCATCGTCTTCGTTGACACGCTCCAGAAAATGCTGCGCGAGACGCGACCCTACGAGGTCCAGAAGGGCGAGTGCGACCAACTGTACGAGCACTACATCAGGCGGTGCGAGCAGGTGGTCGAAGCGCGCGGCGACCTGCCGGACCTTGCGCGCGAGGCCCGCCGGGCGATGGAAGCGGTGCCGACTGATCGCCGCCGGCCTCGCCCGCGCATCGGCATTGTCGGCGAGGTCTTCGTCCGCTGCAACCAGTTCACCAACCACTTCATCGTCCGCCGCATAGAGGAGATGGGCGGCGAGGCCGTCCTCCCGCCCTTTGAGGAATGGGTCAATTATATCGGGTGGAGCCGCATCGCCGATGCCCGGACCGAGCGGAACTTCAAGCGCCTCCTCGTCGAGAAGATCACCGATTTTCTGCAGCGCCGCGAAAAGTACAAGGTCCTCAACGAGTTCCGCGGCGCCGTGCGGCACTTCTTCGACGAGCCGCCTTCCGACGAGGTCATTGACCTGGCGCGGCCGTACCTCGACCCCGCGGTGCGCGGCGAACCGATCCTCTCGATGGGCCGCTGCATGGAGTAC